>Ga0182013_10004014_pt1 | contig 17938 bp, 13 predicted proteins | sample 612S2MmetaG_FD_120487 | JGI IMG/M metagenome (GOLD analysis project Ga0182013, IMG submission 120487) | Permafrost microbial communities from Stordalen Mire, Sweden - 612S2M metaG | ecosystem: Environmental > Terrestrial > Soil > Wetlands > Permafrost | place: Sweden: Stordalen | collected...
AGGAAACGCGCCTTGATGCTGCGAGCGTCTACCGCCAGGGCGGTTCGGCTCGACCGCCGTTCCTCCCGCTGCATTGCCCAGCATTCAAAATCTTCCATGAGGGCGAATTCGATGACCGACTCGGACCACTCCAACGCATCGCTATGCCTCTCAACGCCGCGACCTACCCAGAAACGAAGCTCGCCCTGGTGGCGCTCCCTGTCGATGCGGACCAAGCCGGCGTAGCCGGCAAGATGATGCGGATCGCCACGTCGCGAGGCTGCCCAGTGAAGCGCTCGGCGTGTCTGCCGATCACCCTCGTGGGAGCTGATCCACATGCGTGCAAACTGCGCTGTATAGGGATGGGGAATGCCAATGGTGGTGTCAGCGACGCGATGTTCACGGGCCATCGATGTCAGCGGCTCAATGTCCCGCATGGCAAAGGGTCGAAGTGCAAAACGTGCCGCGCACAATATCGGATAGGCGGGTCTCGACGAGTCCTTCTCCCGCTTAGTTCCCTGCAGCGACACTGTTGAGTCAGTTGGCATGTCATCCCACGTTATAGGTGGTTTTCGCATCGCCTCGCCTCAGCAGCGGGACCGCATGCGAGTGCGGCATACGAACCGGGCCCTCCGCTTCCGATTCTCCAGTGACCAAATAATTGGACTGATGGAGCGGCCGGGTGTTCCACAAAACCAAGATGTACGATCGCTCGCCACGATCGCGGTAGGGGCTAAATGAGAGACTTCTAATCGCATGTTAACGAGGTTCCAATGCAGGCGCCTTGCAATGAATGAATGAGGTTTCAGTGCGAATACTGATTGTCGAGGATGATAAGAAATTGGCAGAGTTTGTGGCCCGTGGTCTGCGTGCCGAACGGTTTGCCGTCGATCTTGCGGCAAACGGTCATGAAGGCGAGAGTTATCTGCACTCGTATTCGTATGACTTGTTGATCCTCGATCTACTGCTTCCCAAGATGAGCGGCACGGAGCTGCTGCGACGGGCGCGGCTGTCCCACGCCTCGTTGCCGGTGTTGGTGCTCACGGCACGCGACGCGTTGGAAGACAAAGTGGCTCATTTTGAGGCCGGCGCGGATGACTATTTGACGAAGCCGTTCGACTTCGCCGAGTTGCTGGTGAGAATCAAGGCGCTGCTTCGACGCTCTCCGGTCGAACGGGCCGACGTACTGCATCTGGCGGACCTTGAACTCAATCGGATCACCCAGCTTGTCAAACGGGACGATCGCCGAATCGATCTGACCGTCAAGGAATATGCGTTGCTCGAGTATATGCTCTGCTCCCCGGGGCGCGTCTTCTCGCGAACGATGATACTCAATCACGTCTGGGACCAGAGCTTCGAGGGGGTGACAAATATCGTCGATGTGTACGTCAGATACCTGAGACGGAAGGTGGACGAACCGTTTCCGGTGAAGCTGATCCATACGGTGCGCGGCGTCGGATATTGCATGCGCGAGGCGGACGCCGATCCCCGGGCGAGCAGCGAATGAATCACCGTTCGTTGCCTTTTCGACTGGGTGTTTTATATACGTTGCTGCTGGGCGGAACCTTCATCTTTGTAGGTACCGCCGCCTTCTTCGGCCTACAACATTATCTGCGATCCAATCTGCGCGATTCACTCACACGTCGCTCGACGCAGGTCGAGCAGATAGTGGCGCAAGCGTCCTCGTCGGGGAGAGAGTTTACCATCGGCCAGGAAATCGAAACCCGCGTTGCACCGGAGTTCAATAATCGATTCGTGCGAGTGACGCGGCTTCCGACGCAAATCATTTATCGATCCGGCCCCCCGGCGGATCGCAGCTTCGATCCTTCGGCGGTGGGCGTGCGCTCGGCGCCGGAAGTGATTGGACGAGCCCCGTCGACCACGGAGGTGGATTCGGCGCTGCCTTTGATGATTCGTAGTACCACGATTGAAGCGGAATCGGGAACATACCGGGTGGAATTGGGAGTGTCCATTCGATCGATTGACGAAGTCCTGGGACGGCTGTTGAACCTGCTCGCCTTGCTGCTGCCGATTCTGCTGCTCTGTGCAGCGGCAGGAGGCTACTGGCTGATCAAGCGCGCATTGATACCCGTCGATCGGCTGTCTCAGACCGCCGAGCAGATGAGTCTACAGAACCCCACGTTGCGGCTGCCGGTGGTCCGTACGGGCGATGCCTTGGAGCGCCTGTCGATCTCACTCAATAACATGCTAGGGCGGCTCCTCGATTCGGTGCAAACCTCGCGCCGCTTCCTTGCCGACGCGTCCCACGAGCTGCGAACGCCATTGACGGTCATCAAAGGGGAATTGCAGGAACTGACCCAGGAGGCGCCTCTCCAGGAGGACGATTTGCGCGAGCGGGTCGGCAGCGTTCTGGAGGAGGTCGCCCGACTGGAGCACCTGGTGTCCGGGTTACTGGTGTTATCACGACTCGACGCCGGCGAGCGGCGGGGCGAGTGGGTCGATGTCGATTTAGCAGAACTCGGTATGAGCACGGCGGAGCAGATGCGTTTGATCGCCGAAGATCGCGGCATTGCCATTGATCTCTCAGCGTTGGGTCCGGCCATTGTCCGCGGCGATCGATCACAGCTTAAGCAAATCATCGTGAATCTACTCGACAATGCAATCCGCTTCACGCCGCGCGGCGGTCTGGTGAGCGTACGCACCGTGGCGGATGAAAGCGGAAGCGTGCTCGAAGTATCGGACACCGGGATTGGCATTCCGCCGGCGGCGATTCCCTTCGTCTTTGATCGATTTTACCGAGTCGATGCGGCGCGTTCGCGCGAGGATGGCGGGGCCGGGTTGGGACTGTCGATCGTCAAATCAATCGGTGCGGTTCACGGCGCGGAGGTCGACGTGGACAGTGAGGTCAATCGCGGTAGCACGTTTCGTGTGCGGTTTCCGCGCTGGCCTAGGGCCACCGCCGGACTTCCACCTGCCGTGCGCGAAATGATTCCGATGGGCAGCGCCAAGGCCAGGGCGCGAGCGGGTTCCAATGCGCTGCTGCTGCCCAGGCGCTGAGAATCACGTGCCTGCCTTCGTGACGCGCGTCCGGTGTTTCTAATGTCGCATGAGAAGGACTTTAATCTGCCTCGTGCAAAAGTAGTACCGATAGCAAGATCGACCCCGGGGATTTAACAATGCGCTTCGCCCTCAATCAGCAAGAAGAACGACTGAGTTCCCCTCAACCGCCGCCCGCGGATTTCATGGCATCGGATCGGAAACTGGTGATCCGCGCCAAAGCCGGCGAGACGCGCGCGTTCGACCAGTTGGTGCGCAAATACCGGGATCGGATACTGAAGTTGACTCTGCGCTACACGCGCAATCAGGCGGATGCCGAAGACGCTGCGCAGATCGCCTTCATGCGGGCCTATCGAGGGCTCAAGTTCTTTAGGGGCGACGCAGCTTTCTATTCTTGGTTACACCGTATTGCAATGAATTCGGCCGCGACAATGCTCGGCTTGCGCAGACGTGAGGCGTCCGTGTTCAGGTCCGGCACCTCAGCGCGCGCGGAGCTGAGCGAGGCCAGCGAGGCCTTCAAGGAGCTGGACACACCCGAAGAGTTGGCACTAACGGAAGAGATGTTGGAAGTCATCCTCGGTGGCATCGGGTGCCTTTGCGAAGAGCAGAGATCAGCAATCATCATGCATGAGTGGGAGGGACTCAGCTACGCCGAAGTGGCCGGCGCGATGTCTTGCCCTTTAGGAACCGTCCGTTCCCGAGTATTCCGGGCGCGCGAGTTCATCGACAATCGCTTGCGGCATGTTTACGAGGAGGGTCTGGGGCGTAAGCGCGCGGCCCGAAGTGAAACCGCCGCCGCATGCAGAACATCGTGAGGGCAAGAACGCCAGCAACTGTATGAAGCCGTATGTCAGGCCTAAAGGTTGCCGGTAATGCCGATTGAATTGACTACCTTGATGGCACCGGTCGCTTGCTCGGCGACCTCGGCGATTAAATGAGTTTAGTGTTCGCAGCCGATCGCAGGCGCATCGGTTCCTTGCCAGGATCTCGATTGGCGTTATAGGCGACTTGCGACAGCTTGAGATCTAAGCTACCGACTGGGCGTAGACTGCCGACTGCGACCCACAGCGATCAACGATCGGTGGCGGTCGCCGGGCCAAACTGAGGAGATGACTTATGGGCCGTTTCACCCCAACCGGTAGGCATAAAACACTGTGGACTTCCGCTGCGCCGGGGATCAACAGATGATCCGTGCCGCCCCTTCAGCCTCGAAGCGTCCCGATCCGCGCAATACCTGTTTCGCGGCGTGCTTCGTATGTTATGTCTTATTCCGGACGAAGGCCGCAGCCAGAGGAACGCACTGCTGAAGTGAACTGGCGGCAAAATTACGCAATTGGGCCTGGAAAATCGAGACTTTAATCTTTCACTCGATGGATTCTAATCCGTCGCTCCTATGATGAACTCATGGTTCGATTGCACGGCAATGCGTATTACGAGTGGTCAACGTCGCGATTCCACAGGCGCGAATGGCCGATTCGATGGAGGTGAGATCATGGAGAATGCAACCTTAGTGGGCTCGCGAATTCGATCCGCGGCATCGTTGCGCGAACGGATCGTCGCAAAGGAAGATGGCAACTTGGGTGCCACGGATTCGGCCTTTTGCGCGCTCACGGACTTCGAACTTGATTTTCCAATTACTGTGGATATGGACGCCTCAATCGATGCCGCCTTCCAGGACATGGCGCGGCTCGGTATCCACGCGCTCTTGGTTACGCGACGAGGGTTGAGGGGTATAGAGCCTCAGGTCGAGGGCTTGATCACCGCGCATGACATAGAAAGAGCGCGGTCCAAACGCAAAGCATTCGATGATCGAACGAACTTACCCTCACCTCTCAAAGTGGGTGATGTGATGAGTCCTTGGGACGAATTATCCGCCGTCAAATATGAATCGTTGGATAGCCTGACCGCCCTGGATCTGTACGAGATGTTTCAAGGGACGGGGCTTACGCATTTGCTGGTAGTAGAAGCGCATAATGACGATGTGGCCGTGGCGAGAGGCGTCTTGTCGCGTGCGACGCTTGCAAAACGTCTCGGACAGGTTCGCCAATCGACTATCCGGCAGCAGCAGGGGCATTGGAGGCTTACGCGGCGGATAAAGCGCGTCCGTGCCATTTGGAATTGATCGATCGGATCGCAGCGGCCTGCGACTTAGGGTCGGTATCGCGCACCTATCGAAGGGGATGCAGGCGGCCGACTGGCACAGTTTCCGAGGTAAGCCATGGCGCTCAAGGATTTGCTAGTCTACGTCGACCAGACCTCTCACGCATCCGAGCGCTTGCGACTAGCTGCAGATCTCGCGCGTCGTCACAACGCTCGACTGACAGCTCTTTTCATCAGGGAACTTAGCGCCGCTCAGCGGCACGAGCAGAGTGTCGCCGAACTGGGGCAGGGTTCTGCTGAGGCGATAACGCACACGAATCGCCGTATCCGGCATTCCCTCGAGGAGGCGACGATGCGCCTGCGGTCCGCGCTCGATGCCATCGGGCTTGAGCACGGCCTCGAGGTCGAATGGCGCTGTCTCGATGGCATCGCATCGACCCTCGTGCCGCAGCATGCACGCTTTGCCGACCTGTGCGTCCTTAGTCAGGATACGTCGGCCGTGGCGACGGCGACGGGATATACGTTCTCCGAACAGCTCTTGTTCGTGACCGGGCGGCCGGTCGTCTTCATTCCCGCGCAGGGTACTTTCGATACGCTCGGGCGGCACGTTCTGGTCGCCTGGAATTCAAGCCGTGCGTCAACGCGGGCTGTCAACGATGCACTGCCACTGATCGAGCGAGCCGAGGGGGTTACGCTGCTTGCAGTCAATCCTGCCGAATTTTCCGAGCGCTACGGCGCGCTGCCGCCCCAGAGAATGCTTGAACACCTGAAACGTCATGGCGCCACCGTGGAAGGAATTTGGCTCAACGATATACCGACAGGATCTATTGCCGAGGTCGTGCAAGCCCAAGCGCATAAAGTGAACGCCGATCTTATTGTCGCGGGTGCCTTCGGTCACCCAAAGCTCTGGGAGAAGATGATGGGCGGAGTGACTCGCGATCTGCTCGCGCGGATGACATTGCCCGTTCTAATGTCCTATTAGGTTAGGAGCAAAGGCATCGGTTGCCCCCATGATGGACTGGACGGACTAAGTCGAAATTGCACGTTACATCAGTGACTTAGGAGATCGCCGACAGGCTCGTCTCCTATAGTCACCTCCAGCAAAGAGTATTTTGATCTACGGCCCTGCCGATCCGGCGAGGCTGATGTGACACGCGCGTCTCGCAATGATCATACTGGCCCATGGGCGGCTGCAGACTCCGCCCGCGATTCTCCGGGTACTCACCGGCGTTGTCCTGGTACTCATCCCGGGACTTCCGCCGGTGATTCTGGCGCCGAATTTCGTACTGCTGAATGACCTCTATCGGCTCGGCAGGATTAGGAATGAGGCGCGACGTCGGATAGAGCGGGAACTGGACTTGCGGGAGGTGCAAATCACAAATGCGCCCTCCGGACAATAAGCGCCGACTTCAGGTCGTTTGCCATGGGGGCTGAGGGGTACTATGGTGCTGTGGATATAGATCAAACTACAGCCGCTCAAGCGATGAATCATAGGGATGCACAATGGTGACGACGTCGATCAATGAGCGCCCCCGCGAAACTGGACGCCGTGTTCGCGCAGGCAGCGTTGTGGTATGTGCCGGCGTGGTATTTGGCGATATCGGGACGAGTCCGCTCTATGCCTTGCAGGTCGCGACGAAAGCAGCGAGCCCGACGGCGGCGATTGCGCCGGAGGCCGTTCTTGGCATCGTGTCGCTGATTTTCTGGTCCCTGATCGTCATCATCTCCATCAAGTATGCCATTCTCGTCATGCGCGCCACGAATCATGGCGAGGGCGGCATCCTGGCGCTGCTCGCCTTGGTCAGCCCGCAACGCGCGAAACACAGCCGTTGGCGCGCCTTGATGATCGTCATCGGCTTGATCGGCGCAACACTCCTTTACGGCGACGGCACCATTACGCCCGCGATTTCAGTCTTGAGCGCCATCGAAGGCATCAAACTCTATGCCCCGCAAACGGAAAAATGGGTCGTCCCCCTGACTATTGCGATCCTGGTGATGCTTTTCGTCGTGCAGCGCAAAGGCACCTCGTGGATCGGGCGCATCTTCGGGCCCATCATGGTGCTGTGGTTCCTCGTGATCGGCATCCTCGGGATCGCTGGCATCGCAAAGGCGCCCGCGATTCTCCACGCGCTGAGCCCGCTGCCGGCGCTGACCTACCTCTGGCACGCAAAGGCCGTCGCCCTGGCGGTCATTGGCGGCGCCTTCCTCGCAGTTACGGGAGGGGAAGCCTTTTACGCGGACATGGGTCACTTCGGCGCGCGGCCCATCCGCATTGCATGGTTCGCCTTGGCGCTACCGGCGTTGACGCTCAATTATTTCGGACAAGGTGGATTGCTTCTCACCGATCCGGGCGCGGTCGAAAATTCGTTCTACCAGCTCGCCCCGCAATGGTCGCACTACGGACTCGTTATCCTGGCGACGGCTGCCACGGTCATTGCATCCCAATCGATCATCTCCGGCGCCTTCTCGATGACGAATCAAGCGATTCAGCTCGGCTTCCTACCGCGCATGAACATCATTCATACCGCCGGACACGAAATCGGCCAGATCTACGTGCCCCTCGTCAATTGGCTGCTCGGCATCGGAACCTTGACGGCTGTGATCGGATTCGGGTCATCGGCCGCATTGGCCGGCGCGTTCGGGATTGCGGTGTCGTTGTTGATGGCCATCACGACCCTATTGGCAACGTTCGTGGCGCTGAACTGGAAGCACAATAGATTTCTCGTGTATACGCTCAATGGCAGCCTGCTCGCTGTCGATCTGCTTTTCGTCGGTTCCACTTCGACCAAACTCTGGGATGGCGGTTGGTTTCCGTTGGCCATCTCATTCGTCATCGCCTTCCTGATGCTCACTTGGCGCAAGGGCCAGGAAATAATGGACAAAATGCGCCTGGAAATTCGCGAGAGATCGCAAGATTTCATTGCCAGGATCGCGGCGGATCCGCCGTACAGGATTCCAGGCACTGCCGTGGTGCTGGGTCGGATGGCGCAGGGGGTGCCCCTTCCCCTGACGCATAACATGAAACTCAACCACGTGCTGCACGAGCGAGTGCTGCTCGTCGCCGTGGAGATGACCGAAACGCCTCGCGTGGAAGACAAAGATCGTGTCATCATGAGGGCGATTTCGGAGCAAATTTTGCGTGTGGAATTGCGATTCGGTTTCATGGAGAGACCCGATGTCCCGAGAGGGCTTTTGGTTGCCTTTGCGTTGAATCAAATAGTACCCTGCGAACTCGAACGGACGACCTACTACACCGGCCATGAGACGATTATCCCGACGGACAAGAACACCGGCATGGCACGGTGGCGCAAGAGCATCTTTGCGCTCATGCACCACAACGCCCAGCGTCCAGGAGCTTACTTCAACATTCCAGGTTCGCAAGTGATGGAAATTGGCGTGGAGTTCTCCATATGAGCTCGAGCTCGCCGTTCAACTCTTAGTCACTCCTCGTGGCCTCAGAAATTTCGCAGCTCGGATTCTTGCTGTTTATATCGGCGCTAGTTGCCATGCTGACGCGGCGATTGCGCCTGCCCTACACCGTCGGGCTGGTCCTGGCAGGCATGGGTCTTTATTTCACTCACGTCTACATCAAATGGCATCTCTCGAGGGATCTCATATTCTTTGTCTTCTTGCCGCCGCTGGTGTTTGAAGCGGCGCTTTTTATCAATTGGCGCGAGTTCAGAAAAGATCTGCCCGTGATCGGATTGCTGGTATCGGTTGGAGTGGCGCTGACCGCGGCGGCCACCGCGCTGGGCATGCACGTCGGGCTCGATTGGGACTGGGGCAGCGCCGTGATTTTCGGTGTGCTGATCGCCGCGACCGATCCGGTCTCGGTGATCGCGACATTCAAGGGCGCCAAGGTGCCGGCGCGCTTGCGCTTGCTGATAGAGGCGGAAAGCCTTCTTAACGACGGCACGGCCGCCGTTGCATTTGTTGCGGTACTCGGAGTTCTGGCGGGAGCGCATCCAGGCCCACTCGCGATCGCGTGGTCCTTGATTGTAACGATCGCGGGCGGCCTGCTTGTCGGCAGCGCGGTTGCCGCAGCACTGATGCTGCTGGCGGGGCGCACGCCGGACTATCTCGTTGAAATCACCTTCACCACGCTCGCCGCCTACGGTTCATTCTTTATCGCTGAGTACTATCACGTGTCGGGCGTGCTCGCCGCGCTGGCCGCCGGCTTAGTCGTTGGAAATTTCCGCACGTCTTCCTTGATTACAAGCGCGGGCCGGCATGCGTTGGGACCTTTCTGGGAATATGTAGCCTTCGTTGTCAATTCTCTCATTTTCCTGCTGCTCGGCGCCCAGGAAGCACAGCAACACTTCAAGGTCTTATGGGCGCCTGCGGCACTCGCCGTCATTCTGGTCACCCTCGGGCGGGCGATTGCGATCTATCCGCTATGCGCCGTGTTCTCGCGCACACCGCGCAAGGTCGAACTTCGCTACCAGCACGTGCTCTTTTGGGGCGGCTTGCGTGGTGCACTAGCCTTGGCGCTGGCGCTCGCTCTGCCTACAGAGCTTCCGCGCCACGACGACATCGTGACGATAACCTTTGCCGTCGTTGCCTTTTCCATCTTCGTACAAGGGTTGACCATTTCCCCTTTGCTTCGAGTGCTTGGCTTGGTTGAGCGCGACCTGAGAAAATCATAGACCGGCTGCCGGAACAGAAAACGCCGCTATCTGCTGGCATTGACCGTCAAGAACGGCGGGCGTCTGGTCACCTTCGATCAAGCCATTGGACCTACCGCCGCCATCGGAGCTTCAGCGAATCATCTTGTACAAATCTTGGGGTAAACTCGATTGGGCAGGCGAGCGGCCGAAGCTCGCTGTCAGAGCGGTGGTGCCCCTAAAGCTCCCGCTCGATGGGCAGCAAGGACAGAAACTTGACGCGGATCCGCTGCCAGAGGTTTTTGGCCGGGTCGTGTTGGTATTCAACGTCCCTGCCCGATTCGAGCGTTCTCCAGCGGGTCCTGCCTGCGCTGGAAGTCATGCAAGATCATGCGGTTGAAGCAGCTGCATTCTTGAAGGCACTGGCCAATGACCAGAGACTTCTGGCGCTGTGCTGTTTGATCGATGGTCCTTTATCTGTGGGCGAGATCAATGAGCGCGTGCCGCTGAGCCAGTCGTCCCTCTCTCAGCACTTGGGCGTTTTGCGCGATGCGGGCCTGGTCACGACGACGCGGAAATCGCAGACCGTCTATTACGCGCTGGCGCAAGGGCCGGCCCTGAAAATCATGGAAATTCTCTACTCCGCGTTTTGCGCGCCATCCGCCTCGAAGAATCGAACCAAAACAGCCAAAAGCAAAACCTCGAGGAGGAACTGAGGACTCATGACTGTGCTCTTTTCTGCTACGCATGCAGGAGTGGGTGAATCAGCGAGAAGATCCGGGTGTAATCACGGGTAGGCCGGCGGCTTTCCATGCCGCGATGCCGCCGCCCACGTGCGCGGCATGGGCCTGACCCGCGGCGAGGCGATGTTCCGCAGCCGTCAACGACCGTACCGCAGGCGGAAGGTGTGAGTCGCGCGAAGCTCCGAATTGAAGCTGAACGGAACGCCCTCGAGGAGGTTTCCCATGGCAACCCCGAAGACCAACGAAGGGACGGCACCGCCGACAAAGAGCGCCCAATCCCAGCTGGCGCGCCAGCGCACGCCCGGCATTTTGCTGCGAAACTTGAAACCCACGGGCCTCAAGGTGCTCTACGAATCCGGCGCCACGCTGAGCCATGTTTACTTTCCGATCACCTCGATCGTCTCATTGTTGTATGCCATGGCGAACGGTACATTGGCCGAGATCGCGCTCGTCGCTAACGAGGGCCTCGTCGGCGCTTCACTCTTCATGGGCGGAGAATCGACGCCGAGCCATGCCGTGGTGCAAAGTGCGGGTCTTGGATTTCGCTTGAAAGCGAAACTGTTGAAAGAGGAGTTCAACCGAGCGGGCCCCGTATTGTACTTACTGTTGCGCTATACCCAAGCGCTGATCACCCAAATGTCGCAAACCGCAGTGTGTAATCGACATCATAATCTAGACCAGCAGCTGTGCCGCTGGCTGCTCCTGAGCTTAGACCGTTTACAAGGAAGCGACCTCCTGATGACGCACGAATTGATTGCCAATATGCTGGGTGTCCGCCGGGAAGGGGTGACTGAAATCGCCCATAAATTGCAAAGCGCAGGATTGATCCGATATCATCGCGGGCACATCTCGGTAGTCAATCGGGCGGGTCTCGAGAAAGGAGTGTGCGAATGTTATGCGGTCGTCAAAAAGGAATATGACCGACTGCTTCCCGAGAGGAGTGCAAAGTAGCCGTACGCCAGGCCGCACAACCACTGCTGAGGACCTTGCCGCCCTAATGGTCAGAGAGGATAGGGCTGGGCTCGATTAATTATCCGGCCCGCTTGTGCGCCGCAGCGGCCAGAGCTGCCAGGCTCCCGGCCAACGTGTCATCGAAGCAACATCCCTTTGTAATGAAGGCAGCGCAGTCTGAGTATGCCTGATGGAACGTGATAATAGCCTTGGCTTAACAAACGTTTGAGGAGACAAATATGCCGCGACCTTTCCGACCGTCTCGGTTTTGGCCTCTCGACGAAAGCCGGCGCCATTGCGCTGTGAGAACTTTCTCGCCGTAAGAAGTACCAACTATGATCAACAATTCGATTGACTCTCAAATCCTTTTGCAAGAGCAGTGGGCCATCGAACTCCTGTCGCGTGAGACGCGCACCGCAATTGAGAAAGTGCAGGAGGTGTTCCTCGTTGAATACAAAAAACTTGCGGAAAGTGCCCACATTAGATCGTACTTGCCCTTGCTCACGAGCAACAGTGTCAGAGTAATTTTGGACGCGCAAAATGCGCGAAACGATCGCGTTCCGGAGCATTGAGAATTGCGGCGTGACCTCCCATTCTCGGATATTTGATCGAGAGTTGAGTCTTATAATGATTCGCCTGGGCGGCCAAAGAAATTGCTACGCCGCCGCCGGACTCCATAAGGCGATCGCAGCCAAAGCGTTCACCGGACGCTCTGTGAGAGCGGCAAGGCGACCCAGATACACAGCGCCCGCATTGCCATCGAGCGATAGGAAATCGCCTTCGTTCAGTAGTTTCCCGCCGATCTGACACTGGCGATGATCCAGATCGATTTCGAGCTCTGTGCAGGCGACCAAGCAAACCTTCTCGAGTTGCCGCGCAACCACCGCGGCGTGCGAAGTGCGGCCGCCGGAGCCGGTCAACATGCCGACCGCCAGAGCCATACCCTCAATATCGGTCGTCAGTGTCTGCCGGCGAACGAGAATGGCGGGTGTGCCGGCCGCGGTCAGTCGCTCGACGGCAGCCGAGTCCAGCGCAATCGCGCCGCTAGCCACGCCCATGCTGGCTACGTGCGCCGCTGCCAAGATCTTCGGCAGCGGTAATGCGAAGCTCGTTCGAACCACGCTGTCCAACTTGATGCCCTCGAGCCGTGCTAGCGCCTCATCTGGCCCGATCATCCCTTCCGCGACCATGTCCACGGCAATCGTCAGCGCCGCCCAATCGGTACGCTTGGCGCGTCGAGTCTGGAGCAGAAAAAGTTCGCCGGATTGGACCGTGAACTCAAAATCCTGCGTATCGCGGAACAGCGCTTCGAGTTCGTGGCAGATTTCGTTCAGTCGCGACCAGACGGCCGGCAATACACGCCGTAGTCGCTCGTTGTCGAGCAGCCGCTGGCGCCCACCGACGATGTCCTCACCTTGCGCGTTAAATTGGAAATCGAAATACATCTCGCGCGCGCCCGTTGCGGGATTGCGCGTGAAAGCCACTCCCGCGCCCGATGCGGCGCCAGCGTTGCCGTAAACCATGGTCTGTATGGTCACCGCGGTTCCGGCAGTGTCGCTGATGTGGTTCAAGCGGCGGTAGCTGACTGCCTTGGGCGCATCCCAGGACCGGAACACGGCGGCGGTAGCCGCAGCGATTTGGTCGAAAGGGTCGGCCGGAAAGTCGCTCCCGGTCAGTGTGGAATAACAATCGAGCATGGCCTGCGTCAGCGCGCGCAGGTTTCGGTGATCGAGCTCCGATTCGTTGTCCGCCTCAGCGCGCCGCAGCTCCTCTGCCACCAACAAGTCGAACGGTGCTGTCGGCAACTGGGCCACCACTTCGGCGTATCCCTGAACGAGGCGACGATAACTATCCCAGGCGAGCCGTGGATTGCCGGTCAGACGGATCAGCGCTTCGACGGTCTCGGCATTCATGCCCACGTCCAACACCGTCTCCATCATGCCCGGCATCGACACCGCGGCACCAGAGCGAACCGAGACGAGCAACGGCCGACGTGATGCTCCGAATCGCAAGCCGGTGGCGGATTCTAGTAGACCGACACCCTTGGTGAGCACGTCGTGCAGTTGCGGGGCCAACGCAGGGTCAGCACGATGGCACCAGGCTGTCGGCAGTACGAAGGCGGGGGGCACCGGCAGGCCGGCTTGCGCCATGCGCATCAAGTTCCAGGCCTTGTTGCCGATCTCCTCGGCCCCGCCCTTCGCCGGAAAGCCGCCGCGCAGAATCGGATAGAACTCAGCCATCGATCACATCCTCGAGGACGTGTTCGCGCAGGATCAGGCTGGCGTGCTTCAATGCATCCGCCGCGGCCTCGAGCTTGTCACTGATCGCAGCGAATAGATGCAACTGGCGAAAATCCGTCGCGTGCTGAATCGCGGTCGCAGCGACGCTGCGCTGTGCTTCGTCCGCGTCATGCTCGAAAGCCGTGACGCGGTCGATGGCCAGCAGAAAATCCTCCGTCTCTGCGGCGCTTGAGGAGCGGCCAATCTGCGCCGCATGCCCGAGCGCCTTGATCCATTCCTGTGATGCCTCGACAAGCAAGTCGGCCAAACTCTGCAGCGACGGCAGCGTCTTGCCCTCAAGAGTGTCCAAATTGAGAAGGAAGGCAGCATCCTCCAGCTCGTCCGCCGCATCGTCTGCGGCTTCCAGCAAGCGCAGAAACACCGCATAGTCCGGTCGACGCCGCACCGCTTGGCGCGTTTCGAGGACCAATTGGTCCGCATCATGCTCACACCGGCCAGCGCGGCGCACGCTTTTATTCAATGCTTCCGGCGCCGCCGCCAGACCGCCCTGCACCAAGCCGGCAATTTCAAAAATCAACGCGGCGTGATCGCCGGCAACACGCAGCAGCTGTCGCTCCTCATTGCTGAAATGTGTGGCGAGAGTCACCCGGATACGGTCGTGGATCAGTGCATGTGAATCGCCGGAGAGCAAGCCCTCGGTTGCCGCCCGAAAAGCGAAGCGCAGAAAGTCCAGGCTCTCCGCATCGCCCAACACTTCACAAAGGCGGTCCCCGAAATGCATCGAGGATCCGGCGGTCGCTTCGATTGCTTGGTTCACCGCACGTGCGCCACCCAGCTCCAGGAAACCGCGGTGACCCGTCTCGGTCTCCGCAGCCCAATGCAGCAGCACCAACCGATCCGGGGCGCGCAGGAATCCGCGCAATTGCTTCCGAACCCGGTTCCAGTCGATTAGGAACACGAGACGTGAACCGAGGAACTCCAAAAAAGCCTTGCAAGCGGTCTCGTCGGCGGCATTGAAGCGTCCCGTCGCCAGATAAAACGGTTCCATGGCGGCCAAAACGGCTTGGCGCCCTTGATCCCAGGTCACCTGCTGACGTTTCAGCATGTCTTGGAAGAATGTCAGCCGCTCGCTATGCACATCTGTATATGTAACAGCAACTGTAAGTTTCCTGACATGGATAACGATGACGTGGGCGTCAGTCGTGCCCAGGTCGTTCTGAATCACGAGTTGGTCGCCGATACGAGTGGCGGTGGTTGCCAATCCGGGATGCGCGAACTTAAGTTTCGCAGTCCGATTAACTCCTTTCATGAATGCCAACACCAATGGACGATCTACTTCAGTTAAATTGTACGCGGCGGCGCCGTCCAGACTCTCCTCCGCCAAATCCGCCTGCATTCCGTTGAGCTGCTTGTGCAACTCCATCACTAGTTGATGGAGGCTGTCCGTTTGGGTCTGGCTGACCTGTGTTATCGCCGAAATCGCCGCCGGATCCAGCAAATCATCGGTCGCCGCGGGCAGCGCGCGCAATAAACCGTCAAGTCGTGCAGCGAAACCGTTCTGTTTTGCCGCGAGTACGGGCGCGGCCATTACGCGCACATCATCCGCGATGCGCACGACGATTTGCGCGGCGCCGGTCATGTGACACGACTTTCCAATCATTCGCGCTCCAGCGACCGCGCTGTCGAGCTGCGGATCGTCGATGCCACAGGCGATGCGCTCTTGCCTGAGTGAGGTCGGAGGCTGGTCCGGATGCTCGGCATGGGACAAGGCCATTTGCAGCAAGGAGAAGCCGAATTTCACCCGGTCATTCGCCGCCAAGGCAGCGTTCAACAATGTCGCGGGCTGCAATTCTTTCTCGCCGATCGCGGCCAGAATCTGCATTTTCATGGTTGCTCTCGTTGTGTTTGATTGCGAATCGCGTTACAGCGACGCATGCGGCGACGGCTCGCGGCAAGGATCCTACGCGGCAGGGCAATACTATCTATCTATACGCTACGCCACCAATGTGTATGTTTTTTGACGAATTGACAGCCCGTTCGAACTGGCTGGCCGGAATGGATTGATTTTGTGCGCGCTGAACGCGCTCGATCTCGAGACTTCAGTCGTATGTATAAGAGGAAGCTATAATATCGGTGTTTCGCCGCGGGTCGACGGCCGAATCCGCGTTTTACAGCCTTACCGACGAACCGGTCAAAGATTCAATGACAACATCCGATTCGGATCACACGCCGGGAGCCCTGGTCCACGGCGCAGGAGAGTCGGTCCCCAAGCTCGCGGAGCCACCGATTGCCCCGCAGCACCCGCTGATCCCACCGAAGACTAAGAATCAGACTATTCGTGTGTCGCCTGCAGTCATCGACGCTGCGCGAAAGGACAGTGAGGAGTTACTCCGCGACTTGCGCACGACGATGGGTGGCCTCGCGCAAGCCGAAGCCGAAAAACGTGCACGCACCGCGGGCCCGAATGAGGTCGCGCGAGAGCGTAAGCAACGCTGGCCGGTGCGCGTCTTGAAAATCGTGCGCAACCCGCTTGTGATTCTGCTGACGACTCTATCGGCAATTTCCTTTCTGACAGGCGACCCACGCGCCGGCTCTGTAATGGCGGTGATGGTGGGCTTAAGTGTGGGCTTGCGCTTCTGGCAGGAAGCGCGGGCGGACGACGCCGCGGAGAAGCTCAAGGCCATGATCCATGTGACCGCTACCGTTGTTCGGGATGCGGTGGCGCGGGAGATACCACTGCGGGACTTGGTACCGGGGGACATCGTCAAATTGGCCGCGGGCGATATGATTCCCGGCGATGTGCGGCTGCTGTCTGCGAAAGATCTGTTCGTAAGCCAGGGCAGTCTCACGGGTGAGTCGCTCCCCGTGGAGAAGTTCTGCGACCGCGAAACCAAAGAAGGGATCTCACCCACTGAACTCAAGAACACCTGCTTCATGGGGACCAGTGTCGAGAGTGGCACGGCGACAGCAGTCGTCGTCACAACGGGAGTGAACACCTACTTCGGCAGCATGGCACACTCGATCACAGGGGATCGGACGCAAACGAGCTTCGATGAGGGCGTGAACCGCTTTACGTGGCTCATGATGAAATTCATGGCCGTGATGGTGCCTTTGGTTTTCCTCATCAACGGCTTCACCAAACACGATTGGAAGGGGGCCTTCTTCTTCGGAATGGCTGTGGCCGTAGGCCTGACTCCCGAAATGCTGCCTATGATCGTCTCCGTCTGCCTCTCCAAAGGGGCGCTCGCGATGAGCCGTAAGAAAGTGATCGTCAAGCGACTCAACTCGATCCAGAACTTCGGCGCTATGGATGTCCTGTGCACCGACAAGACGGGGACGCTCACTGAAGACCGCGTTGTCCTGATGCATCATTGCAATGTGGCTGGGCGCGAAACCGATGAGGTGCTCCTCGACGGGTTCCTCATCAGCTACTTTCAGACGGGTCTCAAGAACCTACTCGACCGGGCCATTCTGGAGAGTCCCAGCTTTCACGGGCAGGCGGTTATCGAGAAATATAAGAAACTGGATGAAATCCCTTTCGACTTCACTCGACGCATGATGTCCGTGCTGGTGGCGGATGGCGACGGTAAGGCAATCCTTCTCACCAAGGGGGCGCCGGAAGAGGTCTTTCTCCGCTGTTCGCATTTTGAGCTCGACGGCGCACTGTCTGCGATGGACCCGGAACTGATGGTCGGACTGAAGCAGGAGTACGAAAGCCTCAGCAACGATGGGTTTCGCGTGTTGGCGGTGGCGACAAAGGATCTGCCGGGGAAGCAGATTTGCGAGAAGAACGACGAGCGCGAACTCGTACTCAGAGGATACGTGGCGTTCCTGGATCCGGCCAAGGACACCGCGGCTCGGGCCCTCGCGGCGCTGCACAAGGACGGTATCAATGTAAAAATCCTCACCGGCGACAACCATTTGATCAGCCGTAAAGTGTGCAAGGACGTTGGTCTCGTACCGGACCCTATGCTTTTAGGGAGCGATGTAGAGAAAATGTCGGACGCCGAACTGGCCGAGGCAGCCGAGAAGGCGGCGCTATTCGCTCGCCTGTCTCCGGCACACAAAGAGCGGGTCATCCGCGTCCTTCGGGGCAAAGGGCACGTTGTCGGATTCATGGGCGACGGAATTAACGACGCTCCGGCGTTGCGGGCGGCGGATGTCGGCATCTCGGTGGATACTGCCACTGACATCGCCAAGGAGTCGGCCGACCTGATCTTGCTGGAGAAGGACCTCATGGTCCTGGAGGAGGGCGTTATCGAAGGCCGAAAGGTCTTCGCGAACATACTGAAGTACATCCGAA
>Ga0182013_10004016_pt1 | contig 17934 bp, 24 predicted proteins | sample 612S2MmetaG_FD_120487 | JGI IMG/M metagenome (GOLD analysis project Ga0182013, IMG submission 120487) | Permafrost microbial communities from Stordalen Mire, Sweden - 612S2M metaG | ecosystem: Environmental > Terrestrial > Soil > Wetlands > Permafrost | place: Sweden: Stordalen | collected...
CGACATCGACGTGCTGAAGCGCGCGGCCGCCAGTATTAACACTAGCGGGCTCGCGGCTTTGAAGGATTCAGGCGTCGCCGCTAACTGAGGGGCAATACTTCGAATCACAGAGGGCGCAAAAAAGCTCGCGGCCGTTGCGATCGCGCCAATCAAAAGTCATCGATCACTTCAGTTATGATTTGGGTTGCGTACAGGCAATTACATCGCAATGATCGGCGCAGTAGCAGTGTTCACGAATTGCTTGCGATATCCGGTGACACTGACGACGTACTGGCGCGTCTCCTGAATGAATAGCGGCACGGTGCGCGGGCGAACTGACCATATCGCAGAGCATCCGCTCAATCGGATCGATGAGCTCTTTCCGTGGAACCTGGGGCAGACGACTGCACGAGCTTTTCTGCCAGCACCTGCATCTCCTCGAGCGCCCGGATCATGTCAGCCAGCGGCATTCGCCCCCAACGTCGCATCTGCTCCCGGCGAGCGCCTTCCCACGTCGTAAGACTCCAATCGATGCCGTCGGTTTGTAAATCATCCGTTGGCATCGTTGTCCTTCCTGGCACGAAGCTGCTCGATGTCCGCCCGATCTTGCGGTCGATTGGCCTCCTCTTTCATGCGAATCAAAGTGGTGAGCGAGACAAAACTGATTGAAAGTTTGTCGTGAAGCGGCGCTGAAATTCTTGCCACAAGGGCGGTGTCGAGATTTTCAAGCCGGTCGTACGCGGCGTGATCCTCACGGGTTTCCGGCGTCATGCCGAGTGGCACTTATCGTCAATTCGGCTGTTTTGGTGATGCTTGTTCGTTACCGCCGAGGCGAGGTGCACTTGTGCGCTTCATGGATTTTCACGCGTGCCGATGTCGTTGCCAACCTCGCCGTCATTCTTGCCGCCTTGCTGATGAAGATCACGCAATCCCGGATGCCAGATATAGTGATTGGTCTCGCGATCGGGGTCTATGTAGTCCGTGAGGCGATAGAGATTCGCACCATGGCCTCCAAAAGCCGTGCATATACGTCTCTCGCTTGAGGTGCTTCAAGAATGTTTAAACATCCGTTTGCGATAGCTGTCCGCGGTTCGCTCGCGCTCTGCACGCTGCTGGAAGTCGTCCCGGCGATTGCCGCAACGGACGAGGGCACCGAACAGGACCACCTCGTCATTCTCGAACTCGGCGCTTCCGGCGAACGAGAGATATCCGAGCACACCTCGCACATCGGTCCCGCAGTCGGACTCGAAATTGAGCCGATCGAGAATTGGCTGGAGATCGAACTCGGCGCCTCGACAAACAGCAGTCAGGGTGCCAGGAACTGGGAAATTGAGATGCCATTCAAGAAGCCCTTTCGGCTGTCCAGCACTATCGAGGTGATGCCGGGTCTGGGTCCCACTTGGACGCATACGACACAGTCCGGGGCGCAGTCGAGCACGTGGGGTGCTGCGGCGGTGATCGACCTGTTTGTCTGGCGTACCAAGCGTCTCGGCTGGTTTTTGGAGCCGAGCTACGGCATCGCGTTGGGCAATGGCAACAAAAAGTCAGTGGGCCTGACGGGCGGTATCTTCTTCGCCGTTCCGTGAGCTTCAGATACGGTATCGCTTTGAGGGCAAACGACATTGTTATTTGGCCAACTGCCGCTGTGGAGGCATCGCAGCAGCACAAATGCACGGCAAATGCCTATGCAACCAGTCGTACAAACCGGCCTTGCGCCGGGGGCGTGATTCGCTTCCAAGCAATTAACTTAATCAGAGCGAACCGCAACTGATTGCGACCGGCTCCCGCTCCATGTTCGACCGAAGCTTCTCTACGGTCTCTGTTTAAGCAGACTTTCCGCCGGAATTCCAAACTTTATATGCAAACCTTCGATCATTCGTAGAGTAAGCGGGCGTTTGCGGCTGAGAACCTCGTATACGCGGTTCTTACGGCCAATCACGGGTTCGAGATCCTTGACCGTCAGACCCGATTGTTCCATCCGGAACTTTATAGCATCCACGGCGTCCGGTAGATCCATCGGAAAGTGCGCGCGCTCATAAGCCTCGACCAACGTCGTCAACACGTCCAGTCGATCGCCCTCCGGCGTATTGGCCTTCGCCGCCATCAGGGATTCAATATCCGTGAGCGCCGCCTGGTAGTTTGCCTTAGTTCTGATCGGCTTGATATCCATGATTACCTCTCAAATCGTTTGCGCGTCGATGGCGTCGTACTGCTTGTGCGTGCCGATGAATCGGATATATACGATCCTGTATGGGTAGTTGATCCGAACGACTATTCGATACTTGTTTCCGCCGATATTAAAGGCCGCGCGCCCGTCCTGAAGAATACTGGCGTTACCGAACTGCGCCTTCACGTCGCTGGGCTTTGACCAGTCCGCCCGCAGAACATCTCGATACCAGGCGAGCGTGGGTCCTTCGGCATCTTGGAATGCAGGGCGAGCGGCCCAGAATGCCTTCAGCGTCGAGACTGCAATCACCCTCATAGCTGAATTATAGTCCCATTTTGGGACCTAACGCAAAAAAAATAGCGGGCGGAACCTTCATTTTCACCATTTTACCGGAGGGTGCTATTCATGAAATCCGCTCTGTATGCGCGTATTTCCACAAATGAGCAACGGAAAGAACCGATCGACGATCAACTCCGTGAGTGCCGTGAGCTATGTCGACGCCACGATTTCAGCGTAATTTATGAGTTCAGCGATAGAGGTCGATCCGGTAACGAGGTCAATCGTCCAGGCTATCAAAGGCTTCTCCGAGCGGCACGGCATCGAGAGTATGACGTGATCGTGGCCCATGAGTTATCGCGTCTGTGGCGAAGCGAATCGGAGATGCACGCGATCAAGGAGGAACTCGAGTATCTCAATGTGCATGTTGTCACTGACGATGGCATCGACACACGCATTGTCGGCATGGACATACTCATCGCCGTCAAAGGCGCCATGGCAAAACAGGAATTACGGCAGATTGCTCATCGAACGCGCCACTCGCGTCAATGGCGGCCTGCACGCCTGCTCCAACAGATTGCGCTTGCCGCGCGTCCGCCTGGAACACTTACTGCTGAGATGGATCCATGGCGTTCTCATCGGCGCGGAGGCTGAACAGTGCCTCCTTCGCGCCTGGCGCGCACGAAGTGGCGGGAACTCGGTTGGCGCCGAAGATTTGGATCCGGTCCACGAAGGCCACCTTCAGGAACTCCGCGATGAAATATCAAACCTCGTCAAATCTGGATGACCTATGGTAGCGCCCCCATGCGACGCCACACCGAGCTTAAGTCCGTAGCGCTTTGCTATTACACAAGACGCGCAGCTCGTAGCTGCCCGGTTTGTAGCGTTCGGCGATTTCGAATTCAGCGATCGACCCAGCGGCGTCCAGCAACTGGAAGTCGGAATAGATTAAAAAAGCGACACGACGAAGCATGGCATAAAACGTTGGAATAAAGTCATTTGCGCCACAGCCTAGTCGGTCAATCTTGGGTCGTCAAATCTGGAGCAACTTATGACCGCTGACTTTCCCGTCGTATTCGCCCTCTACCCACGCATCACACAGTTGGACTTCACGGGACCGTTCGAAGTATTGGCCCGCCTGCCTGGCGCGCGGTGCGTACTGGCGTCAGTGGAGGGCGGCACGATTCAAGCCGACGGCGGCATCACGTTTGCCGGTGTTGTGCGACTGGCCGACGTCGCGGAATGCGCGCTGCTCTGTGTTCCAGGCGGCTTCGGGACTGTAGCGGCGCTAGAGAACCAACCCTATTTGGCGCAGCTCCGCCGTCTCGGCGCGCAGGCACAGTTCATCACCTCCGTGTGCACCGGTTCACTGCTGCTGGCAGCCGCTGGGCTGCTGCGCGGCAAGAAGGCGGCATGCCATTGGGCCTGGCGCGAGCTGCTGTCGGAATTTGCAGTGATGCCCGACGCCGCACGGGTTGTGCGCGACGGCAATGTCATCACCGGCGGCGGCGTCACCGCCGGCATCGACATGGCGCTCACGGTGATGGCGGAAATCGCCGGCATCGACTATGCCCGGACGGTGCAGCTCGCGCTGGAATACGCGCCTGAGCCGCCGTTCGATTCCGGCCGGCCCGAGCGGGCTCGGCCTGAAATCGTCGCGGCCGCACAGAAACGCCTCGATGTCATTCGCGCCGAGCGTGCTGCCGCCGTTCACCGCGCGGCTGAATTGCTCGCAAAGAGAGTCTGTGAAACGTCGCCCGCCCTGGAAAGCTGAAGCATTTCAGTCAAAGAGCGGGCAATGATGGCAGCCTTAGCAGAGGAATATGCCTTTTCGCTTAACGATCAGAATGACGGCTCCCGAAACGCAGGAAAACCCAGTGCGATATGCAAGGCAATTAATCGCAACCGTAGCGGGAATCGTCGCCGCGGCATTTCTGGTCATCCTGGCGTGTCATGCCGATCGGGACATCAGCACTGATATTTTGATCGACAGCCCGCCTCAAGTGGTTTGGCAAGTACTGACGCTCACCCGCGATTATCCTTTGTGGAATCCGATGATTGCACGGGTCAATGGAGAACTCCGCGAGGGCAATGTCATCGAAATCGACGCGGGAATGGTGTTTCGCCCAAGGATTCTCGCGTTCCGCGTTGATCAAGAACTGCGCTGGAAGGGACATGTCTGGATTCCAGGCATCTTCGATGGCGAACATCGCTTTGTTCTTGAAGCGCACGGCAATCAGACGCACCTGATTCAAAGTGAAGAGTTCACCGGAATTCTAGTAGGAAGAATTACCCGAGAAATTATTGATGACACGGTTCTTGCGATGAAGGGGATGAATAGCGCTCTGAAAGCGCGCGCCGATTCGTTGGTACCGGTCAAATAGCGCTCATTGTCGGCTGGCGCTTCGATGCTGGACACGTCGAATCTTCGTGCGAACCCGATTGAGGCCTTATGGGGAAGTGAAAACTGGGAGCTGACGATTTACGTAATCGCCGGCATCACCCGAGCCGGCCTTTACAAAGCGCTCTCTCCAGACGGTAATCCGAGCTTCGAGACCGTGACGCAAATTGTCGGTGCGTTCGGCATGCGGCTGAGCGCGCAAGCGGCCTGATATGGCGCAGCATAAGTCGCACCCGGCGTCGGCCGGGGTTAGACTCTAAACCGAACCTCTACGCAAATCAGGGCGTCGTCGACGCCGCAAGTCCGGGGCTTTGTGCCATATGGAAAATTGACGCTGCAAGCACGGTGCAAGCGTTGCCGGCGACTTCATGACCTTCGAAGTGAGTCGCGACACGGAACAGCCCACAATTCAAAACGACGGAATGAAGTACGAAGGTCTGAGATTTCGCGCCGAGTGCCGAATGGCCGGAAAGCTCTACGGCCAAGCATTCGGCGTCGATGTTGCATTCCGCGATTCAATAATTGGGGATCCCGAAACTGTCGCCACCGATGATGTATTAGCGTTCGCCGGAATTACACCGCCCGTAGTAATGTTGTATCCGGTTGAAACTCACATCGCCGAGAAGCTGCACGCATATAGGATGCCACGTGCGCGCCCCAATACCCGCGTGAAGGACCTTCCGGACATCGCATCGCTCGCTAGCACGGGACCGCTGGACGCAACGCGGGGGTCCATACCTTGGGAATATCAGCGTGAAATGGATTAGTTAAACGCCGAGTATCGAGCCGTTATGGATCGTGGTGGGTCCATTTACCCGAAACCGGGGGGGTCCATTACAAGAAATCGTGCACTATGACAAGCGAACGTGTGGCACGGATCGCCAGAAGCATGCGCCAACGAATGAAGAAGCCGTGAGCGCCGACGACAAAGGCGAAATGGATCTGCGCCGGGTCATCCGAGAAGACGTCGACCGGTGCCTGGCTATCTCCCTTTCGGCCTGGCGGATCACTGGAGCTTTCTCAGCGGGTGCGACGTTGCAGCTTGCACGGACTTCCAAACCGGGTGAACCAATGAGACTGAATTCTCATTCTATCGCAGCATCGTCGGGGCGAAACGTACCTACCGCACATTGGTGGCTGCCCGTGTTTGACGAACCTATCGCCGTATGATGTATTGCCATCAAATGGACTTCAAGGAGCACATGGATACGTTGGACCATATTCGTCGCCCTCATCGGGCGCCATTTTGGCGTCTAATGGCGAGTTAGACGGATGAGCTACGCTCCTCGCTTCCTGGTTGGACTCGCTTTACTTGGCTACGCTGTCTACCAGATCCGCACAGGTCAGTCCCGTGGCAAATGGCGCACCTATTATCGCCACAACGAGCCGGTGTCTTTTTGGACGAGCATCTTGTTCCAACTCTGCATTTCCTTTGCATTCCTCATCGGAATTCATTGATGGTGCGGACGGTCATTTAGTTGGTAGAGGCCGGTCCGCTTCCTCGTTTAGTTCCCAAAGCCGCCAATTCACAGGGATAACTTGTACAACATTGCCTAGGGCTTAGGAGCCATTCAACTTCTTGCTCTCTGCTAAGCTAATAACTGGGCGTCCAAATGTCGCTGGACCTTCCGGTCGCACCACAAATGCACCTGCCTGCCCGCAGGGCGATCTGGCAAATTTGATCGATGCGAAAGAGGCGATAGGCAATCGACGATCTCACTGAGGCGCTGGTATGGATGCGCCATAAGGCCAAACGCACCAATCGCTATATCACGGAAAACTGCCTGGACTTACCGTCACAAGAACATTGCACAGAGCAGGTGACCCCTGGCCGCGTGCTGACACTTCGAAGCTTCTTAAGAGTGCCGAGGCGAACGTAGGGAAACCCTTCGCCGACGCCGCTACTCATTAAAGCGGGCACGTGAGGGAATTGATTGAACGCGGTCTGACGACCTCAACCTTCAACTCCTCTGTGCAATTTCCGCGAAGCCCGAGCCACCGCCTGATTCGACGAGTGTCCAATAGTCGTCCGGAGCAGGAATGCTGTCTCGCCAAACACGTGTAGGCATTGCAATTCCAGGATAAGAGGTCGTCCTGGTCGGGAGGCGACAGCCGTTCATTCGGTACCATGAGCGAATGAATGAACGTATATTCCCCTGAAGCATAGACGACCACTTCGTCTGCATCCGCGTTGTCGCGCAGGAACGCAAGATGCGCATTGGCCTTTATCCATTCTGCGAACGACTGCGCGTCGGACGGCGGCGCATCAAGCCGAGTGGTCGTCTCGATAATCTTCTTATGTTCATAATCCGGCATATAACCCTCGCCTGGTTCACCGGCTCAAGTTCGAAAGCCGCTCGACATCTATCGTTTTTACGAGCACGTGCCGCGGCTCCTCAACTGGCCATGACAGGTATTTCCGTCGAACCAAGCTCTCAATCTTCGAGCGGTTCCGTTGAAACGCCTCAACACGCCCGGCATTATCGAGACCATCGGTACCAAAGTGATCATCCAGTGCCTCACGGCTGATGGCGCACTGAACGGGACCTCCAAATGCCGCACCGGCAAACGTAACGGTATCTCGACTGAAATCGTAGCGTGCAGTTGAGCTATCGAACGTCAGATCAATACTTGGTAGGATATCGCGAGGGCGTCCGAGAATTCTCAGCATTAAATCGCGCGCGTCGGGAGCTAAATTCCGCATGCCTTCCAGAAGAAACTTTCGCCAGTGCGGCCCGCGCTCATGGGCCTCTTCCCATACGTCCTTCAATTCTCCGGGTCGTCTTTCCGCAAGAGCTTCAATCAATCGCTCGGCCTGTCGCAGATCCTTGTCGCGCTTTGCGATTGCAGCGGGCCGGTACAGGGACAGAATCAATTTGTGGACCGCGTAGCGCTCCGGCGACGGAACATGAACATAAATGCCTGAACCGTGCAGTACAACGGCTGGCGCGGGGTCGCGAATTAGAAAGTCAAGGAAACGCAAGGGCTGCGCATTTGTATTCAGCGCGGGAAGCATTTGTGGGGTATCTGTGTCAGCTCCCTCATTTGGCGTGACGAAATCGACGCGAATTCCGCCCTTCGCTATGTAGCTGGATGCGAGCCCGTGTCGGGAAAGGCTCGGTATCTCACGAAATGTTTTATCGCCGCTCCTCAGGACGTGAATCATCGGTGGGGTTTCATCACCGGTCGCCATCGAAACGCTCGTGAACTGCGCGACGTCGACATCACTCGTTTGAAGCAGCGCGCCCGGAAGCCTGACACCCAGCATGGCTGGATATACTTGATATGCCACTGTTCCGATGAGCACGGAGCGAAGCCTGAAGACTCCCGATCTCGCAAGCACCGCAACGACCTCACCTATTTGCGGAATGGGCGGTAGAATCCCTAACGACCGCACCAACGTCGATACCAATGCTCGGCGCTCGCGTTCATCATCTCGCGCTTGCTTATGCTGCGCGATCCGCTCGAGTAATTCTGGAGATTCCAGCCCAACATATCGTTGCGAGCGGCCCTCCGCAGACGCCGTTTGAAAGTACCAGTAGCGGCGTCCTTTAATGGTTTTGGGAGTAAAGGTTCCATCATCTGGAAAGGACTCGCCAAAGGCGGCCGCTGCACAGCGCTCGAGCAGCTCTGCGTAAGTAGTCTGGACGACGAGTGAAGGGGCCGGCATAGGAACCTATTATACGCAATTCGCAAAATGAGTATAACAAGTTATACTCAAAATGCAAGATGCGTATAATAGAGCCCACAAGAGCGACTTAGTCTGTGCCTTCGGCTCTAGTCGATCCGATTAGGGATGATTTCTTTCACGGCGTACGCAAAGGCGGAGCACAGCGACGCTCGAACGGCAGTAGGTTCAAATCAGGTCACTGATAAGCGACTGATAAATAGGTGATTTTATGTGAATTGGTAGCGGGGGTAGGATTTGAACCTACGACCTTCGGGTTATGAGGCGAATACCGGGTATTGAGGGTCTTTTAAATCGACCACTTGCAGCGCTTGCCACCCCGCATCCCAGCCACACTACGGCACAAATCCGTCACACCCAATCTCAGTTCGGCACAATCTCGTCACAGGCTCCAGAATTCGACGCCGCGACCGAAAACATCGACCAAGGACTAGCCGCAGCCGCCTTTCAGGCTACCTCACTGGCTGAAAGGATCAAAGCGACCTTCCCTGGATCGAATGCCATACTTTACTGTACCTTGCCGTCCGGTAAGGCTTGGCCTAATTTGAAGCTTCCCAGAAAGGTAGAGTAAGACAATGGCTACTCTCGATTGGTCACAATGCCCCGCCGTGGAGAGCATCCCCGGCAAGCGTAGCGGTGCATGGGTTTTCAAAGGAACCCGGACGCCGATTTCCGCCGTGTTCGAGAATATTCAGGACATGACGGTCGACGAGCTGGTGGAAGAATTTGGCGTGACGCGCGAACAGGTGCGCGCGGTTCTGTCCTTCGCAGCCCATAGCGCCGAAGCCCCTGCCCCGCACGCTTAATGTTGGTGCTTTTTGATAACGGTACCCCGCGCAGCCTTGCCCGCTACCTGATCGACCATCACGCCGTCACCGAAGCCCGCGCCCGCGGGTGGGACGAATTGGAAAACGGCGCGTTACTCAATGCCGCCGAAGCGGCAGGCTTCGACGTGATGGTGACGACGGACAAAAATCTGAGCTACCAGCAAAATCTTTCTGGCCGAAAAATCGCGATTGTGGTTTTAGGTCAAGGATGGTGGAGCCTGATTAAGGCCCATGTGTCCGAGGTCCTCCTTGCCGGTTTCTCCGGCGCACCAGTAAAATTGTCAATCTCGGCGGGTGTCATCTACGGAAGTCCATGATTTCTCGACATATCGCGATTTCCAGACCGGTGACAGAATTGCTTCACTTCACGATGGGGAAACGGGAGGGTCGATGTCAGCGCGCAGTCACCCCAGCGGCCAGTTCGTCCCGGCACTCTACAATTTCAACAGGGAGGTGCTCAACGGCAGTTTGCGCACGCGGCGCCCAGAGGCGGCAAATATCGCGTTACAGAGTGCAGGCAGCGCGGACGGATAGGCGGGTTCGCCCAGTCCGGTGGGTGAATAATCCGTTTTGATGAACTCTATGTGCATCGGCGGGATTTTGCGGTTTCGAAGCAGGGTGTAGTCGTCATAGTTACTTTGTTGGACTCGGCCTTTTTCAAAGGTGATTTGCTGTCCGAATGCCGCGGACATGCCGTCCACGATGGAACCCATGATTTGATGCTCGGCGTTGGTCGGATTGACGATGTGCTTGCCGACGTCCACCGCCACCCAAATGTGCTGCGGGGTGACCGTGCCGTCGGGGCTCACGGCCACTTGATGGACTTGGGCAACGTAGCCGACATGACTCCAATAACATGCGAATCCCAGTCCGGTGTGCGCCGGCAACTGATGGCGCGACACCCAATTGGAAATATTCCGTGCGCGCTCTATGACGGCGATCATGCGGGCGGCCATGAAACTTGGCCCAAAGCGACCGGGAGGGTGACCCTCGCCCTCGCCGGAATTGGGATTGCGCAGCAGCGCCAACTGAAAGTCGATCGGGTCGCGGCCCGCGGCGTGTGCGACTTCGTCCAAGAACGACTGGAATACCCAGGCATGCGCGTTATCGCCCGGTGCGCGTAGCGGCCCTACCGGAACATTGAACGGAATGCGGGACGTGCGCAGCGCATAATTCTTGACGAATCCAGCGGGGAAGGAGTCCCGATTGGGAACCGACGAACCGGCGAAATATTCATTGCGCGCGAACCCGGCAAAATGGTTGTGCCAGGTCTCAAGTCTGCCGTCCTTGCTGAGTCCTGCGGTCAGCTGGTGATAGCCGCCGGGCCGATAGAAGTCATGCTGCATCTCGTCCTCACGAGCCCACAGTACTTTGATCGGGCCATTGATCTCCTTGGAGATCGCGGCCGCCTCGATCATGTAATCGTTGGCAAGCCGCCTCCCAAAACCGCCGCCACATCGAATCATGTGAATGGTGATGTTGTTCGGAGCAATGCCGAGGAGTTTGGCCACACCCGCGCGGCCTGGCGCCGGATTTTGGGTGGGGGCCCAGATTTCGACCTGTCCGTCCCGGTAGGAGGCGACGCAGTTCTGCGGTTCCATGGGAGCATGCGATATGAAGGGATAGGAATAGGTGGCATGCACCAGCTTGGCGGCGCCGCTCAGCGCGGCATCGGGATTCCCGTCGACCCGGATATCTGCCTGCGGTGGCTGCGATAGCAATTCCTTTGCCTTCGCATCGAAGCTGGCGGTCGAATCGTTGGCATGCGGACCTTCTTCCCAATCTACTCGTAACTTGCCGCGCGCCTTCTGGGCATGCCACCAAGTATCGGCCACGATGGCGACGCCGCCGCGCAAGCCATCATCGATGCCAGCGCCGGGCGTCCCCGGTGGGGTCTCCAGAGCGCGCGGAGTTCCTTTCAACACAAACACATGGCTGACACCGGGCATGGACTTGATGTCATCCAGATTGCAGCTCTTGACGGCCGCGTCGAAAACCGGACCCTTTTGATACACCGCATACTTCATGCCCGGCACCTTGACATCGATGCCGAACTGCTGCTGTCCTGTGACGATCCGCGCTTTATCGGGATCGAGGACTGATTTTCCGATGATCTTGAACGTCGATTCGTCTTTCAGTTTGACGGTCTCAAGGTCCGGCTGGGGCAGCTTGGATGCATCCTCCGCCAGCAATCCATAGGTCAGCATGCGGCCGGTCGGCGCATGGCTCACAATGCCGTCGGATGTCGAACATTCCGCAGCGGGCACGCCCCATCTTGCCGCCGCCGCGGAAATCAGCATCTGTCGGGCTGCGGCACCGGCTTTGCGCAGAGGCATCCAATTGGACGGAGTGGAGTAGCTCCCGCCGGAAGACTGGCTCCCCATTTTGCCGCCTTGGTAGTCGGCCATTTCGATCACGACGTCTTTCCACGCGACATCGAACTCTTCAGCAAAGATCATCGGTAACGCGGTCTTCGTGCCCTGACCCACTTCGGGGTTTGGAGCGAAGATGGTCACGACACCTGAGGGCGAGAGGCGTGCAAAGAGCGTGACCATGCTGCCGTCGGTGTCCCCGGACGAGCCGAGGGCTCTCAGGGAGGGAAAGGTGGCGGCAAACACGATGCCACCCCCGGCAGCGAGGCTTGCGGTCAGGAAGCCGCGTCGCGACAGGACAGTCTGCGGCGGGTGGTTGTCGAGATGAGAAGGATGGGTTGCCATTGGCGCCTCCATTACGGGCTTTGCGCTTCACCGAGCTGTTTAATGGCTGTGCGGATCCGTGTGTAGCAACCGCAGCGACAGATGTTTCCCGCCATGCCGGCATCGATGTCCTTGTCCATGGGTCGAGGCGTCTGCGTGAGTAACGCGACTGCCGACATGATCTGTCCACCCTGACAGTAACCACATTGGGGCACATCCAGCGTGAGCCAGCGCTCTTGTACCTTTTTGCCGATGGCCGTTTCGCCGATGCCTTCGATGGTGGTGATCTGCATGTCGGCGACGGATTCCAGCGGCAGTTGGCAGGAGCGGACCGCAGACCCGTTGGCGTGCACCGTGCATGCACCGCACTGCCCGATTCCGCAACCGAATTTGGTGCCCGTCAGATTGAGGATATCTCGCAATACCCACAAGAGCGGCGTATCGCTCTCGGCATCCACATCGTACTTAATGCCATTGACTCGGATGGTGTAGCTCATTCTCGCGCCTCTTGCTGATGCCGCCGAGCATTCTGTCACTAACAACGGCAGACTGCGACAGGGAGACTGAGGGCTGCAGGGGGTTCCCGTGTGTTGTGGCATGGCCGCCGGTATCGGTCACCTTCCACCATTCACCAATCCGCAGTCTCCCCGTTCGCGGAAAACGACAGCGAGTGTGTCCGCAAAGGGTCCCCTAAGTTTCCGGGATCTATTGGTAGAAACTTCGACATGCGGATCGGATGAGTTGTCTTTCGACGCGGAGGTCTAATGGATGTGACTGTCGGCGATGACAGGTTCGATCGGTACTACCGAAGGATTCGGCTAGGTCTTCGTTTAATAGCCCACGGCGCTCGCGCGCAAACGGCAAGCGACTGGAGCGGATTGACGCTGGATCAACTTGTGACGCTGCGTAAGCGGTGGATGCCGGGCGCGGAACATGGTTTTCGCGGACCATCTCCGACTTCCTATAAGCCCTTTTTCAGGTCGGCGCTCAAGGCGAGTCATGCCGCAATGTTCGTCGGCATTCATCGCTTGATTGGGATTGACGCATCCAAGCCGAGTCTTGAAGGCGGGGAAAAGCTGTGCGAAGCGTTTGAGATTTACCGGGAATGGGAGCCGGACGCGCACCTGGAGTTTGACTACGCCGTGCTACTGGCGACTCGAGTGGTGAAGGGTGAGGAAGTTGAGCTTTCGACCTGTGCCCGCTGCGGGTGCGCGCTGCTCCTGGATAAATTGAAAATTCCTCAGCCAAGGTGCGCCCAGTGTCGGAGCAAATCCGATAAAGCGAGTCCACGCCGCCATCGAGTTCCCAGCCATTGAAACCAACTTCTATCTCTTTCGAGGCAAGCCGGTGGACCAGATTGAAGCGCTTGAAATAGGAGGGCGGCGGTGGACTCGAACGTGTCACGTCCTGCCATTGAGGAACTCATGGAACATTTCGTTTCCGCGGCTCTTGGCCTCGATATTGTGTCTCGGATTGGGCAGCTGAGTGAGTTGCCGACACATCATCGGGATACCCTAACCAAGTTGCAGTGCGCAGGCCGCATAACGGCAGTTTAGTCCACAAATAGAGGTCCGGTACGCGTCTCCGCCGAGTATGATCACGCCCAGGCGCAACGCGTGAAAGCGCATGTTCTATTGATCGGATGGTGGATGGAACCTGGCGAGTACCACGAGCATTGGTGGCATTGCTATCCCGAGCGACCACGCGAGTGGATTATCGGCCCAGGGCGACCCGCCGAATGAACCGTTGGGGGGGGTTATTGGAGCACGCGCATTGAGGCACGTGGGTCTTGATCGGCGCATCGCGATCTCGAAAGCAACGCGCTGGGAGCGCTTTTTTTTCGTCGACACATCAACGAAATTGAATTGACGACAATCACGGAGGTAGCAATGGCCAGCGATTCCGAACATGAACTCAACCGACTCACGGAAGTGCGTAGGTTCGACTTTCTATATGAGGCAAAACAAGCCGAACTGCGCCGCATCTGTTCGATCGCCAAGAGGTTATTCGGGGCGAACCAAGCATCGGTGGTGATGGTCGATTCGGACCACATGAAGGTGCTGGAAACGGACGGATCACCGATCACAACCGCGCCGTTGCGAAATTCCTTGTCCGAGCAAACCGTGGAGGCGGGCTGTTTCTACGAGAGCATCGACATCCCGGAGGACGACGGCAACGGGCCGCGCAGCCGAGGCCTTCGCCATTTTGCCGGAGTGCCGCTGCAGCCTACGCCGGGCCGAATCGTCGGGATCTTCGGAATTATGACCAAGCAGGTCCGGCAGTTTAGTGAAGAAGACCGGGAAAGCCTGATCGCCCTTGGGCAAGTGATCGAAGATGAGATGCGGCTGTTCCTCGCCAGTCAGGAACGGAGGGAGCGTGAGGTCGCCTTCAACCTGGCGCGCGAGCAGGCGGAGGCGGCCAATCGTGCCAAGAGTGAGTTCTTGGCAAACATGAGCCATGAGATTCGCACGCCGATGAATGGGGTGATCGGCATGGCGGACCTATTGCTCGATACGCAGCTGGACTCGCTGCAGAGAGACTATGTGGGGACCATCCGCGATAGCGGCAACGCGTTGCTTACCATCATCAATGACATTTTGGATTTCTCGAAGGTCGAAGCCGGTAAGCTCGAGCTCGAGCAGCTGGACGTGGATTTGCGCGATACATTCGAGGATGTGGCGCGGCTGCTATCCATTCAGGCGCATGCCAAGGGGCTTGAGGTCATCGCGCAGATCGATCCGAAGCTCCCGGGCCTGGTCAAGGGTGACGCGGGACGGATTCGCCAGATACTCCTAAATCTCGCCGGCAATGCGGTGAAGTTCACTGCGAAGGGGGAGGTGTCGCTGGAGATCAAGGTCCTAGAGACTTCCGAATTCGGCACTCGGGTGAAATGTGAGGTGCGCGACACCGGCATCGGTATTCCGGCGGATCGCCTGCAGCTCTTGTTCTCGCCGTTTGTGCAGATGGACACCTCAACCACACGTAAATTCGGCGGCACGGGACTGGGATTGTCTATCGTGCGTAAACTGGTTGAGCTGATGGGCGGCAGCACGGGCGTCGAGAGCACGGAAGGCAAAGGCTCGGTGTTCTGGTTCACGGCGATGTTTGCGCCCGCCGCCCCCGATGCGGCCCAGCGAAAATACGCAGCGCCGGCCTCGATCCAGGGGCAGCGGGTGTTGGTGGTGGATGACAATGCGACCAATCGGAAAGTCCTGATGGGCCAACTGCTCCTCTGCGGAGTGGAGCCAATGTCGGCAAGCTCTGCGGATGAGGCGCTCGCATTGCTCCGGCAGTCGCGCGCTGCGGGTCGGACGTTTGACGCTGCACTGCTCGATCACCAAATGCCGGATTGTGACGGCGCGGAGTTGGGCCGAATCATCATTGCCGATGAGACCCTAAGGCAGACGCGGCTGGTTCTGCTGACCTCTTCAGGTCAACGGGGCGACAGTCATTTGTTTGCGGACATCGGCTTCGCGGGGTATTTGTTGAAGCCGGTCGCGCTGTTGGATCTGACGGATTGTCTGATGCTCATTCTCGGCAACACCGCTGAATCGTGGCATTTGAAAAACCAACCCATCGTCACGCGGCACGCGCTGCGTGCGCAGCGGCACCGATCGCCCAAACGCGTCCTGCTGGCCGAGGACAATTTAGTCAACCAAAAGGTGGCCATGCGCATGCTGGAGAAGCTCCAGTGTCATGTCGAGGTGGTGGCGGATGGCCTTGCGACCATCGAGGCATGGCGGAAGGGAAACTTCGATCTGATTCTCATGGATTGCCAGATGCCCGGCATGGATGGCTATGAGGCCACCCGGGAAATTCGCAAATTGGAGCAGGGCCAGCGGCATATCACGATCGTGGCGCTCACGGCGAATGCTATGAAAGGAGATGAGGAGAAATGTCGTGCGGCCGGCATGGATGATTTCCTGACAAAGCCCATCGATCGCGTCAAGCTGGAAGCTTGTGTTGACGCACTGATGGCTGGCACGGGTTCCACGGGTGCTGTGCCGGTGCTGAATTCCGCCGCGATGGCGGTTTTGGCGGAAAAGGAGGCTGCGGGCGGCCCATACAAAGCTGAATAAACCGAGACTGGCGTTGGAGGGGCGACCGTGAGGTAGCACAGTCAGTAATTCTTCGGCGCCCTGCAAGCTGGAAAGAGTCAACTCGGTCCGCAATGCAAGGATACGAAGGATACGGGAGTTTTGTGGAGTGTTCAGTCCTCGACGAACAATGACAGCAACCCGTAGTACAAAAAAAGAATCACGCCGAAGCTCAACGAAATCCCAAGAACTTTGACGAAGGGGAATCGCGGGCCAACAGCGGACATCTCAAACAGGACGGACGCGAGGATACCGAGGACTAGCCCTGCGCCGCAGACGAACCCGACAACGGGTTCGAGCGCAAGTAGGGCTGCCGCGATCGGCAGGCGCATGGCATTCCACAGTATCCTGACCGTGCCCGTGACCGCGAGTAAGGGCCGCGCGTAGTTGAATCCGGTCTCCATGCTGTGTGAGGTTTTCATCCGACTCCGACTGTAGACCCGTCATTCAGCTCTGCGCAAGAGTATTTGCCCTGTTGACCCGGAAACGGCGCCGGCGTTTAAACGCGCATCAGCGATAGGCCGATTTCTTCCGCGATTTTCCCACCTGCTTTTGCGCTCCTGTTGGAAGAGTCTTCTCATCGGTAAACCCCCTATGAGGATTCTCGCAATGACTATCGAAGCAACTGCCACCGTTAGCCGCCCAGAGAAAACGCATGTAGCCGTCACCATCTCACCGTGGGTCAATGAACCGCTTCCCGATATCCAGGGGATTTTGTGTTCGCGCGATCTCGCGCGGCTGACTCGTCGACCGCGCTGGGTGCTCTGTGGATTGGCGCTCATTGGCAAATTTCCACGCAAGAGACGATTCCGTGGCCGACTGGTCGGATGGTGCCGAGCGGAAGTCTTGGACTGGATGTCGCGCGATCTCGCGGCTCCGACGGATAGCGCTGAGCGTTTAAACGGCACTCGCCGCTGCACGCGGCCAGCTCCGCGACAGACATGTTTGCCGCTGGAGTGCGGCTCCCGCTGCACTCGGGCAAGAGACTATTCCGAGCGACCCGTCCGCGGAGGGCTGTCGCCAAAGCGTTTCGACGACGATAGGAACCAGTGTAAAGGACCGTGAAGACTCTCGACCTCAAGGAAGCAGCGGAATTCCTCCACATGCACCCGGAGGAGGTCCGCTCGCGGGCTAAACGCGGTCTCATACCGGGTGCGAAAACCGGGCGCCGGTGGGTCTTCCTCGATGCCGATCTCGCGGCGCACATCCGTTCGCTGTATTCTCAGCCACGGCAAGCGCTGCAAGTGACATCAGGAAAGGAGCTGATATGTCACTACACAGACGCGGCAGGATCTGGTGGATCGACGTCCGCACTCCGCAAGGGGAGCGAATACGCCGAACTACTGAGACTGCCAACAAAGCCCTAGCGCAGGAATTTCATGATCGCATCAAGGTGGAGCTGTGGCGCATCGACAAGCTCGGTGCCAAACCAAAGCGCACCTGGAACGATGCCGTGGTGAGATGGCTGAAAGAGAATGGTCACAAGGCGACGGCGGACGAAGACGTAAGCAAATTACGTTGGCTCGACCGACTGCTGCGTGGCAAGGATCTCGCCGCCATTGATCGCAACGTCATCGATGCTGTGACCAAGGAAAAGCTTGGCGAAGGGTGGACGAACGCGACGGTAAATCGGACGCTGGAGTTGCTGCGTGCGGTACTTCGCAAATCTGTGAACGAATGGGCATTCTCGCCCGGCTAACGCTGCGACTCGATCGTCGGCGGCAAGATCTTTTTCTTCTTTCGCATCGTCGATTCGTCTCCCGGAAATGTGGGAGCGAATCTTGTCGGTTTTCTCTGATTCGC
>Ga0182013_10004017_pt1 | contig 17932 bp, 17 predicted proteins | sample 612S2MmetaG_FD_120487 | JGI IMG/M metagenome (GOLD analysis project Ga0182013, IMG submission 120487) | Permafrost microbial communities from Stordalen Mire, Sweden - 612S2M metaG | ecosystem: Environmental > Terrestrial > Soil > Wetlands > Permafrost | place: Sweden: Stordalen | collected...
CCCGCCACCGCTCACGGCTTCCGTGACGCGACCACCGACCCGGTGCAGATCACCAGCTGGTTCGGCCGCGGCTTCGGCTGGAACCTGGCCATCGCCACCGGCGCCCCCGGACCCGACGTCCTGGACATCGACCAGCACGGCCCCGCCGGAAACGGCTACCCCGCGTTCACCCAGCTCCAGCAGGCCGGACTGGTGAACGGCGCCGCCGCCTACGTCCGGACCCCCGCCGGCGGAATGCACGCCTACTTCACCGGCTCCCACCAGCACAACGGCCACCTGGCCAGCCACCACCTGGACTTCCGCTCCCACGGTGGGTACGTCCTGGCTCCCCCCTCCCAAGTGGACGGCAAGCCGTACCAGTTCATCAAGACCCTCGCCGGCCGCAGCGGCCTCGACTGGGGCGCGGTCACACGGCTCCTCGAACCAGAGCGGTTGCCACCATCGCCGCAATCCCGCCTGGCCCTCACCCAGGACGTCAGCCACCTGGCCCACTGGGTTGCCAGCCAGACCGAGGGCAACCGCAATGCAGGACTGTTCTGGGCCGCCAACCGCGCACTCGACACCGACCCGGCCGCCAACCTGAACCCCCTGGCCATCGCCGCCAGACAGGCCGGCCTCGACGAACCAGAAATCACGCGAACTCTCGATTCCGCCCGCAGAACAAACCAGCCACGCCCTCATCCATCTGGCCACCAGGCCGAGACGGAGAGCTGAGATGAGCATCGACGCCACGCTTATCTTTGCCACAGTCCAAGCCCCGCTTTCCGGTCGGCGCCAAGCGGCCAGCAGTGCCCCGGTCGTCCTAGCGAAAACCAGCGGCACCGTGCCACGTGGTCGCCTGGACGCTGGCGGCACCCGGCTCCGACTGCGCGCCTTGCACGTCATGGGCCACAGCTCAGCCCGCATCGCCCGCGCTCTCGGCATCCGCGAGATGACCATCCGCAGGATTGTCCGCGGCGACGCCTCATCGGTCAGTCCGCAGCTGCGCGACACCGTCACCGACCTGTACGACGCATGGTGGGACAAACGCGCCCCCGAACGCACCCGCGCCGAACGCGCCGCCGCCACCCTCGCCCGCCGCCACGCCATCGCCGGGAACTGGTGCGCGCCCGCCGCCCTGGACGACGACAAGCTCGACACCCCCGGCTACCGCCCCCGCAGCCGCTGGCGTCCCGCCACCGGCACCAGCGTCGCCCCCGACACCTACTCGCCAGCGCACCACCGCCAAAGAAGGAAGGGCGCATGAGCGACCACCGGATAGGCCTGGACCTGTTCAACGACGTCCTGGACGTGCTGGACCGGCACGGGTTCACCCGTGGCGACGACGAGCACGCGGGCCGGGCGATCTTCCTCATCGGGGACCTGGCCCGCATTTACGAGGGCGCGCAGGACCATCCGTTCGGTCCCTCTATCAACCCGGCACCGTCCCTGCAGATGGCACCTGAGCCGCCCGGCCCGGACAGTCGCGACGCGGTCACCGTCCCGGTCAGCGAGTTGAAGGCCGTCCTGCTCGCGCTCGATACCGCCGCCGACGACCTGCGCGATCAAGCCGAGCTGTGCACCCACTGCCCGGACCAGTCCTGCCCCGCCTGCCAGTCCCGCCTCCGCGACGCCCAGGCCTACGACTAGCTGGCCGTCCGCATGCTCCAGCCCACCGAAGCCGCCCCGGCCGCTCACCACGGCCAGGCCGAGCCCGCCCGCCCCGCCCGGCAGTCCGGGCCCGCCGCCGACAAGGAGGCAGGCCAGTGACCCTCCCCAGCAAGACACCGGACGCACCCACGAACCCGACCTGGAAGCCGAACCATAACCCCGACCCGGAAGGTACTGCCATGGGCCTGACCATCAACGACACCTCTATGACCAGCACTCACACCGTCCACACGGCCCGGCAGGCACCCGGCCGCCCGCATGGATGGGAAGTGTCCTGGCTGCCGGGCGAGCTCCTGGTCCGCAACTCCGCCATCACCGCGATGGTCCTGGCCGACACCGTCGCCCAAGATGACCTGCACGAAGGCCACCGGCTCTGGCCGCACATCCAGGGCTGGGCGGAAGAACTCGGCCTGACCGGAACCGACGCGATCGCCCGGATCTCCCAGCCACCCGGCGACCACGCCCCCCAGAAAGAACGAGAAGGCGGACAGCTCACCCCTCAGAAAGAACGAGCCGCCGGACAGCCAGACCTTGAGGCAGCTGACTGAACAGCCAGAGACACGATCACAATCGGCGCACCGCATCGCCGAACTCCCGCATCTTCCCGGAACGCCGTAGGAATCATGCGCACGACAGATAACGGACTAGAACCCGCGGCCGCGGGTCGTAACGGGCAGCCCGAGGGTGCACCGCTACCCGACCTCGCCCTGTACGAGCGGCTCATCGACGATGGCATCGTGGCCGCCGACGGCCGCGGCAGCACCATCGATCACCTCACCGCCCGGCGGCTGTCCCTCTGGCTGGCCGCCCGGCCGCAAGAACACGTCTTCGCCCAGGGCCTGGGCCGCTTCGCCGAAACAGGCGTGATCGGCCCGACGCTGAAGATGCAACTGCGCATGCGCGCCCGCTCCGGCACCTACACCGACCGGTCCCAGGCCGCCAAGCTCCTGGAATACTGCATCGGCCGCGGCACCGACCTCGGCCCGATCAGCGAGAACTTCGGCGCTGCCTGCGACCAGATCGACCAAGCCGACGTCATGCTCGCCCGGCTCCACGACCGGGCCAGGGAAGGCCTCGCCCTCCCCGCGCAGACCTGGCCCGAAACCGACGGCCCCCGCATCATCGCCCTAGCCCAGCGGAACCCCGACAGCCAGACCGTGAGCCTCATCCTGGACGCCACCACCGCGAACACCGTCCTGTTCGCCATCGCCGCCCACGCCGACGAACGAGAAGCCCACATCCGCGAAGTCCAGCGCTACGGCGAAACCCTCCCCGAAGACTCCTACGGCCGCCGCAACCGCCAGGCCATCGCCACCCGCGAGACCCGAGTGGCCGCCCGGCTCCGAGCCGTCGAACGCGCCTACCGGATCGCCATCGAACGCAACGTCACGTCCAGGGCAGCCGAGCCCACCAGATCGCACAGTTCTCCTCAGCGCGCGGCCGACAGAGAGATAGAGCTGGAGTAAAGCGTCGGTTTGGTCTCTGCCCAGATCAGAGGCCCTGTGATGCCCGCCACTCGCATTTGCTCTGCGAGCGCGAACTTGGAGGGAACCAAGGGGGGTTGCCATGGCATGCTCTGGACACGCTATCGAGCGTATGTTCTAATGGGTTCATGGGTAACTCGAACATAGATACATCTGATGATGCACTAACGGATCGTGTAACGAGAAAAGTATCGGTATCTAAGCTGTCGTCCTCGGCCCCCGTCTCCGGTCAGAGCAGTCTAGGCGGCTCCGGAGGGGTGGCTGACTTGACTTGGCCCAGCAGTGAACCTTCTGAGTTTTCAGTCCAAGACAGGACGTATCTCTCGGCGTGTCTTCAAAGCGATCAACCAGACGTAGGCGATCCTTTGGGGATGAGTTCGGAACCGGTCAATCCCGATGTCAAATCGGCATCTGAAGCGCGCGGCCCAAACAAATATAGCGAGGCCCCTGGCCTTTCGCAGGTCCTGGGGACCGTACTACAGCAGCTAAGCGTTAGCGCGTGGGTCCCTGCGGCAATGCTTGTCGGAAACGGTGCGCTCCTGCTGCAATTGAGCGCGGATGACAACTATAACGTTGCGCAGGCGGTCAAGGGGCTAGCCGGGAAACCGCTTGGCACGGTAATTATCCTTATCTTTTCTCTAATATTGGCGACCACAGTGACTCAGGCATTTGAATTTGAGGTGATAAGGTTCCTGGAAGGTTACTTCGACTCGGCTAATAGGCTTGTCCAAGTAGTTATGGCGGCACGAATTCAGCGTCACGAAGGCAAGCGGCATCGACTGGAATGCAAACTGAAGGAGGCGACTAAAAAGGCTCGCAAGACAGCAGTTGAGCGAATGCGTGAGTTTCCCGCCTACGACACCAAGGTGCTGGACTATCTTGCGGATGATTCCGCCACGAGCGATGGAAGCCACGATGCTGAGGTATCCGAGAGGGCTGATGAAGTTGACTGGACGCCGCACGCGTCGGCGTCGGCGATGTACAGAGTTGATAGTACGACCGCCAGGCTCAAATCCTATCCAGAAAAGAGCCGTATTCTGCCTACCCGGCTCGGCAATGTTCTGCGAGCAACTGAGGATAATATTGAGCTAGAGGGAGGCGAGAACCTAGAAGGGTACGTGGTTCGCAATTATGACCAGCTTTCCGCCGCGCTTAAGGGTCAGCACAAAGATTACAGGACGCGGCTGGACATGTATTGCTGTCTTGTACTTGTTTTCTCGATACTCGCAGCAACAAGTATTGCAGCACTTTTCCGCATCAGCCCTCATTGGGGGACGGTGGTCGCTATGATTGTCTACGTCTCAATGGCTTGTCTGTCCTATGAGGCTGCGATCGCGACCGCACGTGCCTATGGGCTGATTCTGCAGGAAATTCCCCAATACATAGCCCGACAGCGTGAGTCCGCTGAGATCGACCAGCCTTCAGCGCTTGATAAGCTTGTTGCCCTTCTTCATCGGAACGCCATGTAGCGGGCATATCGGAGTGGGGGTTGGATAGGCCCGTCTGGTCTGGCCACAGCCACGCTCTGCACAGTAAAAGTTTTGCTTGCCGTCCTTGGCTCGCCCTGGCACGAGCATGGACATCATGAAAACAGTCTGGGCATGACGAAGGCGGGTGTCAACGTATGGCTACTCATCTGTAGGTTACTGGTCGATACTCCAACCTCCCGGCTCCCCGAGGGGCCCGGCGCAGACCCCCGTACCCGCCAAACACAGAGCGTCAATATGCCTGGACTTACTGTCACGGCCAGACACGCATCTTCTGAGCTGCCTCGTCGCGAAGATACTCTCGGTCACCTATAAACCTGACGCGCATCCGGTCCGTCGAGTTCCGCACTCTCGTGTCGGACGCCGAGGCGGTGGTGCTCAACTTCGCCCCCTCAGTGGCGCACGGCTTAGGCGGTGCGAACTGACTAGATCTTGGACTCTCGGCTCCTCAGACCCACACCCAGCGCGCTGAGCGTCATCGCAGCGACGGACATACAAGGGGGTCATCCCAATAAGTCCCTTACTGACGACCGCTGGCCTGGCCCGTACTTGTAGCGGTCTATGGAGGAACGAGGACTAACCGAAAATTAGTCCGAATCCGAGGGCGGCAGCGAACCTTGGGATGGTCCCAGGCGGTTTGCGGGTGGGTGGTCAAGCTCAATGACGCGACAGCCCCCGTACGCTCACCCTGAAGTATGTCTAAAAGTGGCGGTCATCTGTTATACGGCAAGTGAACCTAGGCCTGGCATGGTCAACTACTCTTGCTTTATCCTGAAGCGAGCGGGTATGGCGCGACGACGGTGCTCTCGTTGAACTTGAGCACGGCGGGGGGCGGGGAATGAGCAGGGCTACTGATTATTACGTCACGCTTGGCTCGGATTTGATTGAGCGTTATCATTCCACCCGGTATGTTCCGGACCTGCTGGGTGCAGTGGATGCATTGCGGCAGGTGGTAAGGCTGACCCCGCAGCGCAGCCGGGACGCCCGGGCGAGCCGCTTTCTGCTGTCCATTGCTTTAAGAGAACTGTTTGACGCCACCAAAGATCTCTCGGTGCTGCGGGAGGCGGTCGAGCTCGGGGTGGCCGCGGCGCAGGCCATGCCGCCGGACCAGTCTTCATATGCGACGGGTGTGCTGAACCTGGCCATTGCGCTACGTGACCTAGGCCAGCGGACCCGGAACCTGGCGTTGGTCGACGACGCGATCGGTTACGGGCGGTGGGGAGCAGGGACGCTCGATTCTGCTCACCCACTTCGGTCGGAGGCCTGCTGTGATCTTTCCATGGCTCTGCACGCCCGGTACGAACTGACCGGGGATATCGCTGCGCTCCGCGAGGCGATATCGGTGGGCTGGCAGACACTGGAAATCGTCCCGCAGGGCCATGCGCAGTATGTTGCCGGGCCTTACCGGCTCGTCGAATACCTTCAGCAGTTGTACGGGAAGACGCGGGAGCCCGTCGCCCTCGACGATGCGGTAAAGATCTCCCGCTGGGGCCTGCAGATCTCCTACGGTGACCCGCATTATGGCGACCACCTCCGCCAGCTCGCGAACCTCCTTCGCGAGGTCTACGCGGACCGCCATGATCTGGACGCGCTGCGGGAGGCTATTCACCTGCTGAGGACGGCGGCCGCGCACCTGCCGCAGGAAACCCGCAACGCGGTGATGATCCTGATGAGCCTGGGCGCGGCCCTAGGGGCTCTGGGCGGCGCGACCGAGGATGCCGACATCTTCAGGGACGGCGTGCAATCGCTCCGCGCGGCCCGTGCGGCCTGCGGGACGGACACGATCCTCGCCGCCTCCGTCGACCACAACCTGGCGATGACGCTGGGTGGGCTGTATAAGCAAACGGGTCAGGTCGAGGTCCTCGCCCAGGCCGTGCAGGTCAGTCGGCAGGCACTGGGGGAGACACCCGGGACGGACGCGGCCAGGGGGGAGCGGGCCGGACAGCTCGGCGCGTTCCTGACCGACTTGGCGACTGAATCCGGCGGTGACACGTCGTTGGAGGACGAAGCAATCGGCCTCCTCCGCGAAGCCGTCCGCACGACCCACGGGCTGGCCCTCCAGAACTGCCGGTACGGCCTGTGGAAGGCCTTGCGGAACCGGTACAACCGAGGTGGCGGCCTGCCAGGCCTGGAGGAGGCCATCGAGCAGCTCAGGACCCTCCTTGCGGACACGGACCCACGTGACGACGCCTATAGCGAGTTCCAGCACTCGCTGGGGACCAGCCTGCTTTCCCGCTACCAGCAGACCACCGACGCGCAGACACTGACGGAGGCAGTTCAGGTCCTGCGGGCCGCGGCTGCGGCCGTGCCGGCCGAGGATCGGGATCGCTACTGGCTGCGCCGAGCGTCGCTGGCCATCGCGTTGGTGCGCCTCTTCCAGACGGACCGCGACGCGGCGGTGCTCGATGAAGGCATCGGCATGCTCAAGGAAGTGATCACCGCAGGCGGCGACGCTCCCAATCCGGTTGACCTGTCAAATCTCGTCGACGCGCTGCTGGTGAAGTTCGGTCACACCGGGCAGCTGGCCTGCCTGGAGGAAGCCATCGACGCCGGACGGCGCGCGGACGCCATCGCGCCGGACGAACCGACGATCCTGTCCAACCTCGCCAATGCCCTGAACGAACTGTTCGACCGGACGGGTCAGCGCGCCGCCGCTGATGAAGCCCTGTCCATGCTGCGGCGGGCCGCCGCCACGGTGCCGCCCGCTCACCCGAGCGCAGCTGCCGTGTACTCCAACATCTCGGTCACGATGACCGGCCTGGCCGAACGACTCGGGAGGCCGGAATTCGCGGATGAAGCTCTCGATTTCGCGCGACGCGCGGCGGCGGCAGCACCGCCCGGTCATCAGGGGCGGGCCGGGGCCCTGAGCAACCTGGGCACTCGGCTGACCGACCGGTTCTACCGCGGCGGGCAGGAGGCCGACCTGCGGGAAGCGGTGGCCGTCCTGACCGAGGCGGCCCGTATCGCGGACCGGGCGAACCGGGATGCCCGGTCCTTCGTGCTGCATAACCTGGCCCTGGCCACCGATGCGCTCGGCGAACAAAGCGGCGATGAGGCCCTGCGGCGAGAGGCCGTCCAGCTGGCCCGGCAGGCCCTGGCCGAAGCGGCCTCACCGGCTCAGCAGGCGCGAATGTCCGCCGAACTTGGCCGTCGGCTGTACTGGCTCATGGTCACGATGGGCGACGGATCGCTGCTGGAAGAGGTCCTCAGCGCGTACGGGGCAGCGGCAGCGGCGGCGGACGCGGCGCCATGGCTGCGGCTACAGGTGGCTCGGGCGCGGGCGGAGATCCTGGCGGATGCCCGGCGGTGGCCAGAGGCGCTCGAGGACTATGTCACCGCCATCGGCCTCATCAGCGAGGTTGCCGCGCGTCACCTCCCGGCCGCCGACAAACAGCACCAGCTGGCGTCGCTCACCGCGCTTGGGGTCAACGCCGCAGCGTGTGCTCTTAATGCCGGCCAGCCCCAGCGCGCGATTGAGCTGGCCGAGCATGCACGGGGCGTTCTGCTCGCCGAGGCGTTCGACACGCGTGCTGACCTGACGGAACTCCGCGCGTGCGCACCCGGGCTGGCCGCCAGGCTTATCTCGCTGCGCGATCAGCTGAACGCGGTCGACATGCCTATGTCACCACCGGCCATGACCGCCAGAGTGGGCAGGGAGGGTGGGACCATCGTCCTGGCGTCTCCGGCGGAACACCAGCATCGCCTAGGTCAGCAGTGGAACGACCTGCTGAGTGATATCCGCGGCATCCAGGGCTTCGAGACGTTCCTGCTGCCACTGCCGATGGGCACTCTGACGGCGGCCGCCACGGAAGGGCCCGTCGCCCTGCTAAACGTCAGCAGATTCCGGTGTGACGCCCTCGTCTTGCGGCACCGGGACGACGGTAACACCGATCTTCAGGTCATCCGCCTGCCCGGCGTGGACGCGTCGGAAGTAACTAGGCACGCCGAGTTCATGCTGTCGCAGTCGCGGCGTGAATTCGGCGCCTCGGGGCCAGGCACGCCGCAGGGGACCGTGCCGGACATACTTGAATGGCTATGGGATACCGTTATCGAACCCGTGCTCGCCGGGCAAGGACTCCTATCGGATTACCCGCCTATTCCGCTGCCCCGGATCTGGTGGTGCCCCACGGGATTTCTTTCCTGCTTGCCGCTGCACGCGGCGGCCAGGAGAGACGCCGGCCCGGAAAACCGGACATCTGCCCTTGATCACGTGATCTCCTCATACACGCCGACCATCAGCGCACTCGCCAGGCAGTTCGTCGTCCGGCAGGACCACGACAACCCGGTATCGGCGGTCGTCGTGGCCATGCAAGCTACTCCGGGCGGGGGCGAGCTGCCGGCCGTCGCCACCGAGGCGCAGCTAGTCGCGGACACCTGCCGGGGCGCGCTCGTCCTTGAAGGCCCGCAAGCTCGCTACGAAGCCGTCGTGGCGGCAGTGAACAATCACTCGCTTGCGCACTTCGCCTGCCACGCCGTCACTGACGAAGACGACCCGGCGGCAAGTCACCTCGTGCTCCACGACCACGAGACGAAACCGCTAACCGTTGCCGACATTATCCGGTGCCCGACCGATGACGCCGAGCTAGCGTTCCTGTCAGCGTGCAGCACCGGGCAGACCTCCCCCGGCCTCCTTGATGAGGCCCTGCATATTACCTCCGCCTTCCATATTGCTGGATTTCCGCAGGTAATCGGAACGCTGTGGCCAGCCGACGACACTACCGCGGCCGAGATCGTCCGGGACTTCTACGCCAGTTACCTACCCGACGGCACGGACCGGCCAACCGCATCGGCCGCCTACGCGCTGCACGAAGCAATACAGCGGGCCGCTCGCCGATACCGGAAATACCCGTTGCGATGGGCCTCCCACGTACACGTCGGGCGCTGATTGCTTCTGTGGCGAGTAGAGAGGCGAACATCTCGCATTGGGAAACGAATGCCAGTACCGTTCTCCGGATCGCGTATCACAATCCTGCCGCTACGTCGCTATTCCCGCTGCGTGCGGTGGTGAGTTCCTCCTAGGCTCCGTTCAGCCAAAGGATGCGAGGGAACGAAACGGCGTGGGACGTAAGGAACGCCGCCCGGAGTATGATTCCTTCGCGTGACGGCCGGTGCGGCGATGAAGGTGTGGTCAGAGGCGCTCCCGGATGTCGCATGGGAAGTGATCTGCAGTGGTTGACACGGTCCACATCGATTCCGCACCGCGTCGAGGGGCAAACAGCCAAGTCATGAGGGGGCTAGCAACAGATGGAGGGTGACGATGATGGCGTGCTTGAGGCGGCGCGCGCGATCCGCCCTTACCTCCGCGACCTGATCGGCCCGACTGCGGCCAGAATAACCGACCAGCGGATCGGCGCCGAGCTCACCGGGTCAGCGGACCGTACGGACACGGTCAGACGGCTGCGGGCGCTGCTGGAAGAGCAGCCGGACACTGCCTGGTTCCTGGGCCGGGTGCTAGCTGACAAGCCACTTTACCGACCGCCTTACCACCAACAGGCTCCCCTCCGGCGAATGGTCTCCCCGGCCGGGGATCCTGGCCTGGTGAGGGCGGATCGTTACGTCTGTCCGCGCGGAGACTATGTCTGGTACCAACCCGAGGTTGGTGCCCGAGTTCCTGAGTGCCCCGCCCATAACCTGTCGCTGGCCCGGAGTTGACGTGCTGGCAAGCTTCTGGCAAGCTGCCGGCGGCAAGCTGGCAGATCGCTGGGCGGCCGTCTCGGTCCCTGCGCTGATTTTCTGGCTGGCCGGGTTCGCGGCCTGGGCTTATCACCGAGGCGGGCTGCATACGCTCTCCGACGAGAGGTGGCTGAAGGGACAGACCTCCGTCGAACAGCTCGTGGTCATCGTGGTTGCCCTCCTTGTGGTAGGCGTGTCCGGGCTGATGATCGGATGGGCCGCGACGCCGATCCTGCGGTTGCTGGAAGGCTACTGGCCGTTCTGGACCGGACCGCTACGCAGTCGGCTCGCTGACTGGCTCGCGAAGCGGGCTGCCGCGGAAGTCCCGGCGTGGCAGGAAGCCTACGCCCGGGTAGAGGGTGATAACCCGACAGCCGGTGACCTGGCTGCCTACGCTCGTCTCGAACGCCGTCGCCGTCGGCGGCCGACCGCTGCTCGCTACTTCCTGCCGACTCCGATCGGCAACATCCTGCGCGCCGCCGAACGCCGCCCAGTCGACAAGTACGGCCTGGACACCATCGTCGTCTGGCCGCACCTGTGGTTGCTGTTGCCTGAGACGACCCGAAGTGAACTGCGCTCCGCCCGCGTCAGCTTGGATACTGCGGTCGCTGCGGCGATCTGGGGAGTCCTTTTCTGCACTTTTGCGGTTTTTGTGTGGATCGCTGTCCCGATCGGGCTAGCGGTCGCTGTCATCGCGGTTGCCGTTGTGGCACCAGGCCGTGCGCAGGTCCTCGGCGAGATTGTCGAGGCCGCCTACGACCTGCACCGCACTGCCGTCTACCAGCAGGTCCGCTGGCCCTTGCCGGACAACCCGGAAGAGGAACATCACGTCGGCGCCCAACTGACCGCCTACCTGCGTCGAGGCTCCAACCTCTCAAGCCCTACCTTCACATCTAAGTCCTCACGATCTGACAGCGCCCCCCGATCCCCATGAGCCGCCCTCCTCCGCGGCCGGATGTCCCATACCAGAGGACGTAGGTGTCAGTCCGCAGGAAGTAGTCGCCGTTCCTGCCCTTGCCGGTTGTGGGTGGTTGACGGTCCCGAGCAGGATCTGAGTTCCAGGAAAGCCTTGCGCGCCAGCGACAGCTTCGCTGATCTGCGTCTCGATCGTCGCTTGAAGCGCTACGAGGTCTGCCTGAGTGGCGAGCTGCGTGCTAGTCGCGAGGGCGCCGCCTTGATACAGAAGCATCTGCATAGCTTGGGTCGGCCGCCACCTCGAGGCCGTCGCACTGGTTTACGCAGTGGCAGCCGCGTACCATCGATTGATGGAAGAGGATGTGCGCAAGCAATGGGGTGTGGTCTACCTCATCGGCCCCGACCCGGTGACGACAATGGACCTGGTGCAGCGCGCCCAAGGCATCCCAGCGAACTTTCAATACGAGGTCAAGGACGGCCAAGTGCCGCAGATTGTCATAAACACACGGCTCGACGGGTCGTACAACAACCACGTTGTGTTCGCTCGCGAGGCTCTCGACGAGGAGAGGCAAAGCATCGTTCCAGAGCGCTGGACGGACTGGGAGAGACGGCTTGGAGCGCCAGTTGGCGCGATGATTGTTCTGTACTGGCCCTTGTATGACAAGCCAGAGTGGTGGATGAATTTCAGCGGCTCGATCGTTAATCACTTGTGCAGGAGAATCCGTTTGAAGCCTGAGAGCTACTCCTTTATTTACGACTTTCACCAGAACAAGATTTTTGATCCTGGATTCCCCAACTGGTCTCAGTTCGCTCGACCTATCGAGCTTGATTACTGAATTTGCCTCGGCGGCCTTCCCGATCGGCTGGTCGCCCCTTGGGGAGGAGTCGCTCCTACGGCAGCGCGATCTTGCCGTGCCCGCCCGCGATCACGACCCGCGTGCGGCACCCGGCTTTCCCCGGGGTCACCGGCAGGTGCCATCATGCAGCCGACGCGCCTGTTGCGGCGGTGATCTCCTAGCCTACAGAGGACTAGAGGTGCCGGTGCCGTCATCGCCGCATAAGCGGGAGAGTGCATCGTAGGAGCGGCTCACATACGGTACGCCCTACTTAGCCCGGTTCTGCACCAAGGTTGAAATTAGTGACAAACTAAGTGACAACGCCGCTAGATCACGGCAGACGGAGCCGGACCCAGCCAGACAAGACTGTTGCCCTGACGAGCCGTAACACGATCCAGCGGGATGCGGCCAGACGAAACCGGCATGCATGGCCCTAAGCCGGCGGCACACTCGCTGGGGGATCACGCCCCGAGGAACTTGCCGCGGTCTACCGCACCGTTGGGCAATCCCCGCGACGCGTGGACGCGCTTTTTCGAGTCAGCCGAGCATGAGATCGACTTGCTCGCCTACAGCGCACTGTTCCTTGCCGAGGACGCCGGTTTGCTCGGCATCATCGAAGAAAAGGCACTCAACGGCGTTCGCGTGCGCCTCCTGCTGGGAGATCCGGATAGTCCATCCGTCGCCCTTCCTGGCAAGGAAGAGGACATCGGCGACGCGATGGCCGCGAAGGTCCGCAACGCACTCACGCACTACCGGCCGGTGATGAAGTCAGAGCATACCGAGATCCGGCTTCATCAGACAGCCCTGTACAACTCGATCTACCGCGCCGACGACCACCTAATGGTCAACCAGCACGCCTACGGAATCCCAGCATCCCACTCCCCGGTTTTTAGCCTCCACGTCTCCAACAATGGCGACATGGCCACTTCCTACCTGGGTAGCTTCGAAAGAATCTGGACGAGCGGGCATTCAATCAGGCGATGATTTTGACTAACTACCCGGACCCGACCACGTAATTTCTGATACGGTCAGATCGGACGCGCCCTGCCCGGCTGGCGGACCAGGGAACCGGACCCAGGTTACCTGGTTATTCGCCGCGAAGGCACAAAGCGAATCGCCAGGAGCAAGTGTGTTGAGGTGAAAATTCTGCGTGTATTTGTTGGGGCTGAGACCCTCACATGCCCGATAGGCGGAATTCGTCGCAGGAGCAGGGCCTTTCAGAATTTCGAGATTCACGTCCGGCCCCGCAGTTAGCCAGCCGATGTTTGCGGTATAAACGAAGATTACTTCGTTGATCGCACCATTTGAATAAGAGAGGCTTCCTCCGTCAGGAATTTTAACCGTCTTCGAGTCAACTGCGGCTCCTGGCCCCACATCGGGGGGCAAACTCACAGGAGAGTTTGATTGAATCGGAGCCCGGGTGACGACAGGCGATGGGTTAAGTGACGATGTGACAATCTTAACCGTTACCGTGACCGCAACCGCAGTCGCGGCCGCCGAACCGCCTACCACCAGCGTTATTATTGTCGCTATGGCGGCGGGAATCTGAAGGGTCAGGGATATCCACCCTTTATAGTCGATTCTCGATTTTTCATCCGGTTTTTCATCGGCAGCTCTTGGTGATTCATCCATCGGCAGCGCACCCTGCCCATATGCATTCCACCCACCGTCCGGCCCTTGCCTTGGATAGTGTCCCGCCATCAGGCTCACCCGCCGATCGCCAGAATTAAACCACTCTTCCTACGCCAACCCCGCATACTGAAGCCTAACCGAAACTATTCTCGACGTCCACGATCTACTGTCCGGCACTTCATTCCCACAGTGTTAAATTGATCACTCTAGTTCCTCGGCGGCTCAATAAATCACCGTTAATCCATGCAGACGAAGGGTTCCTCGCCTGGCAACAGCGCGGAACCCTTCGTCGAGTTTCAGGAATAAGGCGGCTTCCTGGTCGATGATCTGCTTGACCTTGCGGCGGTCGATGTTCAGGTCTCGGGCAATTGATCGTGGGCTGCGGCCTTCGGCGTGCCAGGCTCGTACCGTCTCGTCGAGTGATGACGCTGGCTGTTCCATGGGCGTTTCGAGGTGGTCCGTCGGTAGTGCGGGGTGGGTCGGGGTGACGTCGTTTGGATCGGTCGAGCTAGCGCGCTGGTGGGTGCGGATGAGCAGCATCAAGAGTTCGAAGCTGCCGACCAAAGGCCAGAGCGGGCCAGGCGCTTACTAGAGCGCCTATGAGGCCGTGGTTCAGACCGTGGGCCAGGTTGGCGCCGACGGTGGCCACGATGCCAGTTGCCAGGCTCCATACGGCGAGGCGTGGTACGGGCTGGTGCCGACGACTGGCGTCAAGTACCACCATGGATGCGGCCCAGATCAGGCCGTCTACCGTGAACGGGAGTAGGTGAGCGGTTAGGCCGGTCTCGCCATGTGACGTGACCAGTTCGTAGGCGTGCTGATAGGAGATGACCGCGGCGACGCCGGCGACAGCCACCCCGGCGAGCGCGGTCGTGATCCTGATGAGTCGGTCGGTCACAGGAACAGCTCCTCGCGCCAGCCGATCACGAACGGGTCATCGTCGCCGTAGCCGGCGGCGAGGCGTTCGGCGAGCGTCAGCGCCGTGATGGCTTGGTTCCGGGAGAGCAGGCGGGCGGGGTGGGTCGAGACGATCCACGCACCGTTGCCGTCGGCTGCGGCGTGCTGGCTGAATCGAGCGGTGGCGGCGACGCGGTCGTCGATCTCCAGGGTCATCGAGGTGGCGTTGATGCGAACGGACATGGCGATCCTCCTTTTGACGGGAGGATCGGAAAACCAGTGACAAACCAAGTGACAACGACGCCCGGTTTCGCCAGACGGAGCGCGACGTCACCAGACGACGTAACCGCTCTGACCTGCGGGAACCGGACCTATCGCGACGCCATCGGACGAAACTGGCATGCATGGCATGCAGAAGGTCAGGGGTTCGAATCCCCTTAGCTCCACATTTCAGCAGTTCAGGATCATATTTCGATACTAAAGATGATCTTTGACCTCTTGCATGACAGCAAGAAAGCCAGGGTTCGAATTCCCTCAGTTTCACGTTTCCGCAGGTCAGCGGCATATTACGATAGTGGAAGAATGGTCTCTGACCTCTTGCAACGCAGGCAAGCGCACGCCCTTGGGTCTTGTCTTTCGCCCGGAAGTTCTCGCAGCTCAGTCGCGTGCTGTGGGCCCGGCCGTAGGGCGTAACGCCGGAACGGCCTGTCCGGGGAGCAAAAGGGGGAGCAAACCGGGGGCAAGCAGGCGATCTGCCTGTCCTGAGTGACCGCCTTGCCTGGAGGCGGTGTGGCCTGGTGCGCACCATCGGCCCGTGGGGTACCGGTGCTCAGCATGGCGGGCTGCTCGGCCAGGCCATGCTGCGGTTGGCAGGCAGGCGAGGACATGATCGTCGTCCAGCTCACCTGCGAGCTCCTCTGCGCTATCCCGGTCCGCGAGGTCAGCGTCGCGGACCCGACTCGCGCGCCCGGGCTGCAGCGTAGAACTGTTCGAGACCGCCGCGAGCGCGGGCTGCCGCGAGGTGGCTCGGGCTACCGCCCCGCCAGGTCGCGGGACCGTCGGCGTCCCGACGATCTCGGCTCCCGCTCCCGCCGGGGCTGCCAGATGAGCCGTCTGCGCCGCCGCGGACAGGTACCTGTCCGCGACCGAATGGCGCGGTGTGGGAAGCTTCACCGACATTCCCTGTCGCTCAGTGTCACTCTGTCGATGGACGAAACGTCGAGGCAGGCCTTCTGGCCTTCGTCCGGATCCGGTATGACTGGTCTGCTGGAGGCCCCATGAGCCGTCGGCCGAGGTGCTTCGTCGAGCCAGTACCCGCCGCAACACATCTACATCATGCTGGAGGTGGCGCGCGGTATGCGGCAGAAGCAGGTGTTTGCGCCAAGAGCGGCAATGCATAAATATACGGCCTGGCGCATGAATGGTCGGTAGCGGTCGGGGTTGGCCAGCGAGGCAATGAGCTCTTGATAACCGCGCGCCGACCCGCCGATCTGCTCGGCCACCGCGGCGAAGCGACCGTGACCGTGCTGGGACGCGGAGCTGGGCGATCTGCGTCTTGGAGTCTCTACCTCCGAGCCTCGATCATTCCGTGAGCGGGCGCCCGTCAGCCCGGACATCAACGCCGGAGACCGGCATCGTAAAGCGCTGGCCTCACGCATCGGCGGACGCAGCAAGCGCCTCCCGCACTGTGGCGGCCAGGCCGCGCCCGTTCGCGCCGCCAGCATCGATATCGGGATTGTAAATCGCTACCTGCAGGCCCACCGCGTGACCCGAGCCCACTGCGATACTCAGCGCCGCAACTAGCTCATCCCAGGCCAGGCCGCCCGGCCGGGGATCATCTACCGCCTGCATGATCGTCTCATCGAGAACGTCGGCGTCCAGGTGAATCCAGAAGCCGTCTTCCGGGCCCCCGTCCCGCGTCAGGTACCTCACCGCCTCGCGGGCAGCCGCGCCGGCGCCGACCCGGCGGACCTGGTCACGGTCAATGACTACCATGCCTGCCGGCAGTGGCTGGCAACCCCGGCGTTCCCGGTCAGCAGCGTCACGGCAGGCGAACACCACCACATCCTCAGCCCGCACCAGCGGCCGCCGGCCCTCGATGTCGGTGACGACGTCAGGGCCGTAGCCGGTCGCGAACGCGAGGTCGCTCGCCGACGCCGCGCCGTTGAGCGGATTGACCTCCGGCTGGTAAAAGTCAGCGTCGCCGTCGATGTACAGCAGCCCGTAACGCCCGCACCGGCGCAGCGCCAGCATCGTGCCGAGCAGGATCGAGCAGTCTCCCCCGAGCACGACAGGGAACTCTCCTTCGCCGAGCACCGCCGTCACCGCATCGGCCAGCAACGGGGAGTAGTCCCGGATCGCCTGCGGATTCATGACCTGCGTCCCGGGGGCACGGTCCGCGCTGTACCCGGCCGCCTCGACCCGGCCTGCCCGGCGAGCGGCCAGGCCGTCAGCCAGCCCGGCTGCGAGCAGCGCTTCCGGGGCGCGCTCGACGCCCAGATGCTCCGGGACGTGGCCCAGAGCAGACGGCGCCTCCACGATCGCGTACCTGGGCATCCACCCACCTCCTGAATCAGTCGCGGCACCCGCGGCGCGGCTCTGCCGGGTCGATCACCCAGGCATTCTTCCACCGGCAGGACGACTTCCTTACCTTCCATCCAGATCGGCCGCAGGTCGCCAGGCAGGATCGATGACGGCGAACCGTTAGCCGTGAGCTAGACCCATCCGCTCGTGCCCAGGCGAGAGTCATCCGCCTTCGGCCAGTGTGGAAACAGAACGGGTGATCGCCGCGCATCGCAGTTGCGCGGAGGGATTGGCCTGCGGATCGCCGCCCGAGCAGACCTGGGCGGCTGCTTTGAATGCTGCGGCTATCTGTGCGTCGCCTCGCAGCGGTGGGCCGAGGCCATCACGGTCTGGTGCTGCGCTACCGGACCGAGGCACAGTTGGTCCCCGCCTACGTGCGCAGCGTCGAGAGGTGGCAGGACCCCGCCGGGGTGATGCAGGAAATGCGGGCGCTTTTCGCTGTCTACCAGGCGATATGCAGGATCGTCGGGATCGCGGTGAACGCGGCGGGCGTCCCCCCGGCACAGATCAGCTTCCCTCACGCCCTGGCCGCCGCGAAGGACTCCGTGGCGGCTTTTTCCCCCTAACCAGCTGGAGCTCGCCGTCGCCACGTTCCTGCTGAAGATCCTCATGCCCGGATTCCGCGTCCGGGACCGGCCCGACCGCAACAGCCCGCGGAAATCAAGGAAAGCCGGCGACTTCCCTGCCCGGAAACCGGGCGAGCCTAGCGTCACCAGCGTCGTGCGGAAAATCGAGTTCCACCTGCTCAACCCCTGGCAGGTCACCTAAAGCAAGG
>Ga0182013_10004018_pt1 | contig 17931 bp, 15 predicted proteins | sample 612S2MmetaG_FD_120487 | JGI IMG/M metagenome (GOLD analysis project Ga0182013, IMG submission 120487) | Permafrost microbial communities from Stordalen Mire, Sweden - 612S2M metaG | ecosystem: Environmental > Terrestrial > Soil > Wetlands > Permafrost | place: Sweden: Stordalen | collected...
GAGATGCATCGCGTGCCGCGCGGCGAAATCGTAGTCTCGGCCAATGAGGGCACCTGCCTGCACATCCTGCCCGAGGTTTTCGCCGACTTCAAGCGGCAATATCCCAGCGTCGCGGTCAGCGTGAAGCGCCTGGAACACAACAAGAATCTCGAAGCCATTATCGACAACTCCTGCGACTTCGGGGTCGTTTCGTTACCGGTGAACGACAAGCGGCTCACCGTCGTTCCCATCCACCGCGATGAGTTGGTCGTGATTGCACCTCCCGATCATCCCCTGGCCGGCCAAGCCAGCGTCACGGTGGCGGAAGTTGTGGAGTATCCATTGTTGTTGCCCAAAGTCGGCCGCACCCGCGATGCATTGGAGCAACTCTTCCACGAGCGCCGGCTCAAGCCCATCGTTTCGATGGAGCTGGACTCCAGCGAACTATTGAAGCGTTTCGTGGCCGTCGCCGTGGGCGTTGGCTTCATTCCCCGCTCCAACGTGGTCGAAGATCTAAAGGCCAAGGCGCTGGTTGCGATGACCCTCGCCGACGCCCGCATCCAGCGCGAGCTGGCGCTGGTCTTCCGCAAAGACAAAGCGCTCAGCCGGGCAGCGCTGGCGTTCATCGAAATTGCCGTCAAACTGAAGGCGGCACAGGCGGCGGAGAGCGCCGCGCGCTGACCCTTTCTGGAAACTGTTTTTTCAGTAACGCAGTTTTCACATTAGCCGGGCTGCGCGATGTGTTACTTTTGAAAATTCGGTCGTAATTATCTGCTTACTGGAGGCGCTCACAAATTGGCCAAGGACATGGTCCCCAAGCGCATCTTCCTCACCAAAGGCGTGGGGAAACACAAAGAACGGCTCACCTCATTTGAATTGGCTTTGCGTGATGCGGGGATCGCAGCGCAGAACCTCGTCCGCGTGTCTTCTATTTTCCCGCCTAACTGCAAGCTCATCGGTCGCAAAGACGGGCTTAAGTACCTCTCGCCCGGCGAGGTCGTGTTCGCGGTGGTGGCCGAGAACTCCACCCGCGAGCCCCACCGCCTGACGGCTTGCAGCATCGGCCTGGCCATCCCGGCCGATCGCAGTACCTATGGCTATCTGAGCGAGCACCATTCTTTCGGCGAGACCGACGATCTGGCCGGCGACTACGCCGAGGAGTTGGCCGCCGAGATGTTGGCCACCACGCTCGACGTGGAGTTCGATGCGGACAAGTCATGGGACGAAAAGAAGGAAGTCTACCGGCTGTCCAACAAGATCGTGCGCACCACCAACATCACTCAGAGCGCGGTCGGCGACAAGCGCGGCTTATGGACCACGGTGATCGCCGCCGCGATCCTCATTTTCGAGTAGCCTTTTCGGGGCTGTTTGCCGGTATCCTACTGCGTGGGACTACCTGTTTGTGGGATACCGTCGCGTGGCTCTTACTTCTTGGTACGCTCCAGCACCGCGCCCGCGATCAGAGGTAGTCCTACAGTCGCGTCCAGCAGCACTTCGGCAAAGCGCCCACCCTCCTCGGGAGGAACGAACTTGCCCCACGACACGGCTTCGCTATAGGTACAACCTGACAGTCCGCCCCAGTTCACCGGCTCCGGACAGATGCGTACCCCGTAGTGAAATCGCTTGAGCGGCAAGTCCTCGCCACCACGGCGATGGCGCAGCTCGATAAATGGTCCGAACTGTTGCGCCCAGTTCCTCGGCACGCCGCCGCCAATTGTAAAGATGCCCAAGCGCTCCTGCTGCAGTAGCGTGTCGGCGTAGTACTCCAGGTCTTCGAACGGATCGTAGCGCAGCGGGGGAAGATTGTTCTTGCGTCGCATACGATTATGCAGCGCCACGTCGAGTCCGATCTCCGAATCGCTGAAGGCGGGCACAAACACCGGAACATTCTTTTCGTACGCCGATTTCAGAATGCCGCGCTCTGCGACGTGTTCGCTGAGGTAGCGGCCGATCGCGCGATTTAATTTGTAGGAGCACAGCACTTCGTTGTGCTCCCATGCCTTCAGGATGCGGGCCACGATCGTCTCCACGAAGTCCAGGTTGGTCTCCGGCTCCAGCGTGTCGTACACGCGGTTATAGCCGGCCTGGTAAAGCTCCATGTCGTCCATCTTCGGGTCATAGCGAAAATGCGAGCGGCCCGCCGCCTCGACCAATCCATGCGCCATCAGTGCGCCGGTGGAAACGACTGCCTTCACGATGCCGTTATCGATGAGATCGGTGATGATTAGTCCCTGCTTGGCAACGGTCATTGCGCCTGCCAGGGTCATCACGACGAAACACTGTGGGTCGCGCGCCATGGCTTCCAACACCTCGGCGCCCTCGCCCACTTGTCGTCCGGTGAAGGCCGTGCGGCCCATGGCGCGCACCAGGTCGTCGACGCTGTGGATTTGCGACAGATCAAGCGGCTCCAGCGGCTCCAGCTTGTCGGAAATAGGATCGTGCAGTACACGGTCAATGCCTTCGCCGTGACTCTTGTGCTCGTCGTTCACAACTCACCTCGTCATATCTTTGAAACGCGCCGAGAAGCGCGCGGAGACGCCATCGCGCGATGCGGAAATAGGGATTGCTGGAATGCTCGAATAATCGAAGCTACAGGCTGCCTGCGGCTTCGGTCAATGCGAGAGGAAGACTGTCATCGTGTATTAACACTTGTATCGCTCCACACGGCACCGCCTCCAATGCTATCCTCACTTTACCAGCGCCATAGCGCAATCGGAGAGACGCTAGTTGGAACGTAATTTTCAAATCGCTGTAGTGCAAATGTCATGCACGCCCGAGCCTGAGCAAAATCTGGAGCGCGCCCTCGCGCACATTCGCGACGCTGCCGGAAGAGGCGCGGAGATCATCTGCCTGCCTGAACTTTTTCAGACGCAGTACTTCTGCCAGCGCGAAGACATAGCGCTATTCGATTTGGCTGAGCCTATTCCCGGACCAGCTACCAAGCGCCTTGGCGAGGTAGCTCGCGAGTTGAGCGTCACCCTCATTGTTTCGCTGTTCGAGCGGCGTGCGCCCGGTCTGTATCACAACACTGTGGCTATTCTTGATACGGGAGGCAAACTGGCCGGCATTTATCGCAAGATGCACATCCCCGACGATCCGCTCTATTACGAGAAGTTCTACTTCACGCCGGGCGATCTGGGGTTTAAGAGTTTCGCAACTGATTTCGGCAGGTTCGGCACGCTGGTTTGTTGGGACCAGTGGTATCCCGAAGGCGCACGGTTGACGGCGCTGCAGGGCGCGAGCGTGCTTTTCTATCCCACAGCCATCGGCTGGCATCCCGACGAGAAAGCGCAGTACGGCGAATCCCAATATGACGCGTGGCGCACCATTCAACGCGCCCACGCCATCGCCAACGGAGTTTACGTTGCGGTGCCCAATCGCGTGGGCTTCGAGACAGGAAATATTCGCGGCGAGGAAGCGCCGGGCAAGGGCGTGGAATTCTGGGGCGGTTCGTTCATCGCCGATCCGTTCGGACAAGTGATCGCAGAGGCCTCGCACGACAAGCAAGAAATTTTGATTGCCGAAGTCGATCTTCACCACATGGAAGACGTGCGGCGCAACTGGCCGTTCTGGCGCGACCGGCGCGTCGATGCCTACGCCGCAATCACGCAGCGGTTCCTGACATAGCGAGTTGATATCATTGCCGACATGACAAGTTGCGCCGAGCAAGAATTCGCGACGAAACGCGCAACCTTACTAAGTTGTCGTCCCGAGCGCAGCCGAGGGACCTGCGTCCCATATGATTTGTCATCCCGAGCGCAGCCGAGGGATCTGCGGTTTGCCGGCAGCAGAAGGACACTCATCCGGTTAACGAGCCTCGCGCCGCAAGCGCTGTCGCCCGAATAACACGGTACTCATAATCGACGAATGCCCAAGAAGCCCAGCCCACTGTCGCAACCGCCCGCCGCGCTCGGCTACCGCATGCCGGCGGAATGGGAACCGCACGACGCCACCTGGCTCGCCTGGCCACACAACCGCTCCGACTGGCCGGGAAAATTCGATGGCGTTCCCTGGATCTACGCGGAGATCATTCGCCACCTGGCGCGTCTCGAGCGGGTGAACATCCTGGTTGACGACGAGCCTAGCGAGGCGAAAGCTCGCGCGGTGCTGGTTCGCGCCCACGTGCTTCCGGAAAAGGCGTCGGCTCCAGGCAAGCCGGCGGGCAATCTTCGTTTCTTACGGATCCCAACTGATCGGGTGTGGACGCGCGACTACGGGCCGATTTTCGTGCGCCGCGATTCGCGCAAAGGCGACTTCCCTGCCGTTGCGGCCACCGCGTGGCGATTCAATGCCTGGGCCAAGTATGATGATTGGAAACTGGACGCGCCGGTCGCGGCCGAGATCGCCAAACGCCTGCGTCTTCCGGCGTGGCTGCCGGAAGTACGGATCGACGGCGAATTGCATCACATTGTGCTGGAAGGCGGCAGCATCGACGTCAATGGCCGCGGCACGCTCATCACCACCGAGGAGTGCTTGCTGAGCGAGGTGCAGCAGCGCAATCCCGGAGTTTCGCGGGAGCATCTGGAGGAGGTTTTGGCCGACTACCTCGGCATCGAGAAGGTCATCTGGCTGGAACGTGGGATCGCCGGCGACGACACCCACGGACACGTGGACGACATTACCCGCTTTGTCGGCCCGCGCACCGTAGTCACCGCCTATGAGCCTGATGCCGACGATCCCAACCATGAGCCTTTGGGCGACAACTTTCGCTGGCTCAAGAAGAGCACCGATCAGTCCGGCAGATCGCTGAAGGTCGTCAAGCTGCCTATGCCCGCTCCGGTGTACTTCGCGGGCCAGCGACTTCCCGCCAGCTACGCCAATTTCTATATCGCCAACAAACTGGTGCTGGTGCCGGTGTTCGGCGATGCCTACGATCGCGTCGCGCTAAACACTTTGGCTGAAGTGTTTCCGGAGCGCGAGATCGTCGGTATCTATTGCCGCGATTTCATCTGGGGACTGGGCGCCCTGCATTGCATGACCCAGCAACAGCCGGCGGCGGAATGATCAAGCGTCGCGACCAGTGAGGAAGAGCTATTCCTCGTCAACGAATTTCATACAGATAAGCGTCATTGATGTACATTCCGCCGATCTGCGTGTTGCCGAGTCGCGCCCCTTCCACCGATGCAGCCTTCCCAAACACAGAGCGCAGGGCCTGATAAAACGGCTGCTTGGGGCTGATAAGCTCGATCCTCAGCAACTGCGCAGAATCCGCATGAATGCTCCGAGTGATGTCTGAGAGTTCCTCGTAGGCTTTTCTCGGCCCTACCGCGTCGACTCGTGGAGTCGCAATCAACAAATGCCATTCATCAGATTCAGACTGGGACAGCCAGAGTGCTCCGTTGACCGGAAACTTCTTGTTCACGCGCAACTGCCTCCAGAGTGTTTTTCCGAACTCTATGTCGGCTCCCATTAATGAGTAAACGTACGCCATCACCATCTTCTCCGAATCCACTCCATCACGCCGGAGCTAGCATCTATGGTCGCCTCGTACAGCCCCTTGGCCACTAACTCTTCGACAACATCGTACCGCTTGCGGTCATCCCAGTCTTTGACCGTACTCCAATTAACGCCAAGCTTTGCGTCAGTTCTTATATCAGCCTGCAACGCGGCCCACAGGGCGGCATCCAGTTTGAAGAGTTTTTCCAGCTTGTGCACATACATGTCTATTACGAAATCCTTGTCGGGAAAATCGTGTTCCTTCACTGCACTAGCCAAGTAAGCCTTCAGAGCACACTCGATTGCAAGGCCAGTCATGTAGTAGGCGCCAGTCCAAAGCTTGTTTTCCAATAGCACGCGGGCCTCTTCGAGCCTGCTGGCAGCAAGCTTTCGGAGCGTATCTCGGTTCAGTCGCGCGATGGGCACCGATCATTCTACAGCGGTGGGAGGGCTATCCACCATCGTTCTATCTTTCCTCCCTATCGTTGTTTTCCCCTTCGCAACAGCACCGTCACTGCATAGATGCCTGCCGCCACTCCCGCATACAAAAACGCATTGGCGAAAACGATTGTCCCTACTACCAACACCAAGGCCAAGTCCGAGTCGGGGGTCGGACCGACTGCGAACGAAAGAATGAATGGAGGACACACAAACAACGCGACAGCGGTAAACAGTCCGTAAAACTCAGGCGGGACCGCGTGCAGCCTCCACGCGAAGTAGACTCCCAAGGCGATCGCTACGCCCAATCCAAAGCTGCCAAAGAGTACGCTCTTCAGGTGCTTGTCCTTTGGTCCTGACGGCTGAACTAAACTCCCCAATTGCTATCTCCCTAAACCAGTGTAGTGCCCGTCGCTGCCAACCGCGCAGACCGGGCCGATGCCTCCGTGCTATGCCGCCCTAAATTTTTCCCAGGAGAGTTCCTCAAGAGCGGCACTTCGCCACCCGACGGCCCCTTCGCCGCGGCAATTTCCCACAGCATGGTCACCACGGCTTTCACTCTCGATGGCCACCGCATCGTCCGCAATCTCGGACTGGTGCGCGGCATCATCGTGCGCTCCCGCTCCGTCGTCGGCACCATCGGCGCGGGCCTGCAAACGCTGATCGGCGGAAACATCACGCTGCTGACCAATTTGTGCGAGCAGACGCGTGAGCACGCTTTCGACCTGATGCTGCAACACGCGGCCGACCCGGGCGCCAACGCGGTGATCGGCATGCGTTACGACGCAACCGAAGTCATGCACGGAGTAACCGAAGTTCTGGCCTACGGCACGGCCGTTTATGTGGAAAAGGAGGCGCGATAAAGCGCCCTACATCCAGCAGGCTGGTGCAAAGCTGCTTTGAGGCTTACATGATGAGCCCGGCAGGAATCGAACCTGCGACCCACGCATTAAAAGTGCGTTGCTCTACCAACTGAGCTACGGGCCCACGTACAGTTAATCTAACACAGGAAAATGTCCGTGCCCTCTGTTGGGGCTCCCGCCGACTTGTCACTAAATCCCACCTTGCGGCATCTCATGAGGGTGTGGCTATGAATGAGACGGCTCGTCCGAAGATCGTCATTATCGGCGGCGGATTTGGCGGCCTGAAGGCTGCCGAGTCGCTGGCCCGTCTGCCCGTACAGATCACCCTCCTGGATCGCAAGAACCATCACACCTTCCAGCCTCTTCTGTATCAGGTGGCGACGGCGGGCATCTCGCCGGCGGAGATCGCAGCTCCCATCCGTGACATTCTCGCCAAGCACGAGAATATCGAGGTCCTGCTGGGCGAGGTGCTGGGCTTCGACCTTGAGCACCGTACCGTCAGGGCGCACGGATTCGAGCTTCCCTACGACTACCTCATTGTCGCCGCGGGCGCGACCCACGCCTATTTTGGCCATGATGAATGGGAGCCGCTTGCCCCCGGCCTTAAGACGATTGAAGACGCGCTGGAGATTCGCCGCCGCATCTTGCTGGCTTACGAGCTTGCCGAGCGCGAGGCGGCTCTCACTGGAAAACATCGGCCGCTGAACTTCATCGTGGTGGGCGCCGGTCCCACGGGAGTCGAGTTAGCCGGAACCTTGGCCGAGATTGCGCGCAAATCTTTGGCCGAAAACTTTCGCAACATCGATCCCGCCAAGACCCGCGTTTTGCTGGTCGAAGCCGGCCCTTCAATCCTGACCGCGTATCCCGAGGACCTTCGTCGCAGCGCGCTTGAACAACTACAGCATCTCGGCGTCGAAGTCCGTACCAGCTCGCCAGTAACCGAAGTGCGTTCCGGAGAAGTCCGCATCGGCGACGACCTGTTGCCTGCGGAAGTGGTGTTGTGGGCCGCGGGAGTCTCGGCTTCTCCACTCGGCCGTGAGCTAGGCGTACCCATGGATCGCGCGGGTCGCGTTCTTGTCGAGCCCGGCCTCAGCATCCCCTCACATCGCGAGGTCTTCGTCATCGGCGACCTCGCCAGTCTGAAAGACGCTAACGGCAAGCCGGTGCCCGGAGTTGCGCCCGTCGCCATGCAACAGGGCAAATTCGTGGCGCGGCAGATTGCCGCCGATCTCGCCGGCCATCCACGCGAGACCTTCCACTATGTCGACAAGGGTTCGCTGGCGACGATAGGCCGGGCTGCCGCTATCGCTCAATTTGGCAATATCCATATCTCCGGCTTCATCGCCTGGCTGGCGTGGCTGTTCATCCACGTTCTGTTTCTTATCGGATTTCGCAATCGCATCGTCGTCATGTTCCAGTGGGCCTGGAGCTACTTGACGTACGAGCGGGCAGCGCGGCTCATAACCGGCGAGTCGCGTGTCATTTCGGTGCCTTCGATGGAGTACGCCGAGCAGGCACGAAAAGCCAGCTGCGAGATGATCTGCGGCGCGCTGGAGCGGGATGCACCGACGGTTGGGAAGCGGTAGGTTGGGTAGAGCTGGCCTTCAGGCCAGCGTCACGATCCTAAACTACTGGGACTCTTCAGGCGGTGCGATCCTTGCATGATCGCACCGCCTGAAAATCTTTCTTACGGCTAGCGGCAAACGCTGCGCTAAAGCGCCGCTCTACCCATCCTCGCGAGAACACGAAAAGCTGATGGCTGACAGCTACAGCTATCGTTTCAATATCGGGTTATACCCTTCGCCAACCAGCTTGGCCTTCATGGCTTCGGCTTCCGGCAGAGTCGCAAAGGGACCCACCTGCACATGGTAAAGCTTGTCATTGGTGACCGGATTGTTCACCACGAAGACGTTGTAATTTTTCTTGCGTAGGGCACCGGCCAGGGCGACGGCGTCATCTTCCCGGGAAACCGCCGCGATCTGCACCACGATGGTTCCCGGTCCAGTCACAGGTGAAGTATGCGAGATAACATCCGCGGCCGCATGGCTGGCCGCAACTCCGGATGGGGCTGCTGCGGTGCTGACCGGCGCGGCTGCGTTCGCCGCCACCACCTTCGGTCCCGGAGCGGGAGTGGAAGCGGCCGTCGGTTGCGATGCTTCAGCGGCTGCAGCCGTACTAGGACCGCTCTGCTGCACGGCCTTGTAGAAGGTCATGCTGCTCTGCTGATTGGCGGCGTTGGCTTCATCGGTGGATGGCGCCGGCGCGTCGGACTTCAAGGCGACTGCAGCTGACGGCTTGTCCTCGCCGACGCTGGAGCTGGCTGGCGCCGCCTCAGACGAAACACTTACTTGCCCAGGTTGGTCGTTCAGTGCCTGCTCGCGGCCTGAGCTCTTGCCCAGCGAATAGCCGATGGAGAAGAACACTCCGCAAATCGCCGCCAGCAGGAAAAACAGTCCCAGCAGTTTGCCCATGCCCAGGGTTATTTCGGTATCGTCAGATGCCATTGTGTGCACAAGTAACCTCGCTCATTGGGCGCTTGTCATCCCTTATCGGGAGGCGGCTGCAAGCCACTAATTTTCGCCTTATCCACCCGCACCAATTCATGCAGGCCGGCCAGCAGATCCACCGGCACCGGGAAGATGATGGTGGTGTTTTTCTCCACGCCGATCTCGGTCAAAGTCTGCAAGTAGCGCAACTGAATGCTGGTCGGCTCGCCTGCCAGCAGGTGAGCTGCGTCAACCAGGCGTTGCGCTGCGGCAAATTCACCTTCTGCGTGGATGATCTTCGAACGTTTTTCGCGTTCCGCCTCGGCCTGCTTGGCCATGGCGCGGGTCATCGTCTCCGGCAGGTCAACCTGCTTCACTTCGACGTTGGTCACCTTCACGCCCCAGGGATCGGTGTGCTGGTCAAGGATCGATTGCAGGCGCAGGTTGATCTTCTCGCGATGCGCCAGCAGTTCATCCAGATCCACTTCACCCAACACCGAACGCAGCGTGGTCTGCGCAAATTGCGATGTCTGGTACATGTAATTCGACACCGCGACCACGGCCTTGTTGGAGTCGACGACGCGCAGGAAGATGACAGCGTTCACCTTCAGCGTGACGTTGTCGCGGGTGATGATGTCTTGCGGTGGGACCTCGAGCGCTTCCTGCCGCAACGAAACCCGCACCATGCGATCGATGGGCGCGAAAACCAGAATCACGCCCGGCCCCTTGGCGGTAGTCAACAGCCGGCCAAGGCGGAAAACAACACCGCGCTCGTACTCGGCCAATATCTTGATCGAGTTGACGACGTAGAGAGCGATAATAACAATGACAACAAGGACAGCAATACTGGGCACGTGGTGCCTCCAGCTAAATAGAAGTGTAGAACGGGTACTACTGCGAATTGTAGGCTCAAGTGGCGAGGAACCCAAGTTGGCAACAGACGAGAAGCCATCAGCTTTCAGCCATCAGCAATCGAATCTCAACCCAGGTGGAAATACCAGAGACGTACGTCTGCTGCAAGGACCGATACGAAGTGGGCGGGTTCGCTTCTTACTCCAGCGTGCGCACCAGCGAAGACGGCAACAACTCCAGCGTACACGGCCCTGCGCTTCCGGTGCCGCAGCGGACCACCACCCGCCGCACCACATGGGCCTGCGATCCGGTGGGGAACTTCATACCCACGTCAGTCTTCTGCAGAATTTCCGCGAAACTCTTCAGGTTGTCATCGCCCTTGATGAATTTCGCCTGTTCGACCTTACCGGGCGATACCAGCAAGTAAAACTCGGCCGTGCCTTTGTCCTGCTTATTGAGCGAAATTGTGCCCAGCTTCTGCAGCTCGGGCCGGACTTCGGCAATCCGGCGATCGATGTCGGTTACGCCCAGCGCCGTCAGCCGGCCGCGCGCATCCGCACTGGGACCTTCGGCAGCCAGCGCGAGAACATAGTAGTGAATAGCCTGATCGCGCTTTCCCCGCTTCTCGTAGATTTCTCCCAAGTGCTCCGCCTCATCACCGGTACCGCCGGCTTGCCATGCGGGCTGGATGTACTGCTCGGCGAGATCCAGGTTGCCGCGGGTGAACTCCACCCAGCCTTTGGTGTCCCATACCGCGAACAGCAACTGGGTCGCGCCCAGGTCCGGCATGCGCAAACTGTCCAGACTCACGTCGCGCAATTGCGTCTCCAGCGCATTGATGGCGGTGTCCGCGTACTGCGTGGCCCGATCAAGCTGGACTTTCTGCTCTGCCAACGAGTACGCGATGTTGTTCCAGATCAGCGGATTGGGCGCCAGGCTGATGGCCTTCTCATAGGCCGCCATTCCCTTTTCCGTCTGCTTGGTCGCGATGTAGGATTGGCCCAACGACACTTCCAGCAGCGGATTCTTGGGCGTGATGTCGACCGCCTTTTCCAACTCCGGAACGGCTTCCGCAAACTTCTTCTGGTTCACATACAGCGCGCCCAGGTTGGCGTGCGCATACTGATCGAGGGGATTGATTTCGATCTGCTTTTGGAACTCTTTGATCGCCTCGTCATAGCGCTGTTGCCGCTGATAAGCCCGGCCCAGGTTGTTATAGGCAAAGCCATCGTAAGCGTTGTTTGCAATCTGCGTCTTGAAGGCGGCGATGGCTTCATCGGTCTTGCCCAACGCCATGTAAGCGTTGCCTAGATCGTTCCAGGCATCCTTATGCTTGGGCTCCAGCTTTACCACCCGCTGCAGCAACTCGACGGCCGATTCGTAGTGCTGATTCTGCAGTGCCTGCACCGCCGCGTCGAACAACTCATCTGCCGACCGACTGTCGGCAGCGCCGACGCCGCCCGCTCCGGGCGACTGATTGTCTAGCGAGATCTCTTGCGCCTCGTCCGCTTTGATCACCCGCCGGAACGCGGCGTAGTCTTCGCTGCGGTCGTGAGGAACTTCCCGGGCCAGTAGCTTCAACGTTCGCTTACTGGTGAACTGTCCCGCATCGAAGCTGTAGACCGCGCGGTATTCCGCGTAATCGCGCTTAACCTCCACGCCCAGCGGCGAACGTACCTTGTACTTTGCGGGAAATGTGATCTTCAAATCTGCCTGGTCGTCTTGTAACGCTCCCAGCTTGATGGCCTCGGCGGAGGCGCTATCGTCATCCTCGTCCTCGTCATCTCGAGGTAACCGGATGGAGGCCAGCGGCAGCGGGAACTTGGACTCCGCGGCCGACCAGTCGAAGTAGTTGTTGGCCGTAATGTCAAAGTCGACGGTCAACGGACCGTCGGTCGCACTGGGATCGCCGGCTTTCAGGTTGGTGATCTCTATGCCTTTCAGGTTGGCGCGTTGCAGCATGTGGTCGAAGATGTCCTTCCAATGACTGGTCGGCACCTGGCGCATCATGTAGCGCAGAATCATCTCGGTATCGCCGCGGGCCGTAGTGCTGACGTGCGCGGTGAACTTGCCGGTCTCACTAACGCTCCCCACTACGCTGGTGCGATCGGCAGCCGGGAAAGGCAGCTCGGAGGGGGTCCACACCAGCACCGCATTGCCCGTGGGAGGAATGGCCAACGCCTGCTTGTCGCGCAGTCCCAGGCTCAACATGCGAAACGGGGCAATGCCGGGCGTGCTGTCCAGCCAGATTTCCTTGCCATCCACGGGAACGCGCGTGATCACGTGATCAAACTGCGACGGCGAGGGAATGTCGGGATCGAGCTTAAGCTTCGAGCCGATGAGTACGGAAGTCGAGTGGAACCCTTCGGCATCGAGTAACGCGGCCAGCAGCGTGTTCTTGTCCTTGCAATCGCCGTAGCCGTTGGCCAGCACTTCGCTGGCCGCGTGCGGTTGCATGCGTCCCAGCCCGAAGGACAAGCTGACATAGCGAATGTTGCGCGACACGTAATCATAGAGCGCCTTCACCTTCGCCATGTCATCGGCTTTGCCTTTGACCAGCGCAGCCGCCTCGGCTTTCACCGCGGCATCGGGCACGCGCCGGTCCCGCTCCAGCGAGGCATACCACGCCCCCAACTCCTCCCAGCTTTTGTACGTGGTCAGTTCCACCGAGGAGACCTGATCTTCAGGCTTGGGCGCCTTCTTCTTTTTCTTTCCCTCGTCGTCATTCGCCAGGCGCGAATGCGTCCAGTGGTAGATGCGCCGATCGCCTTCTTCCGTGATTTTCGGGTCGTATCCCGGCTTGGTCTTTAGCTTGATCTGCCGGTCTTTAGGAACATTGATCTCCAGCTCCTCATCGAGCACGATTCCCTTTTCCGCGAAGTTGTAACTAGTCCAGAACTGGCCCGGGGTCAGCGGACTCACGACGGTCCGAACGAAGCGATACTCCAGCACATCGCCGGGACGCAACGAGGGCACGCTGATGTGCTTCTCGTGGAAGTCGGTATAAACCGGCGCGTCGGAAAAGGTGAGGTCCTGTATTGCCGACTCCTGCGCGTTAATCACCGTCCCATCGGGCTTGCGTACGCGAACGTAAGCGATCTCCAGTTTGTCGCTCAGTGCGCTGTAACCTACCTTGAACTGCCCCAGCGCCTGCACCCCGCTCTCGCTCACGATTTTGATTTCCGCCTCGCTCTCATCGCGTCCGGTGCCGTCGTTCTCAAAACGCATGGACTGCCGGAAACGCTGGACGACATAGGCTTCCTGCGAATAGTCGGGAGGAGTGGGAGCCTGGGCCGGACCAGCCTGGCCCGTGTCTTTCCCCGAAGGCAGTTGGCTAGCGTTCTGGCCGGGTACGGCTGGTGCGGTGTCCTTGGCCTGTGGTGTCGGTGCGGCAGCGGGCGTTTGCTGCGCGGCAACCGCGGTGAGCGTAAGAATAAGGAAGAAAAATCCGGCGAAAGCTGGTCTCATGGTTGTGATTGGCAGGGCTTATCCATGGTACGCGAGCAGGCTATAGAAGCCAAACGTGTGAAAGAGGGGCTTTAGCCCCGAAAGCACTGCAATGGACTTGATCAGATCATCCCTAGCACCAGTTTCGCCAAGCCCTGCTCGATGGTCTCCTGCGAGCGATCGATCCGCTCGACCGCCTACCGCGTCATCCCTTCCAACCGCCGTCGCCACTCTGAGACTGCAGCTTCACCTTCCCTGGGGTGTTATGGGCTTGGGGCTATCCATTCTCGCCTGGCGGAGCGACGAATTCGCTGGGAGGCCATGGCCCGCTCAGACGCAGGCGAATCCCTTCTGACGAACCGGCACTGCGCAGCGCAGCGATAAAGCGTTCGCGGTTCGCCCGCGGCACCAGCGCAAACCAGCGATGCGTCTTGCGCTCCTGCCGCCCGCGCCACTCCCGAACCGAATCGGCAGTCACGCTCTTAAGCTTGCTTTCCACTGCGGCAATCCTAACGGTGGCCTCCTGTCGCCGCTTCCGATATTCCCGGCCGCTCACCGGAGTCGCCAGGTCAGCCTGCTCTTCCGCTGTCCACGTTCCCACCACCTCGTACTGCACCGCGTCAGCCGTCCTCTGCAACGCGATGCGATACAGTTCTTGCTCGCCCGCCAGATGCTGCTCCAGCACGTCCTCGCTTTCCAACAGGGTCGGAAAGCGAAATGGAATGGGCGTCGTCGCCGCCAAAATCTCGCGCAACACCTGATGAAATTGCAGCGCCGCTTTCTTTAGCGACTCGGGGTCTCCCATCACAACTTCGGGACCGTCGATACTGCTCCAGTAGAGCCGCACGCCCAGCATCTCGCGCGACCGCACTGCAGCATCGCAAACTCCTTCCGCGACGTTGACCGCTGGATTTTGCTGGGTAACGCAGTAGAGCAGGCAGGGCATCAACAACTCATGATACTCGGGACGAATGATACTCGGCACGAACGCCGGCGTGATGGGTGGGGCGCGTCCTTCACGTTGCGCAGCGCCGTCTCCACGGAGGGGAGCACCACGTTCAACCCAACATATTAGGGGCTGAGGGCCAGGGGTTAGGGGACGAAATGCCGGCATCGCGTTGACCGTTACTTCCTGATGCTGATCTCTAGTCCCTAACCCCTGACCCCTGATTTCTTACCGCCGTGGGCCGCCGCGACCGCCACTCGGACGGCCACCTCGACCACCGCCGGGACCACTGCGACCACCACTCGGCCGTCCGCCACGGCCACCTTGATGACTTCCGGTGGGCTCACGCCGCTCGCCATCGCGATTGAAATTCTGCTCCGAGCTGGGCTCGTCGGCGCGTTCGTGTCCGCCTTCGAAGGTCACGGCAGGCCCTTCGCCGCCATCGGCGCCTTCGGGAGGAGCTTCGCCGCCACCCATCTTCGCGCGCTGCTCCTTCAAGATAGCTTTGCGCGACAGCTTAATGCGATTGCCCTCGACGGCCAGTACCTTCACCAGCACCTGATCGCCCTCTTTCAGTTCGTCGCGAACATCGTTGATGCGATGCTCGGCGACTTCGCTGATGTGCAGCAATCCATCGGTACCCGGAATGATTTCGACAAATGCTCCGAAGTCCGCCAACCGCGTTACCTTGCCGAGATAAGTCTTGCCGACTTCGGCGGTCGCGGTGATGTCGCCAATCATCTGCAGCGCTTTGGCCGCCGCCGCCTGATCGCTGGACGATACGTTGACCTTGCCGCTGTCTTCCACGTCGATCTTGACGCCGGTGGCTTCGATGATCCCGCGAATCACCTTTCCGCCCGGTCCGATCAGGTCGCGGATCTTGTCGGTGGGAATCTGCAGCGTGTAGAAGCGCGGTGCGAACTCGCTCAACGTGGTGCGCGACTCGCCAATCACTTGGGTCATCTTGTCAAGGATGTACAGCCTGCCCGCACGTGCCTGCTCCAGCGCCTCGCGCATGATCTGCGCCGTGATGCCCATCACCTTGATGTCCATTTGCAGCGCGGTAATGCCATCGCGGGTGCCGGCAACCTTGAAGTCCATGTCGCCGTAATGATCTTCCGCGCCCGCAATGTCGGTGAGGACCGCGTAGTCGTCGCCTTCCTTCACCAGCCCCATGGCCACACCTGCAACCGAAGCCTTCAAGGGAACGCCCGCGTCCATCAAGCTCAGCGAAGCTCCGCAAACCGTTGCCATCGACGACGATCCATTCGACTCCAGAATGTCCGACACCACGCGCATGGCATACGGCCAATCGGTGTCGCTGGGAAGGACTGCGGAGATGGCGCGTTCGGCGAGCGCCCCGTGGCCAATCTCGCGGCGGCCCGCTCCGCGTAGGAACGCAACCTCACCCACCGAGAACGGCGGGAAGTTGTAGTGCAGCATGAAGCGCTTCTTGGCTTCGCCTTCGAAGGCCTCCAGCCGCTGCATATCTTCGCCGGTTCCCAAGGTCGTCGTGACCAGCGCCTGCGTCTCGCCCCGGGTGAAAATCGCCGATCCGTGAGTACGCGGCAACACGCCAACTTCGATCCAGATATCGCGAATCTGGTCGAACTTGCGGCCGTCGGGACGACGCTTCTCTTTGATTACTTGCTCGCGGAAAATCTGTTCGCGCAGCAGGTCGAAATACTTGCTCGCCTTCTTGCGTCCGGCTACGTCTTCTTCCGGGACCGCTGCCTTGATTTCGTCCTTGAGCTGTTTGATCAGCGCATAGCTTTCGTGCTTGGGATACTTCTCGGTGTTCACCGCATCCAGTAAGCGTTCGCCAAACTTCGAGCGCAGCTCGCCCAGATAGGCTTCGTCAGTGACCACCGGCTCGACCACGCGCTTGGGCTTGCCAACCTTCTGCGCCAGATCGCTGATGGCGGCGCAAATCTTCTTGATCTCCTGGTGGCCAAACTCGATGCCCTGGACCACGGTTTCTTCCGAAACTTCCTTCGCCCCCGACTCGATCATCACAATGCCGTCGGCAGTACCTACGACCATCAAGTTCAACTTGCCGGCGCGCTGCTCGTCATAGGTGGGATTGATAACGAAGTTGCCGTCCACCTGCCCGACCCGGACCGCGCCAATCGGGCCGTGGAACGGAATGTCGGAGACGCTGAGCGCCACCGACGCGCCGTTAATGCCGGCCACATCGGGATCGTTGGTCGTGTCCGCAGACAACACCATGGCGATCACTTGCGTCTCGCAGCGAAAGCCTTCGGGAAACAGCGGTCGGATGGGCCGATCGATCTGGCGGCTGGTAAGGATTTCGCGCTCGCTAGGCCGCCCTTCGCGCTTAATGAACCCGCCGGGGATCCGTCCCGCAGCATAGGTATATTCGCGATAGTCAACGGTCAGCGGGAAAAAATCGATGCCCTCGCGCGGATCGGGATTGGCGCAAGCCGTGGCCAGCACAACATTGTCGCCAATGCGCACAATGCAGGAGCCGTGCGCCTGCTTGGCTAATTTTCCGGTTTCAAAGTGAATGGACTTGCCGCCGGCCAGTTCGACCGTAACTTCATGTTTGTTGACGCCGTGTAATGAGGCGCTCATTTCGTCAGTCATTTCTTAAGTTCCTTCCGTTCCGAACGCAACCGATAAAGCCCTGCCATCGCCGCAAGCTGGCTTTCGCGCGCGAGTCTCAACCACCGCGCCCCAGCGACGATATGGGAGATGGAGTGAAGTAACGTCAGCCGAGAGAAGCTGGACGAATTTTGTGGGCGCACCCCGCGCCCGGATGTCTTACATTCCCGGAATCACAGTTCCGGTTCTCCCCATAGGCGCCGCATGCAAGCCGGTCGGGAAAAGGTCGATGCACAAATACGCCGCAGCGTGGTTGTTCAGTGGCTGGCAAAAAGACTATTTGCGGATGCCATGTTTCTGAATGACGGCTTTGTAGCGTTCGGTATCGCACTTTCTCAGGTAATCGAGCAAGCCGCGACGCCGGCTCACCATCATAAGTAGACCGCGCCGGGAGGCATGGTCCTTCTTATGCGTCTTGAAATGCTCGGTCAATTCGCCAATCCGGGTACTCAGGATGGCAATCTGAACTTCCGGGGAGCCGGTATCGTGATCGTCTCTCCGGTTCTGTTCAATCAAGGCGGCTTTTTTCTCTCGGGCTAACACTGAATCAGCTGCGCTCCTACTCTTTTATCGTATGTTGTTACGTCGTCAAGAATAACACGCAGCGCAACAGACAGCAAAGCGGCTCTGGTTAGGTAGTGTCTTAATTTGGATTCTTGTTGGTCTGTTCGCCCTCCAAATCTGGATGCAACCGCATTTCCCAAATCGTAAATGACTTCGGTTTGTATCAGGGCACGACTTTAGTCGTGCCGAAAGATGCGCTTCAAAGGTCAGGGCTTTAGCCCCTGCAAAATGTCCTCAGGGCTAAAGCCCGATTTGGTTGCTGCTTTTACGGCCCGGCTGAAGCCGGGCCCTGATA
>Ga0182013_10004021_pt1 | contig 17925 bp, 9 predicted proteins | sample 612S2MmetaG_FD_120487 | JGI IMG/M metagenome (GOLD analysis project Ga0182013, IMG submission 120487) | Permafrost microbial communities from Stordalen Mire, Sweden - 612S2M metaG | ecosystem: Environmental > Terrestrial > Soil > Wetlands > Permafrost | place: Sweden: Stordalen | collected...
AACGATCCATCGATACCCTCTGGAAGGAAATCGGCGAACTGCTTGACGCTGTAACACCAGACGAATGCTCGAACTTCTTCGCCTCATCCGGATATGTAAACACTTAAATCGAAAATGCTCTAATTTCAACCCACCCCCAAGCTCTTCAATCTTCGAGCCCGAACTCCCCCGCCAATACGCTTGCCGCTCAGGGTTAGCCGACCCGGCGCCGGGCGGTCTAATATCGGACGGTTCAGGCCAGTCAGAGCAGGATTCGTTGAGAATTAACCAAGCCGTAACAGCTTAGCCCCGCCCGGTCGCCTGAAAATCTTTCAGGAGGTTTTACATGAATTCTCAAAGGCTGATCGTGGCTGCAGCGGCTATGGCTGTAACCCTGGCGTCGTGGATGCCAGGGATGGGGAGCGAACCGGGTAAGCCGGATTCGGGAAAAGTCAAACACGTGCTGCTGTTAAGCATTGACGGCATGCACGCCGTCGATTTCTATAACTGTACGCACGGGATTGCGGGTGCGAATGGCGGCGATCCCTACTGTCCGAACCTGGCGTCACTGCGACAAAATGGCATCAACTACGTCGCGGCCTCGTCCTCCAAGCCGTCCGACTCCTTTCCCGGGCTCGCGGCGCTGGTTACGGGCGGCTCGCCCAAGAGCACCGGTCTTTATTACGACGTGGCATATGATCGATCGCTTGATGCGCCGACCATTACCACAGGCACTGGCCTGGCTGGCGGGTCGTGCACGCCGTATGGAGTTCCAGCGGGCACAACGACGGACAATGATCAGGGCATCGACTATGACGACACCAAGCTGAACGGAGGAGCGCCGGGCGCTGCGTTAACCGAAGGTGGAGTTGCCTCGATCGACCCCAGGAAGCTGGTGCGCGATCCGAAGACGGGCTGCGCGCCGGTCTATCCGTGGAACTTCGTGCGCACCAACACCATCTTCAGCGTGATCCATGCAGCCGGCAAATACACGGCGTGGATCGACAAGCATCCGTCCTACTCATTTGTGGAGGGGCCGGGCGGCAAGGGCCTGGACGACTACTATTCGCCAGAGGTGGATTCAGCCGTAGTGGCTCTGCCCGGCGTCAAGACTTCCGAAGGCGTTTCGTGCGCAACGATTCGCGACACAACTCAATTGTCATCGTGGACGAATAGCTTTGAGAACATTCAGTGCTATGACGCGCTCAAAGTGAAAGCGTTGCTGAACGAGATCGCCGGCAAAACGCACAATGGGCGATCGGCTATGACGCCCGCTGTGTTCGGCATGAACTTCCAGTCAGTGTACTTTGGAGAGAGTCTGAGTGAACCCGGTGTTGGTGCGGGCGGATACAAGAATGCCGCGGCATTGCCCAGCGATGAACTCCTGAAAGAGATCGAGTTCGTGGATGCATCGATCGGAGACATCGTCGCCGCCCTCAAAGACCACGGCATCTGGGATGACACGCTCATCATCATTACCGCGAAGCATGGAGAATCTCCTATCGACCCGGCTCTCTATGTGGCGGACGGCAGCAATACGCCCGCTACTCTGCTGGGCAGTGCGATTCCCTATTCGGAGTCGCCGCTGAACCCGACCGGCATCGGCGCAACGGAGGACGATGTGTCTGTGCTCTGGCTGAACAAAGGCGCAAGCGTGGATGCGGCTGTAGCGCTGCTCGAAAGCAACCCCGCGGCGATTGGGCTGGGGCAGATTTACTACGGGCCGACGCTGGCGCTTAACTACAACGTGGGCGGTCTAGATCCGGGCCAGGACCCGAGGTCGCCAGACATCATCGTCACGCCGAACGTAGGCGTGACTTACTCCGGCAGCACGACCATGATTGGCGACCACGGCGGGTTCGCGCACGACGATACCAACGTCATCATGCTGGTATCTCATCCTGGCTTCAGGGCCCAGACTGTTTCCGCCCCAACAACCACCGCGCAGGTGGCGCCGACCATCGTTGCGGCGCTAGGCTTGGATCCCAGGGCGCTCGATGCGGTGAGGGCGGAAGGGACGACGGTACTGCCCGAGGTTTCGGAGCAACTCGAAAAATAGCTGTCGTCCAGGCATTGGGAGCCGTGTGCGGCTCCCAATCGCTTTTCGTAAGCAGCCGGGAATTCGAGCTGCCGAGGCCCTCTAATTTTTTTTAAATTAACACTCTATTCATCGACGCGAAACCCCCCAAAGAACTTTGGGTTGCTACCATGCGATGCCATGGAGGTAGTATGAAATTCCCCCTGGTACTTTCGTCCTTGGCCGTTCTTTCTGCGGTCAGCGCCATGGCTCAGAACTACGATTCAGACTGGCAGCACAGCCAGATCCGCCACGTCCTGTTGATCAGTGTCGACGGCCTTCACGCCGTCGATTACCTCAACTGCTCGCACGGCATAGCCGGCGTCAACGACGGCGCACCCTACTGTCCCAACCTCGCCGCCCTCGGCACTACCGGAGTGAACTACACCGCGGCCAGCACCTCCAAGCCGTCCGACTCCTTTCCCGGGCTGATGACGATTATGACGGGCGCGACCCCGCGCACCATGGGCGTCTATTACGATGTGGCCTACGACCGTACGCTCTCTCCGCCTGTCAATTCGACGGGCAACGGCAATGCCGGCGGAACCTGCACTCCGGGAGTAGTCACCGGTTACACGACTGAGTTCGATGAAGGCATCGATATCGATCAAACCAAGCTCAACGGAGGCGCTCCCGGAGCCGGTCTGACCGATGGCGGCATTGCTTCCATCGATGTGACCAAACTCGACCGCAACCCCTCCCAGGGTTGCGCGCCGGTCTACCCCTGGAACTTCGTCCGCACCAACACCATCTTTGGCGTTATCCACAAAGCCGGCGGCTACACAGCCTGGTCGGATAAGCATCCGTCCTATTCGTCTGTAGCCGGTCCTGGCGGAGGTACGCTCGATGACTATTATTCGCCGGAGATTAACTCGAATGTCATCGCGCTGCCCGGCGTTACCACCGCCTCCGGCATCAGCTGCTCGACCATTCCAGACCCCACTTCCGATCTCACCGCCTGGACGAACAGTTTCCTGAACATCCAGTGCTACGACACCCTCAAGGTCAATGCCATTCTCAATGAGATTGAAGGCAAGAGTCACGATGGCAAGCGGGCTAAAACGCCAACCATCCTGGGAATGAACTTCCAGGCCGTCAGCGTGGGCCAGAAGCTCATTGAAAAGGGCGTCGCCACCGGCGGATATACGGACGCCGCCGGGACTCCAACCGCGTCACTGCTCAGTGAAATCGAGTTCGTCGACGACGCGATCGGGCAAATGGTCAACAAAATCAAGGATCGCGGCCTCTTCGAGGAGACTCTGATCATCATCACCGCCAAGCACGGCCAGTCGCCCATCGATCCAAGCCGCTGGGACCCAATCCTGAAGACCGGCTCCTCTCCCGCAACCCTCCTCGGCACGGCCGGCCTGATTCCCTACTCGGAGTCTCCACTCAACACCACCGGCCTGGGCCCGACAGAAGACGATGTCTCGCTGATTTGGCTCACCAAGTCGTCCAACACGCTGAGCGCCGTCTCAACCCTGGAATCGAATGCCGCTGCAATCGGTCTTGGGCAGATCTATTACGGCTCCTCGCTGGCGCTGAACTATAACTGGCCCGGTCTGCCGCCTAGCGGCGATCCCCGCACGCCCGACATCATCGTCACGCCTAACGTGGGCGTTGACTACACCAGCAGCAGCAAAAAACTGGCCGAGCACGGCGGCTTCGCGCATGACGACACCAACGTGATCCTCTTGCTCTCGAACCCCGCCTTTGTGCCCCACACCGTGTACACCAACGTGGGAACCAACCAGGTCGCGCCCAGCGTTCTGCGCGCCCTGGGCCTCGATCCGAGCAGCCTCGACGCTGTCCGCCTCGAGGGCACCTCTGTGCTTCCCGATGTGAATCTGGACTTCGATCGCCGCTAGCCGCTGAATGGCGCGGACGTCCTTCAAGGACGTCTGCGCCATTCGGTTACGCGGAAACTTATCGCCTAGCGTCCGGTAGCGTCCGTCGATCAGCGGGAGAACTTCGGTCGTCATAAAAGCAGACAGCTTTTGTGGCGCGTCCGCGACCGAGCTGCGCCGAGAGTATTCATCGCTGCGGTTTGGTCCGGCATTGTCGATTCCAACTACGATCAACTGCTCCACTCTCTCTTCGGTAATCAACTCTGTCATGGTTTCGTCCACACGCCACTCAGCGGAAAACGGCTGGTATGTACAACGGTCAAAAAGCATCTGCCCGTCAAAGAGATAGAGCACGGCATCGCTGAGGATTCTGTCAGTAAATAATCGATTGGAAGCGCCCGAGAGACCAGCCATTTTCGCCGCCGGCACGGGATTTGACCGTATCGAAATGGACGGGCATTCTGAAACCGATATGATACTGTATCCTTACGCCGCGGCTTCCACAACACATTTGGCGGGTTCGCGGGCTGGGTTGCCAATGCCGGCGGTCCCCTAATTCCAAGTGTGGGCGGCGAGGGGGCGGATGGGAATACAAGTTGCGCTGAATCACCGGACGCTCTACCGGTACGAAAAGGAGATATCTCTCGGTCCGCACGTAATCCAATTGCGCCCCGCATTGCATTGTCGAACACCCATCCTCAGCTATTCCCTTGACGTCACTCCCTCCGAACACATTGTGAACTGGCAGCTTGACCCCCACAACAATCGCCAGGCTCGCTTTCTGTTTTCAGGGAAGACGAGCGAGTTTCTGGTTGAGGTGAACCTTGTTGCGGATCTATCTCCCTACAACCCGTTCGCATTTTTTCTGGAACCGGGAGTTGAGGAATACCCGTTCGCGTACCTGCCGGAAATGGCCAAAGATCTTGAACCTTATCGCTCTGTGGATCCCCCTGGACCGCTGCTTCGTTCATTTCTTGAGAGTTTCGCGGGGCGGAAGGGCGGAACTGTGAGTCTTCTGCTCGACCTGAACCGAAAGGTGCGAGACGAAATCCATTATGTGACCAGGCTCGACCCAGGGGTCCAGGCGTGCGAGGAGACCCTCGAGAAGCGGTCGGGCTCATGCCGTGATTCGGCCTGGCTGCTGGTTCAGAGTCTAAGAAATCTCGGGATCGCGGCGCGGTTTGTCTCGGGATATCTGATTCAATTGCGGGCTCTCGATCCCGCGTCGGGAGGCCCGGAATCGGACTCCGCGGATCTGCATGCCTGGGCAGAAGCGTTCTTGCCAGGCGCGGGCTGGATTGGAATGGATCCGACCTCGGGCCTGCTGACCGGCGAGGGCCATATCCCCCTGGTCTGCACTCCGACCGCTTCGCAGGCCGCACCGATCGGAGGCACATCGGAACTGGCCGACGTCGAGTTCAGCCACTCCATGACGATTCGCCGTTTAAATGACCCAGCACGGCCATTCATGCTGAGCACCGACCAGGACTGGCTGCGGATCAGGCAGGTCGCGCGGAGCATCGACGAAGAACTGGAAGCGCAGGATGTGCGGCTGACTATGGGCGGCGAACCGACCTACGTCGGCATCGACGAGCCGGAGAGCCCCCAGTGGAATATCGATGCCGATGGATCGATGAAGAGAACCCGCGGTTTGGCGCTCATTCAAGCGCTCCGCGAGAGGATGGCCTCCGGCGGACTTCTCCACTACGGGCAAGGCAAGTGGTACCCCGGCGAGGCGGTGCCACGCTGGGCGCTGAGCTGCTATTGGCGTGTCGATGGCATCCCTGTCTGGGAGGATATCTCCCTCATCGCGCGTGAAGATCGCGAGTACGGTTTTGGAGCGTCCGATGCCTTCAGATTTATGGATGCGCTCACGCGCCGTCTCCAGGTAAGTTCAGAAAATGTATTGCCTGCCTATAACCCGGACAGTGAAGGGACCGAGGCGGTCGGCTACATACTGCCTCTTCGCCGAAGGCAGCCCGGTGGACTGCTGCGCTGGTCGAGTCAGTTATGGTTCCCTCCCCCTGAACGCCTGGTACTGTCGTTTGGCGATTCCCCCATCGGCTTCCGCATTCCCACCGGATCAATGCCCTGGGTCGCCCCTGACGCGATTGAATACGAATTGGATGCCGCGCCTTTCGAAAAATGGGTCAAGCTCCCGGTACGTCCTGCGCGCCGCATGGAACTGTTCGCGATGACCCCCGCGCCAGATCCCCTGCCCGCAGTCTTGCACACGTCCGATGCGGTGCCGGAGTTGATCCGTCCGTCGCTGTGCGTGCAGGCTCGGGAAGGCCGCCTGCACGTGTTCCTGCCTTATTCTCCTGGACTCGCGGACTATCTCGATCTGGTGAGCGCGGTTGAGGATACGTGCCAACGACTGGAAATCCCGGTTTGGGTGGAGGGCTACGCTCCGCCGACCGATCCGCGACTGCGATCGTTCAGCGTTACGCCGGACCCGGGCGTTCTGGAAGTAAACCTGCCGCCCGCGAGTAACTGGGACGAGCTCGAACGGATCAATACTTTGCTCGACGCAGAAGCCCGGCGCAATCGGTTGACCGCTGAAAAATTCGCCTATGACGGCAGGCGTGCCGCGACGGGAGGCGGCAACCACATCGTGATCGGTGGAGCGACACCGCTGGACAGTCCCATCCTGCGCCGGCCGGACCTGCTGCGCAGCATGGTGACGTTCTGGCAAAACCACCCATCGCTGTCCTATCTGTTTTCAGGCATGTATGTCGGTCCTACAAGTCAGTATCCACGCGTGGACGAAGCGCGCATGGATGCCTTGTATGAACTCGAGATCGCCTTTCGCAATTTCCCTTCACGCGACTGTCCGCCGTCCGTAATCGATGGATTGTTTCGCAATCTACTCGTCGACGCCACGGGAAACTCGCATCGCGCCGAGTTCTGCGTCGACAAGCTTTATCCCCCGGAGGGCCTCGGACAGCAGCTTGGATTGCTCGAGTTGCGAGCATTCGAAATGGCGCCTCATGTGCAAATGAACCTTCTGCAAATTTTGCTGATTCGCGCCCTGGTGAGCATTTTTTGGAAAATGCCTTTCGACGGCAGTCTGATCCGCTGGGGCACCGCACTTCACGACCGCTTTATGTTGCCGGAGTTTATCAGGCGGGACCTTCGCGAGGTACTCGACCGGTTACGTGTGTCAGGGCACAACTTCGAGGACGAGTGGTTTGATTCACATCTGGAGTTCCGTTTTCCGAAGATCGGGTCGATCGCTGCGGAGGGAGTCGAACTCGAACTGCGCCAGGCCCTCGAGCCCTGGAACGTGCTAGCGGAAGAAACCCATTCGGGCAGCACGGTTCGCACGGTGGACTCATCAATGGAGCGACTGCAGGTAAAGGTTTCCGGGATCACAACTGAATCTCGTTACTTGGTCGCATGCAATGGTCGCAGAGTCCCGCTGCAGCTTACCGGTGAGCCCGGCACAGCGTTGGCCGGTGTGCGATTTCGTGCGAGGCGCTTGACTGCGTCGTTGCATCCCACGATTCCCGTTCACGCGCCCCTTGTCTTTCACCTTATCGACCGCTTCAGGGACTGCTCGATTGGCGGTTTCACTTACCATGTTGAACCGCCCGATGGCCGCTCTTACGCGGCTCGTCCGGTCAACGCTGCTGAAGCCGAAGAGCGGCGCCTCGAGCGTTTTCAGGTGGCCACCCCTGCGCTCAACCCGATGGCGGCGCCCGAGGAAGAGATCGATCCGCTCTTTCCGATGACTCTGGATCTGCGGCTGCCGCCGCGCAAACAAACCGCCCAGACCAGCACGCCGGGGCTCGTGTCATGACTGCGGATCTGTATCAGTCCCCGCTCCGTTATGGGCATTCCTATGACGAGTCATCGGCCGATGGGGTAAATCCCCGGCCCCACTGGGCGGGCATCACGAACTCATTCCGGGCAATCGGCCCCGAGGAATTGGAACGGCGCTGGGAGCGCGCTGAACGCCGAATTCGCGAGAACGGCATCACCTATAACATTTACAGCGATCCGCTCGGAGCAAACAGGCCCTGGAAAATCGACATGATTCCATTCCTGATTCCGGCGGATGAATGGAGACTCCTCGAAGCCGGCATCGTTCAGCGCGCCCGGTTGCTCAGTTGCATCCTGGAGGATCTTTACGGAGGGCAGGAGCTTCTTGCGCATGGACACTTCCCTGCCGCGCTTCTTTTCGCCAACCCCGCATTTCTTCGACCGCTCGTAGGTGTGCGGGTTCCCGCGCACAGTTATCTTCATATGCTGGCGGTGGACCTTGCGCGTTCGCCGAACGGCCAGTGGTGGGTGCTTTCTGATCGCACTCAAGCTCCTTCGGGGAGCGGATACGCACTGGAGAACCGCACGATTGTCTCCGATGTCCTGCCCGATATCTTTCGCGAGTCGAATGTCATGCGCCTGGCTCCTTTCTTCCGCGCACAGCGCGAGGCGCTCAGTTCTCTTTCCAAGCGCGACAATCCGCGAATTGTGCTCCTGACCCCCGGTCCACTCAACGAGACCTATTTCGAGCACTCGTATATCGCTCGATACCTGGGATTCACTCTGGTGACTGGAGCCGATCTCACGGTGCGCGACCGGTCCGTTTATCTGAAGACCGTGGATGGGTTGGAGCAAGTAGACGTAATTTTGCGCCGTGTGGATGATAGCTTTTGCGATCCTCTCGAATTGCGGAGCGATTCGCTACTCGGTGTGCCAGGTCTGGTGGACGCCGTTGCTGCTGGAAACGTGGTTGTTGCCAACGCATTGGGAAGCGGCTTGATCGAGACATCGGCGATTATGCCTTTTCTCCCGGGCCTTTCAAGGCATCTGCTTGGCGAGAATCTGAAGCTTCCATCCGTTGCAACCTGGTGGTGCGGTCAGCCATACGCGCTGGATTGGGTGCTGAATCACTTTGATTCCGTCGTGGTGAAGCCAGCCTTTCCGTCGCGCGGCGTTGAGCCTGTATTCGGAGCCGAACTCGATCAAACGGAAAAAGGGGAGTTTGCCAGGAAGTTGCGGACTCATCCTCATGAGTATGTCGCACAGGAGCAAGTGACCCTGTCGAACGCGCCCGTGTGGGAAAATGGGCACCTTCACTCGCGCAGTGTCGTGCTGCGTGCTTACGTTCTCAATACTGAAAATGGATGGACGGCGTTTCCGGGGGGATTGGTGCGGGTTGCCGATACAGAAGGATCGGTAGTCTCGATGCAGCGCGGCGGACACAGCAAAGACGCCTGGGTACTGTGGGACAGCCCGGTCGATACGTTCAGTTTGCTGCGTCCTCGACATGAACCGGTTGCGTTGCGCCGCGAGTTGCCGGGAGTGCCAAGCAGCGTAGCCGACAATGTCTTTTGGTTGGGACGATATGTCGAGCGGGCGGAGCATACCGCTCGAATCGTTCGCTGCATGACCTCCCGTGTGAGGCAGGCGAGCGCGTCGGAGCTAGCCTGCCTGACCAGATTGCACAGTTGTCTTCAATCGCGCCAGAGCAAGTTACCAAAAGGTAAAAGCAAGCGGCCCACGTCGCTGGAATTTGAACAGGAATTGATCTCGATCGTCACCGATCCCAAGCGCTCCGAAAGCCTGGCTTCAACTTTGGCAGAGGTATCGCGTGTCGGTGGCAGGGTTCGAGAGCGGTTATCGGTCGATATGACGTTTCTCATCGCGCAGTTGCGGGACACGGTTGAGGCTGGGCGGGACAAACAGTTTCTCGAGTATCCGGCGATGCTGACAATCTGGCTGGAGTTGCTCTCCGCATTTTCAGGGATGGAACGCGAAAACATCAACCGTGGCGTAGGCTGGCTGTTCCTGAGCATAGGGCGGCGTCTCGAGCGAGCGATGTATCTGACAAGGCAACTGCGCGAAATCACCAAGCCGCTCGCCGAGCAGGATTGGCCTCTCCTGGAGTGCTTTCTCGAGGTAGGCGACAGTTCGATGGCTTACAGAAGCCGTTACTACACCACTCTGCAGCCGCTGGCGGTTTTGGATGTTCTCATGGCCGATGAAACCAATCCCCGGTCGTTGGACTTTCAACTGGCCCACCTCGCAGATCTCTATGAAAGGCTGCCTCGGCACTTGCCGAGTGAATTGCAGGCGATGCGGGGCGCATTGACGTTGTTACGCAGTTTCGATCTGCGTACGCTACGGTACCCGTTGCCAGGTGACACAGGCGCGGTAAATGGCAAAGATGGTCTTGCTCGACTTGAGCGATTCCTCAGAGGGCTCGAGCAACTGCTGCGCTCCTGGTCGAATAACCTGTCGAGCAGATACTTTAGCCACGCTCGCACGTTGCCGGTCACGATGGGCCTATGATTTACAAAATTGTTCATCGAACTACCTACAAATACAAGTACCCGGTCTCCATCGGGAACCACGTGGCATGTCTCAAGCCGCGTTCTCTTCTGGGCCACCGGTTAGCACGGTGCGAACTGCACATCCAGCCAACCCCGGCAACCATAACCGAGAGAGTGGACTATTTTGGAAACATTCTCTACTTTTTCACCGTCCAGGAACCACACACGGAATTGGTGGTGGAAGCGCGAAGTGAAGTGATTATGGAGAACGCTGGGACAGCATCGCCGCAAGAGGCGCTCCCATGGGAAGAAGCGATTCGATTACTGCCCGAGGATCATAGTCCGGAGGGGCTTGAAGCTTACCAGTTCAGATTTGAGTCGCCCCGCATTCCGTTGCGGTCGGAATTTGCGGCATATGCGCTTCAGTCGTTTACTCCGAAGCGGCCGCTGCGGGAAGGTCTCTTGGATCTGACTGAGCGGATTCACAAAGACTTCCGCTTTGACTCGGGAGTGACCACTGTCCGGACGTCCACGGAAGAGGTATTTCGAAAGCGGCGTGGAGTCTGCCAGGATTTCGCGCACTTTCAAGTCGCCTGCCTGCGTTCCCTGAATCTTTCGGCTCGCTATGTCAGCGGATACCTCCGAACCTATCCACCTCCTGGACAACCCAGGCTTGTGGGCGCGGACGCGTCTCATGCATGGGTGTCCGCGTATTGCCCCGGGACCGGCTGGCTCGACCTCGATCCCACGAATAACCTCATTCCCTCCAATGGACACGTGACAGTAGCCTGGGGGCGGGACTACGGCGACGTGAGTCCTCTCCGCGGCTTGATTCTAGGAGGCGGAGTACACGCCCTCACGGTGTCCGTTGATATGGACCTGTTGGAACCCTGACGATTCCCGGCGATGCTATGGATTTTCGGTTCCAAATCTCAGCAACGGACCGATATCGTCGCTTATCTGAGGTTGTCAGCCGGGGGATAAGGCCGGGAGTTCAAGCATGAAAATGCGCCCTTCATCATCAGCTGTGAACCGCATCCCTCGCGGATGCGTATCTCCATTGCTGGGAGGTCCGGGCTTCTCGGCATTCCCGAATCCATACTCGACGAGGTGCGACGCGTGGCGCTCTTGATTGACCAACTCCGGCAGACGCTAAGAAGGCTTGGGAAAGCTCCCTTGTTCACCGCCATCACGCTGATCACGCTGGCGGTAGGCATTGGCGCCAACACCGTCGTCTTCAGCGTAGTGGAAGGCGTGTTGTTGAAGCCTCTGAGCTATCCGCAGCCCCAGCGCTTGATCGGTGTCTGGACGACGGCGCCAGGGATCGGGTTCGATCACCTGAACATCGCGCCATTTCTCTACTTCATCGACCGCGAGCAGTCGAAGACGATCGAGGATATAGGGGCCTACCAGTACGACGCGTTCACCGTGTCGGGAACTGGGCAGCCGGAACATCTGAACGGAATGGACGTAACGGACGGGACCCTCCCGCTGCTGGGAGTGAGGCCGGTCCTCGGGCGACTGTTCACGCGGCGCGACGATGCGGCGAACACGGCGAAGACGGTGCTGATCAGCTATGGATACTGGCAGCGGAAATTCGGCGGTAGTGCGCAGGCGATTGGGCGCGTGCTGACCATAGATGGCGACGCCCACGAAGTAATCGGCGTGCTGCCGAGGAATTTCAATTTTCTCGACGCGCGGGATACGACACTGATTGTGCCGATGCAATGGGATCGGGGCAAGACGAAGCTGGGCAACTTCAGCTATGAGGCGATTGCGCGGCTGAAGCCGGGCGTGACCGTCGAGCAGGCAAACGCGGAGCTCGCGCAGCTGATTCCCATTGGACTGCGCAGCTTTCCTGCTCCGGATGGATTTGGGCTGGACCTATTCATCAAGGCGAAGATCGGCTCGGACGTGCACCCGTTAAAGCAGGATGTGGTTGGCGACGTGGGCAAGACGCTGTGGGTGCTGATGGGCTCGATTGCCATGGTGCTGCTGGTGGCCTGCGCCAATGTCGCCAACCTGCTGCTGGTCCGCGTCGAAGGGCGCCGGCAGGAGCTGGCTGTGATGAGTGCTCTGGGCGCAGGACCGGGGCGGATTGCGTCGGCGCTGCTGGCGGAGAGCGTGATTCTGGGCGCGGCGGGGAGCGCGATCGGGCTGGGACTGGCTTTTGCGGCCTTGAAGGTGCTGGTGGCGATAGCGCCGACCGGACTGCCGCGGCTTAGTGAGATCGATATTAACCTTACGGTGCTCGCCTTCACGGCGGCCCTGGCAGTATTCGTCAGCCTGGTGATCGGGATGATTCCGATGATGAAATTTGCCGGGGCGAGCCTGCAGAGCAGCTTGCGCGAAGGCGGACGGGCGCTAAGCCAGGGGCGCGAGCGGCATCGGGTTCGCAAGACGCTGGTGGTGGTGCAGGTGGCGCTGGCGCTGGTGCTGTTGATCTGCAGTGGGTTGATGATTCGGACGTTCCAGGCGTTGAACAATGTGAACCCAGGTTTCAGCAATCCGGATTCGATGCTCACATTCCGCATTTTTATTCCCGAGGCGCGGGCGCCGGAAACAAATCGGGCCGGCGTGTTGCACATGGACCAGGAGATCGCGGAAAAAATTGCGGCGATCCCGGGAGTGAGCTCGGTGGGAATTTCGACCGCCGTCCCGCTCACCGGCATGAGTTCCAACGACCCAATCTTCGCGCAGGACCATGTCTACAGTGAGGGCGAGTTGCCGCCGGTGCGGAGATTCAAGTGTGTTGCACCAGGATTTTTCTCCACGATGGGAACGGCGCTGCTGGCAGGGCGCGACCTGACCTGGGACGACGAGTACGGCGAGCGGCCGGTAGCTATCGTCTCGGAGAATCTTGCCAAGGAGAACTGGGGCAGCGCACAAAACGCAGTTGGCAAGAAGATTCGTGTGGCGACAACTGACGACTGGCGCGAGGTTGTGGGGGTAGTCAGCGATGTGCACGACGACGGCGTGGGCGAGAAGGCTCCGTCGTCGGTCTACTGGCCGCTGCTGCGCGTAAGGTTCGAGGGGCAGAAGGAGGATGTGCAGCGGGGCGTTAGTTTCGTGATCCGCTCGCCGCGGGCCGGGTCGGCGACATTTTTGGGCGAAGTGCAGCGGGCTGTTTGGTCGGTGGACTCGGACTTGCCGCTGGCTGACCCGAATACGCTAGGTCAGCTTTACTCAAAGTCGATGGCGCGGACTTCGTTCACGCTGGTGATGCTCTGTGTGGCGGGGGCGATGGCGCTGCTGCTGGGAATCGTGGGCATTTACGGCGTGATCTCCTATGCGGTGTCGCAGCGCACGCGCGAGATCGGGATACGCATGGCGATGGGTGCGCGAAGGCAGGCGTTGACTTCGCTGTTCGTGCGCCAGGGGCTCGTGCTGGCGGGAATCGGCGCGGTCATCGGCGTAGGCGTAGCGTTTGCGGCCATGCGCCTGATGTCCTCGATCCTGTTCAACGTGAGTCCCATGGACCCCGGCACCTATATCATCGCCACCGCCGGCATCCTCGCAATCGCCTGGCTGGCGTGTTACCTGCCTTCGCGGCGAGCGGCGGCCGTGAATCCAGTGAATGCCTTGAGAGCGGAGTAGGGCGGTTAGTCGGCGCGGACGCACCGACAGAAGGCGAGTTCGTTGAACACATTCCTTACAGACTGCGCGTCTCCGACGATTGCATGCGGCTAGCTCCTTTCACGCAGAGCGCAATCCAGCGCGCCTATCCTTCGGCGTTCGAACCTTGGCCCACCCAAAAAGAATCGTCGCGACCCGGCAAAGAAAAAGCGCGGTTGATCGGTCTGTTCGAGCGCCCTGTCGGCAGTTATTGACTTTCGTCGAGAAGAAGGTGCATCTCTCCGCCGCAGGCGAGAAACTGCTGGCTGGGAGGAATTACACCGATGATCAACAGAATGTTCCTGCTTTCCGTTTTCATATCGGCCGCATCCGGACTCGCTGTTCAACCACTCCTCGCCCAGTCCACCACCGTGCCAACCTCCGCCTTCCAAACCTGGGACCTGCCGCGCGGGACGGTTGTGAAGGATGTCGGCCCTCGCAGCTACCGGTTCACCGTGGATTACAACACCGCCAGCCGCACCGGCGAGGTGCTGCACCGCGAGCGCGTGACGGGCGACTACACGCGCGGGCTTGCGAATGGTGAAGTCGAGTGGAAGAACGTCGGCGAAGCCAAGGCCGACGGCGCCACGGTTCCATTTTCTCCGGCCCAAAAGCAGGACTTCATCGAGGGCTTCCATTATCCTGTGGGGTCACCTGACACGCTGAAACCCGACTTCTTCAAATCGTTCCCTCCGTCCGCGGTCTTTGAGCGTAACCTGATTTGGGACACCAGCATGATTGAGTCGTTCGGTCAGAATTTCTTCGATCAGCTCAAGCTGAACGTGCCGCTCCACATCTCCGCCGACCAGGATGTCAACATGCCCGGCGTGGGCACATTCCATAGCCGCGATACGGTGCTGGAATGGGTGGGGCGCTCGCGCCGCAATGGCCAGGAGTGCGCGCTGATCGACTACCGGGCGTTCTTTAACCCCTTGCAGCTGGCCGTGGGCGGCATGACCGTTCAGGGACGCAGCGATTACTGGGGAGAGATCTGGGTGTCGCTGGCGACGAAGCAAATCGAGTACGCCACGATCTATGAGGAGGTCTCCGGCGAGATGAAACTGCCAGGGCAGGATACGCCGCAGCTTCTCAGCGTCTTCCGCATCGGCACGCTGGAACCGTTGAACCCGGCAAACGAAGGCGGCGCACGATGACGACGAAAGAAGCTCCATTCAAGCACAAATGGGCATTCGTGCTGCTCTGGACCAATGTGGCCGTGGCGCTGATAGAACTGATGGTGTTTGCGGTTAACCCCACTCGCTCTGCCCGCGACCTGCTGCAAAGCCTGGCCTTCACCTTTGTTTACGCAAACCTGACCAGCATTCTGGCGGGTGTGATTCTGGGATGGCTGATGGAAAAAGCCGTAGTTCGCGGGGTATCGCCATGGAAGATTGCTATCCCAGGCATCGTGGTATTCACCGCGGGGGGGTGCCTGGCTGCGCAATCGCTTCTGGCGGCGGCCGGCTTCTCGGGTTCGCAGCATTTTTGGCTCGACTACTTTCACGCGCTGCGCTTCGCGCTCCCGCTGGCGCTGGTCTTCGGTCTCGGCGCCATGACACATGCAACCCTGCTTGTCCGCGTGCAGACGATGGAGCGGGAGCTGCATGAGAAGCAAATCGCCGAAGAGCGATCGCGAAAACTCGCGGCTGAGGCGCGTCTGAGGTCGCTCGAGTCCTGGATTCATCCTCATTTCCTCTTCAACACGCTCAATTCCATCAGCGCTCTCATTGCTCTTGATCCGGTCCGCGCCGAGCAGACGGTGGGCCGCCTGGCCACGTTGCTGCGGGCCTCTCTCGACACCAGCGCCAATTCGCTCATCCCTTTGCATCAGGAGATCGCCATGGTGGAGAGCTTTTTGGACATCGAGCGTCTGCGCCTGGGCGATAACCTTCGCGCGCGCGTTGAAGTGCCGGTGGAATTGAGAGAGACCATGGTTCCACCCATGTCGGTGCAGTCGCTGGTAGAAAACGCGGTGAAGCACGGAATCACTCCCGAAAGCGAGGGTGGGACTCTCGTGGTGACGGCGCGCACCGATACAGGGGGCGTCTGCATCGAGGTCGGCGATACGGGACCGGGCTTTGACCTGGCCGACATTTGCGAAGGCCATGGACTGGACAAGCTGGTGCAGCGTCTCGATGCGTTATTCGGTGACCGGGCACGGCTGAACGTCTTCCGGCGCGACAATTATTCTGTGGTAGAGATGGTTCTTCCGCGTAAATGAAACTCCGTGTCTATCTCGTGGATGATGAGCCGCTGGCGCTGGAGCGGCTGCGGCGGCTGCTCGTTAACACGGGGCGAGTGGAAGTGACGGGCTCGACGACCAAACCGGAAGAAGCGGTGGCGGAGCTTACTCGGAATCCGCCGGATGTGTGTTTTCTCGATATTCAGATGCCGCGGCTGAATGGCTTTGATGTTCTGGCGCGTTTGCCGAACCAGCCGATTGTAGTTTTCACCACCGCCTACAACGAGTACGCGGTGCAGGCCTTCGGCGAAAATGCGGTCGATTACCTTCTCAAGCCGGTCGAACCCGAGATGCTGGAACGCGCCCTGAACAAAGTGGAACGGTTGCGCGGCGCGGGGCTGCCGGCGCAACCGGAGCTGCAAGTCTTGCTCCGCCAGATCACCGACTCGCTGCGCCCAGGCAAGACTGAGTTTCCCAGCCGCATCGCTTCGCGTCTCGGCGACCGGCTCAGGTTCCTCGACCTCGATCGAGTAAGTCATTTTTATGCCGAGGACAAGCTCACCTATGCGGTCTCGGAGGGCAAGGCCTACTGTGTCGACCACGCCATCGCCGAGTTGGAGCGAAAACTCGATCCCGCCAGGTTTGCCCGCATCCACCGCAGCACTCTGGTCAACCTGGATTGGATCAAGGAAGTATCGTCTCTACCCGGAGGAGCTCTCAACGTCCGCCTGAAGGATTTGAGGAATAGCGACCTGACGGTCGCCCGCGACCGCGCTCGCGAATTCAAAGCGCGGGCAGGGTTCTAGCCTGCATTTCCCACACCGCAGTCTTCTTCTAGGTGGGCATGCGGGCTTCCCCGATCGACCGCCAGTGCGTACGATTACCCACCGGAGGCGCACAATGGCAAGTGGGGGAATCTCATGTCCGCTTCCGTGTGTCGCCTGCGCCCTGTTCCAAAATCTCAGGGTTGTCCCCGGTCCGCACCTTTTTTCGCGCCCCCCCACCCCCCACCCCCGACTAAAGGGCCCACCAGGCGCCTCCTTTCGAAGCAAGTCCAATGACATCAATAGTTTAATCTCCACCCCAAGTTACCATACGGTAAACAGAACCCATCAGTTATGGTTCATTTGGGTTCGATTTCGGCTCCTTCCGGTCGATTTTCGACGCGAAAGAGCCTCAAATCGGCGTAATTCGGGTAGTCTTTTGGAGCCGCCGGCTCTCATTGAGGGTCGCGGTCGTGAGAAATGCAGACTACAGCAAAACCAGAGTCGATGTGTCCCGAAGCCTCAATGCTCAGTCGACGCAACCCCGGGGAGCGGCGACCTATACGAATATCAAAGAGCCACAATTACTCTGATCTCGCTCTAGAAGAACATCGGGACGCGCGGCATGCCCGAGGAAGGAACTACATGAGTTTGCGGATGGTTCTCAACCATGCTGGAAGCGTTGCTCTGCTCGGCGCTGCCCATTTGGCGATCGCTCAAAACAGCTGCGAGGAGCTCAGGAACTTGAAGCTCGACCACGGGGAGGTCGTGTCTGCCAAGTGGCTCGAGGCCGGGACGATCCAGGTGCAGCGGGGATTTCCTCCGAAGCCAGACAGTGTCCCGGTGAAGCGGCATTGTGAGGTCGCCGTCGTGTCGCGCCCAACCTCGGATTCGGTGATTCACTTCACCCTCTGGATGCCGGCGCAGGAGGACTGGAACGGCAAGTACCTCCAGCTCGGAAGCGGCGGCTGGGGCGGGAGTATTGATGCCCAGGGGCTGATCGGCCCCCTGGCTCAGGGCTACGCAGTTGCCGCGACCGACGACGGCCATCAGAATCAGGACATGATGAGCACGGTCACTCCGACTTGGGCACTGGGGCATCCTGAAAAGGTGATCGATTTTGGCTATCGCGCCCTGCACGAGACTGCGACCATGTCGAAGACGGCCTTGCAGGGGTACTTCA
>Ga0182013_10004022_pt1 | contig 17922 bp, 13 predicted proteins | sample 612S2MmetaG_FD_120487 | JGI IMG/M metagenome (GOLD analysis project Ga0182013, IMG submission 120487) | Permafrost microbial communities from Stordalen Mire, Sweden - 612S2M metaG | ecosystem: Environmental > Terrestrial > Soil > Wetlands > Permafrost | place: Sweden: Stordalen | collected...
GCGAAGGCTAGTGGCGTAATTTCCGGTTCGAGGAGGGTTTCGGGCGACTCAGGCATACCCCAGAATATCGTCTTGGCTGAATTCTCGGTAATCGCTAAGCGTACGTATGGCGTCAAAATTGCATCTAAGTGTTGGGGTAGAACGGCTTGTCCGGATTTGCTCCTGCATCGGCGCAGAATTGATACTGAATAGAATGTTGTACGGACGGTGAAAGTGCTAGAGAAAGTGTTAGTTGTAGAAGACGAGGCCCACGCGCGTAACGGGCTTACAGAGCTCGTTGCCTCATGGGGTTATCGCGCCGAGTGTGCAGCCGACGGCGTTGAGGGACTCGAACGCGTGCGCCAGTGGTCGCCTGGAATCGTCGTCACCGACCTGAAAATGCCGCGCATGGACGGCATGGAACTACTCACTCGCATTGGTGAGCTTCAGCAGCAGGTGGTGGTCATCATGCTCACCGCGCAAGGCTCGATTGAGTCTGCTGTCGAGGCGATGCGTATGGGTGCCTACGACTACATTCCCAAGCCGGTCGATCCGGCGCGGCTGCGAACTGTCCTGCAGAACGCCAACCGCCAGCGCGAGGCGAGTTCGGACGTCGAACTCGAGGCCGTCCGTCGCCAGTCCCGCGATTCTGGAATGCTCGGGCCGTTGGTGGGCTCGTCGCCGCAGATGAAGGCGATCTTTCAGATGATCGAGCGCGTTGCGCCGTCCAATGTTTCGGTTCTGGTGACCGGGGAGAGCGGCACGGGCAAGGAACTGGTCGCGCGTTGTCTGCACGATCTCAGCTCGCGCAGCTCGAAACCCTTTGTCGCAGTCAACTGCGCGGCCATTCCCGAGACCCTGATCGAGAGCGAGATCTTTGGCCATGAGCGAGGCGCGTTTACCGGAGCGATCGAACGCCGCGCCGGCTGCTTCGAGCTGGCGGAAGAGGGAACGCTGCTGCTCGATGAGATCGGCGAGATGCCGATGGCGACGCAGGCCAAGCTTCTGCGCGTGCTGGAAGACCGCAAACTTCGCCGCCTTGGAAGCAAGGTCGAGACACCGGTCGACGTGCGCGTGGTCGCGGCGACCAACAAGGATCCGCAGCAGGCCGTTGCCAGCGGCCAACTGCGCGGCGATCTGTTTTACCGGCTTAACGTCTTCAACATCCAGATGCCGCCACTGCGCGAGCACGCCTCGGATATTCCCGCGATCGCCGCAAAGATGGTCGAAGACATGAATCAGCGCCATCAGTGTTCCATCTCGGGCATCGCGCCGGATTTGCTGGCACGGCTGGTTGCGTACGACTGGCCCGGCAATGCGCGAGAGCTGCGCAATACCATCGAGCGGGCCACGGTGCTGGCCGGCACTGGGCCGCTCCGCGTCGAACATCTGCCGCCCCACTTTGGCGAACCGGGATACGCAACTCGCTTTGCTTCCACCGCGCCGCTGCCCGGAGTACAGCAGCCGGAGCACCGCCGCGACGACGAGCGAACCGTCCACGTCGAGGTGGGCACTACGGTCGATGAGGCCGAACGTCAACTCATCCTGAAGACACTCCAATCGACCCACAACAACAAGACCCGCGCCGCAGAGATCCTCGGCATTACCACCAAGACGCTGCAGAACAAGCTAAAGGAGTATTCGAGCGCGGCTGCCTCTTCCAACGCCGCAGCCTCTGTGGCCGATGTGCCCGCTGTTGCGGCGGAGTAAATTCAAATGCGCCTGCGAACGAAGCTCGTGCTTACAGCGACCGGACTCACCTTCGCGATCGTGCTGGTGCTGTCCGTGGCGTTTCTGGGCGAGCTTCTCCGGCAACGCGTTAACCAGACTTTCGCCGCGAATGATGTGCTGGCCCGCGGGGTTTTGCTGGCTACCCGGCACGCCGTCGAGACTGGATTGAGTGCGCATCCTCCGCCGGCATCGCCTTCTCCCGACAACTTCGAAGCCGACGCCCCGCTGCATGCCGCCGTCCTGGACGCGTTGCGCAGCAATGACGATCTGATGAACCTGATGGAGTGGATCGTGCGCTACTCGCCTGCTGTGCAGGATGTGAGCGTCACCGATGCTCACGGCTTCACCATGGTCTCCACCGATCCCGACGCGATCAATCAACGTGCCACGGAACGCACCAGCTTTGACCGCGTGCGTACTGGAAACGTCCTCTACCAGATGCGCCAGGTCTTCGGTAAGCCGAAAGTGCTGGACGTCGCGGTGCCGCTCGATCGCAACCACATGCCATTTCTGGTCGTCCACCTTGGCGTGCGGTCAACCTTTCTGCGCTTCGTCGGCGAGAACGCGTACGAGCCGTGGCTGAGCACGGCACTGGAGTTCGCGTTGCTGGTCACACTGGCCTCAGTGGCTGCGTCGGCGTTGGTCTCCACCGTTGCGCTACGTCCACTGGATGCCATCGCCGAGCAGTTGGAACGCCTCACCCTGAGTCGGGGCGGGGCACAGGCCGAGCCGCCGCAACTGGCGTTGGAAGCACCCTCGGACCGCGCCGACCCGATCGGACGCGTCACCAGCACCATCGACCGGCTGGACCGCCAGATGCGCAGCCGCGAAGAGGGATACACCGCGCTGCAGACGAATCTGAACCAGATGCTGGACACGCTGCGCGATGGAGTGCTCCTGTTCGCAGCCGATGGGCGCGCCGTCATGGTCTCCGACGCAGTCGCCCACTTCATCCAACCCTCCCAGGGCAGCGTTGACGGCCCCTCAGTCGAAGACATGGTGGGTCTGCGCCTGGAACAGATATTCGATCAGGGAACGACGCTGGGCGCGACCGTCATCGCCGCATTCGAGAGAGGCGCCCAGATTTCAGCCGAGATCGTTATGCTGGAGGATGGACGCCAGGTGCAGATATCCCTCGATCGAATCGCCGAATCGCGCAGCAATGGCCGCCGCGATAACGTCACTCGCGCTTTGGGTACCCTGCTGACTCTGCGCGATACGGGTTCGGCGTTGGAACTGGAGCAGGAACTGGAGGTTGCGCGGCGCCTGGCGGCCATCGGGAGGCTGACGGCGAACGTCGGCCACGAGGTCAAGAATCCCATTAACGCCATGGTTGTCCACCTTGAACTGCTGCGAGGAAAGCTCGCAACTGAGTTCTTCGATCGCGGCAGCGCACAGAAACACGTCGAAATCCTGGCCGATGAGATGCATCGCCTGGACCGAGTCGTCGAGACCCTCGCCGACTTCTCGCGCCCCATGGAACTCGACCTGCGCGAGCACGATCTGCGCCGCGTCGTCGAGCAGACGCTGGAACTGGCCGGAGCAGAGCTAAAGGAGAATGGGGTCGGCGTCCAGTCCGACGCGCCACCTGGACCAGTTCCGGTGCGCGTGGATGCAGAACTGATGCGCCAGGCGCTCCTGAACCTGTTGCTCAACGCAATGCAGGCCATGCCATCGGGTGGCCAGGTGCGCGTCTCTGTGCGTCGCGATCACCGCTTTGCCGTCGTCGAGATCGCCGATAATGGAAGCGGAATCCCGGCCGCGCTACTGCCGCGTATCTTCGACCTGTATTTCACAACTAAACCCAGGGGCAGCGGTATCGGTCTTGCGATGACCTATCGCATCCTGCAGTTACACGGCGGCACCATGGAGGTGCGCTCGAACGCAGAGGAAGGTTCGCTTGAACGCGGCACGACCTTCACGCTTCATATCCCCACCTCCGTCGGATCGGCAAACGAGGGGCGCAAGCCCGCGGCACGCTTGGCCGGAGGCGCGGAGCCAGGTGACTCCGCCTCCCATTCCAAGGAAAGAAAGGAACTCGCTTGACCAGGCGGCCATATCTCGCGAGCCACATCGCCAGCCTGGCGAAGGCTGGCTGTGTTGCTGCGTTCACGGTTGTGCTCGTTGCCGGTCTGACCGGCTGCCGTCATAAGTCGGCGGCCGCCGTTCTTCCGCAAATCGCGCACGCGCCTGTCGACCTTGAGACGCCTCCGCCTCCTGATCCAGAGCCGGAGGTCGCCAGCGTACCGCCGCCTGAATTGGCTCCTCTGCCGCCCCCTCCAGCTCCGAAGACGGTCCCTCGAAGGAGGACGCCGGCTACGACAAAGGAGGATGTCCAGCCTCCCGTGGAGGTAGTCAGCGAGGCCGAGCCTGCCGCCGTCGCGATTGGCGCGCTGACCACTGGCGGCGATGCCGCACCGCAAAGCCGGCAGCAGGCCCAGGACCTGATTGCGTCTATTCTTAAGCGGATTGCTGCGCTACCGGCCAAGACCGCCGACGCCCAAAAGCGACAGATCAGGCAGGTTCGAAACTTCCTGGACGAAGCTCAAAAGGCGCTGAAGTCAGGCGACGCAGAAGGTGCCAAGAACCTGGCCACCAAAGCGAAGTTGCTGATGGACGACCTGGAGAAAAAGTAGCCCTGCTGGTTTCCAACTGACAACCTGCAACTCTGTCTACGCCTGGGCTCCGTGGCACTTCTTGTATTTCTTGCCCGAGCCACAGGGGCAAGGATCGTTGCGTCCGACCTTCTCGCCAGTCACGCGTGGCCCGCTCCCGTTCGTGCTCTCGCCGGAACCCGCCTGCCGAGCCTGTTCCAATTCGCGCTTCTTCTTGCGCTGAAACTCTTTTTCTAGCTCGTCGATCGTTGTCGACGGCGGACGCGTGTGGATCGGCACCGACGCATGTTCTTGAGCCTGTGCGTCTCCGCCTAGATCCATCGGCAGACTCGCCTGCCCCGGCACCGGTCGCCGCGGCTGTCCGGTCGGCGAAGAGGGCAGCCCCTGAGGTCCTGAGGGCGGTGCTGAGCCTGGTTCCGAGGGCGGTCGCTGAGGCATCTGATCGATCGACTCGATCGGCTGTCCATCCGGCCCGATGATCTGCATCCGGAATAGATGGCGCGCCGTATCCTGCTGGAACTGCATCATCATCGCTTCGAACATCTCGAAGGATTCTTTCTTATAGGCCACCAACGGGTCCTGTTGCGCATATCCGCGTAGCCCGATGCCTTCTTTCAGGTGATCCATTGCCAGCAGATGATCTTTCCAGAGCCCATCCAGCACGCTCAGCATCACGATGCGTTCGTGATAACGCATGGCGGGCGCGCCCAGAATCTGCTCCTTGATGTCATAGCGCGCGCGGATCTTCTCGAAGATCGTTTCGCCCAACTCGTGCCGGTTCAGCGTTGCGGCGTCAACCTTGTCCGGCCCCTCATTCAGCTTCGCGCCGAAGACATCGTAGACTTGCGTGAAGATCGCATCCAGCTTCCATTCGTCGGCGTGGGTCTTCTCCGGCGCGAACTCTTCAAGGATGTTCGAAAGGATCGTCGAAACATAGTCCTCGGTGATGAGTTGCTTCTGGTCGACACCCTCCATCAACTGCCGTCGCAGGCCGTACACCGCCTCGCGCTGCTTGTTCATCACGTCGTCGTACTCAAGCACGTGTTTGCGCGATTCGAAGTTCTGGGTCTCAACCGCCTTCTGCGCTGCCTCGATCCGCTTGGAGATCATCCGGCTTTCGATGGGCACGCCTTCTTCCATGCCCAGCCGCTGCAGAAGCGTGCTTACCCACTCCCGCGCGAAGATGCGCATCAGGTCGTCTTCCAGCGAGAGGAAGAAACGCGACGACCCGGGATCGCCTTGTCGTCCTGCACGTCCGCGAAGCTGGTTATCTACACGCCTCGATTCGTGCCGCTCCGTGCCCAGAATGTGCAGGCCACCGGCGCCGACCACCGCCTCATGCTCCTTCGCCGCAGTGGCCAGATGCGACGCAATCGCCGCGTCCCACGCTTCCTGAGTCGTCTCGAACTCCTGGCTCGCGTAGTAGAAGCGCTTCATTCCGGGCCCGGCGTTCGGAGCGATCGCGCCTTCTGCCGCAGAAACGGCGCGCGCCTGCGACTTCTTCACCAGGTCCTGCCGCGCCATAAACTCGGAGTTGCCGCCCAGCAGAATATCCGTGCCGCGACCGGCCATGTTGGTCGCAATCGTCACCATCCCCAGGCGCCCGGCCTGTGCGACGATCTCCGCTTCCTTCTCGTGGAACTTCGCGTTCAGCACCACGTGCCGCACGCCCTTGCGCTTCAGAATCTCCGACAGCAACTCCGACTTCTCGATCGACGTCGTGCCCACCAGCACCGGCTGCTTCACCTCGTGCAGGCGTGCAATCTCGTCGGCCACGGCAAAGTATTTCTCCTTCGCCGTGCGGTAGACCACATCTGGATTCTCGATGCGCAGCATCTGGCGATTCGTCGGGATGACGACAATCTCCAGCTTGTAGATCTTGTCGAACTCGGCTGCTTCCGTCTCGGCCGTTCCGGTCATGCCGGAGAGCTTCTTGTACATGCGGAAGTAATTCTGGAAGGTGATGGTCGCCAGTGTTTGGTCTTCTTTGCGAATCGATACGCCTTCCTTCGCCTCGACCGCCTGGTGCAGCCCATCGGACCAGCGCCGCCCCGGCATTAGCCGGCCGGTGAACTCGTCGACGATGATGACCTCGCCCTCTTTGACGACGTACTCTACGTCGCGCTTGTACAGGTGATGCGCCTTGATCGCGACCTCGACGTGATGCTTCAAGTCCCAGTTCTCCGGGTCGGCGATGTTGCCGATGCCCAGCAGCTTTTCGATCTTCTCCCAACCCTCATCGGTCACCGTGATGGCGCGCGCCTTCTCGTCCACCACAAAGTCGCCGGACCATGTCTTCGTCTCCAGCGTCTCAATTAATTCGCCAAGCTCCAACGCGGGAATGATGAGATTCACCCGAGCATACTTGTCCGTCGTCTGATCGGTTGGTCCCGAGATGATCAACGGAGTACGCGCCTCGTCGATCAAAATCGAGTCTACTTCGTCCACGATGCAGTAGTAATGCCCGCGCTGCACCATGTCCTTCAGATCGAACTTCATGTTGTCGCGCAGGTAATCGAAGCCGAATTCGTTATTCGTTCCGTAGGTAATATCGGCGCCATATGCCTCGCGCCTCTGCTCATCCGACAGGTCATGCACGATCACACCCACCGTCATACCCAGGAAGCCGTAGATCTTGCCCATCCACTCCGCGTCACGTTTGGCCAGGTAGTCGTTCACTGTCACCACATGCACACCATGACCGGCGACAGCGTTCAGATAGCAGGGAAGTGTCGCCACCAGCGTCTTGCCTTCGCCGGTCTTCATCTCGGCGATCTTGCCTGAGTGAAGCACCATGCCGCCGATGAGTTGCACATCGAAGTGACGCATGCCCACTGCGCGAATACCGGCCTCACGCACCACCGCGAAGGCCTCGGGCAAAATATCGTCAAGCGCCCTTTTCTCTGCAGCCCGGATCGTATCCGCGGCGTCTGCAGCAGCAGGGTCGATCTTTTCGGCGGCTACCGCATCGGCGACCCGTTGACGGAATTCGCCGGTCTTGGCGCGCAACTCTTCATCGGACAGCACATGGACCGACTGCTCCAGCGCATTAATCTGCTCCACCGTTGGCAGCAGGCGCTTTACGGCGCGTTCATTGCTGGTTCCGAATACCTTCGCAAGTACGTTATTAAGCAAACTGGGTGTCCTTCAGGATTCCGCGGGCATCAAACTGCCCAAGTACAAGTTTACGCGATGTTTGCGGAGCAGCACAGCACCGAAGGTTTTCATGAGATGAAGAAGCAACCTTTTGTGATCAAATTGCCATATCGTGCGTCTTTGTCATTAGGCGCTACGTTTCATCTGTAGAAGTGCTTCAATTGATTGAAGTGAACTGCACGATCGGCGTGCAGAGCTTCATCCCACAACCATGGAGGTTCAATGACGTCTATAGCGAGACTATTGGCAACCGCCTTCCTTAGTACCGCCATTGTGGGAGCACCCCTCATGGCGCAAACAGTCACTGTCGATTACGACCACACCGTTAATTTTCTGAAGTTCAAAACATATACATGGGACAAGGTTCACGCTGCCGACCCTAACGTGGAAGGCCGCATCACCATCGCCCTAAATCGGGACATGTCGGGCAGGTATATGACTGAAGTCTCCAAGGGGGGAGACGTTACGATTGCCGTCGTCGATGCGACGCAGGATAAGCAGGAGTTCGCCAGCTTCTATGACGGCCTTGGCGACTACTCCTGGCAGCGTCCCTGGGGCTCTGGATTCATGGACTCGCAGGCCACCTTGCAGGACATCCCGCTCAATACGCTGGTCATCGACATGTATGACACCAAGACCCACAAGCTCCTATGGCGCGGCACTGTGACCGAGCCTGTGGGCGGTAGCGAGGATAAGAAAGACAATGCGATCGACAAGGCCGTGACACTGTTGATCGGCAAGTACCCCCCGAAGTACAAGAAGTAGGCCCGCAATAGCCAGGCCGGTTCGCCAATCGCAGGGCTCGCTCATTCCACGTTGCCCAAGCGAGTGCAGGATGTGGCGGAAAAGGTTGAATGGTTACCAGTCACAATCTGAATGTGATAAATGAACTTCCATGACGCTGGGACAACGCCAGATCTGTCTCTCGATCTGGCGTTGGATTTGCCTCAAAGCCCAATGACCTTTCGGAGAGTCGAAGCCACCCGCCGACACTACCTATTAAGAATCAATGAGTTAGCTGCCTTCAAATTTAGCTGTTCAGGCCTCCGCCTAAGTGCATCCAATCCACGGTGGGCGAAGCATCCATGGGTCGTGGCTTCGCCGCGGATTCTCTTGGAGGGCTTATGGCATGGCTTGCTAAATCGTTTGGAATCGCTGCACTCGCAGCCCTTCTGTCAGGGGCGCCGTTATTTGCTCAAGATATCAACGTCGACTATGACCACACGTTCCAGTTCAACAAGATGAAGAGTTACTCCTGGGGAAAAATTCAGACGACCGACCCGATGCTCGAGCCGCGCGTGACGGGTTCTATTAACCACGTCATCCAAGGCTATGGCTTCATGGAGAGCGACAAGAATAAGAAAGGCGACTTTATTGTGACCGCGGTGGAAGCCTCCACCCCGGGGCAGTATGTCGCCTTTTATCGCGGGCTGCCCAATCTGGATTGGCATCGCGGATGGGCCGGAGGCGGCTTCTCGGACTCAGCGACCACGCTGCGCCAGATCCACGGTGGAACGCTGATTGTGGATATCTATGATGGTGCTTCAGGGAAGCTGATCTGGCGCGGTACCGCGGCTGAAGGCAGCCAGGAAAAACTCAGCCAGGCCAAGGTCGATAAGGCCGTCAGTACCATGTTCGCGAGCTATCCGCCGAAGAGCGGCGGGCCTGTGCCGCCGAACCAACTCGAAGTTCCCCCCAGCCCGTCTTCAACTCCGCTAACGAGCCCTAATTAGTTGGCCCGTCCCAGCGCTTGGCAGGTGGTATTCACCAAGGCTGGACGCTACTTGGGGACGGCGGTCGCCGGAGATGCCACATCTGTGGACGGCGCGACAGTCGGTGCCGGCCGTGGCGGCGGAGTCACTGAAGCAGTAGCCACATTCGCCGCCAGTGCAGTCTCCGACGTCTTGGTCGCAGTCTCGACGTCCGGCGGAATCGGAAGCGGTGCCTTCAGGTACTTCAGCAGCGGGCTCTTCGCAATCTCCAGGGCAATCACTACCGACTGCGCATTCAACTCCGCGCCTTCAGGGCTGGTGTGCACGTAATCGATTGGGAACCACAGCGACGCCTTGTCTTTGCCGACCGATTCCATCCGCGTCGCCTCTACGGGAGCCATGTCGATGAACGCGAGGTGGTTCTCCTCCGCGATCTTCCACATCACAGGCCCAAAGCGCATATCCAGAGCGACATGGAGAGTTCCCGCCGCATCCGGCTTCCAGCTATTGTGGATCGTCATTGACAGGAACATCGGCGTCGCACCCTTTGCCAGAATGTCGGCAACGTATTTGCGGTTGTACCAACCGTAGGTGTGGATCGTCTCCAACTGGCCCATCTTCGGTCCCACCGCTTGCGTTACATCCTGCGTCGCATCGCCGTCGCCCCTCAGGTCGCCGCGCGCATTCCTGCTCCCTGGGCCGCCCAGATCGCTGCCGTCGTTCTGCCCCCATTGCAGTAGCACAAAGTCGCCGGCTTTGATCTCGGCCAGCGTGCTGTCCCAGTGGCCCTCGTCCATATAACTGCGGCTGCTGCGCCCGGCGATCGCACGGTTTGCTACGTTGACCTTCGTCAAGTCGAAATAGTTCCCCAGATGAGATCCCCAACCCAGGTTCGGCCCATTGCTGGCGGTCGAATCGCCCACAACAAAGATCGTCGGCAGGGCCGGGTTCAGCGGCATCTTTGGCGGGACGCTCACCTGCGGAGGCGCATCTGGAACAACCGGTGTGGCCGCGGCCGGGGCTTGGGCCATCAATGCGGTGGTAGATGCGAGAAGAAGAGCGACGGCGAGGTAAGGCCTGTAATTGGACATGGCGATTGCAGTCTCCGAGTCGATTTCTAATAGTCAGCTAGCTATTTGGTTGGCCCAACAACGGGCGCAAGATACTGCACCACCGGCGCCTTTGCGCTTTTCAGTGCAGTCACTACCGACGCTGCATTCATCTCCGCACCCACCGGGCTGGTGTGCGTATGGTCAATCGGAAAGAGGAGTGCCGTCGTCTGCACTCCCAACATCTCGAACTTGTCCGCTGCCACGGTCGCCATGTCGATCAATGGAACCTTCTCCGATGCAGCGATCTGCATGTCGAAGTCGCGATATCCCATATCCCGTTCGATGTGCGGCTTGCCGTCCGGCCCCATCGGCCAGATATTGCGCACCGTCACTGTCAGCAGCAACGGTGTTGCACCTTTGGCGCGCGCATCGGCAATGTACTTGCGGTTGTACCAGCCGTAGGTGTGGACAGTCTCTGTCGTCTTTCCGGCAAGAGGGCCCGTTGTGAAGGGTCTGGTAATGGGAATATCGACCGATTCCTCGCCAACACCCTTGCCTTCGCCGCGCGCGTTGAAGCTCGGCGTCAGCGGTCCTCCGCCATCATTATGCCCCCACTGCAGCAGGACGTAGTCGCCGGGCTTCAACTCGGCGACCACCTTGTCCCACGCGCCTTCGTTCATATACGAGCGCGCACTTCGGCCCGCGATTGCGCGATTCGCGACATTCACCTTTGTCGTGTCGAAGTAGTGCGCAAAATGGTCACCCCATCCCAGGTCCGCGCCGTTCCTAGCCGTCGAGTCGCCAACGATGAAGATGGTCGGCAGGTTCGGGTTGAGTGGAGCATCGTGGCGAACATTGGTCTGGTCTGGCACAGGCAGGGGCGGGCCGGGCGTCCCGGCAACCTGCGCGCTGGCGAACCCAGTCAGCGCAAGGGACAGCACCGCCGCCGAGGCGGCACAAAAGGTGAAGGGAAACTTGGTCATTGGAAGCATGGCCAGAAGCGTATCAGGATTGCGATTCCACTGTCATCGGGGAATTGTTTCTGATTTGGCATTTGAGCATTTCGTCCGTTACGATTGTCGCGACTCCGACCTGCGAGGTAACGCAATGCGCAAACTCCCCCTGACCGCCTCAGCCGTAGTGACCCTGTTCGCCGCGTTCTCCATCCTGGGGCGGCCCGTCGTCGCCCAGATGGCTAGCCCAGCTCCTGCCGCAGCCACCGGTCCCGCATGGGCCGACCCCGCCAACTGGCGCACGGTCAAGCCCGTCGAGACCCACGACATCGTCTACGCCACCGTTCCTCACGTCGCCAACCCCAGCGCCGAAGCCTCACCCAATCCCGGCACACCCTACGGCATTCGTCCCGCCCTGCCCAACACCGGCCCCGCGGGTACCCTCGACATGCACCTCGACGTGTACCAGGTGCCTTCGAGCAAGCCCACGCCTGTGGTCATCCAGATCCACGGCGGCGGCTGGATCCGTGGCGATCGCCCCGGCTCCTCGGGCAGCTTCGGTCCCTTCTTCGCCGCCGGAATGAGCGTTGTCGCCGTCCAGTACCGCAATGCGATCGACGCGCCCGCCCCGGCAGCCGTCCAGGACGTCCTCTGTGCCATGTCCTGGGTCAAGAAGAACGCCGCTAAGTACAATTTCGATCCCAACCGCGTCGTTACCTGGGGCGGCTCCGCCGGCGGACATCTGGCGCTTATGTCCGGGTACGCACCCGCCTCAATGTATCCGGCCGGCTGCACCGACCAACCCAAGGTCGTCGCCGTCATCGATATGTACGGCGCCAGCGACGTCGCCGAATCGCTTACCTACCGGGGCAGCATGGACTTTACCCATCAGTGGATCGGCCTCGATCTCCCGCTCCCTCGCGATCCTGCGCCCGCCGCAGCAACCGCAGTTGCCACTCCCGGATCAGCGCCTGCTCCCGCGTCCACCGAACCCGCCAACCCCGACGGCATGCCCCGACCACGCCCGCAGGCCCCGCGCTGGGCCGATCCTACGCAAGCCATGCTCGCCCGTGCCCGCGAGGTATCGCCGCTGACCTACATCCATCCTGGCCTGCCACCTACTTTCATCATCAACGGCGACCAGGACCACACCTACAATCCCACTCAGTCCTATAAGCTCAAAGCCGCGCTTGACGCTGCCCACGTGCCCAACCAGGAAGACATTGTCGTAGGCGGCGGCCATGGCAATTTCTCCCCTGCCGAGAACCAGAAAGGCACCATCCTCTGGATGCAGTTCCTTCACGACAACGGCGTCTTCTAAGTGAGCGTTTCGGGCGTCGATGCTACTCGACAGACAGCGCTTTCAACAGGCTCATCGGCAGAGTTTTCCATGAGCCCTATTGTCGTGCCCTCGTCGGTCAGTGCCCTGCCATGTGTTGATCGCCATGGAAGAGGAAGTGGTTGATGTCCGGCCAGAATTCGCGCACAACGAAGCTCGCAGCGTCCACGCCGACGTTGATCCCCCATTTGTCCGCGGTGTTTGAGAATGTCCGCTCGTGTCTGGGATAGTAAAGGTTCGATATCCCAGCGGCAGTTCCTGCCCCAACCACTTCGCTGACGTTGAACGTATCGTTCCCTCCATCGGTACGCGTGACGACAACCCGGCTCAGAGCGTATCCCACCCGCTTCCATCCGCCGCCGCCTTCGGGCCCCAGGGTGTAATAGCGCGTATCCTCACGCGTGAGGCTTGGTGTAATGAACTCGACCCAGTAGTTCTCGCTCGTCTGGTCCACATAGCTGTGCCAAAGATACCGGGCGTAGCCCTCCCCGCCTTTGCCAAACTCCGGAGTGTCATTGGCCGCTTCAGCCTCCAGGGCGATTGCCGCGGGCAGAACAAACGCGGAATAGTCGAAGCTGTCCTCCGAAGCCGTAACAAACTTCTCCTTTACCGACTGGGGCGGCAGATGCGTGTTGGCACTGACAGCTCGGAAGTTTGGGAAAACGCCCAGAATGCGCTTGGTCTGCGGATCTGTATGCGGACCAGCTCCGTCGCCTGCACCCGAAACGACCGCCTGTTGCGGCTCAGGCGCGTCTGGAAGCTCCGCCGCCACCATCTGCTGGGCTCGTAGATCCGTCCCAAGAAAAATCAGGACGGCAACAACAAAGAAAATGCGAACTTGGTAACACCACGCGTCTATTTGGTCATTCATCGATAGGCCTGTTCCAATAGATGATGAGTGCGCCCTTACGGGTTCCTTATCTGACGTGCAATTCCAGTATCCGCATGCAAGATGACGACTTTTTCATATACTGGAACGTTCTCGTCTGCGGTTCCCATGGCATAAGCTCACTGCAGCGAGACAGAAAGCGGGAACACGATGAGTACCGATGCAGCAGTGACCTACGCAACAACGAACGCGGGGCGTTTTGTCGATGAACTCAAGGCTCTCCTGCGTATCCCTTCCGTTTCGACCGACCCCGCCCACGTCGCCGACGTTCGCCGCGCCGCCGAGTTTGTTGCCGCCGAGCTTCGCCGCATCGGCATGGACAACGTGCGGCTCATCGAGACCTCAACGGCCGAGACCGTACTCACCCCGAGTTCCGGCCCTGCCCAGGTGATTCCTGCGCGCGAAGGCCATCCCCTTGTCTACGCCGACTATCTTCATGCGGCGCCTTCCACCGCCGGCAAACCCGCACCCACGGTCCTGCTCTACGCCCACTATGACGTCCAGCCGCCCGACCCGCTCGACGAGTGGCTCTCCCCGCCGTTCGAGCCCACCGAGCGCGATGGCAACATCTACGCTCGCGGCGCGGTCGATGACAAGGGCCAGCTCTGGATGCACGTCAAGGCTCTCGAATCACTGTTCAGCGCATCGGCCGGCAAGCTTCCAGTGAACGTCCGCGTCATCCTCGAAGGCGAAGAAGAGGTCGGAGGGGAGGGAATCGCCGCCTTCGTTCGCGAACACGGCAACCAGCTCGCCGCCGACGTCGCTCTCGTCTCCGACTCCGAAATGTTCGCGCCCGACCTGCCCACCCTCTGCGTCGGCTTGCGCGGCATGATCTACACCGAGATCGAAGCCCGTGGCGCGCGTACCGACCTCCACTCCGGTATGTACGGCGGCGCGGCGCCCAATCCCTTTTTCGCTCTCGCACAAATAATCGCGCAGCTCAAGGACGCCAACGGCCGCATCCTCATCCCCGGCTTCTACGACAAAGTCGCCACACCCACCCCCGCCGAACTCTCCGCCTGGAAGTCCCTCCCCTTCGACGAGGAGCACTACCGCCAGACCGAAGTCGGTTCATCCGAACTCACTGGCGAGCCGGGCTACTCCGTCCTCGAGCGCACCTGGGCGCGTCCCACCCTCGAAGTCCACGGCATGCCCGGCGGCTTCACCGGAGCCGGCGCCAAGACTGTCATCCCGGCCCGTGCGCTCGCGAAGATCTCCATGCGCCTCGTCCCCGATCAGACCCCAGCCGAAGCCTTCGCCCTCTACAAGTCCTATGTGGAATCGCTATCTCCGAAGGGGATTGAACTAACCGTCCGCCTCATCCACGCCGGCGACCCCGTCGTCGTCTCGACCGACAATCCCTACGTTCGCGCGGCCACTACCGCCATGCACGACGTCTTCGCCAAAGAAACCGTTTTTATCCGCAGTGGCGGCTCCATCCCCATCGTTGGCGACTTCATCCGCGAGCTCGGCATTCCGACCATCCTCATGGGCTTCGGTCTGCCAGACGACAATCTGCACGCCCCCAACGAGAAATTTCACCTCGCCAACTTCCACCGCGGCATCGAGTCGATCATCCGCTTCCTCACCAACCTCGCCGCGTAGTCACCGAATCAGGTGTCCCACATCTCGATCTTGAGATGTGGACCTTCGCACGACCGCTATTGCGCTATCGTCAGTGACATGCTCCCGCTCCCCATCTCCGGCTACGTGCTCGCCGGCGGCCGTAGCTCCCGCATGGGGACGGATAAGGCCCTACTGCAACTCGCCGGCAAGCCGCTCATCGCTCATGCCGTCGCCAAGCTTCGCCGCATCTGCGAGGACGTCGCAATCCTCAGCAACAATGCCGCGCTGGCTGACTACGCACCGCTAGTCTCCGACCTGCACCCCGGCTGTGGTCCCATCGCAGGAATCGAGGCTGCGCTCACCCACTCGGCCCACGCCTGGAACCTCATCCTGCCCGTCGACATGCCTTTCGTGCCGACGGAGCTGCTCTTCTCCCGCGCAGCCGGCGCCATCAACGCGCATCCTCCTCTCTCGATCGAGATGTTCACCATCTTTGGCCGTCCCCAACCGGCGCTCTGCTTTCTGTACCAGGAGGTCGCCCGATACATTGGCGCGGCCATCGAGCGCGGCGACTTCCAATTGATGGCCGCACTCCAGGCCGCAGCCACCGCGCTCGCCGCACTCCACAACCAGCCTCTCGATCGAATACTGCGCAACGAGCCCATTACCTTTGACTACCAGTTCTCCGCATTGCCGGGCGAAGGTGGCCCCTCGCTGGTCACCCAGGCCCAGCAGGATGCTATCCGCCTCTGGTTCGAGAATCTCAATACGCCTGAAGACTTCGCACTCGCCGAAGCGCATATCGCGGCTCTGGACACCTGAGCACCGCAACCGCGCTCTTGTCCACCCTCGAAAACTCGAACCAATTGCCGCCCACCCCCATGTTTCCTCGATAAGTCGTCGCCGCTTCGTGCATCATAGAGACACGCCATGGCAGATCAAGATCCGAATCCGGACAAGCTCGACTTAGCCGCCACGCAAGAGTCGCAACCAGATGCCGAGACTGCCGAACCGAAAGACCCGGTCGCCGAGGCGGAGGCCAAAGAGACGGTTCTGGAGTTCATGGCCGAGGCTGCCCAGCAAAATGTGGCGGCCAACGAAGCTGTTCCCGACCGCCGAAACCAGCCCGGCCCCTACATCGCCTTCGATCACGTCTACAAGTCCTTCGGAGACTTCGTCGTTCTCGAGGATGTCAGTTTCTCCGTCCTTCCCGGCGAGACGCTCTGCATCCTCGGGCGCTCCGGCGTGGGTAAATCGGTCTCCCTGCAGATGCTTATGGGTTTCTACGGCCCGGACAAAGGCAGAATCACGGTTGCCGGCGATAACATCTGCGGATTCAGCGAGAAGGAGTTGCAGGCTGTGCGCCGCAAAGTCACCATGGTGTTCCAGAATGGTGCCCTCTTCGATTCCATTACCGTCGGCGAGAACGTCGCCTTCCCGCTGCGCGAACGCCGCGACCTGGCCGAGGACCAGATTCAGCAGATCGTCCGCGGGATGCTCGAGATGGTCGGTGTCGCCGGTATGGAAAACCTACTGCCCTCCGATCTGTCGACCGGGATGAAGCGTTCGGTGGCGATTGCGCGCGCGCTCGCCTCGCAGCCAGAGGCCATCCTATACGACGAGCCGACGACGATGGTCGATCCGCTCATGGGCCATCTTCTGGGCAATCTCATCGCACGCCTGAAGACCCAGTTGCATCTCACCAGTATTGTGGTGACGCACGACATTCGCTTTGCCCGCAAACTCGCCGACCGGGTTGTCTTCCTTCACCAGGGGGCGGCACGTTTCTTCGGCACGATGGACGAGATGGATAGAAGCGACGACCCCGTGCTCAAGGAATTTCTTGCGCTGGACGCGCTTGTTTTGCCCGCTTAGTCCAGTTTTTTCAGCGTTACGTCAGCTTCGGGGCCCAGACAAGCAGTTTTCCACGCAACTAGTTCCATTGCCATGTGTCTTTGTTTTCAGTATCCTTTACGAAAGTCAGAACGCCGTTAGATTTCACTCCATTGCTCCACTTAGGTGCATCGGCTTGTCCGCAATGCGCTCTTCCGAGAAAATAGTTGCAAGCGAGAATCGTCATTGAGTAGTCTCACCCAGTTGAGAACGTATGTATTTCCCCACTCGCGATCCTCGTTCGACGAGCTTTCGCTTTGTTGCAAGCCCTATTACGCGAACTGGTAAGCCGCTCAAACTGAAGCCGGCTTTATCCGGCACAAGACAATTCCGGCGCGCACGATGCACGCCGTTGGAGTGAGAGAGCCGTTCGCCATGGCGACACCGGATTATCTCGAGCAAGTAGTCATTTCCGGCCGCAGACGGCCCATGTCGGGCAGTATGCCCGCCTCGCGCATGGGGGTGTTTCACCGCCCTTCCGTCACCAGCCTGATCTGGGCAACCCTCGACTTCGCTACTGTAGCTGTCGCCGCCTTGCTGGCGCTGCGCCTGCGCACCGGTGTGCCCGGAGATGTGCATGCAACGACAATCCCCCTGTACCTGCTGCATTCGGCTCACCGGGTTGTGCTCGCCTATGTGGCTTTATATGGCCTGCTCTTTGTGATTCTGGCACGGTCGTATGGGCTCTACGGAGCTATCCTCAACCGCAGTGGCCTGAATGAGCAGCGCCTCACTATCCAGGCCAGCCTGACCGCGGGTCTCTTGCTCTGCGGAACTCTGTACCTGCGTCGCGCCGAGATGGTCTCCCGCGAGGTCGTGGTTCTGTTGGTCATCTTCTCGGTGATGCTTCTGTGCGCCCGGCGCGCGGTCTGGCGCAAAGTCGTCTATAGCCGCTATCGCGAAGGACTGGAAACGCGCAATATTCTGATCGTCGGTGCCGGCCGCGTCGCCCACGCGTTGCGCAATCATCTGGAGTCCCTCCGGCACCTCGGATTTCGCTTCAAAGGCTTCGTTGCACTCACTGAGCGCGAGGCCGA
>Ga0182013_10004024_pt1 | contig 17922 bp, 11 predicted proteins | sample 612S2MmetaG_FD_120487 | JGI IMG/M metagenome (GOLD analysis project Ga0182013, IMG submission 120487) | Permafrost microbial communities from Stordalen Mire, Sweden - 612S2M metaG | ecosystem: Environmental > Terrestrial > Soil > Wetlands > Permafrost | place: Sweden: Stordalen | collected...
GTATTGCGGGTTGTGAAAAAGGCGTTAAACACTTTCGGTACGTCGTCCGCCGCGATCCCCATGCCGTTATCCTGGATTGCCAGAACGATTCCATCGGGGGCGGTCTCGGCATCTTTCACCGATACGGATAGAATGCCGCCTGTTTGCATCGCGTAAATCGAGTTCGAAATCAAGTTAGAGATCACCTGCATCATCTCTCCACGGCGCAATTGCAGTGCTCGCTGAGAATCAAGTGATTTCACGATTTTGATGCCGAGCGCCTGACAGCGCGGTTCGTATATCTTGATTGCTTGCAAAACGAGCTCGGTGAGCGATGTGCTGATTGCCGATGCGTTCTCACGATAGTACCCGAGTGTCTGCTTGGCGATATGGGATACGCGGGTGAGCTCGCTTTCGACAGCATCGAGGTATTCGATGCCTTTCGGGTCGCCGATCGTCGGACGAAGAAGGCAGAGCAGGTTCCCTACCGCTTGGAGGGGGTTGTTGATTTCGTGCGCGATCGTGGCCGCCATTCGGCCAGTCGCAGTGATTTTTTCAGCCTGCAGCAAGGAGCTTTCGAGCCTTTTGCGTCCGGAGATATCGCGAAGAATCTTGGACGCCCCGATGACCTGGCCGCGTTCGTCCATCACGGGCGATATGGTAACCGAGACGTCGAGCAGGTTCCCTGACTTTGTACGTCGCACCGTTTCGAAATGGTCAACACGGCGGCCGGCGCGCAAACTTTCGATGATTATCTTTTCGTCGGAATGCAAATGCTCAGGAATGATCTTGAGAATGGATGAGCCAATCATCTCCTCCGCCGAATAGCCGAAGACGCGTATCGCTGCCGGGTTCCAACTCGTGATGATGCCGTTCAGGTCCTTACTCAGGATTACGTCGTCGGAGGATTCGACGATTGCGGCGAGTTCGCCGGCGCGCTTTGCGCTAACTTCCAGCGCTTTCTCGTTCTCCTTGATCTGCGTGATGTCCCGTATTGTACCCAGGATCTGTCCTGGTGATCCGTTCGACTGGGCCTGAAGCTGTCCATTGACCTCGATCCAGCGCTGCATTTTGTTGGGAAGCGAGATCGTCCCTTCAAAATGAAACGGCTCACCCTTTTGCAGGGTTGCTTTCATAGCCTGCCGAAACGATTCGCGAAAATCGGGATGCACGACCTCATCCAGGAAGACGGAACCATTCACAGGGCCACTTTCGCGCGAACGCCCGAAGATCTCATACATGCGGTCGTTTTCCCAACTGGCCCGATCTTCCGCGAGGTGCCACACGAAAATTCCCAGTTGTGCCACCTCGGTGGCGAGTTTCAGCCTGGTTTCGCTATCGCGGAGCTTTCGAACTCCCATGACGATATCGGTCGTGTTGCGATATGCATCGTAAATGCCTACGATCTTGCCGTTCTCATGGACGGGGATGAGCGAATAGCTCCAATAGTGATCCTCGACGACCCCGTTCAAGAGGATTGGGATGAACATGTTGTCTCGCACTGCGGTCTCGCCCTTGTAGAGGCAGGCTTCAAGATCGGCGCTGACAAGGTCCCACGCCTCGTGAAAAACATTGCGGTAGAGGTCGCCGAGTGCGCTGGGATGCTTTCCCATCAAGGTAGGAATTGCGGTGTCGTTGTAGAGGAAGACCATCTCGGGTCCCCAGGACAAGATGGTTGGGAATGGCGAATGCAGCATGAGATTGACCGTCGCAACCAGCGTCTCAGACCAGTTTTCGATTGCGCCAAGGGGCGTGGCCGCCCAATCGTGTGCGCGAATGCGATTGCTCATCTCGCTTGTCCCGGTGATCAGGGTGGCTGCTTTTCTCATAGTCCCTTGGCCGATGACGAGCAATCCCTCCGCTGCGTCTGCCCACTCCTCTCACAGGCATCATCACGCCCATTTTCGCGCATATGCGAGCTCATTTTCCAGAGCAAGGCGAGCGTCGAAATGAAGGAGGACATACAGGCTGCGTGCATCGGAGACTTAAGGGTGAAACAACCCAAACCTTGGAGTCGGCCGTGGGTCGCTTCTTCGCTCAATCGAGGATATCGAATATACAGCAGCTGCGAGCGCGAAACGACCTCCCGTTCCCAGGCGATTCGAAGGGCTGCTTGTCCTACTATAGCCTCATTATGGCCGCTGGGTGGTCAATATTGAACTCTGGTCACGGGGGCATCGGCGGTCGTTAGGGATTCTGCCTTGGGACCGCGATGGTCTTCATCATTTCGCCGGGGGCGGGTTTTTCGGCTTCTGCGGCTGGTGAATCGGGTTTGGGCTGGGGTGGCAACGGATCGACGACGACGCGATCGATGGTGCGGCGGGCCTTGACAAGGGTCAGGCCCATGTTGGTCTCGAGAGCGGCCCTGGCGTTGTCGACGGTGTCTTTGGGGAGCGGGAAGCTTGCGTCAAACTCGCCCGGCAGGCTGGTGTCGTTGAGGACCGGGGCTCCGAGGGCTTCCTCGAGCCGTGGCGCGAGGTCGTCGAGCGAAGTGCCAACCATGACGAGCTTTCCGTTTTGCGGGTTGCGGAAGCACATGCTTTCATGCTTGGACGCGGTCGGGCTCAACAGCGTCGCGGCCTGGGATGTGGCCTTGAGCAACCATACGTCTTCCTCGTTGGACTGATGGGTCAGCTTGACGCCGGCGGCCGATGTTACGGCCAGCGTCAGGGCAGGGGAAAGCTGTTTGAAGTCGAGATCCAGGGCGCTGACGTGCAGGTTGTAGCGGGCTTTTTCGGCGCCGCCATTTATCACAAGCCGGCTGGCGGGGATGTCCGCCGCCCAGGGGAGCAGCATCGCCAGAGAGGCATTCCTGAAATCGTAGGAAGCCGTGCCGGTGGTTGTGTCGTTGCCGGAGAACATCATCATGTTTCCGCCTGGCTCACCGGGGCGGACGGAGATTTCAAACAAGGGCTTGGGTCCGGCGTTGGCGGTGGGGTTTTTCATTTCGGCCAGCGCGGCTTTGGCTATCTTCTGGGCTGCGGCCATGTTGGCGGCATTGGCATCGACGGGAAACACGACTGGCTTGCCTTCGGCGAGGGCGGCCAACTGGTCCTTTTGTACAAGTTCAGGCGTCAGCCGGGCGGCGACGAGGCCATTGCTGTCAATGACGATGGTGGTGGGGCGTTCCTGGACGCCAAAGTCGTCGAAGATGTTTTTGCTAAGGCCCACCCAGCCATCCATGTGTTTTTTGGCCATGAACTCCTTGACTACCGATGGGTCCTCGTCGTCGACGGAGATGAACTGGACGTTGCTGGAGGCGAGGGACTGGGCGAGCTCGTTGAGGTGGGGAATTTCGGCAATGCAAGGCGCACACCAGGTGGCCCAGAATTCGAGGACTACGACTTTGCCCTTCAGGGAGGGCCAATCGGTCTTTGTGCCGTCTGGCGCGCCGATGAGCTGGGTAAAGGTGAGCGGCGGCGCGGGCTGGCCTGCGGTGGTGGTGGCAGCTTGGCTCGGGAGGGTGCAGGCAAGAGACAGAAATAGAGCGCAGAAGCGGAGAAGATTCTGTTTCATGGGTGACCTCTGTCTTATTAGACACCGCGGTTAGGGGAAGGTGTTCCGGAAGACGCGAATCTACGGCGGATAATCACAATTCGACGAAGCGTCAAGCAATTGTTTGTGTAGTCGCTGTAATTTGGAATGCGGAACGTCATCCCACTATACGAGATATGCGTATCGCCGTGTGCCTCACATCACAGCGGTCCTTCGCCCCAACGGTGAGACTCGACCTAGCGGTTAACTTCTGCGGGCCGCGCTGTGAGGCAAAGCGAATGAGTGAACAGAAAACGAACGGCAAAATGGTGATTTTGGATGGGAACGAGGCGGCCGCTTCGGTAGCCTATCGTCTCTCCGAGGTTGTTGCGATCTACCCAATTACCCCCTCGTCGCCGATGGCCGAGTGGGCGGATCAGTGGCGCTCGGAGGGCAAGAAGAATATCTGGGGCTCATTGCCCGTGGTGGAAGAACTGCAGAGCGAGGGCGGAGCTGCCGGCGCGCTGCATGGAGCGTTGCAGGCTGGGGCCTTCGGGACTACGTTTACGGCTTCGCAGGGCTTGCTCCTGATGATTCCCAACATGTTCAAGATTGCCGGCGAACTGACCCCGGCGACAATGCACGTAACCGCGAGAACGCTGGCTACGCATGCTCTATCGATCTTTGGCGACCACTCGGACGTGATGGCATGCCGCGGAACCGGTTGGGCGATGCTGGCTTCGAACTCTGTGCAGGAAGTTCACGACCTGGCGCTGGTGGCACAGGTTGCCACGCTTGAATCGCGCATCCCTTTCATTCATTTCTTTGACGGTTTCCGCACTTCGCACGAAGTGGGCAAGATTCTGCCCATCAGCGACGAGACCATCCGCTCCATGGTGGACGACAAGTACATCATTGAATACCGGCAGCGGGCTCTGAGTCCGGACCGGCCGGTGATTCGCGGAACGGCGCAGAACCCCGACGTGTTTTTCCAGGCGCGCGAAGCATGCAATCCGTTCCATGCAGCGGTTCCGGGGATTGTGCAGAAGGTGATGGATCGCTTTGCGGCGCAGACGGGCCGTGCGTATCACCTGTTCGATTATTACGGCGCGCCGGATGCCGAGCGCGTGATCGTGATCATGGGTTCGGGCGCAGAGGCGGCCGAAGAAGCGGTCGATCTGCTGAATAAGCAAGGCGAGAAGATTGGCCTGCTAAAGGTTCGGCTGTATCGGCCATTTGACGCGAGTGCGTTCCTGAAAGCGCTGCCGGCGACGGTGAAGTCGATTGCGGTGCTGGACCGCATGAAAGAACCGGGCGCATTGGGCGAGCCGCTCTATCAGGACATCATTACTGTGCTGGCGGAGAATGCAGAGTTGCCGTTTGCGGTGAAGCCGACGGTAATTGGCGGACGTTATGGACTGTCCTCGAAGGAATTTACGCCGGCGATGGTGAAAGGCATCTTCGACGAACTGGCCAAGCCCCAGCCGAAGAATCACTTCACGATCGGCATTGAAGACGATGTGACGTTTACCAGCTTGAGTTACGATCCAACATTTTCGACCGAAGACCCGAAGACGGTGCGCGCACTCTTCTATGGGCTTGGGTCAGACGGCACGGTTGGCGCGAACAAGAACTCGATCAAGATTATTGGAAGCGAGACACCGAATTACGCACAGGGCTACTTTGTGTATGACTCGAAGAAGTCGGGATCGATGACGACTTCGCACTTGCGGTTCGGGCCGAACCCGATCCGGTCGAGTTATCTGATTACGCGCGCCAGCTTTGTGGCCTGCCACAACTTCAGCTTCCTGGAGAAGATGAACGTGGTGGAGGCGGCGATGCCTGGAGCGGTGTTCCTGCTCAACTCGCCTTATCCGGCGGCCGAGGTTTGGGATCATCTGCCCAAGACTACGCAGCAGGAGATTCTACGCAAGAAGATTGAGTTTTACGTGATCGATGGCAACAAGGTGGCGCGGGATGCGGGGATGGGCACGCGTATCAACACCATCATGCAGGCGTGCTTCTTTGCGATCAGCGGCGTGTTGCCGCGCGAGGATGCGATTGCGCAGATCAAGAAGGCGATTTACAAGACGTATGGCAAGCGCGGCGAGGCGGTTGTGCAGAAGAATTATTCCGCTGTGGACCACGCACTGGCACACTTGGAAAAGGTCGAGTTGCCAACGGCGGCTTCGTCGGATTTCGATCTGATCCCGTCCATATCCGGTCAAGCGCCAGAGTTTGTTCGCAATGTGCTGGGACAGATTGCGGCGGGACATGGCGATCTGCTTCCAGTAAGTGCGATTCCGGCCGGCGGCGCGTTCCCGACTGGCACAGCGCAGTGGGAGAAGCGGAATATTGCGCAGTTCATTCCGGTATGGGACAAGGATCTCTGCATTCAGTGCGGCAAGTGCGTGATGGTTTGCCCGCATGCTGTGATTCGCGCCAAGGTTTATGGTGCGGACCTGGCGGACAAGGCGCCGGCAACACTGCAATGGGCCAAGCCGAAGTGGAAGGGCATGGAGCAGGACCGCTACACGCTGCAAGTTGCTCCGGAAGATTGCACGGGGTGCGCCGTTTGCGTGGATGTTTGCCCGGTGAAGAGCAAGAGCGATGCCAGCCACAAGGCGATCAACATGGCTCCGCAGGCACCGCTGCGCGAGGGCGAGCGCGACAACTGGGAGTTCTTCCTGAACCTGCCGGAAGTCGACCGCTCCAAACTCTCGCATACGCAGGTGAAGGACATTCAACTGCTGCAACCGCTATTTGAATTCTCAGGCGCCTGCGCGGGTTGCGGCGAGACTGCCTACATTAAGCTGTTGACGCAACTGTTCGGCGATCGTTTATACATCGCCAACGCAACAGGATGCTCGTCCATCTACGGGGGCAACCTACCGACAACGCCTTATACAAGCAATAAGGAAGGACGCGGGCCGACGTGGGCCAACTCGCTGTTCGAGGACAATGCGGAGTTTGGATTCGGCATGAGAACGGCGCTGGATCAACAGAAGGTTTTCGCGGAGACGCTGGTTACGCGGCTTGCAGCGGAGATTGGTGTTGAACTGGTTGCCGAGATCCTTCACGCGCCGCAGAAGACCGAGACGGAGATCAACAAGCAGCGGGAGCGGGTGCTGGCGCTGCGCGGGAAACTGGCGGGCAACGAGAGCTCCGATGCAAAGAACCTGCTGGCGATTGCGGATTCACTGGTGCGCAAGAGTGTGTGGATACTGGGCGGCGACGGATGGGCGTTCGACATCGGGTTCGGCGGACTGGACCATGTGCTCGGCTCCGGCAAAAACGTAAACGTGCTGGTGCTGGACACGGAAGTCTACTCGAATACGGGCGGGCAGATGTCGAAGGCTACGCCTCGCGGAGCTGTGGCAAAGTTTGCGGCGAGCGGCAAGTCGAATAGCAGAAAAGACCTGGCCATGGAGGCCGTGAGTTACGGTTCCGTTTATGTGGCGCAGGTGGCTCTCGGCGGCAACGACACGCACGTTGTGAAGGCCTTCCAGGAGGCCGAAGCGCACGATGGGCCGTCGATCATCATTGCCTACTCGAGTTGCATTGCGCATGGGTACGACCTGGTGCATGGGCTTGAGCAACAGAAGCTTGCCGTGCAATCGGGCTACTGGCCGCTGATGCGCTATAACCCGGCACTGCGCGAGACGGGGAAGAATCCGTTCCAGCTTGACTCCAAGGCGCCGTCGATCCGGCTCAAGGAGTACAGCTATCGCGAGGCGCGGTATACGATGCTGGCGCGGAGCAATCCTGAGCTGGCGGCGGAATTGTTAAAGGAAGCGCAGGACGATGTGGAACGGCAGTGGCGCGTGTATTCAGCGCGTGCGTCGATGCCGGGCCGCGGTGAGACGCCGAACATTGCGCCGGAAGAAAAGACAGAAGAGAAGCTGGCGGCAAGTGCTGCCGGAGGTGCGGAGTGATTGATTTTTCAACGAAGTATCTTGGGCTGAAACTGAAGGGTCCGATTGTGGTGTCGTCGACGCCGCTATCGGAGTCAATCGATAACGTTCGTCGCATGGAAGATGCGGGCGCTGCGGCGATTGTGCTGACTTCGCTATTTGAAGAGCAGCTGGCGCTTGAATCGCGGGCGCTCGATGAGGACCTTTCGCGAGGCACCGAATCCTTTGCCGAGTCGCTCGGATACCTGCCGGATTTGAACGACTATCGCATGACACAGGAGGTCTATCTGGAGCACCTGCGCCGGGCCAAATCAGCGGTGGGAATCCCCATCATGGCGAGTTTGAATGGGGCTACGACAGGCGGCTGGATTCGCTATGCGAAGGATATGGAGCAGGCTGGCGCGGATGCCATCGAGCTGAATACCTACGCGCTGGCTACAGACCGAAAGCAGAGTTCGGGTGATCTGGAATCGCAACTCGTGGCACTTGTGACGGCTGTGATCGGAGCGGTGAATGTGCCGGTGGCGGTGAAGCTGTCGTCCTCGTTCACCAGCCTGCCGCACCTGGTTGCGCGGCTTGAGGATGCCGGGGCAAAAGGCGTGGTGCTGTTCAATCGCTTCTATCAGCCGGACTTCGACATTGAGGCGCTGGAAGTGCGGCCCACGCTGCACTTTTCAACACCGTCGGAGCTGCTGCCGCGGTTGCATTGGGCGGCGATTCTATTCGGGCAAATGAAGATCGACCTGGCGATTACAGGCGGGGTTCACTCGGCTGAAGATGTGTTGAAGGGGATCATGGCCGGCGCAGGCGTAACCATGATGTGTTCCGCGCTGCACATTCATGGCATTGAGCACATTGGAAGAGTTCTTGCGGATCTGGAGTATTGGCTGCAGAAACGGGAGTACTCTTCGCTATGGGAGACCCGCGGATCTTTGAGCCGGATATCGGTGCCGGATACTTCGCCGTTCGATCGGGGAAACTACATCAAGACGCTCAGCTCCTATAGCCTGCGGCAAACAGTGGCGGCGTTCTAGCTCGCAGAAAACGGAAAATCAGTTGAAGGCAACGGCGGTCGCGATGATGCGGGCGCCGTTGTTGTTTGTGCGGAGGTTGGATTTATTGGTGCCGGGAGAGCGTTGCTCAGCTTGGTCAAGATCCATGCGAGAGGACGAGGCGCGTAACGGCTTCTTCTAGAAGCGCGCAGGCTTGAGGAATGGCGTCGAGGACGGAATCGCTGAATGTTTCACCTAACTCGGTTGAGCCGGCACCGATGGTCAGGAGCAAGGCTTTGGTTGGTTGGGAATCGCAGAGGTCGATGGTCAGTGCCAGGAGTTCAGGGGCGCCCAGGTGATGGGTGGCCAGGCCTTGGGCTGGGGCGGATGGATGGACTTCGCGGAACTGGACGGAGCCGGGTGCTGACTCTATCGAGCAATCGATGAAGAGGACGGATTCTGCTTGGGCGAGGTCTTCGGCTAGCTCAGGGGTCCATTGCTGGCGGGCCAAAACGCGGACGGTGGGATCTTCGCGGAATCGCTCTTCGGCCCATGTCGCGAGCCAGGGGCCGATGCCGTCGTCGCTGCGCAGGGTGTTGCCGCAGGCGATGATGAGGCATTGTGCCTTTTTCAGCATTGTGGAACCCTCAAACCAATCCAGATGGGCGAGGAAAGCTAAGAGGAAAAGCAGGTCCTTCGACTCCCTTCGCTTCGCTGCGGTCGCTCAGGATGACAGGTTTTAGTTCAGTAAGAAATGCCCCAGGTGTCGAAATGAGACCTGGGGCATGACGACATCAGGGTGAATGGGTTAGCGGATTAGCTGGTCGATCTGCTCACCGTCGGCATTCAACAGCGAGAGAACCATGGGCATCTGGCCGAAGGCGTGGGTGGAGCAACTGAGGCATGGATCGAAGGCGCGGATTACGGCTTCGACGCGGTTGAGAACTCCAGGCGTAAACTTGCCGTCTCTGACGTAGTAGCGGGCGGCTTGCAGTACGCCTTTGTTCATGGCGTTGTTGTTCTGGCCGGTGGCAATGACGAGGTTGGCCCAGGTAATGAGGCCGTTCTCGTCGACTTTGTAGTTGTGCATGAGCGTGCCGCGGGGAGCTTCGGCCTGGCCAGCGCCTTCGAGGCGGTTGACTCCTGCCATGGCGCGGACATGCTTGTCGAGGATGAGCGGGTCGTTGAGGATCTGCTCGATCTTCTCAATACCGTAGAGAACCTCGATGAGGCGGGCGTGGTGGTAGTGGAAGGAACTCTGCACCGGGCCGTTGGCGATCTGCTTGAATTCGGCCAGTTCCCGATCGGCTAACGGTGTGCCCATGGTCTTTGCGATGTTGAGGCGTGCGAGGGGGCCTACGCGGTAGCTTCCCGCGGGATAGCCGAGCGATTTCAGGTAGGCGAACTTGGTGTAGCTGTAGGGTTCGACGGCCTCACCGATGAGGTCGGCGAATCCATCTGCCAGGATGCCGTCTTCGAGAATGTTGCCGGATGAATCGATGACGCGGAGTGCGCCGACCGTAAACTCGATCGACTCGTCTTCGTTGATGAGGCTCATGTAATTGGATTGGAAATTGGCGAAGACTTCAATCTCCTGCTGGAAGGTATCGGCGATCTGCTTGTAGGCGGCAAGGGCGAGTGCAATGTTGGCGTAGGCCTCAGGAATCATGGCCAGGATTTCATCGCGCTTGGCAGGTTCGAGAGGTTCGGTTACGCCACCGGGAACGACCCAGCCGGGATGAATGCGCTTCTTGCCGAGCAATTCGATGATGTGCTGGCCAAAGCGGCGCAGAGCGATGCCGGCGCGGCCTAGTTCAGGCCTGGCGGCGACGACGCCGAAGATGTTGCGCGCGGCGACGTCCGACTCCATGCCGAGGAGCAGGTCGGGCGAGGAAAGATAGAAGAAGCTCAGGGCGTGAGACTGGACCATCTGGGCGAGATTCAACATGCGGCGCAGTTGCGCGGCGGTGTAAGGAATCCGGACCGCCATGATGGACTCGCAGGCGCGGGCCGAGGCGATGAGGTGGGAGACGGGGCAGATGCCGCAAATGCGGGCCATCAGGCTGGGCATCTCGTAAAAAGGACGGCCTTCGGAGAATTTTTCAAAGCCGCGCACCTGGGTTACGTGAAAATGCGCGTCTTCGACTTCGCCCTGTCCATTGAGCTGGATGGTGATTTTGCCGTGGCCTTCGAGGCGAGTGACGGGATCGATGGTAATGGTCTGTGTCATAGAAAACTCCGAATCTCTGCAACAAACGCGGGCGAGGACGCCCGCACGACAGCCGGTCTGGAGACCGGCGCTACGTTATGCCCCGAAACGGGTGAGGGCTGGAACGTCCAGCGGCGCACCGGTAACCAGCGCGGTCAGCGCGGTGTAGAAAGTATCGGCCGAGGGCGGGCAGCCGGGGAGGAATACGTCCACTTTGACGAACTCGTGAATGGGACGTACGACTCGCAGCAACTGCGGCACGACGACGCAGGGAATCTGCGGTTGAGCGGAAGCGTTCTCGATGTAAGCGCGGTTCAGGATTGCTTCCGGCCCGATGGGGTTACGCATGGACGGCACATTACCGGCTACAGCGCAATCGCCCATGGCGACGAGGAGTTTGGAGTGGGCGCGAATCTTTTTGATCTTCTTCTCGTCGTCGACCGAGGCGACCGCTCCCTCGACGAGGGCGATGTCGACCTGGTCGGGAAACTCCTTGGTGTCGACGATGGGGCTGTAGACGATATCGACATGCTCGGCGATGGTGAGAAGCCGTTCGTCCATGTCCAGGATCGACATGTGACAGCCGGAACACCCGTCCAGCCAGACCGTTGCCAGTTTCAGTTTGCTCATTGCGCTTCCCTCATCAAATTCAGGTAGGGCAGGAAATCGGGATACTTGGGGTGGTCGACGCCGACTTTGCTCTTGTCGAACAAGGCTCCGGTGGGGCAGACCTGGACGCATTTCCCGCAGCGTGTGCAGGCGGATTCGCCCCAGGGCTGGTGGAGATCGGTGATGACCAGAGAATCGATGCCGCGGCCCATGACGTCCCAGATATGCGCGCCTTCAATTTCGGCGCAGACGCGGACGCAACGAGTGCAGAGGATGCAGCGATTCTGGTCGAGTGTAAAGCGCTCGTGCGAGGCATCGACAGGTAGCTCGGGGTTGCGGTAAGGCAGACGCACATGCGTCAGGCCTTGCTGCTGGCCGAGTGTCTGCAGTTCGCAGTGCCCGTTGGAAACGCAAACCGAGCAGATGTGGTTGCGCTCGGCGAAGAGCAGTTCGAGAATGGTGCGGCGATGTTTTTGAAGACGCTCGGAGGTAGTGGAAACTTCCATGCCTTCAAACACGGTGGTTACGCAGGCGGGGAAGAGCTTGTTGTTGCCTTTGATCTCCACGACGCACAAACGGCAGGCACCCACGTCGCTGAGGCCCTCGAGGTGGCAGAGGGTGGGAATTTCGATGTTGTGTTCGCGCGCGACTTCGAGGATGGTTTGACCGCCGCGGGCGCTGACCTGGTTGCCATCGATGATGAGTGTTTTGACGTCGACTGCGGGACTCATGCCAACACCTCGTTTGGAACGACGGGCAAAGGAGATTGAGGCGCGGGAGCCTGTATATTGCAGACGCCGGCCGGACAACGTTTGTGAACGATGTGGTCGATGTATTCGTTCTTGAAATACTTGAGCGTACTGAGCACGGGATTGGGAGCGGTCATGCCCAGGCCGCAAAGACTGGTTTCCTTAACCGTGGTGCAGAGGTCGACAAGCAGGTCGAGGTCATCCATCGATCCCTGGCCGGCGCAGATGCGGGTGAGGATGGTGTGCATCTGGGCGGTGCCGGCGCGGCAGGGGATGCACTTTCCGCAGGACTCGGTCATGCAGAACTCCATGAAGAAGCGAGCCACGTTGACCATGCAAGACGTGTCGTCCATAACGATCATGCCGCCGGAGCCCATCATGGCTCCGACTTTTACGAGCGCATCGTAGCTGACGCCGATGTCGAGCAACTCCGCTGGAAGACAGCCGCCGGAAGGTCCGCCGGTCTGGACAGCCTTGAAGGTGTGGCCGTCGGGTACGCCACCGCCGATGCCTTCAATGATGTCGCGCAGCTTGATGCCCATGGGCACTTCAACCAGGCCGGTGTTGGTGATTTTGCCGGTGAGGGCGAAGACCTTGGTGCCTTTGCTGCGTTCCGAACCCATGCTTGCGAACCACGCACCGCCTTTGCGAATAATGGGCGCGATGTTGGCGAAGGTCTCAACATTGTTGATGAGGGTTGGCTTGCCCCACAGGCCGCTTACCGCGGGGTAGGGAGGCCGGGGCTTAGGCTGGCCGCGCTTGCCTTCAATGGAGGCGATGAGGGCTGTTTCTTCACCGCAGACGAAAGCTCCGGCGCCGAGACGAATTTCCACATCGAAGTTGAAGGGCGTGTTGCAGATGTTGTTGCCGAGCAGGCCGCGGCGGCGTGCATCGCGCAGGCAGTTGGTGAGGCGGGCCACAGCGAGCGGATACTCGGCGCGGACGTAGACAAAGCCCTTGCTTGCGCCAACCGCGTAGGCGGCGATGGCCATGCCTTCCACCACGCGCTGCGGATCGCTCTCGAGAACGCTGCGGTCCATGAATGCGCCGGGGTCGCCTTCGTCTCCGTTGCAGATGACGTATTTCAAATCGCCGCCGGCCTTGGCTACCGTGCCCCACTTGAGGCCGGTGGGATAGCCACCGCCGCCGCGACCGCGCAGGCCGCTGGCCGTGATCTGCTGGATCACGTCGTTGGGCGCCATCTCGGTGAGCGCTGTGACGAGAGCCCGGTATCCGTCGCGGGCGATGTAGTCGTCGATTTTTTCCGGATCGATGTGCCCGGAGTTTTCGAGCACTACGTGAACCTGCTGCTCGAAGTGATCGCGCAGATCGCATTGCAGGGCCGCAACCGGCTCGCCGCCCAGGCTGGAGGCGATGGCCTCCGCGTGACTGGCGTTGCAATGCTGGTAGAGAATTTCTTCGGGATCGACAAGGACCAGAGGGCCGGCCGCGCACAGACCCATGCAACCGGTGCGACGTACGAATGTGTTTTTGCCTTGTGCGGCGACTGCCTTGGTCAACGCATCCTTCAATTGATCGGAGTGCTGGCTGAGGCAGCCGGTGCCCATACAGACATTGATCTCGTTGTCGTATTTGGCATATTCGGCTTTTGTAGCTTCGGCTATTTGTTCAAGCTCTTCGATGGTCATTCAACGGCCCACCTTTCCAGTTGTTCGAGCATCTGCTCCCCGGTCATCTGGCCACAGAGTTCGCCATCGGTGAGGACCACCGGGGCGCGGCCGCATGCGCCGACGCAGCGAGCGGTCATGAGGCTGATTTTGCCGTCTTTGGTGGTTTCGCCCTGGGGGATGCCGAGACGCTTTTCAGCCGCTGCCACAAGCGTGTCCGTGCCTTTGATGTAGCACGCCGTGCCGGTGCAGATGGTCATGGTGTGCTTGCCCGGCGGCTTGAGGCTGAAATGGTGATAGAAGGTGACCACTCCATAGGCCTGGCTGAGCGGGACGCGCAGGGAACGGGCGACGAAGCGGATGGAATCGTCGTCGAGGTAGCCGAACGCGGATTGCACGGTGTGGAGCGTTTCAATGAGCGCGTGGCGGGCAAACCCATTCTTGCGCATGGTGCCGTTCACGATCTTCCAACGTTTGTCGTCGCTTGGCAGCGGCGGAGGTGTGAAAGCTGGCACGATTTCCCTCCCGGATGCGGACAATCAGGGTGCAAAACGATTGTGCTTTTGCGTCCTGCTTCTTGTCTATCTTTGTTGTACTTGGCGAGGCTTGAAGCAGCCGTGACAGTGATCACGCGTCGGTATGTCGTACCACAATGCGGAGCAGGGTTCCAAAACAGAAAGGCCCGCCTGTTGTGGATGTACTTTTGAATGATTGATCTGGATTGAAGAGTCGTGGCTAGCCGAGCGCCGGCAAGTGATCGGAGATTCCGAATAGAAAAATAAATCCGATGATGCAGCTGTAGGCCGCACCAGCCCAGGCAATGGCGTGATAAAAGCGGGGATTGTGCCCGGTAGCGCTGAAGGCTCCGCCCATGGAGGCGGTCATAAGTGCGTTCATGGCAACCAGGCCGATGGAGAAAGCCAGCAGGCCCAGCATGCCACGGGAAGTTCCGCCCAGATTGGCGGTCAGAAAGAAAAGTGCCAACTGGCTGGGTGTTTCCGCGCCGACGCCATGCAGAATGCCGATGAGGAAAACGGATTTTCCGTTGTACATCCACTGAAAGCGATCGGGTTTGGGGGCTTGGCGATTCCAGATGCGGCGCACCTTCCAGGCAAGCCACAGGACTCCGTTGATGGCAATGGCGAGGCGGCTTTCAATCCGGCTGTGAGAGTGGCCATGGGCATCTTTGCGGAGGATTCCGGCAACCACGCCGATGCCGAGGATGATGAGCGTAAGGCCAATCAGGCGCTCGGTCCAGTGGTCGAGGCCCTGGGGCAGGCCCAGGTGCAGTTCGAGGACGGCTATACCGAGTGCGGCCACAGTGAATGCGTGGCCGAGGGCGTACGTCATGCCTAAGCGGAGGCCGCTGCGCCAGTTACGCTGGACGGCCGTGATGTCGGAGATGGCCGCCAGGTGATCGTAGTCGAAGCCATGGCGCAGGCCCAGCAGCAGGCACGAGCCAAGCGCGGCATCGAGTTTCCAGTCACTGAAAATGGCAACCACGAAAGCCAGTATAGTCCAGAATCGTTGCGATTGGGGTGATGCGGGCCCTGCTTTTTCTTATACAAAGGTTTAGGGGGTAGCACGAATTTTAATTTCGTAGCCTTGATATTCGATGGTCACGACCGTCTTTCCGAACAAGGTGCTTTCAGATTCGGCGCGGGCGTGAGTGGCCTCCGCGAAGCCGTTCAAGTTCTCATACTGGCGCATGACCTGGGTGGGACCGGTGAAAACGGAGATGCTTTTGGAGGCGGTTCCCTGGAGCTGCACGAGCGACTGATCTTTCGCGTCGACCCAAATTGATCCAACTATCAGGCTGGGTGCTTTTTGTTTGGGGTCGATGGACAAGACATAGCAGTCGCGGCCGTTGATGCGCTCGATGCCGCCGGGCTTCAACTTCATCTCATAATTTGCGGAAGTGATCCAGGAACCCTCTCTGACTCCAGGCTGGTTGATGCGTTTTTCGTTATCGAGGATTGATTGGAGAACGAATTTTCGGAGCAATTCCGAACCGCTTTCGGAGAGGATTGCATAACTCTTTCCTGTCTCTTTTTCATAGGTGGTCTTGACGGTCATTTCAGCTGCGGGATGGGTCTCGTCGTTGTTGCGATAGACGGAGTAATGCTCGGTTACGGTGTAGGAAGCGATGCTGCCGAGCCTGGCTTTGACGGCGGCATCAACGCCGCGAATGATGGAGGATTCATCGGGCTGTTGCGCGCGGACGAGCGGAATCCAAAGGATCGCCAGAACAAGGACGCCGGGAATGCCAAGCCGCAGACGCCGAGGGGTGTGGTTGTTGAAATACATCACAGGATCAAGTTTAAATCGCGAAGGCCTGAACCTTTTGCGGCTCAAATGAATGGGGCTTGTTTGGAGTTGAGGTTTCCCGCCCTTGCGATAGGAAAAAATCGCAAGGATGGGGCACGGCGCTTTTTGGGGCGCCCGACACAGCGTTCATTAGAGCCCCAACCTGCCAATGCAAGTCGTAACGCTCAGGATTCGAGAAGGGAGGCTTCTTCAATGCTTGCGCGATTGTTTTTTGCTGGCTTGACAAGCAGGGTCTTGATTTCCCATGGAGTGAGTGCAACGGCTTGATCGAGATCGAGTGGCCCGCTCTTGAGTGTGGCTTGCGTTGAGATTCCAGAGCGTTCCTGAATGCGGAGGATGGTTGCCTCGGGCGCATGTTCGGCTCTCTTGATGGCCAGGACCCAGACGTTGCGCGGCATGATTTCAAGGAACGAGTTTTCCCAGGGCTCACTTCCGTGGTGGGCTGAATCCATGACGTATTCAGCAGGCGTCTGAAGTTCTTCGGCGCGGCGGTCGAGGGCGAGTTCGTGCCAGGGGCCACGACCGGCCATGAGCCAGAATCTCCGCTCCTGGCGGCCTTGATCCTGCCAGGCGTTGATGTCGTTCGTGGGCACCTTGGCCGGGTTGTGACGGGCAAAGGGAGCGGAACGAATAAGGACAGTGCGAAAGAGTCCGTTGAGGCAGTCGTAACTGTAGGTGGAGTTATTAACGAGCGCCATGGTGTAGTCGTTTCCGCTCACGACGCCCTCGACGGCGGCCCAATCCTGATAAGGCTCTTCTTCGCCGTTGGTGCGGCGTTCGAGCACCTGGCCGGGGACTCTGGCGAAGATCTTCGGTTTGGCGAGCGCGGTGGGAATTTCGAGCTTGAGCATCTGTTCGTGCTGACGCCAATCGATGACAAAACGAAGTTCAACGAAATCGGCACCGGCAAATTGGGCAATGTCCAGGACAATCTCCGAGTCCTGCCAACGGGCGCGCTGGCGCGTGACGCGGGTTACGGGGCCGTCTTCTACGACGGTGGAGGAGACAAGCATTGGGCGGCCTATCTCCTGGCGAAATTGACTGATGCCGTGCGCCCAGGTGTCGCTGGTGTCGCTGATGGCGATAAGGCCTAACGGGCCGGCAAGCAACTCTGTGCCGTCCTGCGCTTTCAAGGATGAGATTCCAAAGCCGGTGTCGGAGATGGTGACGAAGTCACTGTAGGACTCAGGCGTTGGCTCGGGGCCATGAGAAAGCTCGAAGACCTTGTAGCCGCAAGGGGGCAACTCGACCCACGCGGACAAGCGCGGATTCCAAAGGGACATGCTGGCCGGCGGACGCCACTGGATGGGAATCTTTGTCCCATCCTTTGCGGAAAGATGCGTAATGGGTGCGTTGCCGGAGGGATTCTCATCGGGGTTGTATTCAAGCAGGGCTTTGCGCTTCCAAGGGAGGGGATTGAATGCGAAGACAGCGCTCTCTTCGACAGCGCTGAGGTCGACGCGTTTGGCCATGGCTTCGAGTGTCTCGACCTTTGTGGATTGGGCTACTTCGCAGGCAGAACCGACGCTATCGCGGACATCCTGGTAATCGGAGTATAGGGAAGTTCCGGCCATCATATCGTGAAACTGGCAGAAGAGAACCTTCCACCAGGCTTCAGCGTATTGTTCGGCCGGATAGGCGCGGCTATAGTGAAGCGCGCCTACGAGCGAAATGGTTTCTGCCTCGCCCAGCCAGCGCTCGGCGCGGCGGTTCAGGGCTTTGCCTTCGCCGTGGGCGGAATAGCATCCGCGTGCGTGGTGTTGCAATTCACCCTTGATGACGGGGAGGGCAGAGAAGTTTGGGGAACTCTCGACGGCATGGAAGAAATCGCTCAGAGTGCTGAAGCGGAGTTCGGGCAGCGTTGGGTCTTTGCGCAGATCGAGGATGGTGCGGATCTGTTCTTTTGTGATGGCGCCGCCGTGATCGCCGACTCCGAGGAAGAAGGCCGCGTGATCGAGGCCGGGAGCGAATGCGGAATTGGCCGCGGGGCGAATGAGATCGGCGCCGGCATCGTAATCGCGCCAGATTCTGTTGACCAGA
>Ga0182013_10004025_pt1 | contig 17918 bp, 16 predicted proteins | sample 612S2MmetaG_FD_120487 | JGI IMG/M metagenome (GOLD analysis project Ga0182013, IMG submission 120487) | Permafrost microbial communities from Stordalen Mire, Sweden - 612S2M metaG | ecosystem: Environmental > Terrestrial > Soil > Wetlands > Permafrost | place: Sweden: Stordalen | collected...
GCTTAGACACCTCCAGCCTTCAAGGGGACCCGGATGACAAACCGGACGAACCTACTTAGGAACTACACCTAGGCGGCACCCAGCGGACGTTTAACTGGAACGGGCCCGGATTTCCGGGCCCGTTCTGCGTTAAGCGTCGGGCCTAGATCAGGCCCAGCTCGACAACCGTGTCGCGCTCCGCCTGCAGCTCGGCCACGGAGGCATCGATCCGCCCGCGCGAGAACTCGTTGAGGGCGATGTCCGGCACGACCCGCCACTGGCCGTTCTCGCAGGTGCATGGCAGCCCGCAGATCAGGCCCTCGGGGATCCCGTAGGAGCCGTCGGTCGGGACGCCCATCGAGACCCACTCGCCGCCGGTTCCTTTGACCCAGTCGGCGACGTGGTCGATCGCGGCGTTCGCTGCCGATGCGGCCGAGGAGGCGCCCCGCGCCTCGATGATCGCCGCGCCGCGTTTGCCGACGCCCGGCAGGAACTGCTCCTCGATCCAGGCCTGGTCGTCGACCACCTCCGCGGCGACGTCGCCGTTGATCCTGGCGTTGAACAGATCGGGGTACATCGTCGGCGAATGGTTGCCCCAGACTCCCATTTGGGTGATCGCGGTAACCGGGACCTCGACCTTCGCGGCGAGCTGCGCGACCGCGCGGTTGTGGTCCAGGCGCAACATCGCGGTAAAGCGCTCGTTGGGAATGTCAGGCGCGTTGTTCATCGCGATCAGCGCGTTCGTGTTCGCAGGGTTGCCGACCACGAGGATCCGCACGTCGTCGGCCGCAACGTCGTTGAGCGCCTTGCCCTGGACCGTGAAGATCTCGCCGTTGGCGCTCAGCAGCTCGGCGCGCTCCATGCCCTTCGTGCGCGGCCGCGAGCCGACGAGCAGCGCGACGTTCGTGCCGTCGAAGGCGTCGGCCGGATGGTCGTGCAGATCCAGGCCGGTGAGCAGCGGGAAGGCACAGTCGATGAGCTCCATCGCGACGCCCTCCAGTGCGCCCATCGCCTGCGGGATCTCGAGCAGGCGCAAGTCGACCGGCTGGTCGGGGCCGAGCAACTGGCCCGAGGCGATACGAAAGACGATGGCGTAGCCGATCTGGCCGGCCGCACCGGTCACGGTAACTTTCACTGGCGGTTTCACGGTCTTCTTCTCCTGTGAATCGTCGCTGGTCTTTGGAATGTCCTTCGCGCGCCCTCAGCTGCTGGCGCGGCGCAAGTTCTCGTCGATCGACGCAAGAAACTCCTGCGTCGTCTGCCACGGCTGGTCGGGGCCGATCAGCAATGCCAGGTCCTTGGTCATGCTCCCCGATTCGACGGTCTCTATGCAGACCCGCTCGAGCCGGTCGGCGAACTCGCTGACCTCGGGAGTGTCGTCCATCCGGCCGCGGGCCGAAAGGCCGCGCGTCCAGGCGAAGATCGATGCGATCGGATTTGTCGACGTCGCCTCGCCGCGCTGGTGCTGGCGGTAGTGGCGTGTCACCGTTCCGTGCGCGGCCTCGGCCTCGACTGTCTTGCCGTCGGCGCTCATCAGCACGCTGGTCATGAGGCCGAGCGAGCCGAAGCCCTGGGCGACGGTGTCCGACTGCACGTCGCCGTCGTAGTTCTTGCAGGCCCACACGTAGCCGCCTTCCCACTTCAGGGCAGAGGCGACCATGTCGTCGATCAGGCGGTGTTCGTAGGTGATGCCGGCCTGCTCGAAATCCTGCTTGAACTCGGCCTCGTAGATCTCCTCGAAGAGATCTTTGAAGCGCCCGTCGTAGCTTTTGAGGATCGTGTTCTTCGTCGAGAGGTAGACCGGGTAACGGCGCTGCAGGCCGTAGTTCATGCTCGCCCGGGCAAAGTCACGGATCGAGTCGTCGAGGTTGTACATCGCCATCGCGACGCCGCCGCCCGGAAAGTCGAACACGTCGAGCTCGATCGGCTCGCCGCCGTCCTGCGGCTTGAAGTTCAGCGTCAGCCTGCCGGCGCCGGGTACCACGAGGTCCGTCGCACGGTACTGGTCGCCGAAGGCGTGGCGGCCGATCACGATCGGCTTCGTCCAGCCGGGCACCAGGCGCGGCACGTTGGCGATAACGATCGGCTCGCGGAAGATCACTCCGCCCAGGATGTTGCGAATCGTGCCGTTCGGCGAGCGGTACATCTTCTTTAACCCGAACTCCGCGACACGCGCCTCGTCGGGGGTGATCGTCGCGCACTTCACGCCAACCCCGAACTCCTTGATCGCTTCCGCCGATTCGACGGTCACGCGGTCATCCGTCGCGTCGCGGTGCTCGATACCGAGGTCGAAGTAACGCAGGTCGACGTCCAGGTAAGGGAGCACGAGCTGCTGCTTGATGAACTCCCAGATGATGCGCGTCATCTCGTCGCCATCGAGCTCGACGACGGGGTTCTTCACCTTGATCTTCTCCATCGAGCGACCTCCGGGGACGTTTATCTAACCGCGCGGCGATGCTATCGCTCGGGCGACACTGCCCGGGGCGAAGCGCAATAATGGGGGTGTGGCCACCACCCACCGGTCAAGCGAGGCAGACGCGGCGCCGTTCAAGACCCACGAGGTCTTCAACCAGCCGCCGCCGCTGACCGGTGTCGATGTCTTCTCGACGAACGTTCCGCTAGTCGAGGCCACCGAGCGCGAGGGCGCCGGCTGGGCGCTCGAGCGCGCCGCGGCGTTCGGCAAGCTCGTCGGCGCCGACCCGCAGCAGGAGTGGGGACGCCTCGCGAACGAGAACAAGCCGATCTTCCGGCCGTTCGACCGCTGGGGCAAACGGATCGACGAGGTCGAGTACCACCCCGCGTACCACCAGCTGATGCGCTTCTCGATCGAGAACGAGATGCACAGCCTGCCGTGGACCAGCGACCGCGAGGGCCGGCATACCGCGCGCGCCGCGATGTACATGACGGTGATGCAGGCCGAGGCCGGGCACTGCTGCCCGATCACGATGACCTTCGCCGTGATCCCGGCGCTGCGGTTGCAGCCCGATGTCGCGGCCGAATGGGAGCCGCTGATCACCGCCACGACGTATGACGGGCGCGCGGTTTGCGCCAGCGAGAAGCGTTCGGCGACCGCCGGGATGTCGATGACCGAGAAGCAGGGCGGCTCGGATGTGCGCGCGAACACGACGCGGGCGACGGCGATCAACGGCGGCGGCCCCGGTGGGGAATACCTCCTGACCGGCCACAAGTGGTTCTGCTCGGCGCCGATGTCGGACCTCTTCCTGATGCTCGCCCAGACCGACGAAGGACTTTCGTGCTTCGCGCTGCCGCGGCTGCTTCCCGACGGGACCAAGAACGCGATGCACGTGCAGCAGCTCAAGGACAAGCTCGGCAACCACTCCAACGCCTCCTCGGAGATCGAGCTGCACGGCGCGTGGGCCCGCATGGTCGGTGAGCCGGGCCGCGGCGTCGCGACGATCATCGAGATGGTCGGCCACACGCGCCTGGACTGCACGATCGGCGCGGCCGCCGGGATGCGCGCGGCCGTCGTGAACGCCGTCCACCACGCGCGCCACCGCGCGGCGTTCGGCAAGCTGCTGATCGATCAGCCGTTGATGCGCAACGTGCTCGCCGATCTGTGTGTCGAGAGCGAGGCGACCACCGCCCTCGCGATGCGACTGGCGCGTGCCTACGACGAAGCCGACGCCGACGCGGCCTCCGGCGCCGACGGGACCGACGCGCAGCTGTTCAAGCGCCTGGCGACCGCCGTCGGCAAGTACTGGGCCTGCAAGCGCGTGCCGAACCATGCCTTCGAGGCCCTCGAGTGCCTCGGCGGCGTGGGCTACGTCGAGGAGTCCGGGATGCCGCGCCTGTACCGCGAGGCGCCGCTCGCCTCGATCTGGGAGGGCTCGGGCAACGTGATGAGCCTCGACGTGCTGCGCGCGCTGACCCGTACGCCGCGCTCGCTCGAGGTCTTCTTCGCGGAGATCGACCTCGCCGCCGGCGCCGACCCGCGCCTTGACCGCGCGAGCGCGAGGCTGCGCAGCCAGTTCAGCGAACCGCAGACGCTCGAGGTCCGCGCGCGCTCGGTCGTCGAACAGATGGCGCTGTGCCTCGAGGGCTCGCTGCTGGTTCGCCATGCGCCGAGCGCTGTCGCCGACGCGTTCTGCGCCTCGCGGCTGGATCACGAGGGCGGCCTGGAGTACGGCACGCTCCCGGCGAACTGTGATCTGCAGGTAATCCTCGAGCGCGCACAGGTCGCCTGAAACGCTGCTCCACCGCCGCTTTGCGGCCCTAACATCTAATTTGTGCGACCTCGCTCAAACTTGCAGCTCGGGCGCGTCTTCGGGATCCGCATCGGCGTCAGCGTCAGCTGGTTCGTCTTCTTCGGCCTGCTGATCTTCTGGCTGACCGAATTCTTCCAGCGAATGATCGGCGGCTCGGTCCAGACGGCGTTCTTCGTCGCCGTCGCCGGCGCGATCGGGTATTTCGCGTCGCTGGTGCTGCACGAGCTCGGCCACGCGCTTGTCGCGCGGCGGCTCGGGATCCCGGTGCGCGGCATCGACCTGTGGTTCCTCGGGGGCCTGTCGCAGATGGATCGCGAACCGGAGACCGCCGGCGAGGAACTGCGCGTCGCGGCGGCCGGCCCCGCCGTCACGGCCCTGCTGCTCGTCGGCTGCATCGCCGCCTCGGTGCTCGTCACCGGCTCCAACGGCGCGCGCGAAGTTGTGCTGGCACGCGAAATCGGCACCGCGACGCCGGCGATCGCGCTCGTCGGCTGGCTCGGTTTCGTCAACGCGATGCTGCTGTTCTTCAACATCCTCCCCGCGTTCCCGCTGGACGGCGGGCGGATCGCGCGGGCCGCGATCTGGGCCCGCACCGGCGACCGCAACCGCGCGACACGCGCCACCGGCTATGCCGGCCGCGGCCTCGCCCTGGTGGTCGGCCTGTTCGGACTGTGGGCGCTCGCGAGCGCCGGCTCGCTGCTCGCGGTGCTGACGCTGATCGTCGCGTTCTTCATCTGGCAGGCAGCGGGAGCCGCGGTCGTCCAGGGCACCGTCGGGCGGCGCATCCAGTCGCTCACCGTCTCGGACGTGATGGACACCGAGCCGGTCGCGATTCCCTCGGCGATGACCCTGCTCGACGCCCAGGAGCAGTTCTTCCTGCGCTACCGCTGGCCGTGGTTCGCGGTCGTCGATGAGGCCTCGCACTATCTCGGAATCCTGCGCGCCAACGTCGTCGACGGTGAACTGGCCGCCGGCCGTCCCGCGCTGAGCGCCGGCGACATGGCCGAGACCGACGCCCCGGTGATCATCAAACCGGGCGCCCCCCTCGAGTCGCTGCTCGGTGCCGAGGGCCTGGGCCGGCTCGGTGCGATGGTCGCCGTCGACGCCGACGGAGTTCTGCAGGGCATCGTCACGCTAGCCGAGATCCGGCGGGCCCTGCGGCCCGCCGCATAACTGCGGGAAGCTCCGGACCCGGCGCGCGGACGCTCGGATAGAGTTCGGCGCGACAAGAGACAGCGGAGATGAGATGCCACAACATGACGTTCTGATCATCGGGGCCGGACTCGCCGGCCAGCGCGCCGCCCTCGCAGCCGCCGAGAAGGGCGCGAGCGTCGCGATCATGAGCAAGGTCCACCCCGTCCGCTCGCACTCGGTCGCGGCCGCCGGCGGGATCAACGCCGCGATCAGCGTCGACGACGACTGGCGCTCGCACGCCTATGACACAGTCAAGGGCTCGGACTTCCTCGGCGACCAGGACGCGATCGAAGTGATGTGCAGCGAAGCCCCCGCCGAAGTCATGTACCTCGAGCACATCGGCGTCACGTTCCACCGCAACGAGGCCGGCCAGCTCGACCTGCGTGCGTTCGGCGGCGCCTCGATGAAGCGCACCGCCTACGTCGCCGACATCACCGGCCAGGCGATGCTGCACGTGCTCTACGAGCAGCTGATGAAGCATCACGAGACCGTCGAGCGCTACGAGGAGTGGTTCACGACGTCGCTGATCACCGACGAGAGCGGCGCGTGCTGCGGCGTCATCGCCCGCGACGTGCGCTCCGGCGAGCTCGAAGTCTTCCGCGCCAAGAACGTGATCCTCGCCTGCGGCGGCGCCGGCCAGGCCTTCAAGCCCACGACCAACGGCCTGATCGTGACCGGCGACGGCATCTCGATGGCCTACCGGATCGGCGCTCCGCTGATGGACATGGAGATGGTCCAGTACCACCCGACGACGCTCGTCGAGACCGGGATGCTGATCACCGAGGGCGCCCGCGGCGAGGGCGCGCACCTGCTCAACTCCGACGGCGAGCGCTTCATGGAGAAGACCGCGCCCAACAAGATGGAGCTCGCATCGCGCGACGTCGTCTCACGCGCCGAGCAGATCGAGATCGAAGAGGGCCGCGGCGTCGGGCCGAACGGCGAAGGGATCTACCTCGACGTCACGGTCGTGCCGCGCAAGCGCACGCTCGAGGCGCTGCGCGAGATCGTCAACCTCGGCCGCGACTTCGCGGGCGTCGACATCACCCGCGAACCGATCATGATCCGCCCCGGCCAGCACTACTACATGGGCGGCGTGAAGACAGACATCGACGGCGCGACGCCGATCCCCGGCCTCTACGCCGCGGGTGAGGTCGCCTGCGTCTCGGTCCACGGCGGCAACCGCCTGGGCGCCAACTCGCTGCTGGACACGCTGATCTTCGGCCGGCGCTCAGGCGAACACGCCGCCGCCCGTGCCGCCGGCATGCACATGCCTTCCTCCGACGGGCGCGTGGAGCTGGCCCGCGACGGCGCGGAGATCGAATCGATCATCGCGCGTCCCCGCGGCGGGGGCCGCCGGGTCTCCGAGATCAAGAACGAGCTCGGCGAGACGATGAACAAGTACGCCGCGGTGTTCCGCGACGAGCAGGGGCTGACGAGCGCCCTCGAGGTCGTCAAGCGCCTGCGCGAGGAGGCCGGCTCGGCCTGGATCGACGACCGCGGGACGGTCTTCAACCAGGACGTCCTCGGTGCCTTCGAGCTCGGCTTCATGCTCGACTGCGCCGAAACGACCGTCGTCGCGGCCCTCGAGCGCAAGGAGTCGCGCGGCGCGCAGTACCGCACCGACTTCCCCGAGCGCAACGACGAGGAGTGGCTCAAGCACATCGACGTGACGTTGAACGGGCAGGAGCCGGACCTCTCCTACTCCGAAGTCACCTTCACGCAGTGGCAGCCGGAGGTCCGCAAGTACTGATGAGCGCCAACGCGAACGAGAAGGCCAGGAGCTGAGCATGCCCGAGATTCACGACCGCCCGCCCGAGACGTTCAAGCTACGCATCCGGCGCTACAGCCCGGAGACGGGCGAGGCCGCCTGGTGGCAGGACCACGAGGTCGAGGTCGAGCCGCACCGCTCGGTCCTCGAGGGGATCCTGCGCGCCCGCGACGAACACGACGGCTCGATCGGCATCCGCTGTTCGTGCCGCCAGGCGATCTGCGGCTCGTGCGGGATCCGCGTCAACGGCGAGGCCGCGCTGGCGTGCCACACGCACCTCGACGAGGCGCGCCGCACCGCCGGTCCGGACGGCGTGATCGAGATCGAGCCGATGGGCAACATGCCGGTGATCAAGGACCTGATCGTCGACATGGATGCGGTCCACTGGAAAAAGATCCAGCAGATCACGCCCTGGCTGCTGCCCGTCGAACCGGCCCCCGAGCGCGAGTACATCGTCGACCGCGAGTCGATGGTCGACGTCACGCAGACGATGGCCTGTATCCAGTGCGGCGCCTGCGTCTCGGATTGCCTGGCGATGGAGGTCGACCCGCTGTTCGTCGGCCCCGCCGCGATGGCGAAGTCCTACCGCTTCGTCGGCGACCCGCGCGACGACAAACACGAAGCGCGGCTGAACCACCTCGCGCAGGACCCGCACGGCCTCTATGACTGCACGCACTGCTTCAAGTGCGTCGAGGCCTGCCCGAAGGGCGTGAACCCGATGGGCCAGATCATGCGCCTGCGCCGCATCGCGACGGGTGACTTCCACATCAAGGACGACAACAACGGCGAGCGCCACGAGCAGGCCTTCGCGTCGCTGGTCAAGGAGAACGGTCTGCTGTGGGAGGCCGAGTTGCTGCCGCGCTCGTACGGCGGCAACTCGTGGTGGGGCAAATTCGCCCCGGCAGCCGGCAAAGAGCTGCTCAGCTCGCTGCCGGTGATCCTCAAGTCGGTGATGCGCGGCAAGGTCGGGATCGGCGGGGCGCTCAAACCGCACAAGATCCCCGCCCAGGACCTCAAGCAGGTCCAGGCGATCTACGAGACGGTCGAGGGCCGCGACGAACGCTACGAGCTGAACCTTTACATCGCCGGCGAGGACGAACCCCCGGCCGAGGCCGCCACCGTCAGCGGCGCGGATAGCGAGGAGGCATCATGAAGGTCGCCTACTGGCCCGGCTGTGTGAGCCGCGGCTTCACCCCCGAGCTGCACGGCTCGATGGCCAAGGTTGCGCCGCTGCTCGACATCGAGCTCGTCGAACTGGACCGCGCCTGCTGCACCGGCGCCGGAGTGATCGCCGAGCACAACCAGGAGCTCGCCGACACGCTCAACGCCCGCACGTTCGCGCTGGCCCAGCAGGTCGACGGCGCCGAGATGATGATGAACATCTGCTCGACCTGCCAGGGGGCCCAGTCCGAGGCGCAGGAGCGCCTGGACGCCAACGCCGAGTACCGCGCGCACGTCAACGAGACACTCTCGGCGGAGGGCCTGGAGTACATGCAGGGCTGCACGAACAAGAACTTCCTCTGGCTGCTGGTCGAGGAGATCGGCCTCGACGCGCTCTCGAGCAAAGTCAAGCGGCCGCTCACGAACCTGCGCGTCGGCCCGTTCTACGGCTGCTACATCGTGCGCCCCACGGACCGGCTCGGGATCGACGAGGAGCACCCGCGCGACCACTACCTGCAGCAGGTGATCGAGGCGCTCGGCGGCACCGTCGTGGAGTACGCCGGGATGCGCAAGTGCTGCGGCTTCCCGATCATCACGATGAACAAGGAGGCCTCGCTCAAGCAGGCCGGCACGCACCTCGGCGACGCGACAGACGCCGAGGCCGACTGCGTCGTGACGCCCTGCCCGCTGTGCCACCTGAACCTCGACCTGCAGCAGCCGCTGGCCTCGAAAGTCGTCGGCCGCGACCTCTCGATGCCGGTCCTGCACCTGCCGCAGCTCGTCGGGCTCGCCTTCGGCCTGGACCCGAAGGAGCTCGGCATGAACCGCCACGTCGTGCGGCCGAGCTCGGTGATCGACTGGTCAACGAGCGTCGTCGGCGCCGCGGCCTGAGCGTCGCCGTCACTGGACGCGGCGGGCATCACGGCCCGCCGCAGGCGATAATCGAGCCGTGCGAATCCTGACCGTCGTCGGCAACCGGCCGCAGTTCGTGAAGGCCGCCGCGGTCTCCGGACCGCTGCGCGCCCGCCACGAGGAGATCCTCGTCCACACCGGCCAGCACTACGACGACACGCTTTCGCGCGTCTTCTTCGAGGAGCTCGGCCTCGCCCGACCGGACATCGAGCTGAACATCGCCGGCGGCAGCAACACGTCGCAGACGGCGCGGATGCTCGCGGCGCTCGAGCCGCTGATCGACGAGGTCGAGCCGGACGCCACGCTCGTCTACGGCGACACCAACTCGACGCTCGCCGGCGCGCTCGCGGCCTCCGGCGCGGAGGTCCCGGTGATCCACGTCGAGGCCGGCATGCGCTCCGGCGACATGCGTATGCCCGAGGAGCGCAACCGGATCCTCACCGACCACGTCACGACGCTGCTGCTCTGCAGCTCCGACCAGGCGGCCGGCAATCTGCGCCACGAGAACGTCGCGGGCCGGATCGAGGTCATCGGCGACGTGATGGTCGACGTCGCGCTGCGTCGCCAGCCCGCGGCCCGCCGCGAGCGCCAGGTGCCCGCGCGGTTCGGCCTCGAGCCCGGGAACTACGTGCTCGTCACCGCGCATCGCGCCGGCAACGTCGATGACCCCGAGCGGCTGCTCGCGCTCGTCGAGCTGCTCGAGCGGATTCCCGCGCGCGCCCTGATGGCGGTCCACCCACGCACGCGCGTGCGGCTCGAAGAAGCGAACCTCCTGGGCCGGCTCGAGGAGATCGGGCCGCTCGTCGTCACCGCGCCGCTGGCCTACATGGAGTTCACGGCGCTGCTCTGCCAGGCCCGCGCGGTGCTCACCGACTCCGGCGGCGTCCAGAAGGAGGCGTACCTTGCCGGTGTGCCGTGCATCACGATGCGCCCGACGACCGAGTGGGTGGAGACGGTCGACACCGGCTGGAACACGCTCGTCGACCTCGACTCACAGCGCGCTCTCGCCGCGCTTGAGCTGGCCGTCCCCGCCGAGCGACCCGAGCTGTACGGCGACGGACACGCCGCCGAGCGCGCCGTCGCCGTGATCGACGAACTATGAGCACCGTCCGGGTAGGCGTCGCCGGCCTCGGCTACTGGGGCCCGAACCTCGCGCGCAACATGGCCGCGATCGACGGCGCGCAGCTCACCTGGCTCTGCGACGGCGACCCGCAGGCGCTCGCCCGCGTCGCAGCGCAGCACCCTGGAGTGCAGGGCACCGGCGAGCTCGAGGACCTGCTCGCCGACGAGACGCTCGACGCCGTCGTGCTCGCCACGCCCGTCCCGACACACGCCGAGCTGGCCGTGCGGGTACTGCAGGCGGGCAAGCACTGCTTCGTCGAGAAGCCGCTCGCGACCAGCGCCGCGGACGCCGAACGCGCCGTCGCCGCGGCCGCGGCGGCCGACCGGATCCTGATGGTCGGCCACCTGCTCGAGTACCACCCGGCGGTCGAGCGTCTGCGTGCGCTGATCGACGAGGGCGAGGTCGGCGAGCTCTACTACCTGTATGGGAACCGCCTGAACCTTGGCAAGCTGCGCGCCGACGAGAACGCGCTTTGGAGCCTCGGCGCGCACGACGTCTCGGTCGCGCTGCACCTGATCGGCGAAGAGCCCGTGGAGTGCGTCGCGCACGGCGCGAGCTATGTCCGCGAGGGCGTGCAGGACGTCGTCTTCTGCTTCCTGCGCTTCCCGTCCGGTGTCGTGGCGCACCTGCACCTCTCGTGGCTCGACCCGCACAAGGAGCGCCGCCTGACCGTCGTCGGGGCCAAGCGGATGATCACCTTCGACGACATGGTCCTCGAGGGCAAGCTGACGCTCTACGACAAGGGCTTTGACGAGGACACCCACACCTGGGGCGAGTACATCGCGCGCTCGGGCGACATCTACTCCCCGCGGCTGCCGAATTCCGAGCCCCTGCGCCTCGAGTGCGCCCACTTCATCGACTGCATCCGCGAGGGACGCACGCCGCGTTCGGACGGCGCGAGCGGGCTGCGCGTGGTGCGCGTGCTCGAGCAGCTGCAGCAGTCGCTCGACGCCGGCTAACGAGACCGCAGCCCGGCGCCAATATCCTGCTCGGCGATGCAGGACATCGTGGTGATGAAGTTCGGCGGCACCTCCGTCGCCGATGCGGACCGGATCAAGCGCGCTGCGCGGCGGATCGTCGACCGCCGCGCCGAAGGCCATTCGGTCGTCGCCGTGCTCTCCGCGCGGGGCAAGACGACCGACCAGCTGATCGAGATGGCGCAGGAGGTCTCGGCGACGCCCGACCCGCGCGAGATGGACATGCTGCTGTCCTCCGGCGAGCGGATCTCCTGCGCGCTGTGCGCGATGGTGATCAACGACCTCGGTCACCGTGCGGTCTCGCTGACCGGCTCGCAGGCCGGCATCGTCACCGACGAGTCGCACACCAAGGCGTTGATCATCGATGTGCGCGCGGACCGCATCAAGTCGGCGCTGGACGAGGGCCACATCGTGCTCGTCGCCGGCTTCCAGGGCGTCTCGCAGACCGCGAAGAACGTCACGACGCTCGGCCGGGGCGGCTCGGACACCAGCGCCGTGGCGGTCGCCGCCGCGCTCGGCGCCGACGTCTGCGAAATTTACACCGACGTCGCGGGCGTCTACTCGGCCGATCCGCGGATCGTCCCCGACGCGCGCAAGCTCGACTACGTCTCGTTCGACGAGATGCTCGAGATGGCGGCGTCCGGTGCGGGCGTCCTACAACTGCGATCGGTTGAGTACGCGCGTAATCACGACGTCGCGATCCACTGCCGGTCATCATTCTCGGACGAGCCCGGCACGATCGTGCAGGCGGAAGGAGACGCGATGGAGAAGCCGCTCATCACCGCAGTGACGCACACCACCGACGAGGCGCGCCTCGCGCTGGTCGGCGTCCCGGACGCCCCGGGCGCCGCGGCGAAGATCTTCGATGCGCTCGCCGGCGCGAACGTCAACGTCGACATGATCGTTCAGAACGAGCCGGTCAACGCCGGCGGCAAAGCCGAGATCTCGTTCACCGTCCCCCGCGACGACCTGCGCGTCGCGCGCGAAGCGCTGCAGCCACTCGCGGGCGAGTCGTTCAGCGAGATCACGACGCACGAGGCGATGGGCAAGGTCTCGATCGTCGGGGCCGGCATGCGCTCGCACCCCGGGGTCGCGGCGAAGGTCTTCCACGTGCTCGCCGAGCAGGGCGTGAACATCGACATGATCTCGACCTCGCCGATCAAGATCTCCTGCGTGATCGAGATGGACCGCGTCCCCGACGCGGTCCAGGCGCTGCACAGCGCGTTCGAGCTCAGCGGCGAGGACACGATCCGCGCCGAGGACCCCTTCTGAGCACCGCGGACGGCGAGGAGCGCCCCGCACGGCTGCTGATCAGCTGCCCCGACGGGCCGGGGATCGTCGCGGCCGTCTCGACGTTCCTCTTCGAGCGCGGCGCGAACATCGTCGCCTCCGACCAGTTCTCGACCCACCACCACGCCGGCACGTTCTTCATGCGCGTCGAGTTCGTCGCCGCGCCGGCGGCGCGCACGCGCATCGCGCAGGAGTTCGGCGCCGTCGCCGAGCCGCGCGAGATGGAGTGGCGGATCAGCCCCGGGGCCCGGCGGCGCGTCGCGCTGCTCGCCTCCAGTGAGGACCACTGTCTGCTCGACCTGCTCTGGCGCCAGCGCCGCGGCGAGCTGGACATGAGCGTCGACTGCGTGCTCTCCAACCACGAGACGCTGCGCGAGGAAGTCGAGCGGCTCGGCGTCGAGTACGTGCACATCCCTGTCGCACCCGGCGCCAAGCCGCAGGCCGAGCAGGCGGCGCTCGCGCGCCTGGCGGGCCGCGTCGAGCTCGTCGTGCTCGCCCGTTACATGCAGGTCCTCTCGGCCGGGTTCCTCGCAGACGTCGGCTGCCCGGTGATCAACATCCACCATTCGTTCCTGCCGGCCTTCGCCGGCGCCCAGCCCTACCACCAGGCCTGGGAGCGCGGCGTGAAGCTGATCGGCGCGACCGCCCACTACGCGACCGCCGAGCTCGACCAGGGCCCGATCATCGCCCAGGACGTCGAGCCGGTCGGGCACGCGTTCACCGTCGAGGATCTGCAGCGCCTGGGCCGCGACCTCGAGCGCGTGGTCCTCGCACGCGCGGTCGCGAGCGAGCTCGCCGACCGCGTGATCGTCCACGAGGGACGGACGATCGTCTTCTAGACGGCTCTGCGGCCCGCGAAGGCGCGGCCGAGCGTGACCTCGTCGGCGTACTCGAGGTCCGAGCCGACCGGCAGGCCGCTGGCCAGGCGCGTGACGGTGACGTCCGGGGACCGCGCCGACAGCTCGCGCGCGATGTGCAGCGACGTCGCCTCGCCGGTCGTCGTCGGGTTGGTCGCAAGGACGACTTCGCGCACGCCCTCGGCGGCGCGGGCGAGCAGCTCGGCGATCCGCAGGTCTTCGGGATCGACGCCGTCGATCGGTGAGAGCGCGCCGCCGAGCACGTGATAGAGCCCCGAATATTCGTGCGTGCGCTCGACCGGGATGATGTCGCCCGGCTCCTCAACCACGCAGATCACGTCGGTTTCACGGCGGGGGTCGGTGCAGATCACGCAGCGCGGCTGGTCGGTCAGGTTGAAGCAGACCTCGCACTGGCCGATCTGGCGCTTGACCTCGAGGATCGCCTCGGCGAGCGCCGCGGCCTCCTGGTCATCGGCGCGCAGGATGTGGAATGCGAGCCGCTGCGCGGTGCGGTTGCCGATCCCGGGCAGGCGTGAGAGCTCGGTGATCAGCCGCTGGACCGGCGGCGCCCAGGAGGTGGCGCTCACAGGCCCGGCATGCCCGGCAGCCCGAGGCTCCCGAGGTCGAGACCGGCGGTCGCGCCGCCCATCGCCTGCTCCTGCAGCTCGCGCGCTGCGCGCAGCCCCTCGTTGACCGCCGCGACGACCATGTCGCCGAGGATCTCGACGTCCTCGGGGTCGACCGCGTCCGGGTCGATCTTCAGCTCGAGGACCTCGAGTTCGCCGGAGACCTTCACGGTCACCATGCCGCCGCCCGCGGACGCTTCGACGGTCTCGGACTTCAGGCGCTCCTGCGCCTCGGCCATGTCGGACTGCATCTTCTGGACCTGGGCCATCATCTGCTGCATGTTCGGCATCTGCTGGCGTCGCTGCTGGCGTGACATCAGCTCCCCTTCTCGGCCGTAGCGGCCGGCTCATCGTCGAAGTCGCCGGTGATCTCCTCGGCTTCGAACTCGCGAACGAAGCGTTCCAACATCTCCTGCTCGTCGGTCTCGTCCGGCAGCGCGGCGTCGCCGAGCGCGAACTCGAGCATCATCCGACGGCCGGTCACGCTGTGCAGCGCCTCACCGATCTTCTTGCGGCTGGAGTTCTCTTCGGCCTTCTTGCGCTTGAAGGCCGCGGTTGGCGCGAAGGTCAGCAGCAGCGTGGCCTCGCCGGTCTGTGCGGGCACCGCCTCGGCGATCAGCGCGCCGAGCATCTTGTTCTCGTCTCGGACGAGCTCGACGACGGCAGGCCAGTATTCGGCGGCGGGGCCGGCGGCGACGGCGGCCGGTGCGGGAGATGGCGGCTCCTGCGCCGGCACCTCGGCGACGGGCGGATCATCGCCGCGATCGGCCGGGGCCTGATCCTCTGGCGCCGGCGCGACCGGCGGCGCAACCGGCGCTGCCGATGCGGACACGGTGCCGGCAACCGGGAGCGCAGCCGCGCCTCCCGCGCCTTCCAGGCGCTCGAGCCGCGCGAGCAGCGCGCGTAGCGACGGGTCGACCTGCGGCCGCGCAGCCTTCACGAGCGCGAGCTCCAGGCGCGTGCGCCCGTCGCCGCCGGCGCGCGTGGCCTCGAGCGCTTCGCCGAGCAGCTCGAGCAGCCGCACGACAGCCTCGGGCGCGAGCCGTGCCGCCTGCTCGGCGAGCGCCGCGTCCGCCTCCGGCGTCATGCGCAGTTCGGCTGGAACGGCGCCGAGGGTCTGGACGATCATCAGGTCTCGCGCGCGAGCCTCGAGCTCGCGCATCAGCAGCGTCGCGTCCCGGCCCTGCCCGCAGGACTCCTCGATCAGCCTCAGGACGCCCGCCGCGTCGGCTCCCGCCGCGGCGTCGACGAGACCCGCGAGCAGCGTCAGATCGGCGGCGCCGATCACGGCCAGCACGTCCTCGAGCGCGATCGGGCTACCCGAATAGGTCACGATCTGCTCGAGCAGTCCGAGCGCGTCGCGGAAGCTACCGGCCGCCTGGCGCGAGAGCACGGCGATCGCCTCGGGCGGAATCTCGATCTGCTCGGCGTTCGCGACACGCGAAACGACCGAAGAGATCTGTTCGACCGTCGGGCGATGGAAGTCGAAGCGGTGGCAGCGGTCCACGACCGTCGCCGGGACTTTGTCGGCCTCGGTGGTGGCGAGCACGAAGACGGTCATCGGCGGCGGCTCCTCGAGCGTCTTCAGGAAGGCGTTCCACGCCGCGGTCGAGAGCATGTGCGCCTCGTCGAGGATGTACAGCTTGCGCCTGCCGGTCAGCGGCGCGAACGAGACGCTCTCGCGCAGCTCGCGGATGTCGTCCACGGAGTTGTTCGACGCGGCGTCCATCTCGACCACGTCGATCGAGGTCGCGTTGGCGATCGAGACGCACGACTCGCAGACGCCGCAGGGCTCGAGCGTCGGGCCCTGCTCGCAGTTCAGCGACGCCGCGAGAATCTTCGCCATCGACGTCTTGCCGGTCCCGCGCGAGCCGACGAAGAGGTAGGCGTGGTGCACGCGATCGCGTGTGATCGCGTTCGACAGCGTCCGCACCACCTGCTCCTGGCCGACGACGTCCGCGAACGTCCGGGGGCGGTGGCGCCGGTAGATCGAGCGTGGCTGGGTCTTCGGCGCTTCTGTGCTCAACGCCCCTCTGAGTCTACCTGCGCTCCACCCGCCCGAACCCGGGCCAAGCATGGACCGTGCACCCCTCGTTGTCACCTCGGCGATCCGGCACCTTGCCGCCGGCGAGAACTCCGGCCCGGGAGCGCCCGCTGCACCTGGCGGACATCGCTTAAGGCTGCTTCCTTCCGGACCTGACCTGGTTCACGAGCCGTCACCGCGCGGGACCCGAACCATCGACGTCCTGCCGACGGGGCAACCGGAGCCTTGGCCCCTCGGAGGGGAATTCAGCCCCGCTAGAGCGGATTGCGGGTATAGGGCACCGCTAATTCCCCGCCTAGCACGGTCCGCGCAGGAGAGTAACGCACGCGGCCGCGCTTGCCGCTGCGATAGGCTCCCCGATCGTGACTACGCCCCGGAACGAAAACACCATCCTGCGCCGCGCCGCTTCGCTTGCCGCGCTCGCCTCCGTCGCCGCGCTGATCGCCGGCTGCGGCTCGTCCAGCAGTTCGAGCACGATCACCGTCGGCAACGAGAACTCCCAGGACAACAAGCTGATCACCCAGACCGCCCCGACGCAGACGACCTCGACGACGGCAGCCGCCGGCGCGGTCAAAACGCCGACGAGCGGCGCGCTCTCACAGAAGCCAGTCGTGACGGCCAACTGCCCCTCGCCGGTCTCGAAACTTGAAACCAAGGAACTGATCACCGGCACCGGCGCCGAAGCCAAGAAGGGCTCCGCGGTGACCGTCAACTACGTCGGCGTCCTGTGCAAAGACGGCAAGGAATTCGACTCTTCGTGGAAGCGCAACGAACCCTTCAGCTTCACGATCGGCACCGGCTCGGTAATCAAGGGCTGGGAAGAAGGCGTGATCGGGATGAAGGTCGGCGGCCGTCGCGAGCTGATCATCCCCGCCGAAGAGGCCTACGGCGCCAAAGGCTCCGGGTCGACGATCCCGCCGAACGAACCGATCGTGTTCGTCGTCGACCTGCTGAAGGCATAGCGCCGCGTCGAGCACTGACGCCGCTCGCCGGCGCAGGCTTGGCGCTCGCGGCGGTGCTCGCGCTCGCCGCGTGCGGCAGTTCGAACGCGTCGAGCTCGACGGCGACGACGATCACCTCGCCGACCCAGGTCGTCCTCGCGAGCGCCGACCTCGTCGCTGCCGCACGGCTTTTCGGCAACTCCGAGCCCGCCATCGACCGCGAGGTGCAGGCCGCCCGCGCCGCCTGGCCATACATCTACCAGGGCCTGCCCGCCCGACCGAGCAGCCGGCTCCGGGAACTGCTGCGCCGCGCCGACGAAGCCGCGCAGGCAATCTCGGTGCCCGAACGGGTGCCCCACGCCGTGACGGATCCGGTGCTCGAACCCGCGGCGGCACCGATCGCGACGCTGGAAAACTTCAACAAGCTCGTCAAACAGTCGTGGGCGCAGCTGCGCGCCGGAACCGAACCGGGGGCCGACCCGCGCGCCGAACGCTTCCTGCGCGAAAACAGCGGGCTGTACGTCGGTTCGATCTATGACGCCCATGAGCAGCTCGGCCAGACCGGCAAGAAGCTCGAAGACGGCTATCGCGAACTCGGCGGACCCGATGAATTCGCGGGGTCGCTGCGCCAGCAGGAAGTCGAACAGCTCGCGGCGACCTACTCCGAACAGAACATCTTCCTGTTCCCCGCTGTAGCGCCGGAACTCGGGGCCTAGATGTAAGTACTGAGCAGGTTGGTTCGTTCGCTGAGTCTGGCGATCGGGGGCTTGTGGCTGAGTGCTGAGTGTGGTCTGTGATGGTTGTAGTGGTGCAGCCATCC
>Ga0182013_10004027_pt1 | contig 17915 bp, 19 predicted proteins | sample 612S2MmetaG_FD_120487 | JGI IMG/M metagenome (GOLD analysis project Ga0182013, IMG submission 120487) | Permafrost microbial communities from Stordalen Mire, Sweden - 612S2M metaG | ecosystem: Environmental > Terrestrial > Soil > Wetlands > Permafrost | place: Sweden: Stordalen | collected...
AGAAGGCTTCAGAGGCACAGGCGGAGCCTTGGGCCAGGCTTTGCGGCAGACCGGCCGTCTGCGCCGCCTCGGCCGCGCGAATGGCGGCGATGCGCGCGGAATCGCGCCGGTTCATCTGACCCGCGCCGATGCCGGCCGTCTGGCCATCCTTGGCGAACACGATGGCGTTGGACTTGACATGCTTGGCGATGGTGAAGGCGAACAGCATGTCCTTCACCTCCTGGTCGGTGGGTTGGCGCTTGGTGACGATCTTCAGGTCCTCGGCGGTGATCCGCGCATTGTCGCGCGACTGCACCAGGAAGCCGCCGGCCACCGAGCGGAACACCTCGCCCTCGGCCAGGGGGTCGGGCAGGGCGCCCGATAGCAGGAGGCGCAGGTTCTTCTTGGCCAGGAACACCGCGATGGCGTCATCGTCGGCGTCCGGCGCGATGACCACTTCGGTGAATATCTTGACCATCTCCTCGGCCGCGGCCCGGTCCAGCTTGCGGTTCACCGCCACGATGCCGCCGAAAGCCGACACCGGATCGCACTCCAGCGCGCGCGCATAGGCGCTCGTCAGGTCCGGACCCAAGGCCACGCCGCAGGGATTGGCGTGCTTGATGATCGCCACCGCCGCGCTGGCGGCCGGATCGAACTCCGCCACCAGCTCCAGCGCCGCGTCGGTGTCGGCGATGTTGTTGTAGCTCAGCGCCTTGCCCTGCAGTTGGCGGGCCGTGGCCACGCCCGGCCGGCGCGGCTGCGGGAACACATAGAAGGCCGCGCTTTGGTGGGGGTTTTCGCCATAGCGCATGGTCTGGGCCAGCTCGCCCGACAGGCTCTTCCTACGCGGCGCGACCTCGCCGAGCTGACGCGCGAACCAGGCGGAGATGGCTCCGTCATAGGCCGCTGTGCGGGCATAGGCGCGCGCCGCCAGCCGCCGGCGCAGGCTCAGCCGCGTGCCGCCGTCAGCGTTCAGCGCCTCCAGCACCTCGGCCATGTCCTCAGGTTCGGTGCACACCGACACATAGGCGTGGTTCTTGGCGGCCGAACGGATCATGGCCGGGCCGCCGATATCGATGTTCTCGATGCATTCGTCGAAGGCCGCGCCCTTGGCCACGGTCGCCTCGAACGGGTAGAGATTCACATAGAGCAGGTCGATGCCGCCGATGCCGTGATCAGCCATGGCTTCGGCGTGATCGGGCGCCTCGCGGACGCCCAGAAGGCCGCCGTGAACAGCGGGGTGCAGCGTCTTGACCCGCCCATCCATCATTTCGGGAAACCCCGTGAGCTCCGCCACATCCTTCACCGGCAGCCCCGCCGCGGCGATGGCCGCCTTGGTGCCGCCGGTGGACACCAGCTCGATCCCGGCCGCCGCCAAGGCGCGGGCGGCCGCGACCAGGCCAGTCTTGTCCGATACGGACAACAGAGCGCGGCGGATCGGCTGCAGGTCGGCGGCTTGGGGATAGTCGGGGGCGGCGGGCACGGCGGGTCTCCTATCGGATTAGGAAGCTGTGCCCAGGCGCGCGGCGATGCATCCCGCGCTCCCCGGTGGTTCCCCACCTCAAATCGCCAGTCACGCGAGACGGGCGGACCATAGGCGCCGGCGGCGGGGAGTCAACGTGGCGCGTTGATCTGGGGCTGAGCGGCGTCCGGCGTGGCCGACAACGCCGGCATGGCGTCGGTCCAGGCCTGTCCGGCGAGTGCAGCGGCCTCGCCGGCCGAGAACAGGCTCTCAATGTGAGCGGCGCTAAAATCGAGGGGATCGTCCTTCACCGAGGACGGCAAAACAGAGACATTGAGGTCGCATCCATTGCGCTGGCAGAATTGCAGCGTGGCGATCAGGGACGAACGGACCGAAGCCTTGGTGGCGGCGTCGATCGTTCGGCTCAGCACCGGGATCGTGGCGCGCGGGGTGACCGCGAAGAGACTGTTCACCTGTCCATTCACGAGAACGTACAGATGATGCTGGAAATGGGGAGCCTCCGGCCGCCGCCCCAGCAGGAGCGTTTGAGGAATCGCGAAAAAGGCGCTGTCGGCTTGGCCGTCGACGTGCATTTCGGCGAACCTTCGCCCATCGGCCTGAACCTCGATCATGGTCGGGGAGAAGATACCCGGCACGGAGGCCGAGGCGATCAGGACCTGGGCGAACAGGTCGCGCGACTCCGGCCCCGGACGCGCCGCGATCGCCCCCATGTCCCAAACGACGAGTTGCTCGGTGTCCAGGTCCGTGGTGGCGACGAGCAGGCGCCGCCCCTTGGCCTGTTCGGCGGCGACGGCGCGCATCAGGTCGTCGGTCACATAGGTCCGCACAAGATCCTGAAGCGGGCCCTTGCGATAGAATCCGGGCGTCAGCCAACGTAGAAGCACGCGCGCCTGCAGCAGATGATGGACCCTTGGACCTGTGTAGGATTGTTTGAGAGGTTCGTCCCAGCCCGGTCCCAGGAACGCAAAGGGCGCTGCCAGGGCCCCGGCGCTCACGCCCGTCACCAGCTGGAACCGAGGGCGCTGACCGGTCTTGCTCCAGCCGTACAGCACGCCGGCCGCATAGGCCCCGTTCGCCCCGCCGCCGGAAATGGCCAGTGTATTGACCACGCCCCCGGCGCCCGGCCTGAGCGCAGCGCCGAGCATGTCCGCCAAGGCCGGATCATCCTGCGCATAGCGGATGTGGCTGAAGCCGGCGGGCGATGCGGCGGCCTGCTCCGAAGCGGTGAACGAACTGCGCGGCAGGGTGATGCAGGCGCACAGCGCATCGGCCGCCAGCAAGAGGACCAACAGCATCGGCCATTGGCGCGCGCGGCTCATGGGCGGCTCGATGTTGCGTGTTCGGTGCTGGCCAAGAACGCCCCGTCCGTGCGGATGATGTTTGGAGACAGTACCAACCCCGCGACCCGTTTGCCGCCGCCTTAAGCCGCTGCGAAAAAACACCAGGCCGCGATGGGCGAATAGAGGCGCCGGGGGGCGGGGAGTCAACGTGGCGGCGCGCCCAAACGCCGTTACCCCTGGAAGGGGAAGGCGCGCTCAATTCTGAACCTGTGGCGCAGCTTATCCTGGTAAAGGCCAAAACAGGCTACGACCGACAGCCGTCTCATTCCCACCTCGATGAGAACTGAAAGACAATTCCAGCCGATGGCAAGGAAAACCAGTCATATTTCCTAAATAATTCAACGAATTTAGAAGCCAGAAAGGTGAGCAAATATTGGTTCTATACATATCTGAAATTAACCTGTTGGAACGAACGAGGCCGGCCGTCGTTTAGGTTTTGAATAAGCGGCAACGGGCTGCCTTATCCGCAAAGCCAGAAAAGGCGTCCCCGATGCCCATCCTTTCCACCATCCGAAACCGTTTGGCGTCCAAGGCGTCCCTGCTCGCCGTCACGGCCCTGGTGGGCGCCGCCCTCGTGGCCGGCCCCCTGACCGCGACCGCCCAAACAGCCTACCATCACCGCGCCGCCGCCGACGCCAGGCGCGAGACCGTCGAGGAACGGATATCGGGTCTGCACGCGGCCCTGCACATCACGCCCGACGAGGAAACCAGCTGGGGCGCCGTGGCCCAGTCCATGCGCGAGAACGAGGCGGCCATGCAGAAGCTGGTGGCGGACCGGACCGCCGAGGCTCCGCACAGCAGTAACGCCGTGGAGGACCTGCGCAACTACGAGCGGTTCACCCAGGCCCACGTCAATGGGCTGAAGAACCTGATCTCGTCGTTCGAGACCCTCTACCACGCCATGCCGGACACCCAGAAGGTCGTGGCCGACCAGGTGTTCCAGAAGTACGGCGGCCGCACGTCCTAGAGCGAGCCTAAGCCAGGGCCTTCCCGGTCCGCCAGAATCGGGCGGAGGGCCTTGGCGGTTGCTTCTCGCCATCGGCCAACCGGCGTCGTCCAGACGCCATTCGGCGCCCCATCATTTCAGGAGGTCGCAATGACCCGCATCCTAGATAGACATTCCACCTTTCGCCGCTGGGCCGGGCTCGGCGTCACGGCGCTCATGCTCGTCGCGGCCTTCGATGTCTCGGCCACGGCGGCCGGACGAGGCGGCGGCGGCCGGGGCGGCGGCGCGGCCCATGGCGGCGGCGGCGGGCGCGGCGGCGGCTATGGCGGCCGAGGCGGCCATACCGGCTGGGGCGGCGGCTACTATTCCGCGCCGCCGATCATCTACGGCTCGCCTTACTACTGCGCCCCGCCCTTGATCTACGGCCCGGGCGTTGAGTTCGGCAGCTGCGTTTGGCCGTAAAAGGTTTAGGCCCGGCCGGGTCGTCGTCGATTCGGACGCTTGACCGGCGAAATTGAGCCCTGACCCGATCAGGCGTGTTGCAAGCACCCTTCCCCTCGATGGGGGGCCTGCCGACAACCTACAGGTTCCCGCGCCCGCCCGATCAGCGCTGTTCCATTCGGCCGAGGGCCTCTACAGTCCCCATCCCGCATGAGGCCAGTCCAGCCGACGCTGAGCGCCGGACGGGGTTTGGAGCGGCGATGACCGAACGTATGCAGGAACTCGCCACGGAGATCGTCCGTCTGCAGGGCGAGCTGGACCGGGAAATCGAGCGTCGACGAAAGGCGCTGGGTTGGGAGCTGAAAGAGCGGATCGGCGAGTTCGAACTGGGCGTGACCGCCGGCCACAGGCGTCTGAAGCTGGGCATGATCAAGTTTTTCGGGGGAACCTCGCCGGCCATCGTGCTGACCGCCCCGGTGATTTATTCGCTGATCATACCCTTGCTCATCGTCGACGCCTGGGTCAGCGCCTATCAGGGGGTCTGCTTTCGCGCTTACGGCATCGCGCGGGTCAAGCGGAGCGACTACTTCGCCTTCGACCGGCGCAAACTCAGCTATCTGAACGTCATCGAGATGCTGAATTGCCAGTTTTGCGCCTACGCCAACGGCCTGGTGGCCTATGTGCGTGAAATCTCCAGCCGAAGCGAGCAGTACTGGTGTCCGATCAAGCACGCGGTGAAGGTCGCCGATCCCCACCACCGCTATTATCAGTTCCTGGAATACGGAGACGCGGAGGGCTATCGCGCGCGCCTGGACGATTTCCGCATCCGCCTGCGCGTCGGCGGGGCCGACAGCACCGAAAACTAGTGTGCTTTTTGGGATTTGAAGTTCGCGCGTCGGCCTGCCCAAAGTGCGGGCGAACTTCACATCCAGCACACTAGGCCGCCGTCAGTTCACTCTTCGCATCGCCCCAGCACCAGGCACCCGTTGGTGCCGCCAAAGCCAAAGGAATTGGACATGACCGTGTCCAGACGCCGGTCCACTCGCGTGCGGACGATGGGCATGCCCTCGAATTCGGGGTCGAGCTCGTCGATGTGCGCGCTCTCGGCCACGAAGCCGTTCTGCATCATCAGGATGGAGTAAATGGCTTCCTGCGCCCCGGCCGCGCCCAGCGAATGGCCGGTGAGGGCCTTGGTGGATGAGATCAGGGGCATGTCGGCGCCGAACACGGCGCGCACGGCTTCCATCTCCTTCTGGTCGCCCACCGGCGTGCCGGTGCCATGCGGGTTCAGATAATCGATTGGCCGGCCAAGGCCCTGCATAGCCAGGCGCATGCATCGCGCCGCGCCCTCGCCGGAGGGCGAGACCATATCGAAGCCGTCGGAATTGGCGGCGTAGCCCAGGATCTCGGCGTAGATCTTGGCCCCGCGCGCCTTGGCGTGCTCCAGTTCCTCCAGCACCACCAAGCCCCCGCCGCCGGCGATGACGAAGCCGTCGCGGTTCTTATCGTAGGGGCGCGAGGCCCGCTCGGGAGTGTCGTTATAGTCGCTGGTCATGGCCCCCATGGCGTCGAACAGCACCGACAGGGTCCAGTCCAGTTCCTCGCAGCCCCCCGCGAAGACAATGTCCTGCTTGCCCATCATGATCTGTTCGGCGCCGGCCCCGATGCAGTGGGTCGAGGTCGCGCAGGCCGAGGAGATGGAATAGTTGATCCCACGGATTTTGAACCAGGTGGCCAGGGTCGCCGAAGGACCCGAGCACATGGCCTTGGGTACGGCGAACGGCCCCACGCGCTTGGGGCCCTTGGTCTGGGTAATCTCCGCGGCATTGACGATGGCGCGGGTGGAGGGTCCGCCCTCGCCCACGATGATGCCGGTGCGTTCGTGCGACACCTCATCGGGCGTGAGGCCCGAATCGGCGATGGCCTGCTCCATGCAGATGTGGGCATAGGCCGTACCCGGCGCCAGGAACCGCGCGGCCCGGCGGTCCACCATGGCCTCCCAATCGATGTGAGGGGCGGCGTGCACCTGGCAGCGGAAGCCCAGAGCTTTGTATTCCGGCGCGGCGACCACGCCCGAGCGGGCCTCGCGCAGGGAGGCCAGCACCTCATTGGCGTTGTTGCCGATCGACGAAACGATGCCGATACCGGTGACGGCGACACGACGCATGCCGACTATCCCTCCAGCCTTAGACAAGGTCCTTGGCGTCGAACAGACCGACGCGCAAATCCTTGGCTTCGTAAATGGGCTTGCCGTCGACCTCGACCACGCCGTCGCCGACGCCCATCACCAGCTTGCGGATAATCACCCGCTTCATGTCGATGCGATATGTGACAAGTTTGGCATGCGGATTGACCTGGCCGGTGAATTTCACCTCGCCCACGCCCAAGGCGCGGCCCTTGCCCGGACCGCCCGACCAGCCGAGGAAGAAGCCGACCAGTTGCCACATGGCGTCCAGCCCGAGGCATCCGGGCATGACCGGGTCGCCCAGGAAATGGCACTGGAAAAACCAGAGATTCGGATCGATATCCAGCTCGGCCGTGATCTTGCCCTTGCCGTGCGCGCCGCCCTGCGCCGTGATCTCGGTGATCCGGTCCACCATCAGCATGGGCGGGACGGGAAGTTGGGCGTTGGTCGGTCCGAACAACTCGCCGCGGCCACAGGCGAGAAGGTCCTCGTGGGTGAAGCTGTTCTTTTGCACCAGGAGCATGGGCGTGCGGGGCTCTAGGGTCTGAACGGCGCGAACGGACTGCGCCTGGCGACATGGGCGCCCTCGGTAGCAGGTCAGGCGGCCCGCCTCAACGGCATTGCGGCGCCTCAGTCACGCCCCACACCTCCGCGGCCGGCGTCCAGCCGGACGCACCGCCAGCCTTGAGCTTGCACCAGCCCTTGTCGCAACGGTCCAGATCGGCGAGGGCGCGACCTTGCAGATAGGCGCCGATATGAGCATTCGGTCGGGGCGCATCGCGGATCGGCAGGGGTTGCGGCGCCAGACGCATCACCGTGCGGCGCCCGTCCGTGGTGCGCTTATGCACCCAGGCCAGCCCGCCCTCCGGATCGCAGATGCGCCGCCATTCGTCGGTCTCGGCCACCACCTGAACCGGCAGACCCTTGGTTTTATAGACCCATAAAAGCCTGGAATCGTCGCCGGGTCCCGCGCGGGCGTTCACGTCGGCGAACTTGAGCGAGACATAGCGCGGGACCGGCAGGCCCGACGGCGTGGTGCGATCCTGGGGCGCGGCGCCCGCCAAAAGGGGCGCCAGACCGATCAGGACGATGAGGGCTGTGCTGGCCTTGGCCATCGTTGTTCGGTCCGTCCGTGCGATTCGCACAGTCATCATGGCGTCGACGGCGTCAAAGCTGAAGGGCCTGGATTGAAGGGCTTGGCGCGGAGCGTGCAAACCTGCTGAAATGGAATCATGGCCATGCCGCTCGCCCCTCCGCCCCTGTCCGACAAGCCGTTGGAGCCTGGCCTCTATGTGGTGTCCACCCCGATCGGCAACCTGCGCGACATCACCTTGCGCGCCCTGGACACGCTTGCGGCTTGCGATCTCGTCCTGGCCGAAGACACCCGAGTCACCGGCAAGCTCATGGCCGCCTACGGCCTAACCAAAACCTTGGAGCGCTATGACGAACACGCCGCGGAGCGGGCCCGGCCCAAGGTGCTGGCGGCGCTTCAGGCCGGCGCGCGGGTAGCCCTGGTGTCGGATGCGGGCACGCCGCTGGTGTCCGATCCCGGCTACCGGCTGGTGCTCGAGGCGCTGCAGATCGGGGCGCGGGTTTTTCCCATACCCGGGGCCTGCGCGGCTCTGGCGGCGCTCGCCGGGGCGGGCTTGCCCACCGACCGCTTCCTGTTCGCGGGCTTTCCCCCGCCCAAGACCGCCGGGCGCAAGGCGGCCTTCGCCGCACTGGCGCCGATCAAGGCCACGCTCATCTTCTACGAAGGCGGTTCGCGCCTCGCCGCCAGCCTGGCCGACATGGCTCAGATGTTCGGGCCGCGGCAAGCCGCGGTCGGACGCGAACTGACCAAGCTGCACGAGACCTTCCTGCGCGGCGACCTTGCCGCCTTGGCCGCCGATCCGAGAGTGCAGGCCCCCAAGGGCGAACTGGTGGTGCTGGTCGGGCCCGGCGAGGATGAGCCGGCCAGCGAAGCGGACGCCGACACGGCCTTGGACGAGGCCCTGGCCCGGCTTTCGCCCGCGGACGCCGCCGCCGAGGTGGCCCGCGCCCTGGGGCTGAACCGGCGCGAGTTGTACCGCCGGGCGCTGGAGCGGAAGGGCGTGCGATGAGACGCTCGCGGCCTGCGCCGCTGGGTGCGCGTCAGGCCCGTGGCCTGCGGGCCCGCCGCAGCGGGCGCGGCGCCGAATGGCTGGCCGCCCTGTGGCTGATGGCCAAGGGCTACCGCGTGCTGGGGTTTCGCCTGAAGACGCCCTTCGGCGAAGTCGACCTGCTGGTCCAGCGCGGATCGGTGCTGGCGGTGACCGAGGTCAAGCGTCGACGCACCTTGGAAGAGGCCCTGAACGCGGTGGACGCCCCTCAGCGCGAGCGTCTGCGGCGGGCCGGGGCCCATTTGGCGGCCCGCGTCCGCAAACCGCAGGGGGCGGCGGTCCGTCTGGACTTGATCGCGCTCGCCCCGGGACGCTGGCCACGGCATATTCCAGCGGCTTGGGGGTGGGATTGTTGACGCGGCGAAGGCAAGCATGACGCGCACCGAGGCCGAACAGATGTTGACCGCCGCCGGCGAGGCGCCGAACGAGGCGTTCCCCCTGTTCGAGGCCGCCCTGGCGTGCGCGGCGCATGATGATCCCACCCGCGAGGTCGAGCCTGTCCGCGCCTTGGCCACACAGATCGCCGAACGCCTGGGCGGGCGGCTGCACTCGGAATCAGCCGAGGAGGCGATCGCCGAGACCCTGTGCGGGGACTTCCAGTTCACAGGCGACCTGTTCCATCACAACAACGCCGCCGGGGCCGACGTGATCGCGGTTGCCCAACAGCGCAAGGGGCTGTCGGCGGCCCTGGCCGTGTTCTATCTGGATGCGGCGCGGCGTTGCGGCCTGCCCGTGGACGGCGTCGACTTCCCCGGCCATTTCCTGTTGCGCATCGAGAGCATGGACGGCCCTCTGGCGCTGGACCCGTTCAGCGAGGGCCGCGTGGTCCTGCCGTCGGAACTGACGCGCCGGGCCCTGCGCGCCGGCCTGACCCCGGACGTCGCCGACCGGCTGGACCATCTGATGGCGCCGGTGAGCGACCGGGCCGTGCTGATCCGCCTGCAAAGCGTGATCTTCGCCAGGGCCCAGCGCGCCGGCGATTTTCCCCTGGCCGAGCGCGCGGCCCTGCGCCGCGCCCTGCTGGATCCGACCGACCATAGGGCATGGATCGACGTGGCCGCCGCGCGCGAAGGCCAGGGGGCGCTGGCCGGCGCCCTGGAGGCCCTCGGTCGGGCCCAGGTGCTGGACGGCGGCGCGGCCCTGGCGGCCCGAGTCGCACGCGAACGCGTGCGACTCAGACTCAATTAGGGGATTGGTCGCACGCGAACGCGTGCGGCTCCGACTTAACTAGGCATACGACATGTCCTCCCAGGAACCCGCCAAAGCCCCGCCCTTCCAGCCTTTGAAAGCCCTGAGGGCCGTGCGCCGGCTGATGGCCGACCCCAACGACACGCGTCAGGTGTTCATCATCATCGGGGCCCTGCGCGGCCGGGCGTCCGAGCGGATATTCCGCCGATTCGTCGCCACGCCGGTGGGCGCCCGCGTCCTGGCGGAGCGACGCCAACTGCTGCCCCGGCTGCAGGACGAGGCAGCCCTGGAAAAGCTGGCGCAGGATACCCTGGGCGGCGCCTACCTGGCGTTCATGCGCCAGGAGCAGCTGGACGCCGAGGGCCTGGTCATGCCCTCCGCCCTGGCCGAGGCGGAGGATCTGCCGCCCGAAATGCGCCTGGTGCGCGACCGGGTGCGCGACGCCCACGACCTGAACCACACCGTCACCGGCTACGGCCGCGAGCCCCTGGGCGAATTGTGCCTTCTGGCCTTCATGTACGGCCAGACCCGCAATCCGGGCCTACTGTTCATCGTCCTGGCCGGGATGCGCAAGCGCGGCCTCGGACCGCGCGCCCGGGCGGCATGGGGCGCCCTATGGGAGGCGTGGCGGCGCGGAAGCAAGGCCGGCTGGCTGCCGGCGCAGGACTGGGAGGCCCTGCTGGACCGGCCCCTGGCCGCGGTGCGCGCGGACCTGGGCCTTTCGCCCGCGTCGCGCTATCAGGTCCTCGCGGCGTCGCCCCCGTGTTCCTAGATACGGCCGGGGCGTGCTAACCCTGCCCGGCTTATCGTCAGAGGTGCAGCTCATGGCCCTAAGGGTCGCCGTCCAGATGGATCCCATCGAAGGGATCAACATCCATACCGATACGACCTTCCTGATGATGGAGACCGCGCAGGAACGCGGCCATTCCCTATGGGTCTATCGGCCTGAACATCTGTCGCTGGAGGATGGCAAGGTCATGGCGCGCGGACGGCCTTTGACCCTGCGCCGCCAGCTTGGCGACCACTTCACCGCGGGGCCGGCGGAGCGCCACGACCTGTCGGACTTCGATGTGGTGCTGATGCGCCAAGACCCGCCCTTCGACATGGCCTACATCTCCGCCACCCATTTTCTGGAAAGAATCCACCCCAAGACCCTGGTGGTGAACAACCCCGCCGAGGTGCGCAACGCGCCGGAAAAGTTGTTCGTGACCGGCTTCGAAGGCGTGCAGCCGCCGACCCTGATCACCGCGGACATCGAGGCCATCAACGACTTTCGCGCGCGGCATGGCGACATGGTGCTCAAACCTCTCTATGGCGGCGGCGGCTCGGGCGTGGCCCGCATTACCGCCGACGATCCCAACCTGGACGCCCTTCTGGAGCTGCATGCCATGATCGGTCGCGAGCCGGTCATCGCGCAGAAGTTCCTGCCCGCCGTGTCCAAGGGCGACAAGCGCATCCTGCTGGTGGACGGCGAGCCGGTGGGCGCCATAAACCGGGTGCCGGCCGAGGGCCAGGTGCGCTCCAACCTGCGGGTGGGCGGGCGGGCCGAACAGGTCGAGCTGACCGCGCGCGACAGGGAACTGTGCGCCATCATCGGGCCCGAGCTGAAGCGGCGGGGCCTGCTGTTCGTGGGCATCGATGTGATCGGAGACTATCTGACTGAGATCAACGTCACATCCCCGACGGGCGCTCAGCAACTCAAGCGTTTTTCGGGTATCGACGCCACGGTTCACATGTGGGAGCGAATCGAAGCCCTGCGTACAACCGCTTGAACGCCTGAAAATTATTCATGCCTGCAAGCGTTTGTCGCAGTGCGGTCGCAGGTCCCCCTTATGTTCCATTTTTGTTCTTGATCTAGGCCGCGCGTTCTGATCCCCATGTGCATAACTTCTACTGTCACGCCTTGGGGATATCATGCTCGCCCGTTGCGTATCCGTCGCCTTTCAGGGGGTTGAGGCCCGCCGGGTCGAGGTGGAGGCCCAGCTCACCGGCGGCGAGGTCAAGTTCTACATCGTGGGTCTGGGCGACAAGGCCGTCACGGAAAGCCGCGAGCGCGTGCGGGCGGCCTTCGCGGGCCTGGGCCTGGCCATGCCCAGCCGGCGGATCGTGGTCAATCTGGCGCCGGCGGACCTGCCCAAGGAGGGCAGCCACTACGATCTGCCCATCGCCCTGGCCCTGATGGCGGCCATGGGCGTCTTGCCCATCGACGCCTTGCAGGACTGGGCCGCGGTGGGCGAGCTGGGTCTGGACGGTCAGATCGCGCCCGTGGCTGGCGCCTTGCCCGCCGCCATCGCGGCCGATGGCATGGGCCTGGGCCTGATCTGCCCGGAGGCCAATGGCCCCGAGGCCGCCTGGGCCGGCGGCGCGCGCATTCTGGCGCCGCGCTCCCTGATCTCCGTGGTCAACCACTTCAGGGGCTCGCAGGTGATGCGCCCGCCCGAGCCGGGGCCGATGCTGGAGGGTCCAGCCGTCGCTGACCTGCGCGATGTGCGCGGTCAGGAGGCCGCCAAACGCGCCCTGGAGATCGCCGCGGCGGGCGGCCACAATCTTCTATTCGTCGGCCCGCCCGGCTCGGGCAAGTCCATGCTGGCCCAGCGTCTGCCGGGTCTTCTGCCGCCGCTGTCGGCCCAGGAGCTGTTGGAGACCTCCATGGTGCACTCCGTGGCCGGACTGATCGCCAAGGGCGCGCTCACCCGCGCCCGGCCATTCCGTGCGCCGCATCATTCGGCCAGCATGGCGGCCCTCACCGGCGGCGGGCTGAAGGCCAAGCCCGGGGAGGTGTCCCTGGCCCACAATGGCGTGCTGTTCCTGGATGAGCTTCCGGAATTCACGCCCCAAGCTCTGGACAGCCTGCGTCAGCCCCTGGAGACGGGCGAGGTGACCGTGGCGCGGGCCAACGCCCATGTCCGTTATCCGGCGCGGGTGCAGCTTGTGGCCGCCATGAACCCCTGCAAATGCGGTCATGGGGGCCTGGGCAAGGGCGCCTGCGGCAAGGCCCCCCGCTGTCAGCGCGACTATCAGCACAAGATTTCCGGCCCATTGCTCGACCGGATCGACCTGCAGATCGAGGTCCCCCCGGTCACCGCCACGGACCTGTCCTTGCCGCCGCCGGCGCAGGGCACGGCCGAGGCCGCCGCGCGGGTGGCTCAGGCCTGGGCTCTGCAGGCGGAGCGGGCCCAGAACACGGGCGCACCCGCGCTGAACAGCCGGCTGGAGGGGGACGCCCTGCAGACCTGTGCGGCCCTGGACGAGGGAGGCCGGGCGCTGCTGGCGCGCGCGGCCGAGGCCGGCGGCCTGACCGCACGGGGCTGGACCCGCACCGTGCGTCTGGCGCGCACCATCGCGGACCTGGAGGGCTCCGGCGCGGTCCGGCGCCTGCATGTCGCCGAAGCCCTGATCTATCGCCGATCGCCGGCCGCGGAATCGTCCGGCGTGACAGCAGCGCTTCAGCCTAAACAGAGCTCGGCTTAGAGCTTCATGGCTTCATCGAGAGTCGGATGGCTTCTCTTGAAGTCTGAATCCGGCTCTACATATTTGAATCTAGAGCACGATTCAGCGTTTAGGCGATTCCGCCTAAATCCATCGTGGTCTAGGGCTTGATCTTATCGAACGGAAAGGCGCGCATCGGCGCGCTTGGGCGCCGGAACTGTGGCGCTGAACAAAGGAACCGTCTGAATGTCCGTTGAGCCCCTCAAGACCGAAGTGCGGGGCCTGCTGGCCCAGGCCGACGAAAAGGTGCGTCGCGCCGAACATCTGTACGCCCAGGGCGCGGACGAGCAGAAGGTCGAGGCCGCTGGCCAGCTCGTCTCGCTCAAGCGGCAAAAGATCGAGCTGGAGGCGCGCATGGCGGAGCTTGACCGTGCGCCGGGCGCGGGCGGGTCCGTCGCCCGCCAATGGCTCAAGGAAGACTGGATGTTGCTGATGAATCGGCTGGACGCCTTTGTCGGCGGCCTCTGAAGCCGGTCCTCAGCCGGCGTCGTGCTGGGCCGCCACGGCGGCCGCCACCGCGGCCATGAAGGCCTGACGGTCGGGAATCGGCCGCCGGGTCGCCGCGATCATCACCGCCACGGCGTAGGTTCGCCCGTCCGGCGCGGTGATCAGACCCACGTCGTTGTAGCCGGTGCTTTCGTCGCCCAGGTCCTGGCCCGTGCCGGTCTTGTGGGCGATGCGCCAACCGACAGGCAGACCCGCCTTCAGCCGAAGGGGGCCGGTTTGGGTCAAGGCCAGTATCTGCAGCAGCCGCGCCGTCCCCGCCGGCGACAGAAGCTCCCCCCGGTCCAGGCGCGCCAATCCGTCCGCAATGGCGATAGGCGAAGCGCCGTCCTTAGGATTGGCCACATAGGCGTCCAACCGGGCCTGGCGCTCGGCCAGCGGAATCTTGTCCCGCGCTTCCCAGAACGCCTGGCCGAAGGAATATTCGGGGCGCCACCGCACCCCTGCGATGTCGGACTCCAGCGCCCTTTCCGACTCCCCGGCGCGAATGTCGCCCATACCCCGTTGGCGCAGGGCCCGGCGCACCGCCCGCCCGCCGCGCACCTCGCGCAGGAGGATGTCGTTGGCGGCGTTGTCGCTCTGGGCGATGGCCCACGCCAGCAGGCCGTCGATGGTGGTCTGGTAGCCATCGTCGACCAGCATCTTCTGCATCGGCTGGTTGAACACGCTCATATCGGCCGAGCGGACCGTCACCGGGTCGGACAGGCTTAAAAGTCTGCGGTCGGCGGCGTCCATCACCGTCAGAGCGACCCACAGCTTGGCCACGCTCTGCTGAGGGTAGAGGCTCTGGCCGTCCCAGGCGGCGATCCAGCCGGACTGCACATCCTCCACCGCCACGCCGGCCTTACCGTCGAATCCCTTGGCCAGTTCAGCCAGGCGCTCGGACAGGGCGGCGGGAGCCGGGGGGTGAGGATGCGGCGGCGGCAGGCGTGTCGGGCATAGGGCGCAGGCGCTCAGCGCGATAAGGGCCGCCACGGCCAACAGCGGGGCGAATACCCGGCCTGCCCTCGAAGGGCGTGGGCTCACGCGGCCTTTCTCAGAGCGTTTCTTGGGGGCTTTTGCGGTTTGAGAAGGGGCTTGATCGCATCCGTGCCGAACAGGCCGATCGCCGCGTTGCGCCAAGCGCTCACCTTGGGCGAGCGCAGGGAGGCGGCGAAGCAATAGGTGGCCAGAGCGGCGCTCAGAGTGTGAATTCTGGCGGCGGCGGCGAACCAGCCGTCGTGGGGCGGGCGCCGCTTGCCGAAGAGGCGCCCGACGGCGTGGCTGATCTTAAGCAGCGTCAGACCGCCGAATACCTCCAGCGCCAGACGCACGGGACGGATGTGGCGTGTGGACGTCCGCCTGGCAGGCAAGGCGGCGGGCGGCGGCGCAGGCATTGCCGCCGCGGCCGGCGTCGGCTGGGCCGCCAGCAGGAAGGGATCGACCCCGACGCTGTCGTGCGCAAAAGACATGGACGGCGGCGAAAGCGGCGCCTGGGAAATCGGCGGCGGCTCAGACGCGGCCTGAGCCTGCCTGCGGTCGTGCTCGCGCTTTTCCTCGGACAGCAGTTGCTCCACCAGAATGCCAACGCCGATACCGACCAGGTTGGGGTGGTCGCGGCATAGCTTTGCCAGGGTCTCGATGAGGGCGCGTCCGTGATGGCCGTGCTCGGCCAGCCCCGTCTGGAATGTATGTTGCGCGGCGTCCGCCGCCTTCTCGAGGTCCGAGCCGACCAGGGTGCTGAGGTGTTGGAAAATGCCGGGCATGGTCAAGGGGCTCGCGATTGGCCTGGCGCCGACCCTACCGGAAGCCTTCGGACCCGGCCACAGTCCACCGCGTTACAGGGGAATCCGGCCTATCCCGCCCGATGAATGCGCTATTTCCGCCACAGCGCGGGACATATTTGCGGCGAGACCTATCATCGCCTTGCCGGACGCGACGAAGCAAGACCAACTAGGGTCATCGAGAGGGGCTCTCCTTGCTGCGCCAAGCGCAAGCGGGAGGGAAGAAGTCCGGCTAGCGAGACTGTTTCGCGCCACAGAAGCGCCAGGGCGGCCGCCGGATATCGGAGGCCGCCCTTTCTGTTTGACCCACAGGCTGTTTGCACAGGGCTTAGCCCGTTAGAGCCGGATGACTTCTCTCGAAGTCTGAATCCGGCTCTACATATTTGAATCCAGAGCACGATTCAGCGTTTAGGCTATTCCGCCTAAACCTATCGTGCTCTGGGCGTTGGCGCCTTCAGTCCATCCGTCCCTGCGCCGCCCGGTCCATGGCCATGGCCAGCTCGACGTCCTTCTCGGTCACGCCATCAGCGGCATGGGTGGTCAGCAGCACCTCCACCCGGTTGTAGACGTTGAACCATTCCGGATGGTGGTCCATCCGCTCGGCGACCAGGGCGACCTGGGCCATAAACCCAAAGGCCTCGGCGAACCCTCTGAAGCGGAAGACGCGCACGATGGCGTCGCGGCCTTGGGCGGCGGACCAGCCGGGCAGCTGTTCCAGCGCCGCCTGAACACCGATCGGGGGCGTTTTCATGCAAGACCTTCACCGGACGGAAACACTGACGTCCCTACAATGCCGGCCATGGACCTTTCGCCGTCAAGCCCCCTGGAGCTGGCCCCCGCCATGCAGGCCGCGGACAAGCGGGCGCGCCCATCCTTCGCCTATCACCGGGGCGAGCGAGCGGCGCTGCTGCTCGGCCTGGCTCGGCCGCGCGGCGCCCTGATCGTCACCCCCAATCTCGATCATCTGCGCCTTTTGGACCGCTCCGCATCCCTGCGCCGAGCCTACCGCCGCGCCGACATCGTGCTCAACGACAGCCGTTTTATCGATCGGCTGGGCCTGAAGGGCCGGGCCCTGACCCTGCCGGGCTCCGAGCTCGCCCCGCTGATGCTCGAACGCGCGTCGCAGGGCGCCAAGGCCCTGGTGATCGGCTGCGACGCGACGATCAGGGCCGACCTGCCGGCGCGCTACCCGCACATCGCCTTCACCTTCCTCGAGCCGTCCATGGGCTTCATCCGCCGCCGGTCCGAGCGCCGCGCCTTGGCCCGGGCCGCCTTGCAGGCGGCTCCCGCCATGGCCTTCATCTGCACCGGCGCGCCGCAGAGCGAACTTCTGGCCGCCCAGTTCAAGCGGGCGGGGCTGAAGGCGGACATGCTGTGCTGCGGCTCGGCCTTCCACTTCCTGGCGGGAGCCAAGGCGCGCGCGCCGGCGTGGGCGCGCCGGCTGGGCGGCGAATGGGCCTGGCGCTTCGTGCTGGAGCCCAGGACGCGCCGGCGCTACCTGGCCGACGCGGTGTTCCTGGCCCGCAACGCCTTGGCTTTCGCGGCCTTGCGTTTGACGGGAAGGGCCCGCTTTGGGCGCTACGAGATTGCTGTCGACGGCCGTGACGCCGCAGGCGTCTGATTTATTGAACCACGAAGCCCACCAAGAGCTCGGCGTTTCCTTCGTGTTCTTCGTGAACTTTGTGGTTCAACTCTTTTTTCGGCCTCCGGCCTTACGCCGTTCCGCGCGCGCCCTTGAGGAACGCGGCGGCGGCAGGCTTGGGGCGCCCCTCGTCATCGAAGAACAGGGGCGCGTCCGTACCGTCGCCCGCATTGGGCGCGTGTCGCAGCCAGGAGTCCTTGTCGCGCAGACCCCAGGTGGTGAAGGCGTAGCGCTGGGCGGCCGGCAGGGCGGCCATGGCCTCGCCCGCCTCGCCGGCCAGACGCGCCTGGGCCTCCAGCTTGGCCGCGCGCCTCATCAGCCGCGACGGCTGCAAGGTCACGTCGAACTCGGAGATGTGGATTTTCAGACCGGTGGACGCCAGATCGCGCACGGCGGCCTTGATCGCGCCGGGCGGCAGATCGGCCTGCACGTGGGTCTGGGAGCCCAGCCCGCCCAAGGGCGCCCCACGCTTTTGCAGGTCCTCCACCAGGCGCAGGAAGCTCGCACGCTTTTTCGGATTGCTCTCGAGATTATAGTCGTTGAGGAACAGCACCGCGTCCGGGTCGGCCCGGCGGGCGTAGTCCAGGGCTATGGACACGTAGTCCATGCCGAACACCTTGCGCCACAGGCAGTCACGATAACCCTGACCGTCCTCGGCGACCGGCTCATTGACCACGTCCCAGCCCACCGCCTGACCGCGGTAGCGGCCCCCCACCGCCAGGATGTAGTTGCCATAGGCGCGCTCGAAGGCGGCCCTATCATCGGCCACGCGCTCGAATGGCGCGGGGGAATAAATATACCAGATCAGGTTGTG
>Ga0182013_10004033_pt1 | contig 17896 bp, 15 predicted proteins | sample 612S2MmetaG_FD_120487 | JGI IMG/M metagenome (GOLD analysis project Ga0182013, IMG submission 120487) | Permafrost microbial communities from Stordalen Mire, Sweden - 612S2M metaG | ecosystem: Environmental > Terrestrial > Soil > Wetlands > Permafrost | place: Sweden: Stordalen | collected...
CCCCACCGCTCCCGCGGGGGCCCCGTCCACGGTCACCGGGGCCACGATGACCGCGCACGATGACAGTGATTCGTAGCCGTGCTCGGAACCAATGGCGACCGACAGTCCTTGATTCAAGATGTCCTGGACGAGGGTGACGACCAGGAGCTCCTGCTCGAGGATGCTGAGGACCTTGCGCACCGTCTCGACGCCATCGAACACCTCGGCGACCCTCGAGGATCCCCCGATGTAGACCTGCTCGCCGTCGGTCGTTGGCTGCACCGCGTGCAGAACGCTGACGGCGTCGCGGATCAGGGTCGCGACACTGTCGGTGCGCGAAGGGACCTGTACGCGATCGCCCAAGGTGGTCCCGATGAGCAGGGCGTTCAACTGGCGCGACGCCTCCGCCGCGTCGACGAACGTCGTGTCAAACGTGGTGTTCACGCTGTGCTTCACCACCGCCCCGTCGGAGAAAACGGTGACGAGCAGCTGGTGGCGAGCGTCGAGGCTCACGAGTTGCACGCTGAGGATCGAGGCGTGGCCGTGACCGGCGCTGACGACGACCGAGGTGTAGCTCGTCAACTGGCTCAAGATCATCGAGGTCTGTTCGAGGACGTCTTCAACCTCTCCGCGCACGTTCGCGAAGAAGTCGCGCACCTGGTACTGCTGGGCCGAGCTGAGCACGCCCGATTTCAGGTGGTCGACGAAGTAGCGATAGCCCTTGTCGGTGGGCACGCGCCCGGCCGATGTGTGGGGCTGGGCGAGGTAGCCCTCACGCTCGAGGGCCACCATTTCGGAGCGGACCGTTGCCGGAGAGACGTCCACGTCGGCGCTGTGCGCCACCGACGAGGAGCCCACGGGCTGGGCGGTGTCAATATGCTCGGCGACGACGGCCTCGAGGATGGTGCCCTTGCGCGCGTCGAGGTCACTGGGTGACGGTGATGCGTTCGCGGCGCGACGGGCCATACTTCCTCCTTGTTAGCAGTCAATTCTACTGAGTGCCAACGCCGAAGCACACGCGCTCGTATTGGCCCATAAAGTGAGGCCGTGAGCGAACGCGCCTTTGATGCGGCGAAATTCTACCGTCGGTCCCTTTCTCTAGAAGATCGGGCCCGCCTGCCCTACTACGGCCAACTCATCGACGCGCTCGCGGACTCGCCGGTCGCGTGCGACCTGCTCAAAGAGGCACGCCCCGAGCAGCGAAATCCGATGTTGGTGCTCGCGGCGCTGCACTACGGTGCCCTGTGCGGCGACGAGGTGCTCGACCCCCTCTACGACGCGATCGGTGTGGTCGCGCCCGAGGAGTTCGCCTCGCAGGTCGTCGCTCGCCTCGAAGCGTTGCCCGAACTCGTGCGCGACCAGCTGCACCGGGCGACCCAGACCAACGAGCCCGGGCGCAGCGCCGTTATGGCGGCGGTGCTGCGCGAGCTGAAGACGCGAGGCGTGCACGACGTCCATCTGATCGACGTCGGCACCTCGATGGGCCTCAACCTCTATCCCGACCTGTACCGCGTCAACATCAACGATCACGATGACGATGACGCGTCGGCGCTCAGCATGCTCGACCTCTACGGCACGGTTGGCGAGGGAGCGCTGCCAACCATTCACCAACGGATCGGGATCGACATGAACCCGCTCGATCCCGACGAACTCGACGACGTGCGGTGGCTCGACGCGTGCCTGTGGCCCGAAGAGCCCGAGCGAGCAGCGCGCTTGCGAGCAGCGCTCGAGCAGATGCACTCCTGGCCAACGGCAACGCGGCTGAAGGGATCCGCGCTCGACCTCATCGACGAAGTGGTCGCGTCGTGCTCTTCGGCGGCGACCCCGGTCATCTTTCACTCGTGGGTCGCGTCGTATTTCTCGCTGAACGAACAGAGAGTCTGGCGCGAACGGGTGATGCAGCACGTCACGAACGGCGCCCTGTGGATCTACTTCGAGCACCCCCTCTCCGTCGCGGGCCTACGCCCGCCGCCCAGCCACATTGAATCGCCCCGGCACGGCGGAACCCAGATAGTCGTGAGCGAGGTCGCCTCCGAACCGGCCTCGTGGGGTTGGTCCCATCCCCACGGCCGGTGGATCGCGCTCGCACCGCCGGTACGCCAGAGTCCGTCGCCGTAAGGTTCGCCAGTGACCATCGCGAGGCCAGTTCGAGTGGAACCCGTCTCGTCGGGCGCTGAGCGCGAACAACTCGAGTCGTGGCTCGACTACTACCGAAGCACCCTCGTGCTCAAATGCGCGGGTCTCAGTTTCGAGCAACTCACGACGGCCGCGGTCGCACCGTCAACACTCACGTTGCTCGGAATTCTTCGCCACATGACCCACGTCGAGCAGTCGTGGCTTCAGCGAAGGTTCGCCGGCCTGGCGCCAGTGCCCGTCTACGAGACCGAGGGCGACCCCGACGGCGACTTCAACAACCTGACGAGCGCCTCGCTCGACGACGTCGAAGGTCTCTACTGGTTAACGTGCGAACGCTCGCGCGAGCTCTGTGCAGGTCATGGTCTCGACGAGATGGCTCGTTACTCCAGGCCCGGGCGCGAGGTGGACCTGCGCTGGATCTACATCCACTTGATCGAAGAGTACGCCCGCCACTGCGGCCACGCCGACCTGCTGCGTGAACGCATCGATGGTGAAACGGGCGACTGATTCAGTCCTCGAGCTTGAGCGCGGCGACGAAGGCCTCCTGGGGCACCTCGACGCGTCCCAGATTCTTCATGCGCTTCTTGCCCTCCTTCTGCTTCTCCAGCAGTTTGCGCTTGCGGGTGATGTCACCGCCGTAACACTTGGCGAGGACGTCCTTGCGGCGCGCCTTCACGGTCTCTCGGGCGATCACCCGTCCGCCCACGGCCGCCTGGATCGGCACGTCGAACATCTGGCGGGGAATGAGTTCCTTGAGCCGCTCGGCCATCCGCCGTCCGTAGTAGTCGGCGTTCGAGCGGTGCACGATCGTGGAGAAGGCGTCGACCGGTTCGTGGTTGATCAAGAGGTCCACGCGAACCAGGTTCGAGGTGATGTAGCCGCTCTGCTCGTAGTCGAGACTCGCGTAACCCTTGGTCCGGCCCTTCAGCGCGTCGAAGAAGTCAATGACCACTTCGGCGAGCGGAATGGTGTAACGAATCTCGACGCGCTCGGTGGAGAGGTAGTCCATCTTGATCATCTCGGCGCGTCGGGACTGGCAGAGGTCCATGACGGTGCCGAGGTACTCCGCCGGCGTCAGGATCGAGATGTTGAGCATCGGTTCATCGATGTGATCGAGGCGGCTCGGGTCGGGCAGGTCGGTCGGGTTGTCGATCTTCACCTCGCTGCCGTCGGTCAAGTACGCGCGGTAGACAACCGAGGGGGCCGTGGCGATGAGGTCGAGATTGAACTCACGCTCGAGGCGCTCTCGCACGATCTCCATGTGCAAGAGACCGAGGAACCCACAGCGAAAGCCAAAGCCCAGGGCGTGGGACGATTCGGGCTCGTAGGTGATCGACGCGTCATTCAGCTTCAGCTTGTCGAGCGAGTCGCGCAGATCCGGCAGGTCGTCGCCGTCGATCGGGTAGATCCCGCAAAAGACCATGGGCTTGGGGTCGCTGTAGCCATCGAGCGCTTCAGTCGCCGGTCGTCCCGCTTCGGTGATGGTTTCACCCGAGCGGGCCCCCGCGACGTCCTTGATGCCCGCGACGATGAAGCCCACTTCGCCGGGGCCAAGCTGGCTGACGCTGATCATCTCAGGGGTCCGGATGCCGATCTCTTCGATCTCGTGGTTCTCGCCCGCCTGCATCATGCGGATCTTCACGTTGTCGCGCAGCGTCCCGTCGATGATGCGAATCGAGCTGATGACCCCACGGTACTGGTCGTAGTACGAGTCAAAGATCAGGGCGCGAAGAGCGGCGTCGGGGTCGCCCTTCGGCGCCGGGATGCGTTCGATGACCGCGTGCAGCAGCTCGGCGATGCCCTCGCCGGTCTTGGCGGAGATGGAAAGGATCTCGTCGGCCGGCAGCCCGAGCACCCGCTCGAGCTCGTCCTTGTACCGTTCGGGGTCGGCCGCGGGCAGGTCGATCTTGTTCAACACCGCGACGATTTCGAGGTCGTTCTCGAGGGCCTGGTAGCAGTTCGCGAGCGTCTGGGCCTGAATACCCTGGCTCGCGTCCACGAGCAGCACCGCGCCCTCGCACGCCGCGAGCGAGCGAGAGACCTCGTACCCGAAGTCGACGTGACCGGGCGTGTCGATCAGCTGCAGTATGTGCCCGGCGTACTGGACCCGGACGTTCTGGGCCTTTATCGTGATGCCGCGCTCGCGCTCGATGTCCATCGAGTCGAGGTACTGCGCGCGCATCAGACGGGGGTCCACCGCGCCGGTAATCTCCAGAATCCGGTCCGAGAGCGTCGACTTTCCGTGGTCGACGTGCGAAATAATGGAAAAATTACGAATTTTGCTGTAATCGACAGTCGTTGAAGGAGTTGCCACGGTGTAGAAAGGCTACCCGTCCGCCCGCCCACCCGGTCAAGTAGAAGGGCACCGGGTACTGCTGCTAGCCTTATGCAGCCCGCCGGACAGTTTCGGCGTACTGATAACGAGGTTTTCGTGGCAAATATCAAGAGCCAGATTAAGCGCAACAAGCAGAACATCGTCGACCGCGACCGCAACAAGGCCGTCAAGTCCGAACTACGCACCCGCACCAAGTCCGCGATCGCCGCCGTCGGCACCGAGAACGAGGAGACCAGCCTGCGCGCCGCCGTCAAGCGCATCGACATGGCCGCGGCCAAGGGTGTCATCCACAAGAACCAGGCCGCCAACAAGAAGAGCGGCCTCATGAAGCGCATTGCTTCACTTCGTAGCGAAGCCTAACTTCGAGGCTGCTTCATCCGGCGCGTTGATCCTCTAGGCCGCTGCGCTTCAGTGTGACAGTTGCACGCGACTCTTTGGATGTCCGCACGTGTCGCGCCAGGCGTCACTGACTCGTACGAATCGAACCTCGCCCCTACGTCAACTCCATGCCCCGGCTCTCGGGAAGTCGCCGAAGGAGCAGCAGCAACGGCAGCAACGGCAGGAACGTCACGAGAGCGGGCAGGCGCAGACCCGTCTGACTCGACGCGTGCACGGCGTCACCCACCCAGCCAAAAAGGCCCAGGCCAGCGACGGCGCCGGCGACGCCGGCGACCGTGATCCAACCGGCGGACGTGGCGCGAAAGTTGTGCGCGAAAATCTCGGTGCTGATGGCGGTCATCGCCGGCGACAACAGGCCCCCCGCTCCGACGCTCAGCACGTAGCCAATCACGAACGCCGAGCGACCACCGCCGTACGCGTACGCCGAGGCCACCGCCGTCGCCAGCACGCCCAACGCCACCGTCCAGCGCCGACCCATGGTGCGCGCCAACCGGCGACTGGCGAACAGGCCCGCGAGGCCCGCGAGGCCGCTCACCACGACGACCGCGGCGACGGTCGACGGTCGCATCTTCAAGATCCCCTCGCTGTAGACGAAGGTGAATCCGCCCGAGGGACCGGTGATCACCCCGATGGTGAACGCCATCGTCGCCACGATGGCGAGGCGACCGCGAGCCTCGGCCGGCACGGCGCCCAAGCGGGCCATCGGGAGGGCGTCGACCCGCGGCACCGGCTCGGGAACGCCGCCGAGCAGCGGCACGATCACGATCACCGGCACGAGGGCCAGCGCGAACAGCCAGCGAAAAGAGTCCGGCCCGCGAACGAGCCCGTGCACCACCGCCGAGATACCCGACCCGATGCCGACCCCCGCCGCCATGATCGCCAGGCGCTGGATCCGCAGCGTCGTGCTCGCGAGCTCCACGGTGATGATCTGCACGAGTGTCGTCGCGACGCTCAACAGGGGACGAGCCAGGGCGAAGCACAGGACGAACACCCAATAACGCGGGCTGAGCGACGCCGCCGCCGTGATGAGCAGGCCCAGTATCAGCGTCTGGCGAAGTACCTTCGTGCGGCCCCACCGGTCCGCGAGCGACGAGAGCGGCAGCGCCGCGAGCGAGGAGACGCGCAGCGCGGCGAGTCCGAGCCCCAACGCCGAGCCCGACAGGCCGACCACGCTCTGCAGTGAGCCGCTCGCCGAGAGGTGACCGAAGTGCCGCGCGACGTCGTCGAGCGACGTCGTCGCGCCGAACTCGGCGAACCCCGCCGCGAGCGCCCCCAGGAACAGAATGGCCGTCACCCGGTCGCCGAGACGCCACCAACGTGGCGACACCACGCGATCAGACACGAGGACCTCGTTGGAGGATGCGTGACGTCCTTCGCCGCCCTCGTGTCGAGTGTTGAAGACGGCTCATTGCACTAAAGGTCTTCGAATGCCCGGTGCAGTGCGTCGGTCACGTCCTCGTAGTTCATCTGGGGTCCGAAGTACGAAGGCTCTCCGATTCGCACCGTGACGCGGCTGCGCTTCTTGGGCCACTTTGCGTGCAACGGCACCGTGCCGGTGAGGCCCAGCGTCTTCACGGGGATCACGGGCACGCCGAGACTGACGGCGAGCAGCCCGATGCCGGACTTGAAGGGCTGGAGTTTTCCGGTGGTGCCGATCTTGCCCTCCGGGGAGATCAGCACATTCCAACCCTGGTCGATCATCTCGCCCACGTACTCGAGGCTGGGCAGGTACGGCTCACTGCGCGCGAAGCTGAAGCCCGCGAAACAGACCCGTATCAAGAGCGCCAGCATCTTGTGGTCGCGCAGCACGTCGTCGGCGGTCGCCACCGCGAGGCGCCTCCGGATCCTTCGGGGAAGGGCGTGGTAGACGACCGGTCCGTCGAAGTCATCGCTGTGGTTGAAGATGAAGATCGCGGGACTCGTGAGGCTCGCCAGCTCCTCGCCGCCCTCGACGTGGACCTTCACCCAGACCCGGATAATCGCACGCACCACCACTTCGCGAAGTCCGTCGCCGAGGAACCTCACCCATCGCCAGTAGGGCCAGCGAGGCGGGCGCAGCGCCTCTTCAACGGCACGGCCCTCGTTCACTACCCGTCGCAACTCCCCCACGGTGCTTTCCGCGCTCACCGCGTCATCGGGGATCGAGATTCCGAGTTGCTCTTCGAGCAGGGAGAGCGCCGTCAGACGTCGCAGCGAATCGAGGCCGAGGTCGGCGAGGCGGTCGGCGTCGTTGATCACCGCGCCCGGATCGTCGATGCTCAGACGGATGATGTGCACCAAGGGGTCCTCGCCCGCTTCGGCGACGTCGCTTTTCGCGGGCGCCAACGCCTGGGCGGAGTTGACCCAGTCCTGGACCTGTCGGCGGTCGACCTTCAGCAACCGGGTGCGCGGGAAGTCGCTCTCGGGCCAGCGTCGCCAAGCGTCGATGTGCTGAAACGGTTCCAGCTGGGAGTTGATGCGGGCTACCGCGTCAGTGACAATCTGGTCCGACCCGTCCGCAACGACCACCGCCAGCACCGATTCACCCTTTTCGTTCCGGGCTCCGACGATGCAGATCCCGCGCAAGGATGGCTCTGCGTCGGCGACGATCTCGACGTCCTCGGGAAAGACCTTCAGGCCGCTGCTGCGCACGATGACGAACTTGAGTCGGCCCCTTATATGCAGCCAGCCGCCCTCGAGCTGGCCCACGTCACCCGTGCGGAACCAGCCGTCCTCGATGAACGCGTCGCGCGTCGCCGCATCGTTGTGGAGATAGCCACTGAAGACGCTGGGGCCCTTCACCTGGATCTCGCCGCCGTCGCCGATTCGCAGCTGCACGTTGTCGAGTGCCCAGCCCGGCGAGTCGAGCCGTCGTTGGTTCAGGCCGTTGCAGGTGAGAATCGGCGACGTCTCGGTGAGACCGTAGCCCTGCACCATTCGAACGCCCATCCTCTCCCACGTCGTCGCGACGTCGATCGGAATGGGCGCGCCGCCGGTCACCACGATGCGCAGGCTCCCGCCCAGCTGCGAATGGACGCTGTGGAAGAGAACCCTGCGAAGCGCAAACGGCAGATGGTCGGCAGTCCTTAAGGCCCGCTCGAGCAACCGGGTCCTCCCCTGTTCCTCGGCAACCTGTTGAATTCGCTCGAGCATGAGAACAAGAAGCTGCGGAATCGCGAGGATGACGTTGATCTGATAGTCGACCATGCACTGCACGATGGCCTGGGGAGTGACCCGGGGCATGTAGAAGATGCTCGCACCGCGCGACAGCACCGCCAAACTGCCGGACAGTTCGTACATGTGCGAAAGGGGCAGCACCGAGAGAAGGCGCCAGTCCTCGCCGACCTCGATCCTGGCGAGAATGCCCGCAATGTTCGCGAGCACGTTCTCGTGGGAAAGCACGACACCCTTGGGATCGGCCGTCGTTCCCGAGGTGAACACGATCAACGCCGTCCACTCCTTCTGCAACACAATCGCGGGATCGGTGCGCGGACAGTCGACGACGAGCTCTTCAATCTCATCCAGGAAACGCGTGGTGAATAGTGGATCGGCCTCCAGGTGAAGATTCCGGCCCACGAATACGATCTTCGGCGTCGTCTCACGGACGAAGCGCAGCGTGGTCTCCGCCGAACTGGCGGCGTCCACGGGAACGAGCACGGCTCCGATGATCAGGGTCCCGAGCAGCACCTGGACCCACTCGGGGGAGTTAGGTGCGACGACCATTATCCGATCGCCCCGCTCCACTCCTTGCGCCTTTAAAAAGTGCGCCGTCTGGTAGGAGCGTGACTGCAGCTCGCGGTGGGTGAGCCGCCCGATCTTCAAAAATGACCGGCTGGTGAGGGCGAGGTCCTCGGCGAACTCGTCCAACTCCTTCACATAGTCGGCGAAGGTGCGCTCGCTCACGGTGCGATCCTCATGGCCGTGGCGACGACGTACTGCGCGGTGCGCGAGAGTGAGATATCGAACCGCTGGCCCTTCGCGGTTGCGCGGGACCGGCCCGAGGCGTCATGGGTAATGACGACGTCGGCAATTTGCAGCGTCGGTATCCCCGCGGCCTTGTAGACGGCCTCCTTCGCCGCCCACAACCCCGCCAGATGCTCCACGTCCTTGTTCTGCGCTCCCGATTCACCGAAGGCTCTGCTCAGGAAACGGGCACCGCCGAGCTCCATCTGCCTCTGGAACTCCGGAAAACTCACCACGTCAATTCCAATCATGCTCCAGCCTCTAATCAATGTGAAGGACACCGGCTACTGGGAACGTTCACTCCTGATCTTCGGGCCAGACGACCTAACGCCCTAGCGAGTTCAACCAAATCCTAGAACTCCACGACCACCCGCGACGGCGCCCGCGAAGCGTTGCTCGCGTTGGCGCATCACGCCACCTACGACGCCACCAAACCTTCGCTAGCGCCGACGGGCCCCTTGGGTCATCTTGGCGAGTCGGGCCACCAGGACCTCGATGACGGTGAGCTCGGTGACGTCGAGGTCGGTGTTGAGATCCTTGCCGCCGTAGCTCACACCGCCCTTCAGGTCGACATCAGCGTTGGCAATCATGTGCACCGCCGCGATGATCCGCTCGGCTCCGATGCGCTGGGAAACGCGCAGCGCCTTGCCCGCCGGATAACGGTTGATCCCGAGCAGCGTCGCCGCTTCGTCGTCGCTACGCACGCCGCTACCTTCGAGGCGGGCCATGCGCAAGTAGTGGCGCTGGAGCATGTTCACGATCTGCAGTCCGGCTCGGCCCTTGGAGTCCAGCATGCGCCGCGCCACCACGATTGCCTTGGTCGCATCCCCGGCGTCGATGGCGTCGGTGAGGTCCCACTCGGGCACGTCGCCGGCGTCACCGAGGTACGGCTCGACGTGCTTGAAGTTCAGCGGCGCCGATCCGTAGATGGACTGGAGCGTGCGCGCGAGTGAATCAATGCGCGAGATATCGTCGCCCACCTTGTCCGAGATCAGCTGGGCGGTGGCCCTGTCGATCGTGACGCGGTACTCGGCGAGCTTCACCTCCACGAACGCGACACGGTCTTGGGACCGGGTACCCACGTTGACTTCAACCACCTCGCCGGCGGCCTTCACGAGCTTGTTGGCCTTCGTGCCCACCACGCCAATGACCAGCACCGTGTCCGGGGCGGGATCTTTCATCCACGAGACGATCAACGCAACCTCATCGGCGACGAGCGACTGCGCGTCACGGACCACGACCACCCGACGATCCACGAGGAACGGCGGCGTATTGAGCGCCTCCATGACTTGGGACGCCACGGGCACGGCCCCCGACGCGGTGACGTCCTTCGCCGTGAAGTCCTGCAACGCGAAGGACGGGTCGAGGTCCCCTAGGGCGTTCGCGACGACGTTGCGCAGCGCGTCGTAGACCATCGTCGCGTCACTGCCCACGACCGCGAACGAGGAGCTAGCCATCACGCCGCTTCGAGGAGTCGGGCGATCGCGTCGCGCACTCGAACCGATCCCGCCACGTCATGCACACGCACGATACGACATCCGCCGGCGATGCCGAGGGCGAGAGCGGCGAGCGAGGGTTCGCGACGCTCGGTGACCGGAAGATCGAACATGACGCCGAGAAAGGTCTTGTTCGAGGCCGACAGGAGAAGCGGCGAGCCGAGCTGTGCCAGTTGGGACGAGTCACGCAACAACTGCAGGGACTGGGCGGCGGTCTTGCCGAGATCGAGTCCGGCGTCGAGAATGATCCGCTCACTCGCGACACCCGCGTCGAGCGCCCAACGGCGCCGCTCGAGAAGGAACGCCCGCACGGTGGCGGTGACGTCGTCGTAGTGCGGGCTCGGATCGGCTACGCGCGGACGAAGCCGAATGTGCGTCGCCACCACGGTCGCCCTCGCCTTTGCGCAGACCGTGAGATAGTCCGGGTCGGCGAAGCCACTGATGTCGTTGCCAACGCAGGCGCCCTCTTGAAAACAGGCCTTCGCCACCGAGGCGCGCCAGGTGTCAATACTTATGGGCAGGTCGAAGCGCTGCTTCAGCGCCCCGATGACCGGCACCACACGCTCGAGCTCTTCTTCTTCACTCACCTCGTCGCCGGGCCCCGCCTTCACGCCACCAACGTCCAAGAGGTCCGCTCCCTCGCGCACCAACTGGTCGGCGCGCGCGAAGAATGCGTCCAGATCGAACGTCGCAGCGGGGCCGTAGAAGGAGTCCCTCGTCCGGTTAAGGATGCCCATCACCAGGGCCCGCGACGTGACGTCGTAGCTCTTCTCCCCCATCGCGAGGCTCAGGTGCGTGGCGCGCCGGTAGATCTCCATCAGCCGCGACGCCGTGCGCCGAGGTCGTCGAAATGCGTTTCGCCAGCGCGCACTCCGATGGGGGCGCCGCGTGGAAAGACAGTTTTTGCGTCGCTCACGCCGTTCAGCCTAACGGCGCCGTTGGTCGACGGGAAGGGTGCAGCAGCGCTGTTAGCCTCGGCGATTATGGACAATGAGATTGTTGGAATTAATCGCGAGAGCGTCACCTCGTGGATGGCGCAGCACGTGGGCGCGCTCGCCCCGCTCTCGTTCGATCTGATCGCGGGGGGCCGCTCGAATCTCACGTATCGGGTTACCGATGCCCGGGGACTCTCCTACGCCCTTCGTCGCCCCCCGACCAGCCACGTGCTGCCGACCGCCCACGACATGGTTCGTGAGCACACCATCATCTCCGCGCTGTACCCGCTGCAGATCCCGGTCGCGAAACCGCTCGGACTCTGCACCGACGAATCGGTGAACGAGCGGCCGTTCTACGTCATGGAGTTCGTCGAAGGCGCCATTCTTCGAGACCGGTCCGAGGCCGAAGCCACCTTCGCCCTCGCGACACGACGAACAATCGGCGACAACCTCGCCGCCACCCTCGCCCAACTCCACGACGTCGACATCGAAAGGGCGGGCCTGTCGGGTCTCGCCCGCCACGAGGGCTACATCGAGCGCCAACTTCGGCGCTGGCGAAGCCAGTACGAGCAGATGAGCGTCGAGGGAGTCAACCACAACGGCATCGTCGAGTCGGTGGGCGACAAGCTCGCCGCCTCCATTCCCACCCAGCAGCGGGTCTCGGTCGTGCACGGCGACTACCGCCTCGACAACACCGTGCTCGACGAGCACGGTCGGGTGAAGGCGATACTCGACTGGGAGATCTGCACGTTGGGCGACCCGATGGCCGACCTCGGACTGCTCCTCGTCTACTGGGCCGAGCCCTCCGACCCCACCGCCGCGCTCCTCGGCTTGGCGCCCACCACCGCGGCCGGCTTCGCCACCCGTGATCAGGTGCTCGCCGCGTACGCCAGTCACACCTCGCTCGATGTCAGCCACGTCGCCTACTATCAGGCATTCGGATATTGGAAGTTGGCCTGCATCATGCAAGGTGTCTTCGCGCGCTACAGCGCCGGGGCGACCGCGGGTGACCAGGGCAGCGTCGCTGAGTATCCCAAACATATTGCAATGCTGGCCGAAACCGCCCAGCAAACCTTGGAGCACCGCTGATGGACGATGAAATCTACGACCGGATTATTTTTCTGGCCGATCCCGAGCTGAACGAACCCGTCCTCGTCTTTTGCTTCGAGGGCTGGATCGACGCCGGCCTCGGCGCGAGTACCGCGATTTCGGCGATGCTCAACACCATCAGTACCGAAGTGCTCGCCACCTTCGATACCGAATACTTCATTGACCAGCGGGCTCGGCGTCCAATCGCGCGCATCGTCGACGGCATCACGACCGAACTCACGTGGCCCGAGATTCAACTCCGTTACGGGCGCGACGGCGACGGCGCGGACATACTCTTTCTCGTCGGTCCCGAACCGGACTTCCACTGGAGCGACTTCGTCGACGTCGTCACCGACGCTGCCGGACGCTTTGACGTGCGCCTCGTCGTGGGCCTCGGGGCCTTTCCCGCTCCCACGCCCCACACGCGCCCCGTGCGGGTCATTGGCACCGCGCCCGAGTCGAGCGCCCACTTGCTGCCGCTCGTCGGCACGGTCTCGGGGGAACTCGAACTGCCGGCGGGGATCAGTGCCGCCTTGGAGCTCGGTTTCTCCGAGGTCGACATGGACATTCTCACGCTCTGGGCCCGCGTGCCCCACTACGTCGCCTCGATGCCGTATCCGCAGGCGGCGGCGGCCCTGATTGACGGGTTGGCCCGAATCGCCGGGCTGACGCTGGACGCGAGCCACCTTCGCGCCTCGGCGGACGAGGCCCGCCAGCGCGTGGATGATCTGGTCACGAACAACCCTGATCACACCTCCATGGTCGAGCAGCTCGAAGAGGCCGCGGACGAGGTCGAGGGAACGTCGCTCGGCGAGGACTTGCCGAGCGGCGACGAGTTGGCGGCCGAACTCGAGCGATTCCTGCGGGGCGAGGCGAGTTAACCACAGCGCCTAACGTGCCAGTCATGAAGAAGAACGTCATGATTACCGGCGCCGGTTCAGGATTCGGCAGACTCGCGGCTCTTGCGCTGAGCGGGCGGGGCCACCACGTCATCGCGACCACCGAGACCGACGAGCAGGCGGCCGCGCTGCGCAGTGAGGCACCGCAACTGGAGGTTCACCGCCTCGATATCACGACCCGCGACGTCGAGAAGACCTTCGACTGGCCGATCGACGTGCTCATCAACAACGCCGGGGTCGGCGAGACCGGTCCGCTCGCGGATATTCCCATGGAGCGGCTGCGCCATCTCTTCGAGGTGAACGTCTTTGGCACGCTCAACGTGACCCAGGCGGTGTTGAAGGCCATGGTCGCCAACCACAGCGGGCGCGTCATCATCATGTCGTCCATCGCCGGCGTGCTTCCCGCGCCGGCCTTCGGGCCCTACGCCATGACCAAGCACGCGCTCGAGGCCATGGGCAAGGCCCTGCGCGCCGAACTCGCGCCCCTCGGCATCGACGTCACTCTGATCAACCCCGGTCCCTACCTGACTGGCTTCAACGACCGTATGGCCAGCTCGATGTGGGAGTGGTTCGGCGACCAGTCGCTCAACGGCTCCGAGGCCGAACTCTTTCGAGCCATAGGTGACTTCGTCACGACCGGTCAGCGGGATCCCGCCGAGGTCGCCACCCGACTGGTGGAGCTCACCGAAGCGCTCACCACGACGGAGAACAACTTCGTGCCACCCGACATCAAGGCCCAACTGGGACTTCAGTAGTTGCGGGCCTACGACGCAGCGTCGACGTCGCCGTCCTCGATCCTGAGGCCGAGTCCTAGCGCGTAACCGTCGAGGAAGACAGCGCACTCCCCTTGGCGCGGGTGGCGGTTGGCGACCTCGTAGAACGCCGCCGAGTGGTCGGCCTCTTGGAGATGCGCCAACTCGTGTACGAGGACCGCATCGATCACCCAGTCGGGACACTGGCGCAGGCGGCTCGATACCCGGATCTCTCGAGTCGCGGGCGAGCACGACGCCCACCTGGCCCGCTGGTTGTTGACCCAACGAACCGAACTCGCCACCACGCCATCGTTGTAGAGTTCGGCGAGCACGTTGGCGCGCTCTTCGAGCGAGGCATCGCCCGCCGCATTTTGCGGCCGTTGCGTCAAGAGCCTCTCTACGAGACCGTCGACGAAGACCGCGCGCTCGCGCCCGCGCAGTCGGGCGGGGATCTGGACCACGATGCGGCTCCCCGACCAGTGGGCGGTGCCGGTCTTCTTTCGACGCGACGACGCCCGCACCTCCACCTCGGGGCGATCGAAGCGCGGCGGCTCGACGTGAATCGAGGTCTGGGACGTGGAGTGGGGGCGGTGCGCCATCAGACGATTATGTTGACCAGCCGCGGTGGTCGGGCCACCACTCGCTGCACGGAGACGCCGGCGAGGGCCCCGATAATGATTGGATCGGCGAGGGCCAAGGCCTCGGCGCCGGCCTCGCTCGTCGTGGGGTCGATCTGCAGTCGAGCGCGGACCTTGCCGTTGATCTGCACGACCATGGTGACGGAATCTTGCTTCACGAGCTCGGGGTCAGCGACTGGCCAGGACTGCAGATGCACCGACGCCAGGTCCGGGAACCGCGACTCCCAGATCTCGGCGGTGACGTGCGGGGCCATGGGTGCGAGCAACTTCACGATCGTGTCGATCGCTTCGTCGAGCGTCGTGCGTTCGATGCCGTGCTCGCCGCGGGCGGCCTTCGACACGGTATTGAAGAGCTGCATCAGCTCGGCGACGCCGATGTTGTAGCCCCAGCGCTCATAGCTCTCGGTGACCGCGGCGATCGCTCGGTGCAGCGCGCGACGCACCCCGACGTCCGCGTCGTCGACGGCGTCGTGAAAGTTGACCTCGTCGTACTCGCTCAACCGGTAGACGCGGTCGAGGAATCGGGCGCACCCTTCGATGATCTCCTCGGTCTGATCGGTCCAGTCCACGTCGTCGGCGGGGGGACCGGCGAACAGATGGAAGAGCCGCAGCCCGTCGGCGCCCACGGTGTCGTAGTACTTCTCGGGGGCAATCTGATTGCCCTTGGACTTGGACATCTTCGTGCCGTCGAGTCGGATCATTCCCTGCGTGAAGAGGCGACGAAACGGCTCGCGCGGTAGACCCGGCGCCATGCCAATGTCGACGAGCGCCTTCAGGTAGAAGCGCGCGTAGAGCAGGTGCAGGATTGCGTGCTCGATGCCGCCGATGTACTGGTCGACCGGCATCCACTTGGCGGCCTCGACGGGGTCGAAGGCCTGGCCCGGAGTGAAGGGATCCGCGAAGCGCAGGTAGTACCACGACGAATCGGTGAACGTGTCCATCGTGTCGGCCTCGCGCCGCGCCGGCTCGCCGCAGACCGGGCAGGTCGTGTTGCGAAAGCCCTCGTGGGTGGCGAGCGGCGACTGGCCGCTCTTATCCATCGTCACGTCATCAGGCGCCACGATCGGCAGTTGCTCCTCGGGCACTGGCACCATTCCGTGGGTGTCACAGTAGACAATCGGTATCGGACAGCCCCAGAAACGTTGACGCGATACCAGCCAGTCGCGCAGGCGGTAGTTGACCTTGGTGACGCCGTTGGCGTGCTCGGCCAGATACTCCGTTGCCTTGACCTTCGCGCTCGCAACGTCGAGTCCGTCCATGAAGCCGGAGTTGACGTGCACTCCGTCGCCCGAGTACGCGCCACCCTCGAAATCAACCGGCGGCTGCGTGGTTCGCACTATGGGCAGTCCGTGGACCGTCGCGAACGCGAAGTCGCGCTCGTCCTCGGCGGGAACCGCCATGATCGCCCCGGTGCCGTAGGTGCCGAGCACGTAGTCGGCAACGTAGACCGGAACCTCTTCGCGGGTGAACGGGTTGATGACGAAGCTGCCGGTGAAGGCACCCCGCTTCTCGAGGCCGGCGCCCGCGTCCGACGAGGCCGTGCGTTCGAGCTCGCTCGCCGACGACGCGCGCGCCACGAGCTCGTTCACCTGCTCTCGTTCGTCGTCGGTCGTCAGTTCATCGAGCAGCGGGTGCTCGGGGGCTATGACCGCGTAGGTCACGCCGTAGCCGGTGTCGGGACGGGTCGTGAAGACCCGCAGCGCCTTTGCGGGCTCCATCGCGAGTGGCAGGTCGAACTCCACGCCCTCCGAGCGGCCTATCCAGTTGCGTTGCATGGTCTTCACGCGCTCGGGCCAGTCCAGCGTGTCGATATCGTTCAGCAGCTCTTCGGCGTAGTCCGTGATCCTGAAGAACCACTGCTCGAGGTTCTTGCGGATCACGAGGTCGCCCGAGCGGTCACAGGTCCCGTCGGCGTGCACCTGCTCGTTCGCGAGCACCGTGGCGCAACCCGGGCACCAGTTCACCGGGGCCTCGGCGCGGTACGCCAGCCCCGCTTTCCAGAAGGCGAGAAAGATCGTCTGGGACCACCTCATGTACTCGGGGTCGTGACTGAAGACCTCGCGGCGAAGGTCGTAGACCGCGCCGAGGCGTCGAAGGGACGAACTCAGCTCCTTCATCCGGGCGTCGGTGAAGGGGCGGGGGTGGCTGCCGGCCTTGATGGCGGCGTTTTCCGCGGGCAGACCGAAGGAGTCGAACCCGATGGGCGACAGCACCGCGTTGCCGCGCATGGTCTGGTAGCGAACCACGAGGTCACCGAAGGTGTAGTTGCGCACGTGGCCCTGGTGGGCGGCGCCCGACGGGTAGGGGTACATGCACAGGGCGAAGAACCGCTCACGAGGGTCGTCGTTGTCGACTTCGTAGGTCCCTTCTTCCAGCCATCGTGCTTGCCACTTGGCTTCAACTGCTGTCACATCAAAAGGGCGGGCCATCACTACATTCTACGGAAGCAGCGACCTAACCTCTTTCTTGAAAGATGAGGTCGCCATGGAAGAACCAACGTACGTCCTCGTCCACGGCGCGTGGGGCGGCGCATGGTGCTGGGACGAATTCATCAAGGACCTCGATTCGCGTGGCGCCCGTTGGCGCACCGTTGACCTGCCGAGCGGGCAAATCGGGACCGACGCGCGAAGCGACCTCGCCATCGACGCCAGCGTGGTGTCTGCAGCCGCGGCCACCGTTGAGGGTCCGGTCGTGCTCGTCGGGCACAGTTACGCCGGTGCCGTCATCACCGAAGCCGCGCCCCACGTGGCCAACCTCGATGGCCTGGTCTACGTCGCGGCCACCGTCCCCGATATCGGTCAGAGCCACTCGGATACTGCCCGCCTCGTGCGGGTGCGCACTCTCATGGACGGCGCTATTCGAGTCGACGGCCCCCTTTTGCTCCTCGACGTCGAGGTCGCCGCGCTCGCCCTCTATCAGGAGAGCACACCCGAACTTCGCGAGTGGGCCTGTTCGCGACTATCCACCCAGACCCTGGCCAGCTTTCGCAGCGCTCGCACGGCCCCGGCGGTGGAGGTCCCGACTCGATACATACTCTGTCGCCACGACCGCGCCCTCGACCCCACCCTTCAAGAACTGATCGCCCAACGCTGTGACGCAGTGATCGAACTGGAGAGCGATCACTGCCCGTTTCTCTCGCACAGCGCCCAACTCGCCGACGTCCTGCTCGGCTGACTTTTGAGCCAGGCCCGATGTAACTGCTAGCATCGAGAAGCCTTTGGGGGTATAGCTCAGCTGGTAGAGCACTTGCATGGCATGCAAGGGGTCCGGGGTTCGAATCCCCGTACCTCCACCAA
>Ga0182013_10004034_pt1 | contig 17895 bp, 14 predicted proteins | sample 612S2MmetaG_FD_120487 | JGI IMG/M metagenome (GOLD analysis project Ga0182013, IMG submission 120487) | Permafrost microbial communities from Stordalen Mire, Sweden - 612S2M metaG | ecosystem: Environmental > Terrestrial > Soil > Wetlands > Permafrost | place: Sweden: Stordalen | collected...
ATGGCCGGCGACCTGCTCTGCATAGAACAAGTCCCCGTTACCATTAGTGCAGGCCTCTACTAGAACGATCTTGGCGTTGGGAGCCATGGCGTGCGCCCACTCAATGTCCAAGTCCTCCTCCAGGCCCCAGCCCGTATTGCCCGCCGGCCTGCCGTCGCAACTGGCCGTCATGCCGTTAAGAGTTCCCCAACTCGAATTGGCATAGACCTTAGTGAAGGTTGCTGCCGGCAAGCCATAGTTACTGGAAAAAGCCGCCAGGTCAGACGCCGCATTCGGATTGTCAAAGGCATCCACTAACACGATCGCGCCGAAGCCGCCGCTGGGGTGGTTGGTGCCACCGGTTGCCGGGTTGCATCCCGAGTAGATTGGGCCAACCTGGTAAACGCAACCCAACGATGCCGGAGTTTCTCCCGGGAAGGTGTAGTCGGGGCTTCCGGAAGACGACTTACGACCGTTGGGAGCGAAAATAAGAACATTCGTGTGGGCGCGCACGCCGGCGTCCTCCGGCCGCACAACACTGCTCTCCGGGGTGATCACAGTGCCCTGAGGCCTAACAATCGCGGACTGCGCCGCCTGTTCTTCCGTCGTTATCGCCTGTTGCGCTTGGGTCGCTTCTTGTGGTGAAGTCAACTCCTCCTGAGCTGCTGCCAGCGCGGAAGTTCCCAAAGCAAATGACAAAAGCACCGCAAATGCAAACAACCTTGTCTTAGTCATATCTTCCTCTTTCATTGAATTGAATTTGACGTTCCGTTGTAGTCGTCCGCGTATTAGCTTCTGGTTGCAGAATAGTGATCCAGACTGGCAAAACGTTTCATGACCTGAGAACGCCAAGCGGAGAACTCGCAGGAAGGCGCGCTGCCCGTCATCAAAGCAGCCGGACGGGGGCGAATGAAAAGTGATGCCCGAACTTATTATGCAAAGAGTTTGCAGATAAAGAGGTAGGTTGCAATCCGAGTGTCATTCCTCGTGAGCTGCGACACGCGGGTGCCGGCTAGCGGGCGGAATACGGCGATCCACTGCTCCCTGTAGTGGGAAGCAGTTGCGCAGTGGCAAGCGCCCGATTTCGCTTCACCTGGTAACTATAGAGCTGGAAGGGAGCCCAGTAGAAAGGTTTACGGAAAACGGAACCTGAATGCAGAAGAGATAGCTTGGCGGTTCGAAGAGCGACATCGGGGTTGTGGCCTGCAGCCAACTCTTCATAGAGCCGGTCCATGAGCTGAGGCGTGGCTGAGTCGCTAGCTTGCCAAAGTGCCGCAATCACGTTGTGTGCACCAGCGCGCAGAAAGGCCCACGAAAGCCCTACCAGTCCTTCCCCGGTGTAGGCACGCGCGCCAGCGCCATAACAGGTTGATATAGTGACAAGGTCCGCCTGAACCGGCCGGCGAATAATGTCGCGGGCATAGAGTTTGACCGAGTCATCATCGAGCGCAACCTTCGACAAAATGACGGCGGAATCCAGCGGGCTAAGTCTACTCGCTGTAGCGTGGGCCACAAAATGTATGTAGGAGAACGGCTCGAGATTACTGCTCAAGTAGGCCTGGGTCGTCGCCCCAACGCCGGTAAGGACCGTCCGATCGGATGGTGCAAAGTGCCTCTCAACGCTACGTATTTCGATTGCGGCATCGGGCAAGTCGGCATACTCATGGTTCGGCGAAACAGGGTCTCCAATCAGCAAAAGCTTTGGTCTGGAGGGCTGGGTCGCGGAAGACGTTCTCAGCAGCCTGAGCGCGCCGGCATTTATTATGGTTGCGTCTTCGATAAGATAATGTAACTTGTCACCGGACACGAGTAGAGTTTCGAAATTCAGATTGTTCAAGGTGCCGTCAGGAATGATGATGGTGTGCGAACTACGTGCGATTTCACGGCGAGCTGGTGCGACCAGAATGTTGTACAGGTCGATCCCGTTCTGGTTGGCTGTTCGTAGCACGTCCCGCGGCCCTTGCAATTGTTCGCCATAGGTTCGGACTAGAGCATCGATGAGCGCTACCGGTGGAAGCGGGAAAAGCGAGACTTGGTTCCGCGTCACTACCCACAAGTAAGAGTATTTCGGCCCCAGCCAATAGAACAGTATTGTGGCATCGGTGCGCGCGGCTAGCCTTTGCGGATTCTGCATCGCCGCTGGTTTGGAAATAGAATACTGTTTCGTCGGGCCCAGTCCTTCGGCAAGTGTCTGCGCGCGGCTGTAGTCAGCTACCTGGAGAGCTTCTACGGTTGCACCTTGATCCACAAGAAAGTGAATATAGTCATCTTGAAGGTGGGCGGCATTGCCGAGAAATGGCAGTCTAAGTTCCTCCTCATGGAGCGAAGACCGTGCGCTTTCTAACGTTGCCAGGGAAAGCCGGTACTGCCGCGCGGCGTCCAATGGGCGATGTTCATCTTCATAGAGCCTCGCCAGGCTCTCTTGTGCTTCCCACTTTAATGAGATCTCGCTTTGTCCATCAGCTGCAACTTCACGAAACAGTTGGCTGGCACGAGCGGCATCATTCTGATGCGCAGCGATCTTCCCCTCCACCAGCAGGGCGTCGAGCTCTCCTGCACGGTCTCCCTGGGAGCGGCAGAGACTGACCGCCTGTTGGCTGTACCGAATCGCTTGGTTCCACTCCTGTTGCTCAACCGAAACCGCCGCCAGGTCTGTCATCGCATCGACCAGGTCTTCCTTGTCTTCCGATTGCTGTGCCAGCGCTAGCGACTGTTTGTAATAACTTTTCGCGACAGCGGTTTGGTTCACCTCCTGGGAGACAAGTCCCAGCGCGCGTACCCATTTCAGCAAGTCACTCTTTGCCGTCAGATTGCGGGCCTCATCTGCCGCCTGCTGAAAAAAGAAAACGGATTTGTCGGTGTCGCCCATTCTGTAATAAGCCCAGCCCAGGTTGCCCAGAGCTTTCTGCTCCGCGAAATGCGCTCCCAGGCCCCGTGCAGCCTGATAGCCATCCGTCGACCATACGATAGAGTTGTCGTAGTGTTCTTGCTTCAAGGCAGTAATCCCGAGATTCAACAAGGTTGTGGCTTCAAGGAATTTGTCTTTCTGTCCACGAGCTGATCGCAAGCTTTGGCGAAAGAAAATGTCAGCCATGGCGAGATTTCCTCTGCCGAATTCGACCACACCATGGACCTGAGCAAGCTGGCCATTGACCGAGGAGTTATTAAGCTGGCATAGATGGTCGGCCTTTTGCAGGTGTTCGTTAGCTTCCTGGTCGCGGCCGAGCCGTGCCAGCGCCAAGCCCTCTACCATATATTTTTGGATAGCTTGGTCTCCGCTGGAGAGATCTGCAGGCAAGGGGAAGTTCAATATCGAGAGCGCTTCCTGATCGAGCTTCCTATAGGCGAGAATCTCCGCTTCGAGTATGCGAAACTTCCATGCCCACTCGACACTCTGCCGAGAATATCGATCGCGCCCCGCTTTGGCCTGTTGCTCCGCTTTGACCAGGTCACCTCTGACCATCGTCAAGCGCGCCTGCTGGTAGTCTTCTCCCGGATCAGACTTCCACCTGCGGTTGCTACAGGACAATGCCAGGAGGACAAGTACGACTAACCATCCTATGGATAAGTGCTGCCATTGGTCCTTGTATCGCCCCCGCCAATTACTCCTTGTACAGGACAGCCCAGCTCTAGCCGGACCATGATCAGATGGAAAGAGTTGTGATCGAGCAGCAACTCGCCCAGAAATACTTTGCCAAAGTCGGGGATAACCAGGACATGGCCGAAGGACTTCCCGGGGCAGTCTCCTTCTATCTTTTGCACCAGTGAGCATAGAACCATACCCCTTTCTTGATTCAGCGCTTCCCCCAGGTTGGGGTCCGACTGGGGCAAAGGATATCGCAGCTGCAGCCAATCGCGATACCGGCTCCAAACCGGGCTGGCTGTGCCTTCTTGCTCAGATCTCATTCTACGGTGCAGCTCGCCGACCTTCTTCAAGAAGGCTGGATTCTGAATACAGGGTTGCTTGGGATATTCGTTGGCATCATCCGGATCGCAGAAACCGAGGTCGATCACCGGCTCGATTTTGCGGCCGCCGATTCGGAGGTTAACGAATTGCGTGCCGACGAAGGAAACTTTCGGGGTGTAGCCTTGGCGCGGATGCTCGGTGGAGATTTGCGCCACCACCCGATCGGCGGTGACTACATTTAGTATGTTCAGACCTTCGAGCGCGGTTGATACGACCGTTGTCCAACTGCCGTTACGTTCGTTAAGGCTTCCCGCCACTTGCGTCTGCGCGGCCTGGAACGAAAGTATGCCCTGGAACCGGAAATCCTCCGAACGTGCCGTTGCGTACCCTCCGACTGCAGGCAGAGACAGCGGCGCTTGAACCGGCACAACCTGCTCGAAGGGGCGTTCGATTCGACCGCCGATCGCGCTAGCGTCAGCGTGATAGAAATGAGTTCTCGTCGCTTTGTCGTCCATTTGGCCTGTTCCTTTCAGTCAATCTCGATGCAGACTTAGCGCAGTTGTAGATTAAACAAATAACGCGCGAGTTCAGGGCCCTCGGTAGCTCCCGCGCCCATGCCCCGCACCACGAGCACATACTCGCCGGACTGGTTATTGGCGGGGGCGACGCGGATTGCCAAGGAGTCTTTTGCAGACTCCACAGCTTCAGCCGGAATCGTAAGCGCCCACACTTTTGTTCCCGCTGGACTCAATAGCTCGGCCGAATAGGAACTGAAGCGGTTGTCGGCGGGGATGTCGACAAACAAGACGAACGGTTGCCCGGCTGGGGCCGTAACCACCGTCTGGCTGTCGCCGCGAGCGGTTCCACTGCTCAAATAGGCCGACTCAAGGACGCGTGGCTTGGTGAGCTCGGCAATGGTATTGGATAGCGCCGGGTGCACGACCAAAGCCTGATAACCAATGACCGCCAAGAGAATCGCGAAAGCCGGAACTACAAATGCCGGTCGCAGCCAGGCAAACCAACCGGACTTCACCGGAACTGCCGGCATCGGCACGATTGCCGGCGTGGACAACGTTTTCTTACTATGCTCGATAAAAGCGGCCGCCATTCGCACGTCGATCGCGCATTCCGGACAGCCAAAAAAATGCTCTTCAAACTGGTCTCTTATTTCAGGTGGAAATTCGTCGAGGAGATATCGTTCTGTCGCCATCAGTTGGAGCGCTTCACTGTGGTCCATTTGTCTAGTCTCCTTCGAATAGTGCGAAATCGCTCGAATCCGTTACAAGCCGGCTATTCCCCGCCTGCCTGTTCCCTCTGAGTCACAGTCTTGAGATACATGGATCGAAAATTCTGCTTGGCGCGATGCAGCAATACTCGCAGGTAGTTCCGATCCACTCCGAAGTCGTGGCACACCAGGTCCTTATCGCGTTCTTCGAGAAAGACTTCCTTCAACAGGCGGCGATCTCTTTCCGGCAACTCGTCAATCACTCGGCGGACGTTCTCCGCCGCTTGCTTGTGGATCAGGGTATTCAAGGCATCGACTGCCTGATCAGGCAGACGCTCGCTGTCCTCCTCCTCCAAGGGCGTATTGCGTGACGATGACCGGTAGGACTCCAACAATACGTTGTTGCAGGTTGAATTCACGAAGGCTCCCAGCCGCTCCGGCTCCCGAATCCCTGCCCCCGAGCGCAGGGTGGCAAAGACGCGGGCGAATGTTTCCTGCCGCACATCTTCAATGGCCTGTTCCGAACGCAACCGAGAGTGTAGCTTGAGGCGCATCAACTCGCTGAAATAGCTGACGAAGTGCTCCTGCGTGCGGTAGTCGCCCGCACGAAGCCGTTCGAGATAGGGGCCGTCGAAAGCGAAAAACTGCAAGCGCTTGTCCTTTGGGAATCTGAAAATGGAAGCAATCTTACACCGTGGCTGGGCAAGATGCAGCAACTTTGCAAGTCACTGGGCCGCCTAATCGCCTTTTGTCAGGGAAAATCACGGCATTACTGAAACGGTTTAGCCTTCCAACACACTATGTGACTGGAGGCAAGCAAATGGCAACACAGGAACATGCTGAAAAAGGAGAACGGATTCATCGAGCTCCTCTCGTCAAGAACGTTCTTCCTACCAGCGGGATCGTAATCTCTGGAGGAAAGCGTATCTGCAGCGCGCCTTCTGTCCACAAGGGGGACAAGGCGGCCCACCGGGCTTCAACGAAAGACGCAGCCGCACCAAGGTCCTCTCAAGAACCGAAAAGGTCGTGAGGAATATCTGCCAGACGGAAGAATACATTCCGCATTGGTGGTCGATAACAAGCTAATCCGCAGCGAGGAGGAACTATGGCTTTACCAGAAGTTGTTGTTTATTGGGACGCTAACTGGGGTGGTGATAGCTTTCGCACAAACCTCGACATCAACTACGTGGGAGACGAGTGGAACGATCAGATCTCTTCCATCGTCGTCGTCTCCGGAACCTGGCAGTTCTTCGAAAACGCTAACTTCGGAGGCGCCGCCAGTAATTTACTGGGACCCGGCTACTACAGTTTTGTCGAGAACTCAGATGTCAATATTGCTAACGACAGTATCTCGTCTTTCAAGATTGTTAGCTTCGATCCAGTCTAGAGAGGCAGTTGCTTCACTACTCTTGGTTACGAAGCTCACAGAGATGCAGTCCTGTCCGAAAAACCGGGATTTCGGTAACTTGCCAGGTCCGCCGCATGAGTGACTTGAAGTTACCGACATCCCATTTTCGTTCAACATCAATCCTCAAGTCCCTCTGATTCTTTACAGTGATGTAAACAGACCAAGTGCCTTCGCTCTCCGGAGCTTCAGCCGGTGCCGAGTCCAGAGCTGAAATTCTGAGGGATAGTGAGGGTCCGTCCGATTCGGAGTGCCGACGCTGCTTCTGCAGTCAGGCGAGGCGTGCCGGCTACACGTCCTTCTTTTCCACAACTGCAATCCCCAATTCCTTCAACTGGCGCTCGCTGACCGGCGTTGGCGCGTCTACCATCAGATCGACGGCCTTCGCGGTCTTGGGGAAGGGAATCACTTCGCGCAAGCTATCGGCGCCGGCCAGGATCATCACGATGCGATCCAGTCCCAACGCGATTCCACCGTGCGGCGGCGTGCCGTATTGCAACGCCTCCAGGAAGAAGCCAAAGCGCGCCTGCTGCTCTTCCGGCGACATGCCCATCGCCTTGAAGATCTTGCTCTGGATGTCTTGCCGATGAATACGGATCGAGCCGGAACCTAGTTCGGTGCCGTTCAGCACCACGTCATAAGCCAGCGAACGCACGGCGCCGGGATCGCTCTCCAGCTTGTCCATGTCCTCGTCGTGCGGCGAGGTGAAGGGATGATGAGCGGCGTTCCAGCGTCCCTCGGCTTCGTCCCATTCGAACATGGGAAAATCCGTGACCCATAGCAATCGAAAGTTGCCCTGTTTGAACGCGCCGTGCCGCTCGGCATACTTCTGTCCCAGCGCGAGCCGCAGTTGCCCCGCGGCGGAATGGACGGCGTGGGCTTGTTGCCGGGCCTTTGACGCGGTGGCCGGCTCGGTGCGCTTCGCGCCCGCGACCACAACCAGGAGGTCTTCGGCATTCGGCTCGGCAATCTCGCGGACCTTCGCCGCCGCCTCAGGAAACGATTTCTCCAGCCGCTTGATGTCCTCGAAGACCTTAGCGTCTTTGCGCTCGCCGAACATAGTCTTGATCTCGTCGCGTTCCTTGCGCGTGGGCTCGCCCACTTTCGGGATGACGATGGCCACGACGGGAAGCTCGGCATCGATGTGCAGCGCTTCCAGGTTCTCCGACGTAAACGCGTGGCGGACGTCGGCCATGCAAGGCAGGCGCAGGTCAGGCTTGTCGATGCCGTACAGACGAATGGCCTGGTCGTAGCTCATTTGTGGGAACGGCGTCTGCAAATCCACGCCGATGGTCGAGAACGCAGCTTTCAGAAATCCTTCAACGGTGTGAAAGACCATTTCCGGACGCGCGAAGCTGATCTCCAAATCGATCTGGGTAAACTCCGGCTGGCGATCGGCGCGCAAGTCCTCATCGCGGAAACAGCGCACGATCTGGAAGTACTTGTCGAAGCCCGAGATCATGAGGATCTGCTTGAACAGTTGCGGCGACTGCGGCAGCGCGTAGAACTCGCCCGGATACACGCGGCTGGGAACGAGGTAGTCGCGCGCGCCCTCGGGGGTGGAGCGCGTCATGAACGGGGTTTCGATTTCGTAGAAGCCTTGCGCATTCAGGTGCTCGCGAATGGCGATGGACACCTTGTGCCGCAGCTGGATGTTGCGCTGCAAGTCAGGCCGCCGCAGGTCGATGTAGCGATACTTCAGGCGCACTTCTTCGTTGGCCAGCACCGAATCGCTGGGCGAGAAGGGCAGTGTCTTGCAGTCGTTCAGCAGGCGCAGCTCGTCGGCGACCACCTCGACTTCGCCGGTGGAAATGTTCTTGTTGATCGTACCCGCATCACGCAGTTTCACGTGTCCGATCACCGCAAGAACAAATTCCGAGCGAACGGCGTTGGCTTTGTCATGAACTTCGGCGCCGGCGTCGGCGGTGACGACGACTTGGGTGATGCCGCTGCGGTCGCGCAGATCGAGGAAGATAATGTTGCCGAGATCGCGGCGGCGATTGACCCACCCCATGAGCACAACTTTCGAGCCGGCGTCGGAGGCGCGCAGCTCGCCACACATATGAGTCCGTTTTAGATCACCTAAGAAATCGAGCATGATGTCCTTACTATTGAAGGGGCGCAGCTTTAGCTGCGCCGTCGTGACTTCCCTCTTATATTGTCATCCCGACCGAGCGGCTTTAGCCGCGAGTGGAGGGACCTGCTTTTTGCGTGCGGGCCGCAGATCCCTCGGCTTCGCTCGGGATGACAAATCTAAAGGGACGAGCAGCGCCCCAACGACAGCTCTAATAAAGTCTCTTTCTATTTTCGCAGGTATTCGACGAGTTCGGGGCGAGGCACCTGCACCTGTTCACCGGTCGCAAGATTCTTTACTGCGAACTTGTCGGACGCAACTTCGTTTTCGCCGACGATTACGATGTAACGCGCGCCGGCTTTTTCGGCGAGTTCGAAGGACTTTTTCAGCCGGAAAATTTCTTCGCCCAAATCGGCGCTGATGCCATCACGGCGCAACGCGCGGGCGAGCTTCAGGGCGTGCGCGTTCATCCCCGCACCCAGCGGAGCAACGAAGGCATCGATTCTTGCTGGCGGCCGCTCGCCCTGCGATTGCAACGCCAGAATCAGGCGATCTTCGCCAATCGCAAAACCGATCCCGGGAGCTTTGGGCCCCTCAAGCGACTCCGAAAGTCCATCGTAACGCCCGCCGCCCAGGACCGCACTTTGCGCGCCCAGGCCGCCGTGGGTGAACTCGAACGTGGTGCGCGTGTAGTAGTCGAGACCGCGGACCATGCGCTCGTTGATCGAGTAGCGGACGCCTACGGCATCGAGCATCGCGCGTACCGCCGCGAAGTGTTGGCGGCATGCGTCGTCGAGATATTCGCCGATCTTGGGCAGCTTCTCGATGAGCGGCTGATCTTCCGGCACTTTGCAGTCGAGCACGCGCAGCGGATTGGTTTCGGCACGGCGCTGGCAGTCGGCGCACATCAAATGGACCACCGGCTGCAGCGCTTCGCGCAGCGCCTGGTTGTAGCGCGCCCGATCTTCGGCACAGCCGACCGAATTCAGTTGCAATTGCCAGTCGGTCAAGCCGACCTCGTCGAGCAACGTGGCCAGCATCTCCAGCACTTCGGCATCGCGCGCCGGCGATTCGCTGCCCGCACTCGGCGGCCCGATAATCTCAGCGCCGATTTGGAAGAACTGGCGATAGCGTCCTTTCTGCGGACGCTCACGGCGAAACTGCGGCCCGATGTAGTACAGCTTTTGCAGCGTACCTTTCTTGTCGAGGCCGTGCTCGATATAGGCGCGAACCACTCCGGCCGTGTTTTCCGGACGCAAGGTCAGCGACTGGGAGCTTGCGAAGAAGTTGCCCGCGACGCCTTCAATCCTCACGTCTTCAGTCGCAACCGAAGAAGATATTCTTACTGCCGCGTCGGGAACTACGAGGCGAAGCCAAATCGCAAGATTACTAAACTGTTGCGAAAATTCGCCCTTTGCGAGATTCCCCGCTTCCTTCAGTGCGGTTATTACATCCTCGGAAACTCTTGGCCGAAAGGCCACGAATTCGACGTGGCCAGTTAAGCCCGCCGGGGTCTCGACCTTGCGCCAATATTGACGGACGCCAAGTCTTTCCAGCTTCGCTACGAGTGACGGGATACCCTGCCCCTGCTGGATAACCGACGGATTGAGCCTTATCCACTCGTCTATAAGTTTCGCTTGGTTGAACCGCTCGCCGTCCTCCCAAGTAAACATTTCTTTCGAGACGATGTCGGTCTCTTCGCCGACGCTCCGCGAGAAGAGCTGGGTGTCCTCGAAGATGGGTGTGCGGATCTCGTGATAGTTGTAGCGCGCGAAGACGTCGCGCATCTTGGCCTCGACCCGGTTCCATAGGTCGGTGTCGGGCGGGAGAAGATCGCGAGTTCCGCGGACGGCCTTAATCATAAGAATCAGTGGTCAGTTGCCAGTGGTCAGTTGTCAGAATAAGCAGTCAGCAATCAGCACTTAGCATCCAGCCAGCAATGTGCACGGGCTGAACGCTGAGTGCTGATGGCTGATTACTTCTTGATCTCCGCCAGATAATTTTCCTTGTATCCCAGATAGTTCCGCCCATAGCGCAGGATCGTTTCCTGGTCTTCGTCCATCAACTTCTTGCGGAACTTGCCGGGCACACCCATCCACAGCGATCCGGCTTCGACCTCGGTGCCCTCGGGAATCAAGGTTCCGGCGGCAATGATTGAGCCGGCACCGATACGCGCCCCATTGAGGATGACCACACCCATGCCGATGAGGCAGCGGTCCTCGACGACGCAACCGTGTAGCGTGACCGAGTGGCCAACCGTGACCCAGTCGCCGACGATAACGGGCCATTTGCCGAGCATGCCGTGCAGCACGCTGCAATCCTGGATGTTGCTGTTGGCGCCCACCCGGATGAAATGCACATCGCCGCGCAGCACCGCGTTCATCCAGATGCTGGCGTTTTCGCCCAACACTACGTCGCCGATCAACTGCGCCGACTCGTCGACGTAGCTGGTCGGCGGCACGGTGGGCGTATGTCCTTGGTAGGAGCGGATCATGCTTCCTCTTGGAGAAATCGCGAAACCGTTGCCAGCGGGTGAAAAATAGCGCCCAGCATGGCACCCGCTGAATCCGGAAATGCGCCCAGCAGAGCGCGTGCTGGAAGAAATGCTATCGAGTCTGTAAGTCTTTGAAAATACCATGCCGGGAGCGCAGAGCGAAAGGACGGCCCGGCAAGACTGTGAAGCAGGGACTCGGACTAGTCGCCCAGGCCATGCAATATCCTTTGGGTGATTTTCGGCCAGCCAACCTCAAAGTGCAGCACTGCCGGCGATGAGGCCGTAAGTCTAAAGAACGGAATGCGTCGGATACCGGACAGACCTACGGCAGTCCGGCGGTCTAAGCTGGCCCCCGCGATGTCATCCGCTAGCCTGGGGACACACTAGGCAGTCCGTCCGTTGGAGGCATTCAGCAGGCTTAATATTTCCCGGAGAGCCCCTTATGGCAACGCCTGTGGCAACGCATGCCTCGGGAAGTGAGGACTTCCATCGTTGGCCCGGCAAGCCGCCAGAGAGCGTTTGCATGTTTTGTTTTATTACGGTTGGGGCGTACAAACCTGAATTGCCGGGAAATGCCGAGGATGCCATCGGCGGGAGTGCCCCAGCCGGCCAATCGCTGCTGCGCCTTCGCCCTTTCTTGACTTCAGAGGGCGACACGATGCCACTAAGGCTGAAGAGAGGGCGTCCGGTTTCCTGGCCGAAAGTGCCGTCTTTTTGTTGTCCTTACCTGTGCCATACCCCACCACGGGGTCGCCTAAGTTACTATGCAGCAAAGTAGTAACAGCCATCTACGACTTTGTCGGGATGGCAGAACGGAAATGGTTGGGGTACAAGTGATGTAACGCCACTGCTTCGAAACGGCGAGATACCTCGTAAGTCCGCTGTAAATAATCAAGTAGCAGTGCTAGAGGACAGTTCGCGGTTGGGGATCGAATCACAAGTGGAAGCAACGGTGAGCTGGATGAGGGCTCAGGGCCAGAAAACGGTGCTTTGCGTTGATGATGAGAAGATCGGTCTGCGTGTGCGCAAGATCATGCTGGAGAGCCACGGCTTCCGGGTGCTGACCGCCAACAGCGGGCGGCAGGGCCTTAGCATCTTCGACGATCATCATGTAGATCTGGTGGTGCTCGACTACTATATGCCCGAGTTGAACGGCGGTGAGGTAGCGGCCGAGATGCGCCGCCGTAGACCGGACGTTCCCATCATCTTCCTGTCGGCGTACTTTTCCTTACCTCCAGCCGCCTTGGAACTGGCGAACGCTTTCATCACTAAGGGCGATCCGCCCGACGTCCTGATCGAAAAGATTCAGAAGCTGACGTAAAGTTCACCCGTCGAACCCCCAGCCCTGGCGCCCTACCCAATCCTTCAACGCGCCTTCTTTTGCAGCTCCACACATTGATCGTGCAGCTTGGCGTCGTGGGTCAGGCCATCGGCAATCACGCATTGGTCGAGAGCAGCCTTAGGGTCGGAGTCCTTCAACAGATTAGTCAGCATGAGGTGCGGAGTCGGCCAGTCGGGGGCCAGCTTGGCGGCCGTCTGCAGTTCGGTGATGGCTGTCGGCATGTCCTTCTTCTTCTGATAGACGATGGAGAGGTTGTAGTGGGCGCTGGCGTTCTTGGGTTCCAGCTGAATGGCTGCCTTATATTCGGCGATGGCCTCGTCAGACCTGCCGGCGTCGTCCAGCACGCTGCCCAGATTCATGTGGGTTTCCGCGCTCTTGGGCTGGATTTCCAAGGCTGCCCGGTAGTGCTCGATGGCCCCGGTAAAATCGCGCTTGGCATACAGAACATTGGCCAGATTATTCTGCGCGCTAGCTAACTTGGGATTGAGCCGCACCGCGTCCTTGTACTCGGCGATGGCGCCGTTGAGATCGCGGTTGTGCTTAAGCGCCAGACCGAGATTGTTGTGCGCGTTGGCGTCCTCGGGCTTGAGCTGTACGGCGATTTTGAACTCGGCAATGGCCTCGGTATAGCCGTGGCGATCGAGGTAAACGCGCCCCAGATTATAGTGCGCCTCAAAGTAGTCGGGATAACTCTTGATCGCTTCTTTGTATTCCGCGATGGCATTTTCGGAGTTGCCGTCGTGTTCGAATATCACTCCCTCGTGGAAATGGCGCTCGGCGTCGGCGGGAATGATCTTCCCTGGCTTTTCGGGCGCGGCCGGCACAGGCGGCTGTGCCGGCTGCGTCGGAGGCGGCGAGGCTGGGGACTTCGGTTGGGTCATTTTGGGCGCGGGCTGAGGCTGCGGAGCATCCTGCGTTTGTGCGAATCCGCTAATGAGCGGCAGCAACCAGAAAGCGGCAACCACAACGACACTACGCAGCAAAGGATCTCTCTTATGCGGTTTCATGATGGGGCGCAAAGAAAGTATATCTTCTGTAGAGGGCGGCGGGTGCGGAAGGTTCCGGCGAAGAGGCTACGGAAAAGGGACGTTCGGGTAGGGCGGGCCTTCAACTGGGTCTGGGCTGCCCCTCAGAAGCCGAGCTTCAGCCACTCTAAGGTGTCTCGAAATGACTTTTCCATCACCTACGGCGCCGCTTACCGCGCCTTCGGCTCGGGCGGGGGCCCCTTAATATTGGCGACCGCGTGCTTCATCTGCTGGAACTGGCCGGTCTGATAGCCATAGGTTTGTTGCGGCAAGCGGGCAGCCTCTTGCCTGATGGCGCGCGAACGGTTGTCGGGATTGGGGTGGTCGGAAAGGAATTCGAGGTCACCAACGTTGTCTTGCGCGTTGAGCTTGTTAAAGAACCTGGCCAGTTGGATTGGATCGTAGCCTTCTTCCGCCATCAAGTGCGTACCCATAAGGTCGGCCTGACTTTCGGCGGTGCGCGAGAACTTCAGCAACACACTATCGGCGCCGAGTCCGATGCCGAACTGGGCGAGCGCCCCCATCAGGCTGGCGTTGTCGGTCAGCTGCGCGGCGAGTGCAAGCGGCAGTTGAATAATGTTGGCCTTAGACGCCTGGTTGGTGCCGTGGCGCAGGATCACGTGAGACATTTCGTGTGCCATTGCACCGGCCAGTTGCGCTTCATTGTCTACCGCTTTCAGCAGGCCGGTGTTGATGAACATAGGGCCACCGGGCAGGGCGTAAGCGTTGGTCGCCGGATTGGCAACGACCTCAAAGGTGAACTTGAAGCCGCTTTCCCGCGCTTCTTGGGAAGCCATAAGACGCTTGCCGATGGCGTTCACGTAGGAGTTCAAGATGGGATCATCGACAATGGTCGCTTGCCGGCGAATCTTACCGGCAAGTTCTTGGCCGAGCTGCACGTCCTGCTGCTTGGTGAAGAGATTGAAGCCGGGCTTGAGCTGCGTCGGGCCCTCGCCGACGGCGTTGGCAAGCAACAGCAACGAAACCAGCGCTGGCTTGCTCCAACGCGTGCCGAATCTTGCCCGATTGCAATGCCTCACTCGAAGGCGCATGGTCTCCCTGCGATGGCTTGGCTGCCGTTGCCTGCAACGAATTTTACCTCGAATCCGCAGCCCAGGATGGCGGGCAAAGTCCGTGGCCGAAATTTGATCGGTCGGCTCGTACGAAACACACCCAGGCGCGATCTGATTTGGTGTAGTCGGGCAGAGCCGGCCTTTTAGGCGGCGTCCAGTGGTACCGCAGCCGGTGGGTCTCTAGCGAGCGAGAAATTGTAGGACGTTTTCTTGCCGGCGGCCTGAAGGCCGTCCTCTTCAACAGAGCTTCCGGAGCGCGCGCCGCGCGTTTTGTTGCACGACAACTTGTGCACTGCGTAAATTCCGCGGCGTCTCCTCTTATGTCGGCGCGCATTCCCTGATAAAATCATCAAAATCCACTCCCCGGAGATGCAATGCAGGCAATCCTTGCGCTGGAAGATGGACGGATCTTCCACGGCAAAGGCTACGGAGCAAGAGGTGAATGTTATGGGGAAGTTGTTTTCAACACCTCGATCACCGGCTACCAGGAGATCTTCACCGACCCCTCCTACGCCGGGCAGATCGTAGTTCTCACCAATCCTGAAATCGGCAATTACGGTACCAACTCCGACGACAACGAAGCCACGCGACCTTACATTGAAGGCCTGATCGTGCGCGAGTTTTCGCGCGTCAGCTCGAACTGGCGCTCGCAGGAAGTTGCGGAGGAGTATCTCGAGCGCTACAAAATCCCGGTGCTGGGCGAAATCGATACTCGCGCCCTGGTGCGGCATTTGCGCGACTACGGGGTCATGCGTGGCGTGCTTTCCTCGCTGGAGACTGACACCGAGAAGCTGGTGGCGAAGGCCCGCTCCATCCCCAAGATGGACGGCACTGACTTGGCTAAGGAAGTCAGCACGCGCCACGTCTATGAGTGGGATGAGGGGGTGCGCTCGCACGAGCCCACGCGAGTTGTCGGCGTGAAAGACGCTCCGCCTAAGCACCATGTCGTCGCATACGACTACGGAATCAAGCACAACATTCTTCGTCGCCTGGTGGGCGAATGTTGCCGGGTGACCGTGGTGCCGGCGACGACCAGCGCGGAAGATGTGCTGGCGCTCAAACCCGATGGAGTGTTTCTCTCGAACGGCCCGGGCGATCCTGAACCCGTGACCTACGCGCAGGAGAGCATTCGCAGGATGATGGGTAAAGTCCCGATCTTCGGAATCTGTCTGGGACATCAGTTAATCGGGCTGGCGCTGGGCGGCAAGACCTACAAGCTGAAGTTCGGACATCACGGCGGGAATCATCCGGTGAAGCAGATGAAGACCGGCAAAATCGAAATCACAGCGCACAATCATAACTTCGCCGTCGATCCCGACTCCCTGAAGCAGAGCGAAGTGGACCTGACGCACATCGACCTGAATGACAACACGCTGGAGGGCTTGCGGCATCGCTCGCTGCCGCTGTTCAGTGTGCAATATCATCCCGAGGCCGCTCCCGGCCCGCACGATTCACACTACCTGTTCAAGGATTTTGTGAGCATGATGGAGGAGTGGAAGAAGTGACTTCTCGTGCTGTGGGTCTGAATGGGTGGGCTAAGGCTGTTCATGGAGCCTTTGAGGAGTTCCTTCCCGCGGAGTTAACCCACCTTGACGATCTCCAAACTGCAATTCCTCGGATCGCAAAAGACGAGGAGCTAGTAGCCGCGATCGCCAGGTCTGTTAGGAAGATTCCTACCGGACATAAGGTGTTGCTTGGCGACGCCCGCGAGATGGATCTTCCGGACGATAGTGTCCAGTTGGTCCTCACGTCGCCACCTTATTGGACGTTGAAAGAATATCGGGAGACGACAGGTCAGATGGGCCACATTTCGTCATACGACGAATTCATCGAACAGCTGGATCGAGTCTGGCGGAAATGCTACCGTTCATTAGTTCCAGGGGGAAGACTGATATGCGTGGTCGGCGATGTGTGTCTTTCTCGCAGAAAAAATGACGGCCGACACACCGTCGTTCCTTTGCACGCGTCCATTCAAGAAAGCTGTCGTAAGATCGGATTCGACAACTTGGCGCCGATTATCTGGCACAAGATTGCAAATGCTGCTCACGAAGTGGAAAACGGCGGCGGCGGTTTCTTGGGAAAACCTTACGAACCAAATGCGGTCGTTAAGAACGATATCGAATTCATCCTGATGGAGCGCAAGTCCGGGGGATATAGAGCTCCGGAGCCTGCGACACGCATTCTTAGCCTGATTGGGACCGAAGATCACAAGCTTTGGTTTCAACAGATCTGGACAGGAGTCACTGGAGCTTCGACCCGCTCCCATCCAGCGCCATACCCGCTCGTACTTGCGGATCGACTAGTTCGAATGTTTAGCTTTGTTGGCGACACCGTGCTTGATCCCTTCCTGGGAACGGGAACCACGACGGTTGCGGCGGCCTTGGCAGGACGCAACAGTATCGGCATTGAGATTGATCCGCACTACCTCAACGGTGCAGTAAGCCGAATTAGGGAAGAGACAACGTCCTTGTTTCACCAGGTCAAGATTGAAGTTAATGAGCTCAAGGAAGATGGAGTTTAACCCAAATCTCGATCAGAGACTTCGTATGGCGATCCAAGCGTTTTGGGCGACGCGGGAATCTCAAGCCGGGAAGCAGGGTACGAAGAGTGGAATCCGTGATGCTGGTTTTCGGAGCGCAGTTACGGGTGGAGCGCAGATGAACGGTTTCATATCCGTAATCCGAGACCTCCTAGAAGAAAGCGGAATTGGGAAACCGGTCATTTTTACCGAGCGTTCAGTGGAGTTGCCCGGCTGGTTCAGGCCCGAGAAAAAGTGGGATCTCTTGGTTGTAGTCGATAGCTGCTTGATTGCGGCAATTGAATTCAAGTCACAAGTTGGATCGTTTGGAAACAACTACAACAATAGAACGGAAGAAGCATTAGGGAGCGCTACGGATATTTGGGCGGCTTACAGGGAAGGTGCTTTCAAGCCGTCGGTCAGACCGTGGTTGGGATACCTCATGCTACTGGAGGAAGCGCCAGACTCTACTCGTCCCGTCCGCGCGCAAGAGCCCCATTTCAAAGTTTTCGAGGAGTTTAGAAGCGCTTCCTATGCGAAACGGTATGAAATTTTGCTCACGAAGCTCGTTCGCGAACGGCTTTACGATTCAGCGTGCTTTCTGCTGTCAAGTCGTGAAAGCAGCCCTTCCGGTGAATACCGCGAGCCAGCGCCAGAACTTAGCTTCGAGAATTTCATCACTTCTTTGATGGCAAGGGCCATCGCTTGCAAGAAGAGTTCCTAAGATCATATGCCACGCCGCAACGACATCGCGAAAGTACTTATCATCGGCTCCGGGCCGATCGTCATTGGACAGTCGGCTGAGTTCGACTATTCGGGCGCGCAGGCCTGCAAGGCCCTGCGCTCAGAAGGC
>Ga0182013_10004036_pt1 | contig 17891 bp, 16 predicted proteins | sample 612S2MmetaG_FD_120487 | JGI IMG/M metagenome (GOLD analysis project Ga0182013, IMG submission 120487) | Permafrost microbial communities from Stordalen Mire, Sweden - 612S2M metaG | ecosystem: Environmental > Terrestrial > Soil > Wetlands > Permafrost | place: Sweden: Stordalen | collected...
GCCCGGTCAGGGCTTCCTGATTCTGCAGACCCGACTGGCCGGCGGGCGACTGCATCACGCGATGCGCGCGATCGGGATGGCGCAGCGCGCCGTCGAGATGATGTCGCGGCGCGCGAAAAGCCGCTTCACGCAAGGTAGTTTGCTGGCCGATAAGCAGTTGGTGCAGGAGTTCGTCGCGGACTCTTATACCGAGTTGATTCCGTTCCGTCTGACTGTGCTGCACGCCGCTTGGCTGATCGACAGCGGCGACGAACGTGCGGCACGCGCGGAGATCGCCGCGTGCAAGATCTTGGCGTCGCAAGTGCTGAAATCAATTGCGCTGCGGGCGATCCAGGTACACGGCGCGATCGGCCTCACCGATCAGCTGCCACTGGTCAACGTGCTGCTCGGTGGCATCGCGCTGGGGCTGGCCGACGGGCCCACCGAGGCGCACAAGGTCAACCTGGCCCGGATGCTGTTCAAGGGCTACGAGGCTGAAGGAGCGGAGTGGCCCAGCGAAATGCTGGATGTCCGCCGTGAGGCCGTACGTGCCAAGTACGGCGGGCTCGTCGATCACGTTCCCGCGCTTCCCGATTTGTCGTGAACGACAGGGTCACCGCAGCCGTCGAGCGGGCTCTCGACGACCGCCAGCGGGAAGCAACCGAAGAGGTTGAACGCATCCTGGCTGCCGCGGTGCGGGTGATGGAGCGGGTCGCGCCGGAGCCGCCTCGCGTCAGCGACATCGTCATCGAGGCCCGGTCGTCGAACAAGGCGTTCTACCGCTATTTCGCCGGCAAGGACGATCTCATTCTGGCTGTGATGGAGCGTGGGGTGGCGATCGTTGTCTCCTATCTGCAGCATCAGATGGCCAAGGAATCCGACGCGCGTGACAAGATTGCCCGCTGGATCGAGGGCACCCTGGCGCAGGTTGCGCAGCCCGAACTGATTAGCAAGAGCCGCGCCGCGGCCGGGCAGATGTCAGCCGGGGCCAACTGGCTCGCGGCCGACCAGGAAATGATGCACCCGTTGCGCGATCTGCTGATCGAGCCGATCGCGATGCTGGGCAGCGCCGATGTCGAACGCGAAGTCGATGCGGTGTTCTGCTGCACTGCCGCGACCTTGCGGCGATACATGGGTTCGGCCGAGCGGCCCGGGCCCGAGGACATCGCGCACGTGGTGCGGTTCTGTCTGAACGGGCTGGAGGCTAATTGATGCGCGCAGTTGTCTGCCGCTCGTATGGAACGCCCGACGACCTGGTTATCGAGGACCTTGCCGAGCCCGTCCCGGGACCCGGACAGGTGCTGGTACGAGTCCACGCTGCCGCGGTCAACTTCCCCGACGTGTTGCTGATCGCCGGCAAGTATCAGGTGAAGATTCCGGTGCCATTCACCCCGGGCAGCGAACTGGCGGGCGAGGTCGTGGCGGTCGGCGAAGGTGTCTCGTTTCGTCCGGGCCAGCGGGTGTTCGCCAGCACACCGATCGGGGCATTCGCCGAGCAAGCACTGCTGTACGCGGCGGCGGTGGCGGAGATACCCGACAACGTGGACTTCGCCTCGGCCGCGGCGTTCGGCGTCACCTATCGCACCGCGTACCACGCTTTGCGATCGATAGCAGAAGTCGAGCAGGGACAATGGGTTGTCGTGCTGGGCGCCGCGGGCGGGGTGGGTCTGGCCGCGGTCGACTTGGCGGTGGCCATGAACGCCCGGGTGCTGGCCGCGGCGTCCAGTCCGGAAAAGCTTGAGTTGTGCCGGCAGCGTGGCGCCGAGGCCACCGTCGACTACGACCGTGAGGACCTGAAATCCCGCATCCGCGAACTTACCGGCGACGCCGCACGGGTGGTGATCGATCCCGTCGGCGGATCGTATTCTGAGCCCGCGCTGAGGGGCCTCGCGCGCGGCGGCACCTTTATCACGCTTGGCTACGCCGCCGGCTCGATCCCGTCCATCCCGCTCAATCTCGTTTTACTCAAAGGGATCACGGTCCGGGGCATGGAGATCCGAACTTTCGTGAGCGACCGGCCGGGCGATTCCGCGCGCGACGTGGCAGAGTTATCACAGATGTTCGCCGCCGGAACCATCCGGCCATACATCGGCGCACGATTCCCGTTGTCCGAGACTCCGGTGGCATTGCGGCAGATGGCAGAGCGCAAGGTCCTGGGCAAGGTGGTTATCGACGTCGCGTGATCTTGCCTGGACTATGGCGTGACGATGTCGAAACTCGTGTCCGGCGAGTCGAGGACACCCAGAAACGACTGCAGCGCCGTCTGGTCACCGGACATTTCCAGCCCGGGTGAGGTGAAGTCTCCTGTTGCTACCAACAGCAACCGAAACTTGCTGTCCAGTTTGATCGTAACGGTCGCGGTCACGGAGTTTGCCGGAATTTTGCGGTACACCAGCACGCCGTTGCGCAGGGCGAGTCGATAGTTGGCGCCCAGATCAGCGAACGAGATGTCCAGGGCGATGTCGAGGTCCCAGCTGCGCGGTCCGTTGACACGAATTGCCAGGCTGTCGAATATCTGCTCTGGAGTCAGCTGATTGAGCAGCGACATTGACGTGACCGAGCCGGCGGTGCCGAAGTTCCCCTCGCGCAATTCGGTGGCGCCACTCATGAAGAAGTTGCGCCAGGTCGCGTTCTCGGCACCGTAGCCCAGCTGCTCCAGCGTGTCGGAATATAGCCTTCGGGCCGCGGCATGGCCGCTGTCGGTGAAGACCGCGTGGTCGAGGAGCGTCGCCGCCCAACGGTAATCACCCGAATCAAAGGCCGCGCTGGCAATTTCGACGACCCGGTCGATCCCGCCCATCGCCTCGACGTAACGGGGGGCCAGCGCCTCGGGCGGGTGCGGCCACAGCCGGGCTGGATTGCCGTCGAACCATCCCATATAGCGTTGGTAGACGGCTTTCACGTTGTGGCTGACTGACCCGTAATACCCATAGGTGTGCCAAGCCTGCTCGAGGGCAGGCGGCATCTGGAACATTTCGGCGATCTCGACACCCGTGTACCCCTGGTTGAGCAGCCTAAGCGTCTGGTCGTGCAGGTAGGAGTACATATCCCGTTGCAGGGAAAGGAATTCGACGATGCGCTCGGGACCCCAGGTGGGCCAGTGGTGCGAGGCGAAGACGACGTCAGCGCGGCCGGCGAAAGTGTCAATCGCCTCGGTCAGGTAGCCCGACCACGCATGCGGGTCACGCACCAGGGCGCCGCGCAGCGTCAGCAGGTTATGCAGGTTATGAGTGGCGTTCTCGGCCATGCACAAAGCCCGGAAACGCGGGAAATAGAAGTGCATTTCGGCGGGAGCCTCGGTGCCCGGCGCCATCTGGAACTCGATCTCCACGCCATCGATGGTGTGTGTTTCTCCGGTCGTCCGGATGTCGACGGTCGGGACGATGAGGGCCACCTCGCCGGTGGAAGTGGCCTGCCCGAGCCCGCAGCCCACCTGGTCTTGAGGTCCGCGCGCCAGCAGGGTGCCGTACATGTACGTCGCCCGCCGCGTCATTGCCGGACCGGCGTAGACGTTCTCCTGCACCGCATGCTCGACGAATCCTTCGGGCGCCAGCACCGCGACCGCACCGCTGTCCACGTCCGCCTGCGAGGTGACGCCCAGCACTCCGCCGAAATGGTCGACGTGGCTGTGGGTGTATATGACCGCGACGACGGGGCGGTCACCGCCGCGGTGTGTTCGATACAGATCCAGTGCCGCGGCCGCTACCTCGGTCGACACCAATGGATCGATAACGATCATGCCGGTGTCGCCTTCGACGAAGGTGATGTTCGAGAGGTCGAAGCCACGGACCTGATAGATGCCCGGCACCACTTCGTACAGCCCCTGTTTGGCGGCCAGCGTCGATTGCCGCCAGAGGCTGGGATGCACCGAAGCCGGGGCGGAGCCCCCTAGAAATGAGTACGCGTCGTTGTCCCACACCACCCGCCCGTCAGCCGCTTTGATGACGCACGGGGACAGGGCGGCGATGAACCCACGATCTGCATCGTCGAAATCCCGCGTGTCATGCAGCGGCAAGGTGTGTTGGCGATGGGCGGACTCGATGATTGCGGTGGGAGGTTTGTGATCCACTGGCAACACATTGCCATTAACCGGGCCTTCCCCCAAAGGATCCGGAGAGATCTGACCAATCGTCTTTCGGCAATGAACACGCGGTGTCTTTCGGTTAGCGAAAAGAATTTTCACTTAACCTCTTTTGTACGGCCCGGCAAACCCGCATACTGCCCACATGGTCCTCCATCCTCGAAGGACCGCTACATCGGGCAAAGGAGCACGGGTGAAGCGCGAATTAACGATTGCGGTGGCAGGAGCTGCGATTCTGGTCGCGGGTATTTCTGGCTGTTCGAGCAGCAAGCCGAGTGGCGGCGGTATTGCGACCTCCGTGCCCGGCGGCTCCGTGTCGGTAGGCGGGGCGAATGCGGCGAAAGTCATCATTGACGGCAAGGACCAGAATGTTCAGGGCACCACCGTCTGCACCAAGACTCCCGGCAATATCACCATTGCGGTCGGGGGGAGCAGCACCGGAATTAGTGTCGTACTTACCGACGCCAGTCCGCCGCAGGTGAAGGCGGTCCAGCTCGGCAACGTCAACGGTGTGACCCTGCAATACGCGCAGGGTAGTCAGGGCAACGCCGCGGTGACCGTGGACGGCAACACCTACAAGGTGACCGGTACCGCGACGGGGGTTGACATGGCCAACCCGATGCAGCCGACCAACAAGCCGTTCGAGGTCGACGCGACCTGCTCCTAGGCCGAACCTAGTCATCGGACTAGAGCTTTCATGCGGGCGGTTGCCCCCCGTTGAGTGGCAACCGCACTGTGAACTCGGTATGGCCGGGTGAGCTGTCGACCGTGATCTTCCCGTCGTGCGCCTTGACCACAGCGGAAACTATCGCCAGCCCCAGCCCGGTGCTGCCGCCTTTACGGGACCGCGACGAGTCGCCGCGGGCAAACCGCTCGAACACTTCTGATTGCAGTTCTGCCGGAATGCCGGGACCGTTGTCAATAACCTGCAGCGCGATATGGGCCGGCTCGGTAATTAAGCGCGTCGTCACCACGGTGCCGGCTCCGGTGTGAACGCGAGCGTTGGCCAGCAAATTTGTCATCACCTGGTGCAAACGTGCCGCATCACCGGTGACGACCACCGGCTCGTCAGGCAGGTCCAGCTCCCATTGGTGATCCGGTCCGGCGATGTGCGCGTCGCTGACCGCGTCGACCGCCAAACTCGACAGGTCAACCGGTTCGCGCTCAAGCGGTCGCCCGGAGTCAAGGCGGGCCAGCAGGAGCAGGTCCTCGACAAGGCCCGTGATGCGCACGGTCTCGGAAGCCACCCGGCTCAGCGCGTGCGCCACGGCGTCGGGATCCTCGTCACTCTTCGTCATGCGTTGTGCGAGTTCGGTGTAGCCGCGGATGGCAGCAAGCGGCGTGCGCAGCTCGTGGCTCGCGTCGGCGACGAACTGGCGAACCCGGGTTTCGCTGGCCTGGCGCGTCGACAGCGCCGCGGCGATGTGGTCGAGCATGCGATTGAGCGCCGACCCAAGCTGGCCGACCTCGGTAGAGGGGTTTGCGTCGGATTCAGCCACTCGGACGGGTAGTTCGACCTCGCCGCGGTCCAAGGGCAAGTCGACGACCTCGCTCGCGGTTTGCGCGACGCGCCGCAGCGGCGCCAGCGCCCGCCTGATTATCACGACGCCGGCGCTGGTCGCGGCACCCAGTGCGATCGCTGTGACGATCCCGAGAATGATCAGCATTCGCATCATGGTGGCGTCGACGTTGGACATCGACAGGCCGGTGACGATGACGTCGCCCCCGCTGCGGCTCGGGGCGGCGATGACACGGTATCGGCCCAGACCGTCCAGGTCCATGGTCACCGGCTTTCGGCTACCGGCGATCCGCGCCAATTGGACCTGAGCCTCCGGACTCAGCGCGGCCCTTGCACCGCTGCTGGTCAGGTAGCCGGCGTCAACAGTCTTGCCGTGGCTGACTACCGCAGCCACCATGCCCGCCGGCTGGCCGGGCGCGTCGAGGAACCTCGGACCAGGGCCCGCCCTCGGGTAATAGCTGTGCGGCTCGTGCCGCCACCCTGGACGGTTCGGTTCGGGGTACATCAGCGCCGATCGATAGGACGTGCCACCGAGCTGACCGTCCAGCTGCTTCACCAGATGGTGACGCAGGGCGAGTTCGGTTGCGGCGGTGATTCCGATGCATACGACAGCGAGTACGACGACCTGCCCGACCAGCAGCCGCTGCCGAAGCGACCAGACTCGCCGCGCGCTAGCGGGCTGGCTTGAGGACATAGCCCGCGCCGCGCAGCGTGTGGATCATGGGGTCACGACCGCTGTCAATCTTCTTGCGCAGGTAGGAAATATAGAGTTCGACGATATTGGACCGTCCGCCGAAGTCATAGCTCCAAACGCGGTCGAGGATCTGTGCCTTGCTCAGCACTCGCTTCGCGTTGCGCATCATGAACCGCAGCAGCTCGAACTCGGTCGAGGTCAACGAAATCGGTTCGCCGGCACGGGTGACCTCGTGGCTGTCCTCGTCCAGCACCAAGTCGCCGACCACCAGCTGCGCGCCGCTGTCAACGGTCGTTACGCCGGTGCGCCGCAACAGCGCTCGCAACCGCAGCACTACCTCTTCGATGCTGAACGGCTTGGTGACATAGTCGTCGCCGCCAGCTGTCAACCCGGCGATGCGGTCTTCCACCGCGTCCTTGGCCGTCAACAACAGCACCGGCAGTTGCGGACTCTCTTCGCGCAATTTGTGCAGCACATCGAGCCCACTCATGTCGGGCAGCATCACGTCAAGGACAACGACATCGGGTCGTTGGGCACGTGCCGACGCGATCGCCGACGATCCGTCGCCCGCAGTGGCGATATTCCAGCCCTCGTACCGCAAGGCCATCGACACCATTTCTGCAAGCACAGCTTCGTCGTCGACGACCAGCACGTTGATGGGGTTGCCGTCGGCGCGGCACATGACAACACGCTCAACCGAGGCTCGCGGATGCGTCATAGGCTCCAGTATCCGCGCCTGTCTTAGCCGGCGCTATGACATTTCTTTGCTTGTGCTGTGAAAATAACAGGTCGATGTCTAGTAATAGTGCCGCCGACCGCCGACCGGGCGACCCACCGAGCCCATGACCCACATCACCGCGCCGACCACCAGCAAGATGACGCCAATCACCCACAATATGTGGAATGCGGGGAACACATACCCGAGAATGAGCAGAATTGCACCTAAAACGATCATGACATTGTCCTTTGCGTGAGGGTTCCTAGGCCGCTTGGCATAGAGCTAGGTTGCGGTACATGGCAGTCTCCGACTTTCGGATTTACGCCCCCATAGTTCAGGGGACCGGCCACCACAGTCAGTGCGATGTTTCCCGCGGCGACACAATTCGTTGGACCACCCGCGAAGTAATCACGCTGCCACGCCGCGAAGACTCCAATGAGTAGCCACACCAAGACAATCCCGCCGATAATTCCACGACCGGGCATCGTCACCTCCGTTGAGTTCGGGAAAATTTCCCGTGAGCAAGCGATACCCATTACGCGTGTGTCTAAAACCACGGGAGACTCTGAACAACGGATCGTCAGCACGGCCGATTGCCGATAGCCACCGCCCGGTAACTAGAAGCCTTTTCGCTGCCCGGACACGTAAAGAGTAGGTGGCATCGACTCTTCGCACCCGTGCGGAACGCTGCGGCCGTAACGAGCCATCAGCTCCTCGAACGTTGCCGCCGACACATCCCAGCCGTGCTCGCGCAGCCAGCCGTCGACGGGGGTGCGCGCCTCGGGGTACCAGAGGTCGTCGTAATCGGTTATCTCGGCGTTGACCAGCTTGGCCGCAGCAGCACGGATACGCTGCGTGTCCTCGCGCTGGCGCAGAATGCGGTCGGGATCGGTGAATCCCTCGCCCGGGACATTGGAGGCCAGCCGGCTGCCCGGCGCACTGAGCTGGTGTATTCGCTCGAACAACAGGTCCTGGGCCTGGGCAGGCAGGTAGCGCACCAGCCCCTCCGCCGACCAGACGACCGGTCGCGACGCGTCAAAGCCCGCTTCCTGCAACGCCGTTGGCCAATCGTTGCGAAGATCTATCGGGACGTTTACCAATTGCGCCTTCGGGTGCGCGCCGTGCTGGCGCAATGTGGCCGACTTGAATTCCAGCACCTTGGGTTGATCCAACTCGTAGATGACTGTCCCGTCGGGCCACGGCAGCCGCCAACTGCGTGCGTCCAGACCGGCCGCCAAAATCACCACCTGCCGAACCCCGGCGTCGGCGGCATCGAGAAAGAACTCATCGAAGTACGCGGTCCGGGTGGCCATGAAGTCGACCATCAGTTGCAGCCGCTGCTGCACCTCGGGATCGTTCTCGACCGCCTTGGCCAACAGCTTGGGGTCGCCGTAGATGCTCCACATCCCCTCACCCGCCGCGTTGATGAACACGCGGGCGAATGGGTCATTGATGAGTGGATTTTCACTTTCGGTCTCCGCGGCCCGGGCCGCGGCAACACCCAGCGCCGTCGATCCCACGCTTTGAGTGATGTCCCAGGAATCGTTGTCGGTACGCGGCATGGCCATTTCCTCATTTCCCGGTTTCTTCCGCTTCTCCCCGGAAAGGGAGTTCCGCTCACTATTCTTCCAGCCGTCGGCGGCGCGGGCCGCCCGCCACCGCCCCGCGCACCCGCGGAGTAGGTTCTAGCGACGTGGACCACCCGGATCTGAACGTGGACCTCGAAGCCGTAGCCGACTGGATGTCCGAACAGGGGCTCGGCGACGGCCCGCTGGGCGAGGTTTCCGCGGTTACCGGTGGAACACAGAACGTGATGCTGCGATTCACCAGGTCCGCCCGGCCATACGTGCTGAGGCGCGGTCCTCGGCACCTGCGCACCCGCAGCAACAGCGTGATCCTTCGGGAAACAAAAGTTCTCGCGGCGCTGTCCGGCTCCGACGTGCCGCATCCACGCCTGATTGCCACGTGCGAGGACCCCAGCGTGCTCGGCGGCGCCGTCTTCTATCTGATGGAGCCGGTTGAGGGATTCAATGCCGGCGAAGGGCTGCCACCGCTGCACGCGGGCGATCCCGGCATTCAGTTCCAGATGGGGCTGTCGATGGCCGAAGCGCTGGCCAAGCTGGGAGCCGTCGACCATGTCGCCGTAGGCCTCGCCGATTTCGGCAAACCGGCCGGCTTCCTGGAGCGCCAAGTGCCACGCTGGCTGTCCGAACTGGACTCGTATCAGGAGCACGAGGGTTATCCGGGACCGGACATTCCGGGCATCGAGGCGGTGTCCGGCTGGCTGGACAGCCATCGGCCGGAAAGCTGGACGCCCGGCATCATGCACGGCGACTACCACGCCGCCAACGTGATGTTCTCCCGTACCGGCCCGGAGGTGGTCGCGATCGTCGACTGGGAGATGTGCACGATCGGTGACCCGCTATTGGATCTGGGCTGGTTGCTGGCCACCTGGCGCCAGCCGGACGGGTCCAGCGTGTTCAGCCACGCCCTTGGCGGCCAGGACGGCCTGGCCAGCACCGACGATCTGTTCCAGCGCTACGCCGCCCACACCTCCCGTGACCTGTCGCATATCACCTGGTACACCGTGCTGGCCTGCTTCAAGCTCGGCATCGTGATCGAGGGCACGCTGGCCCGGGCCTGCGCGGGCAAGGCCGAAAGGGCGGTCGGCGACCAGCTACACGCGGCCACCGTGCATCTTTTCGAGCGGGCGCTGACGCTGATCAATGACCAGTCCTGACCGGCTACGAGTCGGCCGCACAAACGACGCCCGGAGCGCCCGCTAACCTCAGAGCCGTGAACGTGGGAGATTCGGTCAGACAGTCGCTCGACCAGTGGGCCAGGCGGTCGTGGGACGGAGCTCTCCTGCAGGCCTGCAACGCTGCCGATGGGACCGCGAAGAAGCGATACCCGCAGCTAGGAAGGGCAACTCGGTTCAAGCGGACGATCCGGGACGGGCTCGACATCTTCCACGTGATGACCGCACCCGGGATCGACTTCGATGAGACCAGATTCCCCATCGCGGTGAAGTCGGATCTGCCCGACGAACGCCCCGACATCGCCGACGTTCTCTACGGCATCCACAGATCCGGTCACGACCACAGCGACGAACTGCCCAACGGCTTCGAAGTAACCCCACATGGGTCTAAAACCGCGACCGTGCATATATGGCGCGACGGCAAAATCCAGCTACCGGCGTCGGCGGTGCTGGGCCTGTTGGCAATTGCCGTGTTTGCGCCGGAGAACAAAGGCGAACCTATACCGGTCAACTACCAGCTCAGCTGGTACCAGCACGTCTTTCAGATCAATGGCTGGTGGGGCTGGCAGGATCACTTTCGCGAGATCATCAGCGTCGCCCAGTTCGCAAAGAAGCCGGTCGAGTTCGCCGAGTTGTGGGAGAACTGGACACCGGCGTGAGAACGGTCGGGTATGCCGGCGGCAGCAGCGGCACGCCGGGAACCTAGCCCGAGCACGCCCTATAACTCAACCCGCATCGAGCCCACGTTCCAGATGTCATCGCAGTACTCGGCAATGGCCCGGTCCGAGGAGAACTTGCCGCTGCGCGCAGCGTTGAGGATCGACATGCGCGACCACGCGTCGGCATCTTGCCAGGCCGAACTGACCTTGGCCTGACAGTCCACGTAGGACCGGTAGTCAGCCAACACCAGGAACGGGTCGTGGTGGCGCAGCGAGTCGACTACCGGTCGCAAGATCTCGGTGTCGCCGCCGGTGAAGTGTCCTTGGGCGATGAGTTCCAACGCTTCGCCGAGCTCGGGGTCGCGCTCGATGTAGGTCGCCGGGCTGTAGCCCTCGGCGTACACCTGTGCCACTTCTTCTTCATTCAACCCGAACAGGAAGAAGTTCTCCGCACCCGCCTCCTCGAGTATCTCAACGTTGGCGCCATCGAGCGTGCCGATGGTCAGCGCACCGTTGATCATGAACTTCATGTTCCCGGTTCCCGAGGCTTCCTTGCCCGCTGTGGAGATCTGCTCGGACAGGTTAGCGGCCGGGTAGATCAGGTGCGCGTTTTGAACGTTGAAGTTGGGTACGAAAACGACTTTCATGAACGGGTTTACGTCCGGGTCGGTGTTGACGGTGTCGCCGACGGCGGTAATCATTTTGATGATCCGCTTGGCCATGAAGTATCCGGGTGCGGCCTTGCCGCCGAAGATGAACGCCCGCGGCGCGATTACCAGGCCGGGATTCTGTTTGAGCCGGTTATAGAGGGTGATGATGTGCAGCACGTTGAGGTGCTGGCGCTTGTACTCGTGGATCCGCTTGACCTGAACGTCGAACATCCAGGTCGGATCCAGCTCGACGTCGGTCACCGCATGTAGGTATTCCGCCAGCCGCGTTTTGTTGGCGCGCTTGACTTCTCGCCACTGCTCGCGGAACGCGAGATCATCGACGTAGGCCTCCAGTCCACGTAGCCGGTCCAGCTCCACCAGCCAGCCGTCGCCGATTGTCTCGTTGAGCAGCTTGCGCAACCCGGGGTTGGCCAGCGCGAGGAACCTCCGTGGTGTCACGCCGTTGGTGACGTTGCCGAATCGCTGCGGCCACAGCTCGAAGAAGTCCTTGAGCACACTGGCTTTCAGCAGCTCCGAATGCAGGGCCGCAACCCCGTTGACCGCGTGACTGCCGACGGTTGCCAGGTGCGCCATCCGCACGCACCTGCCGCCGTCCTCAGTGATCAGCGACATTCGCCGCACGCGGTCCTCGTCGTCGGGGAAGCGCGCACGCACCTCGTCGAGGAAAGCCTCGTTGATCTCCAGAATGATCTGCAGGTGTCGCGGCAGAGCCTCACCGAATATCGACAGCGGCCAGGTTTCCAGTGCCTCCGGCAGCAGGGTGTGGTTGGTGTAGCCGAAGGTGGCCACCGTGATTTCCCACGCCTGGTCCCACTCCATGCTGTGCTCGTCGATCAGCAGTCGCATCAGTTCGGCGACTGCGATCGACGGGTGGGTGTCGTTGAGCTGGATTGCCCATTTCTGCGGCAGCGCACTGAGGGGCTGCCCAACCCGCTCCAGGTGGATCCGCAGGATGTCCTGCAGCGAGCAACTGACGAAGAAATATTGCTGCAGCAATCGCAGGCGTTTGCCGGCTTCGGGCTCGTCGTTGGGGTAGAGCACCTTGGAGACGGTCTCCGAGATCACCTCTTCGTCGACCGCCTTGTAGAAATCGCCGGTGTTGAACACTTCCACCGCAAACGATTCGACCGCCCGTGCGCTCCATAAAGTCAGGGTGTTGCAGGTGTTGACGCCGTAGCCCTGGATCGGGGTGTCGTAGGAGACCCCCTTGAGTACCCGCTGGGGAACCCAGCGGACCCGGGGGCGGCCGGCGCCGCCCTCATCCTGCTCGGTATGGCCACCCCAGTTGACGATGTAGCTGGCATCGGGCTTGTCGATCTCCCACGGGTTCCCGTAAACCAGCCAGTTGTCTGTCTTTTCGACCTGCCAACCGTCGCGTATCTCCTGCTCGAAGATGCCGAACTCGTAGCGGATGCCGTATCCGATGGACGGGCGCTCGAGCGTGGCCAGCGAGTCGAGGTAGCAGGCGGCAAGTCGACCGAGGCCACCATTGCCCAGCCCAGGCTCCTTTTCGCACGAGATGATGGTGTCGAGGTCCTGACCCAGCTCCGCCAGCGCTTCCCGCGCCGCGTCCTCGATACCCAGGTTGAGCAGGTTGTTGCCGAGTTGTGGCCCCATCAGGAACTCCGCCGACAGGTAGCACGTCACCTTGTCGGGCCCGTGAAGCCAGTTCTGAGTGGTGGCCATCCAGCGCTGCTGCATGCGATCGCGCACGGCAAGCGACAGCGCGCGATAGTAGTGCTCCGGCGTGAGCGCTGCCGGCGGCCTGGCGATCGAGTACACCAGATGGTCGCTTACGGCCTGGCGCAGTGCATCAGCCGACGTTCCGGTGCGGGCTGCGGTCGGGCTGCTGGGGCCTACAGTGGCGCCGTCGGTGCTACGTACGAGATCGGTCATTCGATTCTTCATACTCCCTGGTGATTGATCGCGAGTGCGCCGAAAGTTTGACACGGCCGTGTTTCCGCACAGAGAGAACCTTGGGTCATTACTGTGAATTAGCCGGCGTCTGCGTGCGGTGTGGTGATCCCAATGATCCCGAGCAGTTGCCGGTGATCGGTGACGAGGTAGTCAGGTGTGCAGTCCTCGTATTCTTTCGTGCCCTGGTCAGAGTCGAACATGATGGTGCGCATTCCGATCTGAAGCGCGCCGTAGACGTCGTGGAACATGTCGTTTCCGACATAGACGGTCTGGGCCGCCGATGTCCTCGGTGAGCAGATCCGTGACGCTCGTTCCCGGGGCCCGGGTGGCGTCTTCTTCGGCACGCAACTAGGCCGGCAGGAGTCTCATGTTGCGTTGAGATTAGTTTCATTGTACCGTGAGACTTATGACGCAGAGGCATCTCAACGGCCCCCAAACGACGGGGCGCGACTACCGAAATCTCAGCGATCCCGAACACCACGTTCGCCACGACGTCAACGTCGGCGTGCCGATGCGCGACGGGATATCGCTCATGGCCGACGTGCACCGCCCCGATGCCGAAGGCCGCTTTCCTGCGTTGATCGCCGCCTCGCCCTACCCCCGTCAGATTCAGGACCTCGGCGCACCCATGGGATTCATCGAGGCAGGCGTCACCGATTTCTGGGTTCCGCGCGGCTATGGGCACGTGATCGCGAACCTGCGCGGTACCGGCGACTCGGGTGGCACCTTCGGGCTCTTCGACGCCCAGGAACGCCACGACATGTACGACCTCGTCGAGTGGGCGGCCAGCCAACCGTGGTGCGATGGCAACGTCGGCATGATCGGCATCAGCTACTTCGCGATGACCCAGCTCGAGGCAGCCGTGGAACGGCCACCCCATCTCAAGGCCATCTTCCCCGTGGCAGTCACTGCCGACTTGTTCGAAGCCGCGTCGCACCACGGCCTCGTCAGCTCGTCGTTCCTCACGCCGTTCCTATTCATGGTCGGGTTGACATCAGGGCGCAGCGACCAGTTCTGGCGCAGCCTGCCAATCGAGCTCGCTCGCACGGTGCTGCACGCCCCGCCGCTGCATCGCAAGTTCGGCACCATGAACGGCGAAGCGGCGGTGACGATGATGCATCAGCTGCTCAAGCTGCCCCACGATCCCCACCCCTGGGACGAGCTGTGGCTCGACGCATTCGTCAAGCACCCCACCCGAGACGAGTAGTGGGACGAAAGGGATCTCCTCCCACTGCTGCGCAACATCGACATCCCGGTGTACCTCGGCTGTGACTGGGAGAACGTTCCGCTGCACTTGCCGTCGACGTTCGTGGCGTGGAAGGCGTTGGCGGACAACCCGTACGTGCGGGTGGCGCTGCTGGGCCGGTACGGGCTGACCTGGCCCTGGGAGAGCCTGCACACCGAGGCCCTGGCCTGGTTCGACCACTGGCTAAAGGGCCGCGACACCGGAATCACCGACGGCGACCCGATCCGATACGTCTTACCGGGCAGCGACGGGTGGCACTCCGCCGAGCAGTGGCCGCCGGTCGGCACGCACCGCGAACTCGCACTGCGCGGCGACGGCTCACTCGACAGCGACGAGGGCGAACCGGGATCGCGGGAGTTCATGGTGCTCGGCGCCGGGTTGGGCAGGGCCAAGCCCAGCGAGGTCGATCCGCCGAACATGCTGACCTGGACCAGTGCACCGATCACCCAGGAGGTCGACATGGTCGGCGAGATCGAACTTCGTCTCGTCGCATCGTCGACTGCCGCGGACACGGCGTGGATAGCCACCCTGCAGGACGTCGCCCCCGACGGTGAGATCACCCAGGTGACCATGGGCTGGTTGCGCGCGAGCCTGCGTGAGGTGGACGGAGCGGCCAGCGTTCCCGGCGCGCCCGTCCTGCCCTGCCGCAATGCCGTCGCCGTACCCATCGGCGAGGACCTCGAGTACCGAATCCCCCTGGTGCCCAACGCCCGACGGTTCGCACCCGGACATCGCATCCAACTGGTGCTCACCAGCGACGATCAAAATCCCGACACACCCGCCATCATGAACTTCCGCCATGCCAGCGTCGGCACCAGCAGCCTGAACACCATCCGAGCATCGTCGCGGCTGCTTCTCCCAGTCCCGGCTTAGAGGGAGTCGACGCTGCCTAAACACTTGGTTCTGCGGTGTGCTGGGCCTCATACACTCGCCGAACCCGATGCCAACGCCCTGCCAGCCACTGTCAAACCTATTAACGATTTCGTTACACATCAGAAATGCAGCGCATTTAGCGGGGCGTTAAACACTGCTTACAATTGCTTGACTTTGTCAGGGCTTTCGGGCGCGCCGGGCGCATTCTTCGGCCGCTGAGAGCGCTGAAGTATTGATGTCACGGGCAACCGCATAAAGAATTCGTCAGGGATTGGCGATTGCCGAACGTGCCAGGTTGACGTTCCTCGAGCGGAGGTGCAGCATCTCCTGGGTGCAGTACCGAGGCTTTGACGAGAGGGGCGCCCGCCCAGGTTTTTTCGGCCGCGGCAGATGCCCTCGCGTGTTATAACCAGACGCTCGCGCGCATCACCGGCGAGGAGGTGGGGAATCGACAATGATTTCAAGTGAAAGGCCGTATCCAGGTCCGGTTGTAGCCCCACACGGTCGCGGTCTCGCATTCGACGCCACATTCTTAATTCACGCTTTGTTAACACTGTCGACTTGGCCACTTTTTCCGATCAAGGTATTCTCACGCCCAATTCCAGCGCGGACGCACCTGTGTTTTGGTCGGCGGACCTTCCCGCGAATCGGCTGCTCGCCACCACGATCGGCCGCCACATGTCGCACACCACCGCCGACGGACACCAATGACACCCACGGTGATTCCGATGCCGACCACCCGTCTACGCGCACCGGAGGCCGCGACACAAACTCTGCGATCCGCGATCGGGTCGAAGAAGTCGCCGCATGACACCACACCCGACCACGCGTGGTGTAGTGCGAACGCCGCAACGAGAATCAAGGTAGGTAGTGATGCTCTACGAATTCTGGCAGAACTTGACCCACAACCTGTTCACACCCCTATTGCTGTTCTTCTACCTCGGGTTCCTGATCCCGATTTTGAAGGTGCGTTTCGAGTTCCCGTATGTGCTGTATCAGGGCCTGACCCTGTACCTGCTGATCGCCATCGGCTGGCAGGGAGGCGAGGAGCTCGCCACGATCAAGCCTGCCGACATTCACACCTTCGCGGGATTTTTGCTCGTGGGCTTCTTGCTGAACTTCTTCATCGGAGGTTTGGCCTACGTGCTGCTGAGACTCATGACTCACATGCGAAGAGTCGACCAGGCAACGGTCGCCGGTTATTACGGGTCGGACTCAGCAGGGACCTATGCCGCCTGCGTGGCCGTGCTGACCGGCGTCGGCATCGCGTTCAACGCCTGGATGCCGGTCATGCTGGCTGTCATGGAGATTCCCGGCTGCCTGGTGGCGCTGTACCTGGTGGCGCGACTGCGGCACCGGGGGATGAACATGGCGGGGTTCATGCCCGATGAGCCCGGCTACACCCCACCGGTCAAGATTGGGGTGGGGCCCGGCACGGCCGCGCGGCCCCCGAGGGGCCAGTCCCTCGAGACCGAGCACGAAAGGGGAATCGAGCAGGAGCTGGAGCTCTCGCTGGAAAGGCTGGAGCATCCGGACTGGGAGCCCGACCAACGCCCACCCATGGGGAAGCCCAAGAGGATGCCCATTTTCTCCCGTGCGCTGTTCCAGGAAGTTTTCCTCAACCCTGGGCTCGTCCTGCTCTTCGGGGGCATCATCATCGGCTTCATTAGTGGGCTGCAGGGACCGAAGGTCGTTCACGACGACGACACCTTCTTCGTGTCGGCATTTCAGGGCGTGCTGTGCCTGTTCCTGCTCGAGATGGGCATGACGGCATCGCGCAAGCTCAAGGACCTGCGATCAGCGGGCTGGGGTTTCATCTTCTTCGGTTTGCTGGCACCGAATATTTTTGCGACGCTGGGGATCATCGTCGCGCACAGCTACGCCTACCTCACCCACACTGACTTCAAGCCAGGAACCTACGTGCTGTTCGCGGTGCTTTGCGGCGCAGCGTCTTACATCGCCGTCCCGGCGGTCCAGCGCCTAGCAATCCCCGAGGCCAGTCCGACCCTGCCGTTGGCCGCATCACTGGGTTTGACGTTTTCCTACAGCGTCACGATCGGAATCCCGCTCTATATCGCGTTCGGCCGCCTGATCGGACACTGGTTCCCGGGCGTCGCCTGAAAGCCCGCTTGCCCAGCAGGACGGCGCACGACGACGTCGGCGAGCAGCCGTCCGCGGGGGGCGAGGACCGACCAGCGCGCCGCTTTCGGATACCGGTAACCCGTCGGCAACCACGGTTCTTGGTGCGTAGCAGCCCGAGCCGGCAGCGTCGCATCCCCCAACATCTGCGTCGGATACGTACATTCGTGGGCATTTCCATGGCTGGCCGATCACGACGCGCGGTACACCTGGGGAACCACCATGCACCTGCAAGGCGTCCCGCCCGCGGTGATCGCAGCGTGGCTCGGCCACTCCGACGTGGGCGTTCACGATGCGCACCTACTTGCACTCGCAGGCCGCCGCGCTCGCCGAAGGCGAGGCACAGTTTGGCGCGGATTGTGACAATTCGTGACAATTCGACCGGAGGCTAACCCCGGCTCAGCGTGTTTCCGCTGCCAAAGAGTGCGCCCGAAGAGATTCGAACTCCCAACCTTCTGATCCGTAGTCAGATGCTCTATCCGTTGAGCTACGGGCGCCTGTGTTCAGTTTTTCTGTACGGCGGAGGCGAGAGGATTTGAACCTCCGGTCCCCTTTAAGGGGGACAACTCATTAGCAGTGAGTCCCATTCGGCCACTCTGGCACGCCTCCATTGGACTTCCTGAGGGTACCCGACCCC
>Ga0182013_10004038_pt1 | contig 17890 bp, 17 predicted proteins | sample 612S2MmetaG_FD_120487 | JGI IMG/M metagenome (GOLD analysis project Ga0182013, IMG submission 120487) | Permafrost microbial communities from Stordalen Mire, Sweden - 612S2M metaG | ecosystem: Environmental > Terrestrial > Soil > Wetlands > Permafrost | place: Sweden: Stordalen | collected...
CGAGAGCATCGAGATCCCCGACGTGCTCACCGTCCAAGAACTCGCGAATTCGATGATTCTGCCCGCGGCCGACATCATCAAAGAGCTCTTCAAGATGGGCACGATGGCGACCATCAACCAGAATATCTCGTCGGATCAGGCGATCGCGGTGGCCAAGAAGTTCGGCTTCAACGCGATCGTCAAAGAGGCCGGCGACGAGGTCGTCGTCGAGCAAGAGGAAGACAAGCCCGAACTGCTCACGCCGCGCCCGCCGGTGGTGACCGTACTCGGTCACGTCGATCACGGCAAGACGTCGCTGCTCGACAAGATCCGCAGCGCATCGGTCGCCGCGGGCGAAGCCGGCGGCATCACTCAGAAGATCGGCGCCTACACGGTCGAGAAGAACGACCGCAAGATCACGTTCATCGATACGCCGGGTCACGAGGCGTTCACCGCGATGCGCGCGCGCGGCGCGAAAGTCACGGACGTCGCGATCCTCGTGGTCGCGGCCGACGACGGCGTGATGCCGCAGACGCGCGAGGCGATCTCGCACATCAGGGCGGCCGGCGTTCCGATCGTCGTCGCGATCAATAAAATCGACAAGGAAGACGCGCAGCCCGACCGGGTCAAGCAGCAGCTCACCGAAGAGGGTTTGCAGCCCGTCGAATGGGGCGGCAAGATCGAAATGGTGGCCGTCTCGGCACGCAACGGTGCCGGTATCGACCAGCTGCTCGAGACCGTGCTGCTCGAGGCCGATCTCAAAGAGCTCAAGGCGAACAAGAACCGGCGCGCGACCGGCGTCGTGATCGAGTCCGCGCTCGATCGCGGCCGCGGTGCTGTCGCAACGGTGCTCGTGCAGAACGGCACGCTGCGCGTCGGCGACGTCGTCGTCGTCGGTGCCGCATACGGAAAAATCCGGGCGCTCGTCGACGACAAGGGCAAACAAGTCAAGAAAGCCGGGCCGTCGATCCCCGTCGAGATCATGGGCCTCTCGGATGTTCCGGCGGCCGGCGATACGCTCATGGTCGTCTCCGACGAACGTGCGGCGCGTGAAGCCGCAGCGAAGCGTTCGACCAAGCGGCGCGACGTGCGCGTCGCCGCCACGTCGGGTCCGCGGGTCTCGCTCGAGACGTTCATGCAAATGCCGGCGGACGGCGGTTCGAAGACGCTCAATCTCGTGATCAAAGCCGACGGCCAAGGTTCGGTCGAAGCGCTGCGCTCGCGCGTCGAGAGTCTCTCCAACGGCGAAGTCGGCATTCGCGTCATCCTGGCCGGCGTCGGCGGAATCACGCCGAACGACGTCAACCTCGCCTCGGCCTCGAACGCCGTGCTCATCGGTTTCAACATCCGGCCCGACGAGACGGTCAAACGCTTGGCCGAGAACGAGCAGGTCGACCTGCGCTTCTATCAAGTCATCTACGACGTCGAGAATGACCTGAAAAAAGCGATGGTCGGTTTGCTGGCGCCGAAGTTTCGCGAGATCGTGCTCGGGCGCGCCGAGGTTCGCGAGATCTTCAAGGTCTCCAAGGTCGGCGCGATCGCCGGGTGCTACGTGCAGTCGGGCAAGATCACGCGCAACTCCAAAGTTCGCGTGCTGCGCGATTCGGCGGTTGTCTGGGACGGCGAGATCGAGTCGTTGCGGCGCTTCAAGGACGACGTCCGCGAGGTCTCCGAGAACTTCGAGTGCGGCATCCAGGTGGCTCGGTTCGCCGATCTCAAACAGGGTGATGTCATCGAGGCATGGATGTCGGAGTTGGTTGCTCCCGAGCTGCAGCCGGCTTAGTGGCGGGGTTGAGCGGGGGCGTCCCCCCGTTGGCGGTGGGGACGCCCGCGTTTTTCCATCGATGGAAAAACGCTGCTTGCGAAAAACTCGCTCTCGGCATCCTGATGGGTGCCCTCCCTACGTCGGTACACCCAGCTTCGCGAATTTGTTCGACACCCCACCACCGAGACGGGGCCGCCCCCGCTCAACATCAGGTTTTGAGTTGTACGGGGGTGGGGGCGGCTGCGTTGGTGGGGGTGCGGCTCCTGTTTGATGGGTTTTCTTGTGCTGGCCTGAGGTTGAAGGCGGGCTTTTGGGCGAGGCCTTCGAGTTTACGCGGGTTGACGGGTTGCCTGTTCTTCCTGTCTTACCGCTCAGCCGGCTGTCGTCTTCGGCTTGGCTGCTGTTGATGGCTGTCGCGGAGTTCGTAGGGATGTATTTTGTGCTCGCTTGGAAGCGGCGGCGCGTGGGCGGGGCATGAAAGAGCTATGAAGCGGGAGCGGTTGGGGCGCATCGATCATGAGATTCAGCGAGCGCTCTCTAAGATTGTCTCGTTGGATGTCAAGGATCCGCGGATGGGATTCGCGACCGTTACGCGGTGCGAAGTAACGCAGGACTTGATGTTCTGCAAGGTGTTTGTTTCGATCATCGGTGACCGGCATGTGGCGCGGCAGACGATGGATGCCTTGAAGAGCGCGGCGGGATTCATCCGCGGCGAGCTGGGGGCAGCCGTCGCGCTGCGGCATACGCCGGAGCTGACGTTCGTGGAGGATCGTACGACGGAACGCGCGATCGCGCTGTCAAAAACGTTGGAGAAAGCACAGGTCGTCGATGAGTAGCACGCTGACGGCTTCGGCCACGACACAGGAAGTGGTAGCGGAACTGCGCGCTCGCTCGTCGTTCATGTTCGTCTCGCACGTGAAGCCCGACGGCGACACTCTGGGGGCGGGGCTTGCACTGGGGCTCGCTTTGAGCGGGATGGGCAAGCGGGTCGGCTATTTTCAGCAGGACCCGGTGCCGCGGAATTTGCGTTTCTTGCCGGGTGCGGAGTTCGTCTCGCGCGACGTGCCCGCGGATCTGCCCGCGGATACGCTATGGGTGTTCTGCGATATGAGCGACTATACGCGGGCCGGTGAGTTCTTGCCCAAGATCGATCGGACGAACATGCTCAACATCGATCATCATCTGGGCAACTCGCGCTTCGGCAAACTCAATTACATCCTTGAGAAAGAAGCCTCGACGGGAACCTGCGTGATTCATTTGTTGCGCGCGCTCGACGTCCCGATCACCAAGGACGTCGCGACGAATTTGCTGACGACGATCATGACCGATACCGGTGCGTTCATGCACACGAACACCACCAGTGCGGTGCTTCGCGTTTCGGCCGATCTGATGGAAGCCGGCGCCGATAAGCCCCTCATCACCGAAGAGATCTTTGCGAACAAGCGCTTTGCCGCGACGAAGCTGCTGGGTATGGCGCTGGACCGGGCCCAGCTCGAAGACGACGGGCGCTATTGCTGGACCTACGTCGATGAGGCGATGTTGGCGGTATGCGATGCCGACGGTGAGGATACCGAAGAGATCGTGCAGCATCTGCGCGCGGTCGAAGGCGTCGAAGCGGCTGCGCTGTTCAAAAACTACGAAGGTGCGATCCGAGTGAGCTTGCGCTCCAGCGGTCGCGTGAACGTGCAGCTTGCCGCCGCCGCGTTGGGCGGCGGTGGCCATTTCATGGCTTCCGGGCTGACGTTCGAGGGCGATCTCCCCGCGGCGCTGGTCGCGGTGCACACCGCGCTCAAGGCACAGGGTCTGTGATGCGAGCGTGGTGGGCTAAGCGGAACCCGGCCGGTTCTCAGAGCGAGGTCGTCGCCGCGACGTCTCCGTGACGCGACGGTCCGCGCGCGCGGACTTCACGGGCGACTGCCGCTTCGCTAATACGCATGCTCGGATTCGTGAATCTCTTCAAACCCGCCGGACCGACGTCGACGCAGTTCGGCGCGCGGCTCCGGCGCATCTACGCTCGCTCCGATGGGACGAAACTCGCCGTCGGTCATTTCGGCACGCTCGACCCGCAGGCGGCGGGCGTGCTGCCGATCGCGCTGGGCAAAGCGACTCGATTGCTGCCGCTCATCGAAGATCGGCGCAAGGCGTACGTCTGCACGCTGGTGTTGGGTCGGTCGACCACGACCGGCGACGCCGCTGGTGAGACCGCGGCATCGCAGCCGGTTGCGGCCGACATCGATGCACGTCTCGCGAGCGTGCTGCACGCCTTCACGGGATCGATCGAACAAGTGCCCCCAATGTATTCGGCACTGCATCACGGGGGGCGCCGGCTGTACGAACTCGCACGCGCCGGAGTGTCGGTCGGGCGCGTGAAGCGCAATGTCACCGTCTTCGGAATCGCGGTTCTGGGACGCGACGGTCCGACCGTGCGCTTGCGGATCGGCTGCAGCGAGGGCACCTACATCCGCACGCTATGCGAAGACATCGCGGTCGCTTGCGGCACCGTCGGACACATGGGTGCGCTGCTGCGTGAAGCGTCCGGACCATTCGTCCTGTACGAGAGTCTGACGCTCGAGCAGGTCGCAGCCGACCCGGTTGCGTCGCTCGTTCCACCCGAGCGCGTCATTCCGATTCCAACCGTCGTGCTCGACGGCCGCAAGGCGACCGACTTCCGCGCCGGCCGCGTCGTCGCGCTGGTGAATCTGCCCGCCGGAAAACATGTGTTCGTGCGCGACTCGTCACGGTCGCTCGTCGGCGTCGGCGAGACCGTCGGCGCGCTGCTCGCGCCGCGCCGGGTGTTCGATTGAAGATCTATCACGGGCTGCCCGACCACGACGCGGCCTACGCCGCTGTCCGCGCGGCGCACCCGCTCGTCATCGCGATCGGCTTTTTCGACGGCTTTCACCGCGGGCATCGCGCGATCGTGCGCGAGTTGCTGCGCATCCGGCAGCCGGGCGAACGTGCGGGGGTCATTACCTTTCGCGATCATCCCGCGACCTTTCTGCGGCCGGGCCAGGAGCCGCCGCTCGTCATGACGCTCGAGGAGCGGATCAACAGCTTCGCCCGCGCCGGCATCGACGAGGCGTTCGTGCTGCCCTTCGATGCGCCGCTCGCCTCGCTCGGACCCGACGCGTTCTTGGATCAAACGCTGGTCTTGCGAATCGGCGCTCGGGCGATGGTCGTCGGCGAAAACTTTCGCTTCGGTGCGAAGCGCGCCGGCGACGTTGCGTTTGCTCGCGCGTATTTGGGCGAACGCGGGCTGCGATTCGTCGCGGTTGCCAACGAAGACGACGACGGCGAGCGCGTGTCGAGCACGCGCGTGCGCGCCGCGATCGCCGCCGCCGATCTCGCGACTGCCGATCGGCTTTTGGGTGCGGCGTACAGCGTGCGCGGTCGCGTCGTGTTGGGCCACGGCCGCGGTCACGACTTGGGCTTTCCCACCGCGAACATCGTCGTGCCGGCCGAAAAGCTGCTGCCGCCCGACGGTGTGTATGCGGCCACCGGCCGGCACGATGGGCGCGACTATCGCGGCTTGGTGTCGATCGGAACGAATCCCACCTTCGACGGCTCGCAGCGCACGGTCGAGATGTGGCTGCGCGACTTTACCGGTTCGCTGTACGGCGAAGAACTCGCCGTGCGCGACTTGCGTTTCGTTCGCGGGCAGCGGCGCTTCGCGAGCGTCGAGGAACTGATGGAACAGATGCGTGCCGACGCAGCGACGGTCCGGTTTCCGTCGTTCATTTGAGGAGGCTCCGATAAAACGCTTCGCTCTCGTTTTAGCGCTCGTGCTGGCATCCGCCTTGCCTCGCGCCGCGCTCGCGGTCCCCAAAGTCGGTCAGCCGGCGCCCGCGTTTTCGCTGCCGAACGTCGATGGCCGAACGGTGACGCTCGCGGCCCTCAAGGGCAAGCCGTTGTATTTGAATTTTTTCGCGACCTGGTGCGTGCCGTGCAATGAAGAAGCGCCCGTCATCGGCAAGCTCAGTGAAAAATATCGCGCGCGCGGGCTCACCGTGCTGGGCGTCAACGAACTCGAAGATCCCGCCAAGGCCAAGGAGTTCCTGAGTAAATATCACTTAGCCTACAGCGCCGTCGTCGACGGCGACGGCACCATGGGCAAGGACTACGGCGCGATCGGACTGCCGGTGCACATCTTCATCGATCGCAGCGGAATCGTGAAGACGTACCGCCTGGGCGAGATGGACGGCAACGAAATCGAGTCGGCGATCAAAGGCATTCTCTAAGAAGTCTAAGCATCTGAGCGCGGCGCGGCTCAAACACTTCGGCTTTTCGCGCGCTTCCGCCTCAAGGCAGCGCTCGAGCCCGTGTTCGCCCGAATCCACGCGTTTCCCGAGGACTGCGCAAACGCGCCTTACTGCTGCACTTTGGCGCAGGCGTCGATGGCGGCTTTGGCGTCGACGCGTGTCGCCTGCCAGTTGCGGAGTGCGAAATCTTGTTCGGCGCGTGCGTAGTCCGCTTGTGCGGCGGCGAGTCGACGGTCGTGGCGCGCCGCGCACGCGTCAAGCGTTCCGCGTGCGAGCGCGAGGAACGAATCGGCGTCGATCGCGGGAGCGTCGCCTCCGTAGAGGCCGCCGCCCGAGCCCGGCAGCTGCGCTCCCGGCGTCGGGAAAAGCGCGGGGGTCGGCAGCGGCGCGGGGTCGGATGGTCGGACTTGTGCCTGCGACGCGGTCGAGAGTGCCTGCAGCGCGCTCACGTTCGCGCCGGCAAAGTTGCCGCTCCGGTATTGCTGCACGGCTTTCGTGTAGGCGAACGCCGCGGTCTGCGCGGCATGCGGATCGATCGCCTGGGCGCGCGCGATCGCGAGTTGCGCGGCGAAGAGCGTGCTGCTCGTTCCGCCTAGCGGCGGCGGTGCTTGCGGCAAAACCATTGGAACCGTGGGACGCGCGTGCACCACGACCGGAGCGGTTTGCGCCGCCGCGGGCCGGGAGCCCGTCAGCGCGGACGCCGCCAAGCCGGCGGCGAGTGCGACCGCGCCGACCGCGAGCTTCATGCGGCGCGAACCGTGATCGCGCTGCCGTCGAAATCGACGTGCGCGGTCTGTCCGGCCGCGATGCGGCCGCTGAGGATCGCGCTCGACAGCGGCGTCGTCACGTAGCGCGCGATCGAACGCGCGACGTACCGTGCGCCGTTTCCGGAGTCGGCGCTTTGCTTGGCCAGGTAGCGGCGCGCGCCTTCGGTCAGGACGAGCGTGACCGACCGCGCCCCGAGACGCTCGGCCAAAGCCCGCAGCTGCAGTTCGACGATCCGTTCGATCTCCGGCGCGCCGAGTTCGGCGAACACAACGATGTCGTCGATGCGGTCGATGAGTTCGGACCGCAGCGCGATTTCAATCTCGAAGCGCTCGAGATTGCTGGTCATGACGATAAGCGAGTGACGGAAGTCGATCGTGCGACCTTTGGCGTCGGTGACCCGGCCGTCGTCCAGAATCTGCAGCAAGATCGCGGCCACATCGGGGTGCGCCTTTTCGATCTCGTCGAAGAGCACGACCGAATACGGGCGCCGGCGCACGGCTTCGGTGAGCTGCCCGGGCTCGTCGTGGCCGGCATATCCGGGCGGTGCGCCGAGCAGCCGCGACACCGTGTGGCCTTCGGTAAACTCCGAAAGATCGAGGCGAATCAGCGCCTCTTCGGTGCCGAAGAGCGCTTGCGCGAGCGCGCGTGCGAGCTCGGTCTTCCCCACGCCGCTGGGGCCGATGAAGAGGAAGCCGCCGACGGGTTTGCGCGGATCTTTGAGTCCCGCGCGCGCACGGCGAATCGCTTCGGAGACGGTCGCGACGGCCGCGGATTGGCCGACGACGCGTTCCTCGAGCTGCGACTCGAGCGCCAGCAGGCCGGCGCGCTGCGCTTCGGTAAGCGAACCTTGGGGAATCCCGGTCCAGCGTGAAATGACCGCCGATATGCGCTCGGCGTCAACGCGCGCGTTGGCCTGCATCGAGGCGGTTGCCGCCGCTTCGTCCATCACGTCGATCGCTTTGTCGGGCAGGTACCGGTCAGCGATGTAGCGCGCCGCAAGGGTCGCCGCGGCCTCGATCGCGTCGTCGCCGATGACGACCTTGTGGTGCGCGGCGTATTTCGGCCGCAGCCCGCGCAGGATCTCGATCGTTTGGTCGATGGTGGGTTCGGCGATGTTGACCGGCTGAAAGCGCCGTTCGAGCGCGGCGTCGGATTCGATGTATTTGCGGTATTCGTCGAAGGTCGTGGCGCCGATGCACTGCAGTTCGCCGCGCGCGAGTTCGGGTTTGATCATCGATGAAAGATCAAGCGATCCTTCGGCGGCACCGGCGCCGACGAGCGTGTGCAGTTCGTCGATGAACAGAATGATGTCGCGTGCGGCGCGTTTGACTTCGTCGAGGATGCGCTTGACGCGCGATTCGAATTCGCCGCGATATTTCGTCCCCGCGACGAGCGGTCCGAGCGAAAGCGCCAAGACCCGCTTATCGCGCAACGCGGCTGGAACGTCGCCGCCGGCGATGCGCTGGGCGAGACCTTCGACGATCGCCGTCTTGCCGACGCCCGGTTCGCCGATGAGCACCGGATTGTTCTTACTGCGCCGGGCCAGGATCGAGACGACCCGCTCGACCTCCGGTTCGCGGCCGATGACCGGATCGAGTTCGCCGGCCTTGGCGGCGGCCGTGAGATCGCGCGAGTATTGGCCCAGGGTCGTGCCCGTCGCGCCGCGCAAAAATCGCCCGATCTGTTCGCCGGCGGGATTGGTCGAGGAACTCGCGCCGCCTTCGCGGCGCCCGAAGCGCTCGATTGCCAGAGCCGTCCCGGCGAAGAGAGTGGCCGCCGAGAGTGCCGCACCCAAATACGGCAACAGCGCCCGCCGCCGGTGGCGCGCACATTCGTCGCAGACCGCGGCATCGGTCCAGCGCCCGGCGCGCAGAGCATAGTCACGGACGCTCGCCGGCCGTTCGCGGCATATTTCACAGGTCTCGACCATCACACTCTCGGCTACCCTTTCCGGTTCCCCCGAGTTTCAACGCCGAAAGGTTCGCCAAGCACCGTCAAAGCCCGCGACCCCGGGCGCAGCCTCAAAAGGTTTGCCAAGTAAAGTCAAAGCTAGCGGCTCGGGCCTACGGCCCAAACGCCGCCGCGGCTTGCGGCCCAGCCGCAAACGCCACGGGTTCGGTGCGTAGCGCCGAACCCTGCTGCTCAGCGAATGATATAGGTGACCGAGACCGCGCTCGTGACGTCGAGGTCGCTTGGGCTGATCGTCGTTGGGACCGGAGCTTCGGCGGTTGCACGCGCCATACTCATCGCCAGCGGGGCGATGCGCCGCGGCCCGGACTCGTTGCCGATGCGCAGCACGCGAACGATCTGCACGTGCGCGGCAGTCGCGATGGCTTGGGCCTGGGCGTAGGCATCGGCGACGGCGGCCGCCAGCGCCGCGCGTTCGACCGCGCGCCGGTCGCGGAAGCCGTAGCTGACGCCGTTGATCTGCGTCGCCCCCGCCGCGGTCGCCGCATCGATGACGGCGCCGGTTTGGGTGAGCGCCGCGACGTTGACTGAGACGTTGCGCGTCACCACGAAACCGAACAGCTGCCCCGCTTGCAATTCATTCTTCGGGCGCGGATTGAAATACGACGAAAGCGAGGTCGAGGTGACGTCGCCGGCGGTGATCCCCTGCGTGCCGAGTTTGTTCAGCAGCGCCGCGTACCGGCGGTTGTTTTCCGACAGCGCCCGGGTGGAGTTGTCGTCGCTGGTGACGATGGTCGCGGCCACGGTCGCCAGGTCCGGCGCGTGCGACACGCTGCCTTGACCCGTCACGGTGATCGTGGCGAGCGGCGACTCGGGCGTTTCGAGCGCGGCGCGCGCTTGCAGTGGAGCGATCAGGCAACCAGCCGCGATCAGAGCGGCGGCGATTTTGAGAAGCTGCATGACTTCGCAACGCGGTATGCGCTGCGATCGTCCTGAGGTTTCGATTAACGCTCCATCGGGGAACGGTATCTTGTGCAGGCGTGTCCTGCTGGCCGCTAACACGGGAGGAATGGCGAAGTGGGTATTCTTAGCTGGATTTTGGTCGGGTTAGTCGCGGGATTCTTGGCGAAGTACGCCGTTCCGGGCGAGGGGCCGGGGGGGATCATCGGGGACGTCATCATTGGGATCGTCGGCGCGTTCATCGGCGGCTTCATTTTCAACACGTTCGGGCACTATGGGGTAAGCGGTCTGAACCTGTACAGCATTCTCGTCGCGTTCGTCGGCGCGGTCGTTCTGCTGTTCATCCTGCGCGCGATTTCCGGGCGTCGCACGGTCTAAGCAGCTTCCAAGGGACCAAAATGGTTCGCAGCGCGCACCTGTCGATACGACCGGTGCGCGCTGTGGTTTGGGGGCCGTCCCGAAGGACACCGGAAAGGGGCGCCTAAGGAAAACGCTTCCCCCGACTTATAAGAGAGGCGTATAGACCGTTTCATGGCGTACATCATTACTGAGCCTTGCATTGGCACGAAGGATAAATCGTGCGTCGATGTGTGCCCGGTCGACTGCATTCACGGTGGCGACGACGACAAGCAGCTCTTCATCGATCCGGAAGTCTGTATCGATTGCGGTGCTTGCGTGTCAGCCTGTCCAGTTGAGGCGATCTATGCCGATGCCGATGTTCCCGACAAGTGGAAGGGCTACATCGAGATCAACGCTGAGTTCTATAAGAAGTAACCGTCCGGGCGCGCGGCGGTGAAACGTGTCGTCGCACGCGAGTTGATGGACGACCCGATCGAATCGCTGGCCGAACTCGAAGAAAACGTCGCCGACATCGAGTTCGCGAATCGTGCTTTCGGCGGCATCGTCCCCGCGCTGCGTGAAGTGCGGCGCTTACGCGCACGCACGCTGCTCGACGTTTGCTGCGGGAGCGCCGACGTGCCGCTCGCGATCGTGCGCGACGCGCGCAAGCGCGGCGAGCGCATCGCGCTCACGTTGCTCGATCGGAGCGCGCAGATGCTCACCATCGCGCGCGGCCGTGCCGACGGCGAACCGGGCGTGACGTTTGCCGCGGGCGACGCGACGGCGCTGCCGTTCGGCGATGCGGCGTTCGACGTGGTCACCTGCAATCTCGCGCTGCATCATTTTGAGCCCGATGCGGCGCGGGCGTTGCTGCGTGAATTGCGCCGGGTCGCGCGGCTGATGCCCCTGGTCTGCGACCTGCGCCGCTCGGCTGCGGCCCTCGCGGCGGCCGTCGTCTGGTCGCGGCTCGCTTCGCGCAACCGGCTCACCCGTCACGACGCGCCGCTCTCGGTGCGTCGAGCGTACACGGCGCGCGAGGCCCGGGCGCTGGCGTTGGGCGCGGGTTGGCGCGCTCCGCGCGTTCGCCCCGAAGCGTTCTTTCGCATGACCCTTAGCGACCCGTCGCCGGCCGCGAGCCCGCGAACCTGAGCGACGTCGTCGTCGTCGGAGCCGGACCCGCCGGGAGCGCGACCGCGTTGCGGCTCGCGCGTGCCGGCGTGGACGTGGCGATTGTCGAGCGTGCGCGGTTCCCGCGCCGCAAGGTCTGCGGTGAGTACCAGAACAGCGGATCGGTCGACGCGTTGGACCGGCTCGGGTTGCTCGAACGAGTGCGCGCGGCGTCGCAGACGCTGCGCGGCATCCGCGTCATCCCGCCGTGTGCGCCGCCCGTCGAACTCACGTTCGCTCGGACGGCTCTGGCCTGCGACCGGGCCACGCTCGACGCCTTGCTGCTCGACGCCGCGCTCGCTGCCGGCGCGAAGCTCGTTCGGGGCCGCGTCGAGTCGCTGCTCTTCGACGGCCCGCGGGTCGCGGGGGTGGCGTACCGCGACGAAAGCGGCGAACCGCAGACGTTGCGGGCGCGCTATGTGGCCGGCGCCGACGGAGCGGGCTCGATCGTCGCGCGCAAGCTGGGTGTGACCTTGCCGCTGGGCCGCACCCGCCGCTTCGCCGTCGGCGGGCACTATCGCGGCTTCGGTGACCTCGACGGCTTCGTCGAGATGTACGTCGGCCCGCGCGCCTACTTCGCCATCAATCCGCTCGACGCGGTACGGGCCAACGTGATGGTCGTGGTGGGACAGGCGGAATTGGGAAGCTGGTCGCGCGACGTCGATGAGGGCGTGCAGGGCAAGGCCGCAGCCCTCGGCGGGGGCCGGCGGTCGTTCGCCGGCGTGCAGCGGATCGGCGAGCGTGTCTCGTTCGGCCCGCTCGCCCATCGCGTGCGCTCGCCGATCGCGCCCGGCGCGCTGCTCGTCGGCGATGCGGCGGGCTTTCTCAATCCGTTCACGGGGCAGGGCGTGTACCTTGCGTTGACGGGCGCCGACGCCGCCGGGACGGCGATCCTCGCTGCGCTGCGCGACCGCCGGGCCGAGCACTCGGCGTTCGGGCACTATGCCGCCCTCCGCACCCGCGACTTTCGCGCGCGCAGCGCGCTGTGCTCGGTGGTGACGATGGTTCTCGACGTCGCGCCGCTGGCGCGCCGGACGGCGAACCGCCTGCAGGAGTATCCGGCCGCCCGCGCCGCACTCGTCGACGCGCTCGCCGGGCTTTCCACGCCACAGCGGGCGCTGGCTCCCGCGGTCCTCGGGCGGCTCCTGATTTGAACGTCATGACGACGAGCATCGATATCGCGGCACCGCCGGCGACGATCTACGGGTTCGCTTCGGCGACGGCGCGCTGGCCCTTGATCTTGCCGCACTACCGGTACGTGCGCGTGCGCGAGCGCGACGGGCCGCGCCAGATCGTCGAGATGGCCGCGTGGCGCCATTGTTTTCCGCTGCGCTGGGTTGCCGAACAGACCAACGAGGCGGAGCGCCCGCAGATCGCCTTTCGGCACATTGCCGGTCCGACACGCGGCATGGAAGTCGAGTGGCGGTTCGAGCCGCTGGGCGACCGCACACGGGTCACGATCGTCCACCGGCTCGATTTCGTGTTCCCGATATTTGCCGCGTTCCTGGGCAAGTACGTCGTCGGTGACTATTTCATTGAAGGCGTCGCGGCGCGGACCTTGCGCTGCATGAAAGCGATCTCGGAAGCATCGGTCTCGGCGTGACCTGCCGGCATCGCGTCGTGGTCACCGGAATCGGCGTGGTGACGCCGCTGGGCATCGGAAAGGACGCTTTCTGGCGGGGCGTCGTGGCCGAACGCATCGCCGTCGACCGGCTGAATCGCTTCGATACGACCGGCTACCGGTCGCGCTTGGCCGCGCAGATCGACGACTTCGATCCGGCCGACTTCTTGAGCGAACGGCGCCGTCGCTGGATGGACCGGTTTTCACAGTTTGCGGTCGCGGCGGCGCGGCTCGCGCTCGACGATGCGTGCTTCACGCCGGTGGGCGAGCACCCCGAGATCGGGGTCTACATCGGGTCGGCGCTGGGCGGATTGGCGTATGCCGATGAGGAGCACGACGTCTTTCGCACGCAGGGACTCGCCGGCGTGCGGCCGCTGCTCGCGATCTCGGTCTTCGGCGGCGCGTCGACATGCAATATCGCGATCGAGTTCGGGTTTACCGGACCCAACGTCGCCAACGGCAATTCGTGTGCCTCGGGCGCCGTCGCGATCGGCGACGCGTTTCGGGCGATCGCGCACGGCGACATGCGGGCGGCGCTCGCGGGCGGCGTCGAAGCCCCGCTTTCGCCGCTGATCTTCGGCGCCTTCACCGTGATTCGCGCGATGTCGACGCGCAACGGCGATCCGCAAACGGCGAGCCGCCCCTTCGATCGCGAACGCGATGGGTTCGTCATGGCCGAGGGTTCGGGCATCTTGTTTCTCGAGCGGCTCGATGACGCGCTCGCGCGCGGGGCGCACATCTACGGCGAGATCGTCGGCTTTGGGTTGACCAACGACGCCCACCATATGTCGGCGCCGCGCCCGGACGGCGTGGCGAACGGCGCGGCGATGCGGCGCGCGTTGACCGAAGCAGCGGTTGAACCGGCCGCCGTCGACGTCGTCAACGCGCACGGTTCGGGAACGCCGCTGGGCGACCGCAGCGAAGCGCTTGCGATCGCCACGGTGTTCGGCGGCCGGGACGTCCCGGTGACCGCCACCAAGGGCCAACACGGTCACGCGCTGGGCGCGACGGGCGCGTGGGAGGCGGCGCTCTCGCTGCTGACCTTCGCGCACGAAATCGTGCCGAAGACCGTCAATCATGTCTATGACGATCCGGATTGCTCGATCGCTCTCACGCGCGAACACGTGCGCTCGGCGCCGCGCGTCATCCTCAGCAACAGCGCCGGCTTCGGTGGGATAAATGCGGCTCTCGTCTTTCGCCGCCTCGAATAAAGCCGTCGTCGCGCCGGTCGTGGTGCGCGACGTGCACAAGTCGTATACCGGCAGCGGCGACACGGTCAGCGCGCTCGCCGGGGTGTCGCTCGAGGTGCGCGCCGGTGAGATGGTCGCGCTGGTCGGACCGAGCGGGTGCGGCAAGAGCACCCTGCTCAATCTCGTCGGCTGCGTCGACCTGCCGACCGCGGGCGAGGTGATCGTCGACGGCCGGGTGACAAGCGATCTCGACGACGATGCGCTGACGGTCCTGCGGCGCGACCGCGTCGGCACGATCTTTCAATTTTTTAACCTGTTGCCGGCGCTCACGGTGTTCGACAACGTCGGCCTGCCGCTCGTGCTGCGGCGCCTGCCCAAAGCCCGGATCGCGGCGCGCGTCGAGGCCGCGCTGGTCCAAGTCGGCATCGCCGACAAGCGTTCCGCCTATCCGGCGCAGATCTCCGGCGGTCAGATGCAGCGGGCGGCGATCGCTCGCGCGATCGTCCACGTTCCCGCGATCATCTTGGCCGATGAGCCGACCGGGAACCTCGACACGGCCAACGGCGAGAACGTTCTGCGCTTGCTGCGCGGACTGGCCGACGGCGGTCAGGCGATTCTCATGGCGACGCACAGCGCCGAGGCGGCCGCGATTTGCGACCGCACGATTCGCATGTCGGACGGCCGAATCGTTTAACTAGATCGACTTCGTCGACCCGTCGCGTTTGGGCTTCGCCCAAGCCGCCCGTCGTCACGTGTCGGGTAAACCCGACACGCTCCTAGGGATTCGACTTCGTCTGATGGGTTCGTCTCGGCTGCGCTCGACGAACCCGTGCGTTCGGGCTTCGCCCAAGCCGCGCGTCGTCGTTTGTCCGAAAAATCGGACAAACGCCTAGCGTTTGAGTCGAGCAGCTGAGCCGGCTGGCACTCCTTTCTGGCCGTATTCCGCCGACTACTAGGGAGATGAGCATCGCCGAACCTGCGGGTTGTGGCATGCCGTGTCGTCAGCTTATTTTTCCCTGCGAGGATCCTGCGTGTCCCTTCCGTTGGGTGACGAACCCGGCCGAGAACGCGAAATGCGGCTCTTAGTCGCCGGTGCCGTCGTGCTCGAGTTGCTCGGCCTCGTGCTCGCGGCGTTCGGCGGCGGATGCGCCATTGCCGGAGCACTGCTCGGCGCCGCGGCGCTGGGCACGGCCTTTTGGCTGACCTGGCGGATCGTCGCGCGTGCCCGGCGCACGGCGGATGAGCGTGACGCGTTGACGACCCGGGTTGCTGCCGGCGATCTGGCGGCCCGTGAACTCGAGCGCCTTCGCTGCGCGTTCGACTGCGGCGCGGCGCGGGTTAGCCTGCTCGACGAGCATTCCAAGGTCCGCTACACGAGCTCCGGCCTCGCGCGGCTGCTCGACTCGGGCGACGACGGCGCGGCGCTATGGTTTGCCGGTTTCATCGCTCGACACGAAGCGAATCCGTCCGGCGAGCGGAGCGAGATCGTCGAAGCGGGCGGCCAGCCCTTCGAGGTGCGGGTGTCGCCGCTGACCGTCGCAGGCGCCGCCGCCGGGTATCTCTTCGAGTGGCTGCCGCATTTCCCGGAGCCGGTTGCACCGTTTGCCGACGAAGCCGCCGCACCCCTCGGTGCGTTCGCCGAAGCCGAACCCGCTCAGTTGGCGGCGCCGGATTTACCCGACTTCTCGATCGCGCGGCGTGAGTTGGCCGAAGGTCAGGCCGACCTCGATCAGATCGGTGGGATCGTCCGCAATGCCGTCGACAGTCTCATCCCGTGCTTTGTCGAAATCTTTGCCAAGACCAAAGACCAGCAGAAGCTCGCGCTGACACTGATCTCACAAGCCGACAGCCACGACGCCGCCGTCGTGGACGTGGTGCCGCCGGGAGCGTCGGTGGAGAAATACTTCAATGAATCGCTGGCCACGTTCCGTGACGCGGCCGAACGCCAGCGCGGGACCTTCGCCGTCTTCGGTTCGCTGAGTGAAGCGCTGGAACGGGTCGACAGCAACATGACCGGCGTGCTGCACGTGTTCGCCGAAATCGAAGAGATCGCGTTTCAAACCGATCTGCTCGCGCTCAACGCGAAGATCGAAGCCGCGCACGCGGGCGCGAAAGGCGCCGGCTTCGCGGTCGTCGCGAACGAAGTGCAGAAGCTGGCGGCGCGCTCGTCACGCTACAGCATCGAACTGCGCGACCGGGTCGATACGCTGGCCACCGACTTGCGCGAGACGCGCGCCACGCTGGCCGCCGCCGCCGCCGCCGGCGCCGCGACCGGTCAAACGTTCATCACGCGAATCGAAGCGATGACCGACGAGGCGCATGTCGTGCTCAAAGCGATGCTCGATTCGGCGGCCCGGTTGGCGTCGCTGACCGACAACATCGGCACCAACGTCGCAGGCGCCGTGCGCGAGCTGCAGTTTCAAGACATGGTCGCGCAGCTTCTCGAACACCAAAAATCCCGGCTCGATCTCATCGGCGCCGATATCGGGGGCGGCGATGCCGCGATTCTAAGCACGCGCTCGAGCTTGCACAAAGCGGTTTCCCAACACGATCTGACGGCCGGCTCCGTCGACCTTTTCTAGGAGAGAGACTCTACAGATGGCAAAGACGATCCTCACCGTCGACGATTCGGCATCGATTCGGAAGATGGTCGCGATGACGATCACCGCCGCGGGCTACGCCGTGGTGGAGGCCGTCGACGGCGAAGACGGGCTGGCGAAAGCGAAGCTGCACGACATCGCGCTGGTGCTGACCGACCAGAACATGCCCAAGATGGACGGACTAACACTCGTTCGCAGCTTGCGCGCGCTGCCCAAGTACAAGACGACGCCGATCCTGGTGCTGACCACCGAAGCGAGTCCCGAGATGAAGGCGAAGGGCAAAGCCGCCGCGGCCACCGGGTGGCTGGTCAAGCCGTTCGATCCGCCGACGCTGCTGGACGTGCTGCGCCGAGTTCTGGGGTGATGCGATGAACCTCGACATGTCGCGCTTCCACGACGTTTTCTTCGAGGAAGTCGCCGAGCATCTGGACAGTCTCGAGCGAATCTTGCTCGAGCTCGACGTGACGAATCCGTCGAGCGACGATCTCGACGCCATTTTCCGCGCAGCGCACTCGATCAAAGGCGGCAGCGGCACCTTCGGCTTCGGCGAGATGGCGGCGTTCACGCACCATCTCGAGTCGCTGCTCGACAAAGTTCGCAACGGGGAGATCCAGCTCACTGACGGTCTCGTCGATTTGACGCTGCGCGCCGGTGACGTACTGCGCGGCCAGCTCCAGCACTACCGTGACAACGAGCCGTTCGATCCGGCGCGCGCCGAAGCGCTCGTCACCGAATTGCAAGCCGCTCTCGACCGGGGCGACGACGCGGCGCGGCCGGCGGCCGCGCGCGCGCCGCAAGCCGAGCTCCCGGCGGTCCGGATGTCGATCGCGTATACCTGCGGTCAGCCCGAAGCCGAGCGCGGCGCGGTGCGCGACGGCGTGCGTTCGGCGCTCGAATCGATCGGCACCCTCGAGGCCGTTGCCGACGACGTCGCGCTTCCGACGTGGACGTACGAGTTGCGCACGACGCGCGACGAAGCGATGGTCCGCGACTGGTTCGAATTCGTGCAAACGGCGGCCGACGAGCTGACGATCGCGATCGCGCCCGCGGCGCAGCTTGCGAGCGCACCGGAGCCGGCCGCGCTCGAAGCGAAATTTGGTTTCTTCGACGACGATTTCGCGCCCGCGCCCGAGAACGCCGCATTCGGCTTTTTCGACGACGCGCCGGGCTTCCCGGATCCGGCGGCGCACGCCGCCGAAACTCCCGCGGCGGGAACGCCGGCCGCCGGACCGCGCGCTGCCGCCGCGCGCTCCAAGTCCAACGACGCGGGGACGATTCGGGTCAACCTCGATAAAGTCGACGCGCTCATCAATTTACTCGGCGAGATGGTCATC
>Ga0182013_10004041_pt1 | contig 17875 bp, 8 predicted proteins | sample 612S2MmetaG_FD_120487 | JGI IMG/M metagenome (GOLD analysis project Ga0182013, IMG submission 120487) | Permafrost microbial communities from Stordalen Mire, Sweden - 612S2M metaG | ecosystem: Environmental > Terrestrial > Soil > Wetlands > Permafrost | place: Sweden: Stordalen | collected...
CAACGCGTCTTCCGCAGCCGTTCTCCACGCCTACGACGCCACAAATCTTGCCACCGAGTTGTACAACAGTGGTCAGGCAGCCAGTGGCCGCGACAGTTTCGGCAACGGGAACAAATTTGTTACACCACTCATCGTCAACGGCAAAGTCTATATCGCAACGCCCACAGGCGTAGCCGTGTTCGGATTATTGACACAATAGCCCCCTTAGGCACCCGGTCGGCAGGATTCACTTCTGCCGACCGCCCCCTTCTCGGCCCCGCAGTCCCTCAGTCCCTCAGTCCCTTAGTCCCTATCGTCCCTCAGTCCCTTAGTTCCTTAGTCCCTATCGTCCCTCAGTCCCTCAGTCCCTTAGTTCCTTAGTCCCTATCGTCCCTCAGTCCCTTAGTCCCTCATTCTCCGCTCCTCCACCAGAGGGTATCTAAAGTCGTATTCCAGCTACATGCCGGTTGACGTATACTTCCGCTGATTTCCACTTAAGGCAAAAAGATGCGGACTGTTACTGTTCTGCGCTCAATCGTTCTCGGTGCCTTCACCGCGATTTCGGCCCTCTTGCAATGCCAGTTTCAACAGCCCACGGATCAAGAGTTGAAGATGACCAGCGACCCGCTCGCGCCGGGCGCCGCGGCCGTTTTTCTCTATCGCGAAGAGGAGACTGACGACAGGAACCACTTCTATAGCTTCTACTCGCGCATCAAGGTCCTGACGGAAAAAGGCAAGGAACTGGCGACAGTTCATGTTCCCTACGAGCATGGCATCGATACGGTAACCGATATTCAGGGGCGCACAATTCACGCCGATGGCAGCATCGTCCCACTTTCCGCCAAGCCGGCCGATCTGATGGAGTTCAAGGGCAAGGGATTTCAGGTCAACACCGTCGTGTTCACACTTCCCAGCGTGGAAGTCGGCAGCATCCTGGAATATCGGCTCAAGATCCGTTCGCCCGACTATAGGGTTTCTCAGCCGACGTGGGATATCCAGTCGTCGTATTTCGCGCATAAGGCACACTACAGCTTTTTCTCCTATCTCGCACCGGGCCATTACATTCGCGACGCCAACGGGGATTCGCTGAACCGGCTCATGTTTGCCTCGCGACTGGCGCCAGGCGCCCAGGTGATTCGCGATGACGCCAAGGGACTTTATTCCCTCGATCTCACCGATATTCCCGCCATTCCCGAAGACGATTGGATGCCCCCGATCAACTCCCTCCGGTGGCATGTGGAGTTCTACTACGGAAATTCCAATTCAGCTGCTGACTTCTGGCACGACGCCGGCAAGCGTTGGGCTACCAGGACCGAGGACTTCACTAAACCAACCAATGCTTTGAAGGATGCGGCCGAAAAGTTATTCGCACCTGCGGACACCGACGAACAGAAGGCCAGAAAGATCTACGCCGCAGTCCAGAAGCTTGAGAACACGAATTTCTCCCGCAAGAAATCGGAGGCGGAAGAAAAACGCGAGAAGATCAAGGAAATTCGCAATGCCGACGATGTCTGGAAGCAGCAGAGTGGTTCGGCGAACGATATCGCGCTGCTTTACATCGCGCTGGCCCGTGCCGCTGGGCTGAAAGTCTTCCCCGCTCAGGTCGTCGACAGGAACCGCGCCATCTTCGACACGCGCTATCTCTCCACGAAGCAATTGGACGACTATCTTGCCATCCTCGTCCTCGATGGCAAAGAAGTTTACCTCGACCCCGGCCAGAAGATGTGTCCCTTCGCCAGCCTGCACTGGAAGCACACTCTCGCATCGGGCTTTCGAGCCACGGACAAAGACCCGGCTCCCGTCACGTCACCCGCCTCCTCATACAAGGCCGCCGAGGTTGAGCGCGTAGCCCAGTTGTTCATCGACCCGGCTGGCTCTCTCACCGGAACTGTACGCATCGTCATGTCCGGCGCCGATGCGCTGCATTGGCGCCAATTGAGTCTTGAAAACGACATGGATGAAATGAAGAAAAAGTTCAACGAATCCATTCAGGGCGACTTCCCCGACGGCGTGCAGGCGGACTTCGATCACTTCCTCGCTCTCGATGACCCCACCGTGAATCTCATCGCCATCGTCAAGGTCACCGGCTCGCTTGGAACCGTCACCGGCAAGCATGTCTTCCTGCCTGCGCTGTTCTTTGATTCCAAGGCAAAGCAACCGTTCGTCGCGCAGGAAAAGCGCACCACTCCCGTCGACGTTCACTATCCCAAACTGCAACAGGATGATGTTACATATCACCTGCCGCCCGGCTTCACCCTCGACTCCCCGCTGGCGCCAACGTCTGCCGCATGGCCTGACCACGCGGTGGTCAAAATTGCGTCGCAGGCCAGTGGAGACTCCGTCGAGGTCAGTCGCACTCTGGTTTATAACTTCACTCTGCTGCAACCGTCAGACTATGGCAACCTTCATGACTTTTATCAGAAGGTAGCAACCGCCGATCAGCAGCAGCTCGTATTGACGCGTGCTCCGGTCGCACACGGCAACTGATTCTCTTGAAGGACTCATGTCATGGTCTCCTCGTTTCCAGCCCGTACCTGTTCCGCGTGTCTGCTTGCAACGGCTCTCCTGATCGCTGCAAGCATGCCCTGCGCGGCCGGCATCTTCGGCCATTCGCAAGCCGTTCCTCAATGGGCGCTCGACGCATATAAGACCAAAGTCCCTGCCAACGTCGGAGATGCTGCAGCCGTCATTCTCTACGACGAATACCTTGAAACCATCGACGCCAATGGCCGCGCTGTTGAGCGCGAACGCGAAGCCATTCGCATTCTCAAGCCGCAGGGCCGCGGCAATACATGTGGCGTCGAAGTCGATGACAACCAAAAACTCAACTACTTTCGCGCCTGGACCATTGCCGCGGACGAGAAGCAATACATGGCCCAGGACACGGACTTCAGCGAGGCTGGCGATACCAGGGTTCCCGTCATGCTCTCTACCCGCAAAAGACGCGTCGTTCATCCGCCTGCTGTCGATGTGGGCGCGACCATCCTTTGCGAATCGGAAGAGCAGATGGAGCCATGGTTACAGGAGAAAATCTGGTCCCTGCAGAACGGCATCCCGGTTGCCTTCGAGGCGCTCGAAATCGATCTGCCTCCCGGCCGCGCACACTCCCAGTCGTGGCATAGCTTCAAGGCTGTTCCTCCAGTCGAAGTCAGCCCCAACCACTGGCGCTGGGAGCTAAAGGACACCCCGGCGCTCACCCTTCGCGATATTCCCTTGCGGCCGGAGTGGGCCGCGCTCGCCGGCCGCATGTCGGTGCAGTGGGGCGACGCTGCGATTGACGGAACAGACAACCAGTGGCGCGCCATTGGCGCATGGGTCACGACGCTCGAGGCCGACCGGCCGCAACCGTCCCCCGAGATCACAGGCGAAACCCAAAGCCTGCTTGCCGGCGCTCCGGATTTCTATACCAAACTCAGCCGCATTACCGACTTCATCCAGAAGAACATTCGTTACTTCGTTGTCATGCGCGGCATCGGTGGGCTCCAGGCTCATTACGCTGCCGACATCTTCAAGAACAAATTTGGCGACTGCAAAGATAAAACCACACTGCTGATCGCAATGCTCAAGGTGGCCGGCATTCAGGCGTTCTATGTTCCCATTGACGATCGGCGCGGAATTGTCGACCCCGACAATCCTTCGCTCTACGGTAACCACATGATCACCGCCATCGAGATACCGGCCGACGTTCAGGATCCGCGCCTCATGGCGATCGTGAAGGCGAAGGATGGCAAGCGTTATCTCATCTTCGATCCCACCAACGAACGCACCCCCGTTGGCAACTTGCCGTCGTATCTGCAAGGCAGCTATGGAACCTTGGCCGCTGGAGCTTCGAGCCAGATTATTGCACTACCCGTGCTTGGTCCGGATGCGAATGGCACCGATCGCAAGGGACAATTCACGCTCGCGGCAGACGGCACACTGGCCGGATCGGTAGATGCGATGCATTCCGGCCCGGGCGGTGCTGATCTGCGCATGTTCCTCAAGTACTCCGATGAAACAGAGCGCCGTAAATACTGGGAGACAGAGATCGGAAAAGATGTTCCCGGAGTCGTGCTGAATTCATTTCAGTTCGTTCAACCGCCCAGTCTTGCCAATCCCGCGGAGTTTCACTACGGAATCACGGCTGGTCAATATGGCCGCATGGCCGGCTCCCTTCTTCTGGTTCGCCCGCGCGTCGTCGGCTCCGATGCCCTGCCCTTCGACAACAAACCGCGCACCGTTCCCATTGACCTTGGGGCTACGGGACGCTGGCGCGACTCCTTCGATATAACGCTGCCCGCCGGCTATGCAGTCGACGAAACACCCGATCCTGTCAATGTCGACGTGGAGTTCGCCAGCTATCACTCCAGCGTCACCGCGAAAGACAACCGCCTCCACTACGAGCGGGAATACACCGTCCGTCAGGTCGTCATCCCGGCCGAAAAAGCAGAAGCCTTTCGCAAGCTTGAGGGCTCCATTCTCAGCGACGAAAAGGGAACGGCAGTCCTCAGGAAGCAATAGTGGCCGCACCCGTTTTGATTCCTCATTCTGCGATGCCCACCATCGTAAGAATGAGAAGATCAAGGAACAGCTTCTGTTTTGCAACAGAGGCTGCCCCGGCTCATGCAAAAATCCATCCTCGCTCTCACCATCTCTGCCTTCGGAATTGGCACCTCTGAGTACGTCATCATGGGTCTGCTGCCCAATCTGGCGCAGTCCTTTCAAATCAGCATTCCCAAAGCCGGCGTCATCGTCTCGGCCTATGCGCTCAGCGTAACCTTCGGCTCACCGTTGCTCGCCCTTGCGCTTGCAAAGCAGGAGCGCAAGCGCGCGCTCGTCTTCCTGATGAGCGTCTTCATCCTTGGCAACGTCTGCTGCGCACTTTCGTACGGCTTTTATCTCATGCTCGCCGCGCGCATCTTAACCGCCCTCTGTCACGGAGCATTCTTCGGAACCGGCAGCGTCCTCGCGGCCAACATCGTGCCCAAAGAAAAGCGGGTCCAGGCAATCACCATGATGTTCAGCGGCCTCACGCTTGCCAACGTTCTCGGCGTGCCCGCAGGCACCGCCATCGGCCATGTGTTTGGCTGGCGGTTCACTTTCGTTGCGCTCATCCCCGTTGGACTCGTCGCCATGTTTGGTTTGCTCCTATGGGTTCCGCGCCAGGAGACCGAGCCCGTCCATATTCGTCACGAATTTCAAGCGGTGAAGAATCCAAAAGTGATTCTCGTGCTTTTGCTTTCCACGCTCAGCTCCGTTTCTCTCTTCACCGTCTTTACGTATATTGCGCCCATGCTTTCGACCGTGACCCATCTTCCCCCGCGCCAGATCGCCTGGTTCCTCACCTTGTTTGGATTAGGCATTACGATCGGCATTCTCGTTGGCGGCCGCCTTGGCGACTGGCGTCAGATGACCACGGTCGTCGGCGGCTACTCTCTCGTGGTCCTCATTCTTCTGCTCATGCCCACGGCCATGCCGCACGCCATTGCCATGGGCTCCTGCGTTCTCGTCTGGGGCATGTTTCACTTCGGCGCTTCCGCCCCGCTGCAGGCCCGCATCGTTGAAAAAGCGCGTCGCGCTCCCAATCTCGCCTCCACGCTCAACCAGGGTGCATTCAACCTGGGAAATGCATTGGGCGCGAGCGTGGGCGGGGCCATCCTTACGGCGGGCCTCGGCTATTCTTCGCTTCCCTACGTGGCCGCCCTTTTCGCTGGCCTGGTCATTCTTCTTGCGCTCTTCGCCGTCAAGCTCGACGCGTCGAGAGTCAGCGATCCGGACTTTGTGCCCTGACGCCAGGCCGCATCCGTGTATTGCACGCGGACCACCCCTGACTAGTTCTTCGGCGCCGGCCGCACGTGCAGAATAATCCGCCGATACGACGTAAGGCGCGGCGAACCGTCATCCGTCACTTCCAGAATGACGTGCGCCACTCCTTCTCCCTGGCACGGCATCAGCCCCGGGATCCATGCCGCGCGACAGGCCGAATGCGCCGTCACCTGCGCTACCGGCGTATCGGCTCCCCGAATCGAAACATCGGCGCCATGCGTGCCAGTCAGACCGGCCTCTTCGTAAACCCACCACTTGTAGGTCAGCTTCTGTCCGTCAGGGTCATTGCTGCCCGTTGCATCGAGCGTGACCTCTTGTTTCGCGTCAACGCTCAACTCCAGCATGCCCGTTCCCGCCTGCCCGTTCACCACCAGTTCCGGATTGTGATTGGCGTGCGCATAATCCTTGATTGTCCAATCCATGCGCGCGGCAAAATCGTTTTGATACGCCTCGCGCCAGCGCCAAATCGTGGCCTGGTCCGAAACATGTTCTTTACCGTCGTGCCCAATTACGCGATCCTGCGAGGTTGCGCGCGTAAACTCGTCGCCGCCCTGACTCCAGATGGTGTGCGTTTCACCGTACGGCTGCCGGAACACATACCGGCCGCCCCAGCCGCCCCAATCCGGCCGCCGGTACGCGTTCAGACCGTTATCGATCAGCCCCAGGTACGACGGTGTATCTCCCTCCATGATGAACATGAAACGTGGATACCACTTGCCCATCGGCCCTTTGCGGCGAATGTTGGCCTCCAACCATTCGTTGGTCACAAGGCTCGTATCCGCGCCTTCGCCATTGCGGTAATACAGGTCGCCGCTGATGCCGGTCCATGTTGCCTGGTAGTATTCCTCGCCATTGGGCGCGCTCGGCTTCACCACATAAAACAGCGTTGGAAACTCGCGCCGAATCCACGGCCCCGCATCATCCTGGTCTGAAATCGAAGACACACGCACGCGCGCTAACAGTTTCTCCATCTCCGCCGCCGAATGTGCGCTGCGCAAATCCATCAGCGCCTGGGCGATCGTATTCGCCCCGCCCCACAGGCATATCCATAGTGGCCTCGGGTCGTCGCGCTCAATGGCCGCCTTCAGCGCCTGCGAACCGGCCGAAGACTTGCCCTCACCCGTGGCAGCCATGCCATAGGCCGGTTGGCCGGCATAAACTCGCTGGTCCAGTTCCTCTGCCGTAGGCCAACCCCTGGCATGCAATAACAGGTTGGGCCGCACTTCCTTGTACGCCGCAACAATCGAATGCATCGTCTCCGGATGCGATGCCTTCTTCTGCCACGTCGACGTGGTGGCGATCATCGCCTCCAAATCAAGCTCGTTCGAATACAAGAGCAACCGGACAAAAGACATTTGATCGTCGGGCTCGTTGCCGATATCGCTGATGATCACAACACGCGGGTGTCCAGTAAACGTGTCCGCGCCCGGCGCCTGCACCAGCTGCGCATCCGCAATCGAGCACATCATCGACAAAGCCAGAATCGTCAGCGCGCCGCAACGCCTGCCCGTACCTCGATTCGTTCTCATCTTCATCTCCGGACGGATCTGCCGAATGCCCCGCGATTCCGCATCGAGAAGGCCGTCGCCTTGCGTGACTGGCAATGGTATCAGCCTGGCGCCGGCGAAAACGAAACGCCGTGCGCGCAGGCTGGTATATAAAGGATGGAACCGATTCCAAGCGCATACCCGTCGTCCAAGAATCGTCGCGGAACGGAGTTGAATATGACGGCGCATCGCATCGTCTTCATCGCAGCATTCTTCGCCATCGGCCTGGCCGCACAACAACCCGCTGCTCCTGTCGACGTTCCTGCGCTCTACCGGCAATCGAACCTGCCTACCGAAGACCGCATCCGCGATTTGCTCTCTCGCATGACGCTCGAAGAAAAAGCGCGTCAGCTCGATATGTATGCGGGCGTGCCCGACCTCGTCGACAAGGCCGTCGACAAAACCCACGCGGCTCCCGATGCGCGCTTCCAAACCAACACTGCGGAAAAGCTCTTCGGCTCATTGGGGGTCGGCAGCATCCACGACCTCTATCCGCGTGCGGAGCTTTCCAATGAAATTCAGCGCTGGGTCATCGCCCACTCGCGCCTCGGCATTCCGGCAATCTTCATTGAAGAAGGCCTGCACGGCTTCAGCGATGGCACCGTCTTCCCTGCCCCCATCAATCTTGCGGCAACCTGGAATCCTGACCTTGCCCGCAAAACCGGCGCGGCCATCGCGGGCGAAATGCGTGCCGCCGGTGTCGACATGGTTCTTGGTCCCGTGCTCGACCTGGCCCGCGAGCCGCGCTGGGGACGCGTGGAAGAGGACTTCGGCGAAGACCCGTATCTCACGGGCAAGCTCGGCCTCGCCTACGTGCAGGGCGCACAGGGCGACTCTCTCTCGAGCGACCACTCCGTCATTGCCGAACCGAAGCACTTCGTCGGCCACGGCTCTCCGGAAAGCGGCCTGAACACCTCGCCCGTGCACATCGGCGAGCGCGAGCTGCGCACCATCATGCTAAAAAGCTTCGAGCCCGCCATTCGCGACGGCCACGCCATGGGCGTGATGGCCGCATACCACGAAATCGACGGCGTCCCCGTTGCCGGCGACCCGGAAATCTTCACATCGATTCTGCGCAACGAGTGGGGCTTCAAGGGTTTCGTTCTGTCCGACCTCGGCGCGATCCGCCGCCTCTGGGAAGACCATCACGTCGCCGCCAACCCCAAAGACGCCATCGTGCAGGCCATCAACGCCGGCGTCGACATGCAGTTTTACGACTTCAGCCACGAGGAATTTCAGAACGCGATTGTGCAGGGCGCGAAAGATGGTTCCCTGTCCGCCGAAGCCCTCGATCGCGCAGTGTCGTCGGTGCTGCGTGCCAAGTTCGCTCTTGGACTTTTCGACCATCCCTACACCGACACATCGCTCACGCCGCGCGTGAAGAGAAGCGCGCAGCACCTCGATCTCTCGCTCCAGTCGGCTCGTGAGTCAATGACCCTGCTCAAAAACAGCGGGCACCTCCTGCCACTCGCCAAAACCACAAGCCACATCGCGCTCATCGGACCCAATGCGGCCATCGCGCGTTATGGCGACTACGAGGACGAGAAGAACGGCAAGCGCATCAGCATTGCCGACGGTCTGCGCGCGCTTCTGCCGGCAGCAAATATCACCGTCGACGACGGTGCAAATATTGATAAGGCCGTCAGCATCGCGAAGGGCGCCGATGTCGTCATCCTCTCGCTCGGCGAGTGGCAAGGGATCTCCGGCGAAAGCTTCGACCGCCAGAGCCTCGACCTTCCGGGAAACCAGGAACATCTTCTTGAAGCCGTGGTCGCAACCTGCAAGCGGGTCGTCCTGGTTCTCGAAAATGGAAGACCTCTCACCATTCCATGGGCCGCCGAACATGTGCCCGCGATCCTTGAGGCCTGGTATCCCGGAGAATTCGGCGGTCAAGCGGTTGCCGAGGCCTTGTTCGGTAACTTGAACCCCGGCGGTAAACTCACCATGACATTTCCACGCAGCGTAGGCCAGCTGCCCGACTTCTATAACTTCGATCCGTCCAAAACAGATAAGTATGTCGATGGCGATCGGCAGCCGGTCTTCGCGTTCGGATACGGCCTCAGTTACACGACATTCCGATTCGCCAACCTGGCCGTCAAGACGCCCGCCGCCGGAACTTCAGACGATGTCATCGCAACAGTCGACGTGACGAACACTGGCTCGGTCGACGGCGACGAAGTAGCCCAACTCTATCTTCATCACGATGTAAGTTCCGTTGAGCAGCCCGACCGCGCGCTGAAGGGTTTTCAGCGCATTCACCTGAAACCCGGCGAGACCCAATCCGTTGAGTTCAGACTCAAGAGCAGCGACTTAGCTATCTGGGGCCGCAATCATGCGTGGCTTGTAGAGACGGGCCCTTACACCGTTTTCGTCGGCGGTTCCTCTCAGGCCGATCTCTCCGCGAAGTTTGTGCTCCCCCTCCACTAAGTGCGAGGAAGCGGGCGCGCCCGATTCCTCGACGCTCTGGACCGGGGTCAGCACGAAACGTGTTCAAGCTCCCTGAGGCCTCTGCACGCTTGTTGGGTCGTTCGAAGCCGCTCGCTACTTTTGCCCCGTCATCGAGTAGGGGCTCTCCAGCTTCTCCGTCGACCAGGTCGCCTTGTCCATTGTGCTCATCACAAACCGCAGCTCGCCCCCTTGCATCACCTCTTCATGACGCAGGAACGATCGCGAAAGCGGCTTGCCATTCAACTCCACTGACTGCACGTAGGCATTCGCATCACTCAAATTCTCAGCCACAATCTTGAATGACTTTCCATTCGGCAGGTGCAGCGTAGCCTCATCCACGAACGGCCTCCCGATTACATACTCATTCGATCCGGGCGCGACCGGATAAAAGCCCATCGCTGTGAAAAGCAGCCACGCCGACATCTGCCCCAAATCATCGTTGCCCACCAGACCATCGGGAGCTGGCCGATACTGCGACTCCACAATCTGCTTCAGCCGTTCCTGCGTCCGCGCCGGCGCATGGGCATAAACATACAAATAAGCCAGATGATGACTCGGCTCATTGCCATGAATGTATTGCCCGATCATGCCGCTGATGTCTTCCACGTCCGCATATTGATGCGGATCGACCTTGGCGTCGAACATCGCATCCAGCTTCGCAATCAGCTGCGTATTCCCTCCCAGAAAATCGATGAGCCCCTGCTCGTCGTGCGGCTGAAACCAGGAATACTGCCACGAATTGCCTTCGGTAAATCCGCTTCCCGCGCCCGCCTTCGCCGGTTCAAACGGCACGCGATACGCGCCGCTGGCGAACCGAGGCTCAACAAAACCATCTTGCACATTAAAGTTATTGCGCCAGTTTTCGGCGCGTTTCGTAAACGTGCCGGCCACTTCCTGATTTTTCAGCTTGGTTGCCATGCGTGCGATCGTCCAATCGTCGAACGCATACTCCACCGTCTTCGACGCGGCCTCGTCGTCGTGATCTACAGGCACATAGCCAAGACGCATGTAATCCGCCAGACTTCCGTACGGCCCATAGCTTGCGCTCGCCACCACGGCACGCAAAGCCTCCTCGCGATCGAAGCCGCCTATGCCCTTCATTGTGGCATCGGCAATCTCTGGAACCGCATGGTAGCCAATCATGCACCACGTCTCAATTCCCTGCTCCTGCCAAATGGGCAAAATGCCAAACTGGCTCTCGCGCCGCGACGCCAGCAGCGAGTTCACCAGGTCGCTCGTCCTCGCTTCCGGCTCAAGAATCGTCATCAACGGCTGCTCAGCGCGAAACGTATCCCACAAACTCAAATTGGAAACAAAATGGAAGTTGGCGGCATGATGAACCTGGTTATCCGGCCCGCGATAACTCCCGTCGGCATCCATGCTGAGGTTTGGCGATTGCAACGCGTGGTACAGCGCGGTGTAGAGGTTCTTCTCCATCGCTGGAGCAGCCTTGATGTCAATCCGCGCAAACTCCTTCTCCCACGCAGCCGTCGCTGCGGCGTGCACCTTGTCGAAATCGAAATCCGCCACCTCGGCGTCCATATTCGCGATCGCATTCTCTTCGCTTACCGGCGACAATGCAACCTTCACCACTAGCGGCTGAGTCGGCGCTTTGAATCCAAACACCGCAATCAGCCCGCGCCCTTCCATCGCCTGCGTGTTTTCAGCCGTCGTTCCCGGTGTCTTGAAGCCGTGGTACTCCACCGGCAACGGCTCACGATCATATAGACTGTGCGTCTCCACCGGTTGCGAAAATCGAATCGCAAAATACAGTTGCCGCCCCGGCGCCCATCCGCGCGTCTCCCGCATGCCCGTCACCGTGCCATCCTCGCGTATGCGCAGCCGCGACCACAACACTTTGCCCGCGTAGTTATAGATGGAAGAACGCAAGTCAAGCAGCACCGACGCCTGCTTGCCTGCGGGATAGGTATACCGATGCACGCCCACGCGCGCAGTCGCCGTCAGCTCAGCGTGAATGTTGTAGTCGAGCAAATCTACGGCGTAGTATCCCGGCTCCGCATGTTCCTTGTCGTGGCTGAAACGAGACCGGTAGCCCGATTCGGGCTTGTCGCTCTCTCCTGGCTCGAGCCGCACCTCGCCCGAAATCGGCTGCACCAATACGTCGCCCAGATCCGAGTGCCCGCTCCCGGAAAAGTGCGTATGCGAAAACCCCAAAATCGTGGTGTCTTCGTAGCGGTAACCAGACGCCCACTTGTAACTCTGCTTGAACGGCTTGATCTGCGTATCTGGCGAAAGCTGCACCATGCCAAACGGGACCGTTGCGCCGGGGAAGGTGTGGCCATCCGGCCCGGTCCCAATAAATGGATCAACCAATGCCATTTTGGCTGCATCCGGCGCTTGCGGCGGTTCAGCCGCCAACGCAGGGCGGCCGACGATCAATAATCCTAGAAACGCCAGGGCGGCGCAGGCAGGTTTTTGGCAGCCGCAACATGAAAAGAAGGTCTTGAACATGGCTTCCATGATAGCCGCTGCCTGCGGCTCAACTTGCGCCTCGTCCGACAGGCAGATTCGGTGTCTTTATCCCATGTCCCGGCCTTGCGGATCCGTCCCCCGGCTTACTGGAGACATGCCCGAGCCCTGTCGCCTTCGACCGCCAGAACGTCGCGTCCGCTCAACCGCGAAAAGGCACAAAATCGGTTTACGAGTTAGCGATGCCCTCGATTTCCTCAATTAGTTGATCATTTCGCGTCATTTTATTCAGAATTGTGTTGCATTTGGGTCAAAACTGGCCGTATTGTTTCCTCAACCGAGTTTCTTAGCGCTTCGCTGATATTCCCTAAACGGAAGCGAATGCCTCAGTTTGCAATCTCCAACCACGGCTGAAATCTCGACCGAAAACCAAACTCACGCGCCCTATCCGCTCCCAACATCCACTGTGGCTTCGACAGACTCCTAGACCAGTTGCACAGTGGCTCCTACCACTTTCAAAGAGAGGTGTGACTTCGATGAGTGAATTCAATCGGCATCTGGATGATTCCCCCTTCAGGCAACGGTGTAGTGGAGGCAGGCTGGACAGGATCAAGGCTCATGCCTTCCCAGCCAATTTCTGTCTTTTTCTGTTGATCGCCTTCGCGCTGGCCCTTGCGCCCACCGCAGCCAGGAGCCAGGAGCTTGAAGGAACCTTTACCGGAACTGTCACCGACTCAACCGGCGCATTGATTCCGCATGCAACTGTGACCATCACTCTCAACGGGAGCGGGGCAGAGCGCGTTGTCCAAACCGACGACCAGGGCAACTTCACAGCCGCAAACCTGCCCGCCGGAACCTATACGGTTCAAGTCAAGGCTCCCCACTTCGAAGCCTTCTCCGATCAAAATGTCGTGCTCAATGTCGCACAGAGGCGCGCCGTCAATGCCACTCTGAAACCTGGATCGGAAAATGAAACCGTCGAAGTTCAAGACAATCCCGTAGCCATTGAGACCACAAGCAGTTCGCAGGCCGGCACAATCGATGGCACGCAGGTGCGCGAACTCGAGCTGATTGATCGCAACTTCCAGCAGTTGGTTACCTTGCAACCCGGCGTTGTGAATCTGCTCGGCGACGAGCCCGGCTTCGGTCTGAATAGTGGATCGGCAATCTCAGTGAACGGCGCCCGCACCACCGCCAACAACTGGTCTGTCGATGGAGCCGATGTGAACGACAGCGGTTCAAACGGCACGCTGCTCAACATTCCATCCATCGATGCCATCCAGGAATTCACCCTGGAGCGCAGTTCCTACGACGCCAGCTTCGGACGCTCCGGTGGCGGTCAGGTTGTGGTTGGCACACGCTCGGGAACCAGCGCGTTCCACGGTTCCGCTTACGAGTTCGTCCGGACGGAAAACACCGACGCCAATCTTTACTTCAACAACCTGGCCGGTGCTCCGCGGACCCCCGATCACTACAACAACTTCGGCTTTACGGCCGGCGGCCCCATCTTCATTCCGCGCGTGTACAACGCCGACAGAAAGAAGACTTTCTTCTTCTGGTCTGAGGAATGGCGCAAGACATCGCAGCCCACCACCAATTACGTACCGGCCGCCACCCCCGCGGAACTGGCAGGACAATTCTTCTCAAAGAACCAGGTGAGCGCACCTGCCGGCTGCATCACGGGATGGACGCCCTTCAATCCGACCACCCTCACCGGTGGCGTGGGCACCGTGAATCTCAACACGCCCGGCTGCGTGAGCCAGAATGCGTCTGTATACCTGTCGCAAATCGTCAGCAAGTTCCAGGCGAACGTGACCGCGGTCAACCCCGCAACTGGCTACACAGATGGCGATGTCATCTCGTCCTACTCCACGCTGAACAACTTCCGCCAGGACCTGGTTCGCGTGGATCACTACTTCAGCGACAAGGTACACTTCTTCGCTCGCGGCATGGAAGACGATGTTCCCGAGACCCTGCCCACCGGACTCTGGGGCGGATCGAACTACCCCGGCGTTGTGAACGTCGCCATCAACGCCCCCGGCAAGAACGTTGTCGGCAACCTGACCGTGGCAATCTCGCCGAAGATGGTCAACGAAGTGGAGTTCGCCTATTCGCAGGGAACCATTGCCGGCGCGCTCTCCGGCCAGGCAAACTCGTCGAGCCTGCTCTCTTCGCTCACCAACAACCTCGCCAATCCTGATCCCTACGGCCGCATTCCCAGCGTATCCATCCTCGATAACTCCGTGACCGTGGTTTCGCAGGGCAGCGCCCCCTACTTCGAGCGCAACCTCGATCGCAACATCTTCGACAACTTCACCTGGACTCTGGGCAAGCACACCGTTCGCGCCGGCCTTACAGTGCAGCAGATGTTGAAGACAGAAGATGCGTCGGAAGGCAATCCTGGCTTCAACTTCGCAACATGGGGCGATTTCCTCGTAGGCAACGCCACTCAATACAGCCAGGCCAGCCGCGATATCATTCCCGATCTGCACTTCTGGAATACTGAAGCCTTCATTCAAGACGACTGGAAGGTGAACCAGCGGCTCAATGTCAATTTTGGCGTGCGCTGGTCGCGTTTCCCCTCGCCTGCCGACGTCAGGAATACGCTCAACAACTTCGACCCCACGGTCTACAACGCCAGCCAGGCTGCGTTGCTCGACGCCAATGGAAACTTTGTTGCCGGGCAAGCCTACACCCCGGCCACCTACACCAACGGCCTGATCTTCCCCAAAGGCGCTGCCTGCGCGCAGGCACAGGCCATCTCCGCTCAGGTATCCTGCTCGCCGTACGGAGCGGAAGTGAATCCCGACAACATCTGGAACTTCGGTCCTCGAGTCGGATTTGCCTGGACGCCCTACGCCAGCGGAAAGACCGTCCTGCGCGGTGGGTTTGGCGTCTTCTACGACCGCACCCTCGACGGAATCTGGGAGCAGAACGCGTTCGCCGATCCCCCGCTCGTGCAGACCACCACAATCGTCAACACGTCCTTTGACAATCCCACCGGAGCCGGTTCGGCCGCTCCGCCAAATCTTGGTCCCAACCAGCTCACCACAACGGGTAACCCGACATTCAAGGTCCCGTCGTACGCTGACTTCAATCTCTCCCTCCAGCAACAGGTCAATTCCAACACAACGTTTGAAATTGCCTATGTCGGCTCCCTTTCGCGCCACATGCTCGGCGAACTCGATCTGAATATGCCAACGCTGACCACGCGGTTCAACAACGCCGATTCGCCGCTGAATAACATTCGCAATTACCTCGGCTACACCGACTTCCACACACGCCTGCCCATCTTCACCGCCAACTACAACTCGCTGCAGGCTTCACTCAACCACCGCACCACGCGCGACCTGACTTTGGGACTCGCGTACACCTGGTCGAAGAACCTTTCTGACCAAACCAACGATCGCGGAACCTCCAACACGTACACTTGGAATCCGAAGTTGGATTACGGCGCCTCGGGCCTGAATGAGCCGCAGATCTTCGTGGGCAACTTCGTTTACAAGGAGCCGTTCTTCCGCGAGCAGCACGGGCTGGCCGGACACACCTTGGGTGGATGGGAACTCTCGGGAATCGTCTCCCTCGAGTCCGGTCTGTCGTTCGCCAATTACCAATATCCCGACCCCTACGGTTGCGTCACCGATACAACCCAAGCAAACGGCTGTGCAGCCGGTACCTTCCCCGGCGGCCTCGGCATCGATGGCCCGAACTACGACATCCTGGCGCGGCCTGATCAAGTTGCGCCAGTACACCTGGTCAAGTCAAGACTGAACTGGTTCGACACGTCCGCCTTCACCACCGCACAAGGCCACTTCGGATCGGAGCATGCAGGAAACATCCTGAGCCCTGGCTTCGAAAAGGTTGACCTCGGCCTGATGAAGAACTTCCGCTTCAGCGACAGCATCAGCCTGCAGATGCGCGCTGAGACCTTCAACGTTTTCAACCACACCAATTTCGACTCCATCGATGCCGGTCTCGGCGACGGCACCTTTGGCAGCGCGGTGGGCGCACACGAAGGAAGAAAAATGCAGTTCAGCGGCAAGCTGTACTTCTAGCCTTGCCGTACCTTCCAAACGAAAGGCCGGAGCACACGCTCCGGCCTTTCGTTTGATCAGCGCTCGACGCAGAAGTGAGTTCATCCACCGGCTCTGGGTGCCCCATCCATTTCACAGCTTCATCGTGAAATGGGTGGGAAACCACGAACCTCCTCAAGTGCATTGCGAGGGACGGAGGGAGCAGAGTGTTTCAACCCCCTGAATCAGGTCTTCGACGGAATACGGCCTTCAGGCCCGGGCTCTAACCGCGCCCACCCACCAGTCCCATAGTCCCTAAGTCCCTTAGTCCCTCAGTCCCTTAGTCCCTTAGTCCCTTAGTCCCTTAGTCCCCCAGTCCCTTAGTCCCTATGCCCCATCCTCACTTTTCCGGATGATTCTCCACCGGCAATGTTCCCTTCCCTTGATCCTTCTGCAAAACCTCTAACAACCTTGAGTCCGCTGCCTCGTTCAAACTCCGCGCCCGATCGAATTCCTTTTTCGCCTCTACATCTTTCCCCATCGAGCGATAGACGCGCCCCAGCCGCCAATAGATATTCACATTCTTGGGGTCAAGCGCGGCTGCGGCTTGCAACTCGCGCAAAGCCGCGTCTTTGTGTCCCGATTCTTCCTCATCGATTGCCAGGTCGAGCCGCGCCAGGGCCAGCGACGGATTGTTTTTCACCAGCGCCTCCAGAAGCGGCTGCGCCTTGTCCATCTCATTCATCTGCACATACGAGTCCGCAAGATACAGCGTGGCCTGCGTATATCCGGGAACATCCGCAAGCTCAGCCTGAAACTCCTGCGCCGCTTCGGGATACTCCTTCTGCGTCCACAACAAGTACCCGAGCCCAAAATGCGCATTCGGCTCTTGAGGGTTCGCTTTCAACGCCGCGCGGAACTCCCGTATGGCGCCGGCCGAATCCTTCATCTCGTCCAGCGCTTCACCCACCAGCATGTGCGCCTCCGCCGAGTCGGCGTTGAGCACAACCATGCGGTGGTACGCGTCCACGACGCATGGATACTGCTTTGACAGCAGGCAACTATGCGCGAGCGTCAGAAGCAAGGTCAGATTGCCGACATCGCGCGCCGATGCTTCGCGAAGATAGGGTGCAGCGGCCGCGTAATCTCCCAGGCCGTAATGCGACATCCCAATCAAAACGGCGAGCCGCTGCTTCTCATCCGATGCGTCCGGCTGCTCCTTCAGCAGCGGCGTAAAAAACACGAGGGCTTCGCGATAATCGCCGTTCTTGAACAAGGCGAGACCAAGATTCAGGCGCAGACCCGGCATCTCGGGATTGAGCGCGAGCGCCTTCTTATAAAACCCAACGGCTTGCAGAAAATGCTCCTGCCGCGCCGCCAGCAGGCCAAGGTGCGCCCATGGAATCGGATTCGCTGGATCGCGATCCGACAGTCCCGTCCACGCCGCTTCCGCCTCCCGCGTCTTGCCTTGCTGCTCAAGCGCCAGCGCATTCTGCTCCGGAGCCGTCTGCGCCGTCACCGTCCCGTAAGAACCAGCCGCGGCAAGCAAAATCAGGCCCGCCAGACTCCTCCGTAAGACGATTCGCAAATCGATCTCCTCCTGAATTCCCGCCCATTATCGTAAATCACACCCAACGTTTTCAGTGGAATGAC
>Ga0182013_10004042_pt1 | contig 17873 bp, 12 predicted proteins | sample 612S2MmetaG_FD_120487 | JGI IMG/M metagenome (GOLD analysis project Ga0182013, IMG submission 120487) | Permafrost microbial communities from Stordalen Mire, Sweden - 612S2M metaG | ecosystem: Environmental > Terrestrial > Soil > Wetlands > Permafrost | place: Sweden: Stordalen | collected...
CACACCAAGATCAACGCCAAGCCGGCGATCGAGGGCACGATCTGGATGTGGCACCAGGACTACAACTCCTGGAGCAAGGATGGCTGTCCTCGGCCGGACATGGCGACGTTCAACGTGATGCTGAACGATACGTCGGAATTCGGCGGTGGGCTCTACATCATTCCAGGGAGTCACAAACTTGGGTTGCTGGAGTCGGTTCAGGACACGTCAACATCATATAAATTGTGGACGATTCCGAAACAAAAAATGATCGAGGTGATGCGCGCCTCGCCGCCTCCGGTCGCGGTCACCGGACGAGCGGGAACCGCGGTGCTGTTCCATTGCAATGTGCTGCACGCGTCGGGACATAATCTGTCGGCGGAGGACCGCTGGCACATTTATGTGTCGTGCAACGCGGTGGCGAACAAGCCCGTGCTGGGGGCGAACCCGCGGCCGGATTGGGTAGTGTCGCGGAACTGGTATCCGTTGCCGATCGAGGACGATCAGGGTGTCACCAAGGCCGCGTGACGCGCGGGCGGCGGCGGACGCCGGGATTTTCTTCGCGGCTTCGTTACACGACCCAAGAGATATGGAACAACGAAGATGATAGATATGGTCTACTTTTTCTGCATTTTCACGGCTCGATATGAACAGGCTTATGCAATGCCATCCGGTCAGGCTGACCTTCGATGATTCCCGGTCAGGGCCGCGCACGAACGGCAGGCGGCAATAAAAGCCGCGCTGGTAAACGAACCGGATAAGCGGCTCAAGGAAACCCCGCGCCGTTTGAGGAAAATGGCCGGGTCGCGGCGGCCAGGAATCCGGATCGAGATAGACGCGCACCCTGACAAATTTTTCTGTAATCCGAACGCGTGGGTCTGTTTGGGAATATAGACGTCACCCGGCTGATTGGATTTCGGGGGCTCGCGGAATCCGCTCGGCCCGCCCGGGGAGCCTGGGGGCGCATTCTAACTTCGCGGTAACAATCGTCGCAAAATCGCTTGACAGCCTGTCATCTTGCGCTGTAATTATTTCTGTCATGGATCGGATTACCTTTTGCTCTTTCCGTTGCAAGGGAGGTTTTTGTTTTGCCCCTCAAAACCACGCTGCTGGTGACGGTCACGCTTGCTGGACTCTGTATTACGTCAGGTGCTTCCCATGCATCCGGTCTTTGCAAAAATGGACAGAAATATTGTGATACCACACCACATAAAGTCGTGGTCATTCCTCCCCCCTCCCCCTGTCGGAATTGCGCGGCGCCGCCAGCTTCGAAGCCATCAGCGGATGGCTCGACAAAGCAGCAGTGAAGTGGACATCAAAGAGGAGAGATTCCCAATGTCATTTTGGATCGCTCGCGATGGCGAAAGAGTTATCAGATCAGTCATACGGTTTGGGACGAAGCTCGTGACTTACTCACCGATAAGTGCAAGGCTGCTGTCAGCGGTGGCAATGTTTGCCTGCGTCTCGTTTGGCCCGGCGAGCGCGCAGGAATGCACCGACTGCAAAATACCGCCCGGCTACACTCCTTTAAGAGGCGTTTCGAAGGGGCAATGCCACGACCAACTCGTGGCTTGTATCTGCAACGGTGTGAAAAGCCAACAGGACTTGTGCCTCTATGTGGTTGCCCCTGGAGGCAATCTCCACTCGGTTGTTCCTCCTCCAACCGCTAATACGCAATCACCTAAATGATGCACTTGCGCTCTGCTTGAGACGCTGAAGGGCACGGCGACGGCTGAGTCGCTTCAGGCGATTGTCGATCTTGATCTCAAGGCGCTCGCCGCGATCGAGGATCCATGCGTCCCGGCAGACGACCACGACCTGGCAGCCTGTCGGACTTAGCCAATAATTCATGATTTTTGGAGGTTTATATCCCGTGTAATACCAGGCGCCCGAAACATTGACCCACGTCGTGGCTCGGCTTGACCGAGCCATCGCTCGACGCAAACTGTGCGTCTGCTGATGGCCCGGTCGAGCCGGGCCATGACGATCAGGGCGATCGAGAGTCAATGTTTCGGACGCCTGGTGTAATACCGACCGGCGAAAAAAATGACGTACCGGCCACCCGTCCGTCATGCCAGGGCCTGACCCCATAGGCATCAAGATAACGCGTCGGGAGAGGAAAGCGGGCCCCTTCCCGTCATCCTCGGGCTCGGCCCGAGGATCTCTCGACGCGCCATGGATGTCGAAAGTCGGATGAAGTGTCTGGGCCGGCCGATCCTCGGGTCGAGCCCGAGGATGACGTTCGGCGGAAGGTTATCGCCTTCGCTGGGCTTATCTTAATGCCCATGGGTCAGGCCCTGGCATCTCGTGGTGCAGGCCGATCCTCGGGTCGAGCCCGAGGATGACGTTACATGGAGGTCACGACCGAGGGTTAATGTCAACGCTGGCTGGTATAAGCTGCTCCACAAAATATCATGACATTTCCTGACGCGAGGATTTACGATTGTTACGTTGAGGCGTTAAGTTCGACAGGTTGCCAGAGCGACAATTGTCCCGCACCGCCTCCCCTCACCCAATTCCCTCCAGCAACTCATGCAACGATCGGATCACCCGGTCGGGCCGCGCCAGCGAACCCTCCGGCACCCCCTCCCCCACCAGATCGTGCCAGATCGCGTGAATACCCAATCGTTGGGGAGCGATCACCTCCCATTCCAGGTTGTCACCGACCATCCAGGTCTCGGAGGCATCGACCCCAAGCGCTTCCAGTGCGTGGCGATACGCGCGCTCCTCCGGTTTGCCGAAGCCGTGCTCGCCTTCGATCTGGATGTGGTGAAAGCGGTGGGTCAGATCGAAACGCTCGACTTTCGCACGCTGAGGCGCCGCGGCACCGTTGGTGATCAGCGCCAGCATCACGCCGCGCGCGCGGAACGTATCGACGACGTGATGGGCGCCGTCGAACAGATGCATCTGCTCCTCGCGAAACGCGTTGTAACGAGCGGCCATGCGCCGCGCCACTGGATCGCCCGGATGCGTGAAGCCGGTTTTCGCCAATTCCTCGAACGCGTCGGCGATGATGGTGGCGCGGGCGTCGATCAGTTGCAGCCGCCCGACCCGGTGACGCTCCGCGTCAGCCCAGAAAATATCGGCGGCCAGGTTGATCGCCGCCGCGACCTCCGCCGGGTCGCGCGGATGCAACTCGACGGTGAATTCGCGTGCGATGGAATTCCACGCGAGATCCGGCCGGTTATAGGCGGAAATCAGCGTGTCATCGAGGTCGAACAGGATCGCTTTGGGCAGCACGTTGGGCTCCGCGGGTTCATTGGGTCGCGGGGTTTTAGGCCGCGGCGCTCCCCGGCCACAAGCCGCGCCGTTGGTTGCCAGAAGCACTCATTTTTCCGGCCGGTCTCCCCAATTCGTCATCCTCCGGCTCGACCGGAGGATCAGTCGAGCCCCGCGCATAACATTGAATGGTCACACGTTTTCTGACGGGTGTGCCGCGACTGATCCTCCGGTCGAGCCGGAGGATGACGGGGAAAGCTGAGCGGTTGCGTCAAAATGAGAACTGCTGGTTGGTTGCCACCCCGCCGGCATCGGCGGAGGATGCCCCAGGAAACGTCCAAATCCTTCGAAGAAAGGACCCCGCCCATGCTCACACGCCGCGCCACCACGAGTTTGCTCGCCAGCATGGCCACCGTGCCCGTCTGGGCCGCCGGTTCCGCGACGGGGGTCGCGTTTTACAACGCGGTCGGTCCCACTTTGACCCAGTGGCAGGTGGACATCGGCGCCGCCGGCCTGACCCGGCAGGCGAGCGTAACGTTACCCGGCCTGGTGCAATACGCGTGGCGCAATCCCGTGAAACCGGTGCTGTACGTCGCCTCCAGCAACTTCGTTCCGATGGGCGATCCTGGCGGCAAACATCACCTCACCGCGTTTCACATCGATCCGGCGTCGGGCGCGCTCAGCCCGTTCGGCGCGCCGGTGGCGATCCGTGCCCGTCCGATCAACATCTCGGTGGACGCCAAAGGCGAGTGGCTGCTGACGGCGTATAACGTGCCCAGTACGATGTCGGTGCATCCGCTCGGCAAGGACGGCGCGATCGGTGACGAGGTGAAACAGGCCGCCTCCATCGACGGCGGCGTCTACGCGCATCAGGTTCGCGTGTTGCCCTCCAACAAAGCGCTGGTGCTGGTCACCCGCGGCAACAACGCGACCCCAACGAAGTCCGAGGACCCCGGCGCGCTGAAGGTAAAAGCGCTGAAGAACGGGCAATTGTCGGACATCGCCTCGATCGCGCCGGGTTCGGGATATGGGTTTGGCCCGCGGCATCTCGATTTGCATCCGTCAAAGCCCTGGATGTACGTTTCGATCGAGCGGCAGAACCAGTTGCAAATGTATCGATTGCGCGGCGATGGGATTGATCCCGCGCCCGCCTTCGTCCTCACCACGTTGAGCGAACCCGGCAACCTAAGGCCGGAGCAAATGGTGGGACCGATTCATGTGCATCCCAACGGCAGGTTCGTCTATCTGGGCAACCGCGCCAGCGGGATGATCGAAGCCCAGGGCAAGAAGGTCGCGGCGGGCGGGGAGAACAGCGTGGCGGTGTTCAGCATCGATGCGGCCTCGGGGGAGCCGCGGATGATGCAAACGATCGATACGCGAGGCTATCATCCCCGCACCTTCTCGATCGATCCCGGCGGGAAGATGCTGGTGGTGGCGAACCTGATGGCGATGCCGGTGCGCGATGGCGACGCGGTCAGGATCCAGCCCGCGACGTTGTCGGCGTATCGGATCGGCGACGACGGAAAGCTGACGTTCGTCCGGTCTTACGACATAGAAACGAACGGCATGACGCAGTGGTGGAGCGGGTTTATCCAGACCTGGACCCGCGTCGGCCGGGCTCCGGTTGCTGGCAGCGCGGACAATACGTCGCGGTGTGACCGCCCAGTTTCACGCGCCGCGGGTCGCCGCCGCGGCGTGGGCAATGACCGCCGGGATGGCGATGCGGCAGCAGGAAACCGGATGGCAATCGTTCGAGAAAATCCTCGGCGGACGGGTCGCGTTCGATCGCCTCGCGAAGGACACTCTGGATGGTACGGAACAGCGCACGGCGTCGCGCGGCATCCAGTTCGGCGGCCGGCATCGTGGGATCGATCCGCGCCTGAAACAGGATTTCGTCGGACCAGGTATCGCCGATCCCGGACAGCTTCGACTGGTCCATCAGCAGAAGCTTGATGGGTCGCGTCCGGCCCACCAGCAGCGCGACGAAATCGTCGGCTTCGAAGCCGGCATCCAGCGCGTCCGGGCCGAGCTTCATCCGTTTCACGAACGCCGCGGCGTCATCGATCAGGCGCACCCGGCCGATCCGCCGCGGATTGAGATACGCAAGCCCTTGCCCGTCGAAAAAATCGAGCCGAAACCGAACATAATCCGGCTCCTGCTGACCCGCTGGAATGTGGCGAAGCGACCCGGCGGGGCCGAAATGCATCGCCAGCACCGTTGCCTCGCCAAAGTCGAGAAACAGGTATTTGCCGTGGCGATGAGCGCTCCGCAACCGGCGGCCCTTCAGCCTCTGACGCAACGTCGCCTCGGTCGCGCCTTCCAGGCTCGCCGGATCGGGGACAGCGACACGGGAGACCGCGTCGTCGATGAACCGGCGCTGTGCCAGGGCGCGGAAGCTTTCGACATCGGGCAGTTCGGGCATGGCGCTTCTGCTCCCCGGAAAGTTCGGAACAACCCCGTCTTCACGGCCCCGCGGACCTCGTTTTCCTCGCCGGGCCGGGCCTTGCCGGGTCCCTGCGTAACGGTCTCGCGGCGGAACCGTTGCATCCGGACCCGTACTGGGCACGCCATCTCCAAAGCGCGACAGCGGCGGTCCGCTGCGTGCCGGCCCGTGTCGAAGCCGGCCTGCCGCGGATTTTCAGCGGAAATGTCATCGTGTCACGGCTCCATGACGAAGCGGGGCGACCCGGCCGTGGCGGGCCAATTGTCCCGCTCGCCCGAGCCAAACGTTCGTTACCAGAAACGTTCTATCACGTTTCACCGGCGGACACCGAACAAACGCCAGTCAGGCCATCGGGCCGGACACGGTCAGACCGCCGCGGGAGCGGAGTGCAACGGCCGCTCGGTCAGCAGCCGATCGAATTCGCGCTTTGAAATGGCGTAGCATTCGCACGACTCACGCTCCAGCCCCGCGCGATCGATGATTGTGAGATTGCCGCGGGAATACCGGATCAGACCAATTTTCCGCAGCGCGCCCGCGGCCACGGAAACGCCAGACCGGCGCACGCCCAGCATCATGGCGAGGAACTCCTGCGTGAGAAGGAATTCGTCCGAGGCCATGCGATCGTGGGTCATCAGCAACCACCGGCAACACCGTTGCCGCAGCGAGTGGAACCGGTTGCACGCGGCCGACTGGGCGACCTGATTGAAGAAGGCATGGTTGTAACGCAGCATCACGGTGCGCATCGACGCGCTGCGCGCCAGTTCGCCCGCGAACAGGTCCGCGCGCATTCTCAGGCCGAGACCGGGGACCTGAATGTAGACGCTGGTGGGGGCCTGATGATCGCCCAGGAGAATTGGCAGGCCCACCATGCCTTCGTTGCCGATCGTTCCGACTTCGGCGGCGTCGCCATTTTCCATCGTGTTGACCAGGGAGCCAACGCCGGTTTCGATGAACCACACGAACTCGATCCTGGTGTCCGCGTCATACAGCGCCTTTCTGTAGTCCAGAACCACCGGATAAAGATGCGGACGCAGGCGCTCATAATCCGCTCGGCTCAATAAGCTCAACAGTCGGTTGGCGTGAGCGGCCTGGTTGGCCGGCATGGCAAGCATCTCGTGGCTCCTTTCGAGCACGATCGGCGCCACGATCGACACCGTGGGCCGATCGGCCTGGCGGATCGCGCTTAAGATTCGGCAAGTATGTCCGGCGTCGATGTCTTTGGACTGTACAATATCGCACCTCAGAAGACGAAACGCCATACGGGCGCGGCGATGACGGATTGGGCGGCGGCGCCGATCGGTCAATTCATCGAGCGGTTCGTATTGTTCCTGTTATGTCCCGTGGAAGGTTCCGTCCGAATTCGCTTCGAGGCATGTCCTCTCCGCGTCACCGCCGAATCCGTTCAATCCGCGGCAGCGGCCAGCGATCCCGGATCGACCGTGACGGCATGGTTCAACGGACCGTGACCCTCGCCGAGGCCTGGCGCGGAGGCGATCGCGGCGCGCACATAGGCCCTCGCCCGCAGCACGGCGTCGCGGAGCGTCATGCCCTGGGCCAGTCCCGCCGCGACCGCGGACGCCGTCGTACAGCCGGTGCCGTGCGTGTGCCGGGTCTGGATGCGCGGCGCCGAGAACGCCTCGATCCCATCCGGCGTCGCCAGCAGATCGACCAGTTCATCGCCCGGCAGGTGACCGCCTTTCAGCAGCACCGCCGGCACGCCCAATGCCAGCAATGCCGCGGCGGCGACGCGCATGTCGGCGACGGTGGCGATGGTCATGCCCGACAACGCCTCAGCCTCCGGCAGGTTCGGCGTGATCACGGCCGCGCGCGGCAGCAACTGACGCCGCAACGTGTCCACCGCCTCCGCGGCCAGCAAAGGGTGACCGCCTTTGGCGACCATCACCGGATCGACGACGACGGGGATGCCGGGAGCGTAACGCTCCAGCGCTTCGCACACGGTGGCGATCACGGCCGCGTCGCCGAGCATGCCGGTCTTGATCACGTCGGCGCCGATATCGCTCATGACGACCTCGATCTGGCGCGCGATGAAGTCCAGCGGCACGGGGTGAACGGCGTGGACGCCCATCGTGTTCTGCGCCGTCAGGGCGGTCAGCGCGGTCGCCGCATAGGCGTTCAGCGCGGTCACGGTTTTGATGTCGGCCTGGATCCCGGCGCCGCCCCCGGAATCGGAGCCGGCGACAATCAGCACGCGCCCGTTCACGTGTTGCGTCCGTTGGCGGCGTGGTTCCGCCCGCCGTCACGCACCGGGATCATTCGGCGGCGGAGGCGGGCTGACGGGCGGCGTCGGCGATGATCGCGCACAGCGAATCAACCACTTCCAGGACGACGGCTTCATCCTCGCCTTCGGCCATGACACGGATCAGAGGTTCGGTGCCGCTTTCGCGGATCAGCACGCGGCCGGCACCATTCAGCCGGATTTCGGCGGCTTTGATCTCGCGTTGCACGGTTTCCAGACGCAACGGCGAAATGCCTGAGAATCTCACGTTTTTCAGCCGCTGCGGCAGGCGTCGGAAGACCTGGCACACCTCCGAGGCGCTGCGCTGACGCTCCACCAGCACGGCCAGTACCTGCAACGCGGCCAGCAGGCCGTCGCCGGTAGTCGCGAAGTCGGACAGGATCAGGTGGCCGGATTGCTCGCCGCCGATGTTGAGGCCGTGCGTGCGCATGTATTCGGCGACATAGCGGTCGCCCACCTGCGTGCGGTGCAGTTTCAGGCCGCGCGCGCCGAGGAAGCGTTCCAGGCCCAGATTGGACATCACGGTGGCAACGATGCCGTCGCCGCGCAGCCGGCCGGATTCCTGCCAGGAGCGGCCGATCAGACCGAGCACCTGATCGCCGTCGATGATCTCGCCCCGCTCATCGGCCATGATCAGGCGGTCGGCGTCGCCATCCAGCGCGATGCCGAGATCGGCGTTGTGCTCGGCGACCAGGCCGCACAGATGCTCGGGCACGGTCGAACCGCAGCCTTTGTTGATGTTGAAGCCGTCGGGCTCGACACCGGTGCGGATCACGGTGGCGCCCAGTTCCCAGAGGACGGTGGGGGCGACGCGGTAGGCGGCGCCATGAGCGCAATCGATGACGATTTTCAGGTCGTCGAGCCGCAGGCCGCGTGGGAAACTGCCTTTCGCCGCCTCGATATACCGGCCGGCGGCGTCATCCAGCCGGTTGGCGCGGCCCAGTTTGGCGGGTGGCGCCATGCGATGGTGCAGGTCGGCGTCCATCAGCGCCTCGATCTCGCGCTCCATCTCGTCGGACAGCTTGTTGCCGTCGGGACCGAACAGCTTGATGCCATTGTCCTCGTACGAATTGTGCGAGGCGGAGATCATGACACCGAGGTCGGCGCGCAGGCTGCGGGTCAACATTGCCACGGCGGGGGTCGGCAGCGGGCCGAGCAACGTCACATCCATGCCGGCGCCGATGAAACCCGCCGTCAGCGCGGGCTCGATCAGGTAGCCGGAGAGCCTGGTGTCCTTGCCGATCACGACGCGGTGGCGATGGGTGCCGCGGGTGAACATCAGCCCAGCGGCCTGGCCCAGGCGAAGGGCGATTCCGGCGGTCATGGGGTCGGAATTCGCCGTGCCCCGGATGCCGTCGGTGCCGAACAGGCGCCTGCCGTTGTTCATGCTCTCTCCGTGAAGCCCCGATGGGGACGCCGCCCACCGGGGGAACCCCCGTTGGAACAATCGACCCGGATTCGTTTACCCCCTGGAGGGCGGAAAAGGAAGAATTTCGTCCGGCGGCCAGACGTCGCGTCGCCGGTCAGTCGCGGATTTCCCCCGCTTCGGTGGCCGCGCGAGACGATCAGGTACGCGACTCATCGTACCACCAGCGCGTGCCAGACGCGCACCGCCTGCACCGTCTGCTTCACGTCGTGGACGCGCAGCACCGCGGCGCCCTGGCTCAGCGCGAACAGGCCGGCGGCGATGGAGCCGGGGAAGTTGCGCGCCGGATCGGGCTCCCCGCTCGTGGAGCGGATGAAACCTTTGCGCGAAACGCCGGCGACGATCGGTCGGCCAAGCGATTGCAACACGGAGAGGCCGCGCAGCAGCGCCAGCGAATGGGGCGGATGCTTGGCGAAGCCGAAACCGGGGTCGATGGCGATCGCCTCTCGCCGGATCCCCGCGCGCGCCGCTTCCGCGAGCCGTCGCGCGAGTTCGGCGGTCACCTCGGCCGCGACGTCGTCATAGCGCGCGAGGCCCATCATCGTCCCGGGCGTGCCGCGCATGTGCATCAGGATGACCGGACAGCCTCGCGCGGCGACCAGCGCGGCGGCGTCCTTGTCATGGGTCAGCGCGGTGACGTCGTTGACGATGGAAGCGCCGGCGTCGAGCGCGGCCGCCATGGTCTCCGCGTGGCGGGTATCGACGGAAATCCGCACCCCTTCCGCCGCGAGGCCGCGGATGACGGGCAGGACGCGGGCGCGCTCCAGCTCCGGGGAGGTCGGCGCGGCGCCGGGCCGCGTGCTCTCCCCGCCTACATCGACGATGTCGGCACCGTCGTCGCGCATGGCGAGGCCCGCGGCGATGGCGGCGGCCGGATCGAGACGGCCACCGTCGCTGAAGCTGTCCGGGGTGACGTTGAGCACCCCCATGACACGCGGCCGGTCGAGGGTCAGACCAGCCCATGTGAGGAACGTATCGCTCGAAGTCGTCGCGAACGGGGTGGCCATCGGAGCCCTTTTGTGAGAACTGATCTGGTGCGCCGAACGGACCGGCGAGATGTGGTTCGGCGTTATACTTCCCGGCGCGGAAACCGCCGCCAGGAAGACGAACTCAGACCGGATTTCGCCGGATCAGGTGTCCGATGGGACATAACCCTTCGGCGCTTCGTGCATCAACGCGAGCGTGTGCCCGTCGGGGTCCCGGAAAAACGCCATCCACAGATCGTGATCGTCCATCTTCGCGATCAGATGTGGCGGGCCGTCGAACGTCACCCCGCGCCGCCGCGACTCGCTCACCGCGAGCGCGATATCGTTACAGGCGAAGTAGATCGGTGAGGCGTGCCCGGCGGCCGTGGGATCATGGGATTTTTCCAGCAGCAGCCGAACGCCGGCGCAATCGAAGAATGTCAGGTCGCCGAACCGGTACAAATGACGCAGTCCCAGCGAGTTGCGATAGAAATCCTCCGCCCGATCCACATCGCTGACCGCGAGCGCGATCTGGCCAATGCGATTGAGGTTGATCGCCATGATCCGTCGCCTCCGGAAGGACTGAACCGTTCACGCTCGACGCGTCCACCGTTCGCATGGGCAACGAGCCGAATGGCATGAATACAGATTTTCGTGGCAAAGAACCACCGGAGGACCACAGGCATGACGACCGATTTGTTCGCGGGCCGGATGCTGAGCGGGGAGCGTGTGCTCTGGTCGGGTCAGCCGCGCCAGGGACTCATGCTCATGCCCCGCGATGCGTTGCTCATACCATTCAGCCTGATGTGGTGCGGTTTCGCGATCTTCTGGGAGGTGTCGGTGACGAACCAGCGAGCGCCCGGTTTCTTTCCGCTGTTCGGCGCGATGTTCGTCTGTGTTGGGCTTTATTTCGTGGTTGGCCGTTTCCTGTTCGACGCCTGGCTCCGGCGCGACATGGCGTACGCGGTTACCGATCGCCGCGTTCTCATCGCCCGGCCGGCGCCGTTCGCCCGCTTCATCGCCATCAGTCTGGAACGGCTGCCCGATGTGCGATTGGACGAGGGCAGCGGCGGCCGTGGCACCATTCAGTTCGGGCAATCAGCGACCCGGTGGGGCAATCAGGGGTTGGGCAATCTCACACCAGCCCTGGATCCGACGCCGCGCTTTCTGGCGATCGGCGACGCGCGCCGGGTGTTCGACCTGATCCAGCGAACCAGCGCGCCGCGCGTATCGCGGTAAGCACAGCCACCCGCTCCCCGGTGCCGGAGGCCACCCGCCATCAGCAGTTCTCATATTGCCGATCGGCCTCCCCAATTCGTCGTCCTCCGGCCTGGCCGGAGGATCAGTCAATTCCGCACAACCTTGAATGGTCACACATTTTCGGACGGGCGCGTGGCTGCCGATCCTCCGGCCAGGCCGGAGGATGACGGGAAATTCAAGCGGTTCCGCCAAAATGAGAATCGCTGACCCGCCATTCCCGGGGTGGCCAGCATGCGTCTTTCGGAGTAGCCCTGACTCAACTTCGGTTTGAACCGAACATGGGGGAAATCATGTCCGCGCGTTTCATCATCGTGGCGCTGTGCGCCATCGCCGTGACGTCCGCCGCGTCAGCGCAGAAACGCTACGATACCGGTGCCACCGACACCGAGATCAAACTCGGTCAGACCATGCCCTACAGCGGTCCGCTGTCGGCGTTCGCGACCCTCGGCCGCGCCGAGGCCGCGTATTACCAGATGATCAACGATCAGGGCGGCGTGAATGGCCGCAAGATCACCATGCTATCCGTCGACGATGGATTCAGCCCGCCGAAAACCGTCGAACAGACCCGCAAACTGGTCGAGGCGGACGGCGTTCTCGCCATCGTCGGCTCGCTCGGAACCGCGACCAATGGCGCGGTGCAAAAATACCTCAACGGCAAGAAGATCCCGCAACTGTTTCTCGCCAGCGGCGCGACGAAATGGGCGGACCCCGAACATTTCCCCTGGACCATGACATTCACCTGGACCTACCAGGCCGAGGCGCGGGTTTATGCCAGCTACGTATTGAAACACATGCCGGACGCGAAGATCGCGATCCTTTATCAGAATGACGATTTCGGCAAAGATTTTCTGAAGGGATTCCAGCAGCGCTTTGGCGACAAAGCCTCCAGCCTGATCGTAAAAGAAGCGACGTATGAAGTGACCGACGCGACGGTGGATTCGCAGATCGTCGATCTCGCGGGCAGCGGGGCAACGGTGTTCTTCAATATCGCGACGCCGAAATTCGCCGCGCAGGCAATTCGCAAGGCTTTCGACATTGGCTGGCATCCGGTGCAGTTCATCGACAATCCAGCCGCCTCGGTCGGGCCAGTGATGCGGCCGGCGGGAGTCGAGAAGGCCAAAGGCGTGCTGTCCACCGGCTTCGTCAAGGATCCGACCGATCCGCAGTTTCAGAACGATGCGGACTTCAAGGCATGGCTGGCGTGGATGAAGAAGTACTTTCCTGACGGCAGCCTGGAAGATCCGCAAAACGCGGTTGGTTACGCCCAGGCGCAGACGATGGTGCAGGTGCTGAAGCAATGCGGCGACGATCTGACGCGTGAAAACGTCATGCGGCAGGCGGCCAATCTGAAGCACTTCCATCCCGCGATGCTGATCGACGGGGTCGACCTCACCACCAGTCCGACGAATTATGAGCCGATGCGCAAGCTGCGGATGGTTCGTTTCGATGGCGAGCGCTTTACCTATTTCGGTGAAATCATCGACGCGGACGCCGACTGAACGACGCGGAAGTAACGGTCCTCGTTTCGCGCGGCGGCGGCCCGGGAGCGAACGTCACCGGCCGGCGACGTTCACTTTCCGCGTAATCCGTCGACGCGCAAAGCCAACTCGTCAGGGATTGTCGTTGTCGCCGACAGCGCGCGAACCAGCGCGATGTAGTCGGCGTTGCTCCCGGTGCCGTTCAATGCCAGCGCGTCGGCGCAGGCGTCGAGGTGCGCGGTCAGCCGCGTCGCCCGGCGTGTCAGGCCCGCCAGGATCAGAGCGGCCAACAGCACATAGACGGAAATCGCGGCGCGGTTGACGCTGGCCAGTATCATCGGATCGTGCGCCAGGGTCAGGATCCGTTCGTCGCTCGCCGGCGGTTCCTTCATCGCGGCCGGCGCCGGAACCGCCGCCGTCACTGCCGCCGCCGCCGCCTTCTCCCGCTCCACCTGGGCGCCGCGATCCGCCAGGTCGGTGTCCGCCGCGATAAAATCCGCCAGCGGCTGACCAATCCGGTCGTCAGTGACGTCCAGCGCTCGCAAGGCCGCGCGCATGGCGGACAGATGCTCGGCCGTCGCGAGGGCGGCCGTGTCCGGCGCCGTGATCGACAGGACCGAACCGTCGCCACCGGTCGCCCAAAGACGCGATGGGCCGGCGGCGGCGAGGCTCACGAACGACACCGTGGAGCCGGTGTCCTGCTGCCGCCAGGTCGCGCCGGCATCGCCGGTCAGCAGCAATGTGCCGTGCGCTCCCACGGCCGAACCGTGAACCGGATCGGTGAACCGGATCGCGTAGAGGTCGAACGGCGTCGTGCTGTCGCGCCGCGACCATTTGGCTCCGCCATCCGTTGTCGCCAGGATGGCGCCGTTCGCGCCCACCGCCCAACCGTGCGTGGGATCGCTGAAATACAGCCCGCGCAGATCGTCCTCGGTGCCACTGTCGCGGCTTCGCCAGGTGGCGCCGCCATCGGTGGTGGGCAGGATCGCTCCGCCATTGCCAACCGCCCACCCGGCCGACGGCGAGATGAACGACACCGCATACAGGTTTGCCTGAACACCGCTGTCCTGCTTCGCCCAGGTGGCGCCTCCATCGGCCGTGCCGAGGATCGTGCCACCGGCGCCAACCGCCCATCCGCTCGTATCGCCGGAGAAAGATACGCCGACGAGTGAAACCGTGACGCCGCTCGCCAGTTTGCTCCAGCCGTCTCGCGCGGCTCCGGCCGGTGATGGGTTCTGGGAAGGCGCCGCCTGGTCCGGGACCGCCGGGGTAGTCAGAATCGTGCCGTTGGCGCCGACCGCCCACCCGCGGCCTGAATCGGCGATGAACACGCCGCGCAGCCTTGCCCGCGTGACCGGTTCGGTTTCATTCCAGGTCGCGCCGCCATTGGTCGTGCGCATGATGGTTCCGGAATCGCCCACGGCCCAACCCGAATCGGGCGTCGAGAAAGCGATGCCGGACAAAGCATGGGCCACGCCGCTGTCGCGCATTTCCCAGCTCGCGCCGCCGTCGTCCGAACTGACGATGGTGCCTCGCACGCCGACGGCCCAGGAGTGGGTGAGGTCGGCGAAGGTCGCGCCATACAGGTCGTTGGCGGTGGCGCTGTCGGATTTCTTCCAGGCGAAGCCGCCGTCGGCGGTCAGCAGGACCGTGCCATCGCGGCCAACGGCGATGCCGTGCTTCGCGTCGGCGAACCGCGCCTCCGTGAGCGAATTGGCCGTGCCGCTTTGGCGTTTCCACCAGGTGGCGCCGCCGTCCAGCGTGGCGAGGATGGTGCCGCCGCCGCCGACCGCCCAGCCGCGGCCGGGATCGGTGAAAAAGACGCTGGCGAGCGAGGCGGTGACGCCGCTTTCGCGCTTCTGCCAGGTGGTGCCGCCGTCCCGGGTCGCCAGGATGGTGCCGTTCAGCCCCACGGCCCAGCCTTGCGTGGCGCTGGCGAAATGCACCGAGGTCAGGGCGTTGTCGATGCCACTGACGCCGCGCCGCCAGGAACTTCCGCCATCGGTGCTGACCAGGATCGTGCCGGCCGCGCCGACAGCCCAGACCCGGTCGGGACCGAAGGCGGCGACGCCGGTGAGAGTGGCCGTGCCGCCGCTGTCGCGCGCGCGCCAGGTGGTCCCGCCATCGTTGGTCGACAGGATCGTGCCTTTATCGCCCACCGCCCAACCACGCGAAGCGTCCACGAACCGCACGCAAAACAGATCGTTGGTGGTGCCGCTCGGGGTGATTCGCCACGTCGCGCCGCCGTCGGTGGTCAGCAGGATCGTGCCATTGATACCGGCGGCCCACCCGTGCGTGGGATCGGCGAAGGTGACGCTGGTGATGGACGTATCGGCGGCGAACGAGCCCAGTCGTTGCTGGTTCAGTTTCACCTCGCCCGCCACGCGATCGACGATGCGTTGACGCGCGGCCGCGAGGGCCTCGCGGCCGCGCGTGAGCCGAACTTCATCGGCGGCGATCGAGGCTTGTTTCGCCCCGTTGAGAGTATCCACGCCGGGTTTGGCGGTATCAGCTTTGCCGGCATGGGGCCTGACATCGGCGGGAACGGCCGGAGGCGGCCGCAACGCCGGCAGCAAGGCCAGTTCCGTCATCGCGATGGTCCGGGCATCGAGAAAGATCACGCCGCCGCCGGCCAGCAGTACCGCCAGCGTCACCAGGCAAATCCGGGCCTGAAGCCGCAGCCATGCGGCCCTCCGGCGCATTCCGCGCAACACCGCCGCCTGGTCCGATTCGTCCGACGCCACGTCCGACCCCACGTCCGGCCCCACGTCCGGCCCCACGTCCGGCCCCACGTCCGGCCCCACCCTGGGCCGATCGACGCGGCGGCGATCGATGGTCAGTGTCGCCTCTTCGGCCGGGACGTCGTGCGGGCGATCGTTCAAACGGCGGGTCCTTCCAAATCCTCACTGAGGCGGCGGACAGTTTTATGCGATAGCGTCGGTAACTCATACATGTTTCGCCGCGTTTTCAAAAGGCTGAGGCGCCGCCGGCGACACGGGGCAACGCCGCTCAGACGGGTCTGGCCCAGAAGCGGTTGGTGCAAACCGGGCGGAACCCAAGCCGGCGGTACAACGCGAGGGCGGCCTGGTTGTTTTCGACGACCTGTAGCCCGACCGTATGGGCGCCCATGGACGCGGCCCAGGCCATCAGCGCCCGCATCGCCAGATCGGCACCGCGTTGGCCGCGGGCGTCGGCGCGCGTGGCGACGCATTCGGCGACCGCGAGACCCGCGTCGGCGACACATAACGCGGTCGAAATCACTCGCCCATCGCGGCGGACCGAAAAGAACGCCCGCGGATCGGGAATCCGCCGAAGGATTCGCCTATTGACCACGCGGCGGCTTTCCGTGATCGCCTCCAGGTAGACGGCGAGCCATTCCGGGGTTGGATCGCTCGCGATCTCGACACTGGCGGATGGGGTGGCCGGCGGTTCCGAAAGCGGCGCGACGGCCAGCATCGTCACGGTCGTTTCGCCGGCGCCGTAGCCTCGGGCGGCCAACAACGCCGGCAAGGCGGCGGGCTGGCTGAGATCGAACGTGTGGAACCGCGCGGGCGACCCTTTGGCGCGGTAGCGTTGCTCCACCCGGTCGAGCGCGTCCGCCGGATCGCCGCCGATGAAATCAACCGTCGAGACCGAGTTGGCGCGTTGCGATCCGCCGCCGGACCAACGCCATAGCCAGCCGTCGATGCGTTCGGTTTCGGAGGCGGGCCACGCACGGACATGCAGGCGCTCCAGACGGCACAGCGTTTCGTTACTGGTATGAAATATTTCGCGTTCCACGTACCGATATCCGCTGTTATCCGTATCCGGGACGGGCCCGATCGCCGTCGCCTGGTCCGGGCGACATGCGGGTGGATCGGGCGGGCCGTCAAGCCGCTGGCCGGCGGCTCGCCCCGGTTGCCAGCTTATGGTTTGGCCAGGTTGTTCGCGTTCCCCGGGGTTGCTTCGCATGCCGAAATCCGGCGAGGGCGAATCCCGCGTCACGGCGATTGATCTTGCATCCGGCGAAATCGCCGCTTATATGACGCTCGTCGCCCTGTTGTTTGAGTCAGGTCCGTTTTTCGTTTCGCTTCAGGCGTCGAACCCGGTTCCCTATCCCATCGCCGCGGTCAGACCCGTCATGCGCGTTTGCGTGGCGGAACGACGTTATATGGAGCAGTTACATGTCAAACGGTACAGTGAAATGGTTCAACGCCCAGAAGGGCTATGGTTTCATCCAGCCCGACGATGGCTCGAAGGACATCTTCGTGCATATCTCGGCGGTGGAGCGGGCGGGTAAGACAACCCTTCCGGAAGGCCAGAAGGTGTCTTTCGAAATCGAGGAAGGCCAGCGCGGCAAAAGCTCCGCGGTTAATCTCGAACTTCGGTAACGCGCCTGGAATGTCTGGCGGGGCACGATCAGCCCCGCCATTTCCGCTCCCGCGGTCGGGAGCGTGTCGATCGCGGTCCACACCAACGTCAAGCGTCACGGAATCGTCATCCGGCTCGCGCGCGAATTCGCCTGACCGGTTCCGACGTTCCCCTGACCGGAGGCCAGAAGCTGGTATCACCCATGTCCAGTTCCGATGTCACGCCAACCGGCTCCGGTACCGAACCCCTCGCGCGATCCGTCGGGGAGCGGCCTGTTCTCACCGCGGCGGCGTGGCGGACACTGGTCACGCCGTATCTGACCCCCTCGCCGCGCCGTTCCCTGATGCAATTGCTGAACACCGCGCTGCCATTTCTGGCGGTGATGACGGGGATGCTGATCGCGCTCAATTACGGCGTGCTGGCGGCGATGCTGCTGTTCCCGGTGGGAGCGTTGCTGCTGGTCCGGCTGTTCATCATCCAGCACGATTGCGGCCAC
>Ga0182013_10004044_pt1 | contig 17871 bp, 25 predicted proteins | sample 612S2MmetaG_FD_120487 | JGI IMG/M metagenome (GOLD analysis project Ga0182013, IMG submission 120487) | Permafrost microbial communities from Stordalen Mire, Sweden - 612S2M metaG | ecosystem: Environmental > Terrestrial > Soil > Wetlands > Permafrost | place: Sweden: Stordalen | collected...
GCGGTTTTTCCAATAAACACGGCATTCTAAAGAAAGGACGATCATGCAAAACAGCATTATACTCATATTAACTCTCTTAACGTTCGGGACCATTGCCGCCTCGGAACAAGAAAGACCAGTGCTTTCTCCGCGCTCTTTGACGCCGGTACCTCCCCATCCTACACCTGTTAGCACCGCTGCTGATATACCTAGTCCAGCATTTGGCTTAGTACCCGGAACCCCTTCCATATTTTCAAGCTCTTTAGCCAGCACGCCTTCAGGAACACCCAACCCTACAGCATCACCTGTACCATCAACGCCTATTCGACTGCTGGAAGCTATGACACCCGAAGAAAGGGAGCTGGAAGAGGCAAGCAGAAGAGCCAGACGCCAGAGACACAGAGACATACAAGAGGCGGCCCGCGAGGAAGCTCTTGCCGAGTCACGCCGTCGTGTTGAAGCAGAATTGGCAGCTCTGGCCAATATAGGAAGACGCGGCAGAAACTTTGTTAATAGCCTTGGCAACAATGATAATGTGACGCCAACGACCGCAACTCCAGCAAATCGAGGAAGACGCGGCAGAAATTTGGCTAATAGGCCACTCAGTAATAATAATAACAATTAAGGTACCCATCATGAAAAATCATATACTCATATTAATAAGCATCAGCGCCCTTTCGCTGCACACTATGGACCGGCCAGTAACCCCTGAGCCGACCACTCCCACGAATCAAATGGCTTTTGTTCTTATTCAATCAAAATCGCCCGAACAGAAAGTTCCTTCGAATACGCCACAAAAATCGGAACGGCTGTTTCGCGCAAATCCAGTCCCTTCAATTGGCGCTGACGGGCAGGAAGAAGAGATCACCTATTTATCAAGCAGTGATGAAAATGATAGCGAATCAGAAAGTACGAGCGAAATGGACGAAAGCACCGATTCAGAATATTTCGCAGATGATTCAGACAGTGATACCTCAGATATCGATTTTTCTTCAAATCCCACCACTCCAACCAACACTGCAGGTTATGACATTGATACCATCTTTGCATCAATTTCCCCAGGGACTCGAGCAAGTAACCATGAACTTGCTGCTCTTATTGCAGCAAGAGAGCAAGACCGTGCATATCTAACTGATCTAGAAAGACGGCTGGCAGAGCGCGCAAGCAATCAGCAAAACTAATACCATATGGTGGGCAATGCTCAAGAGAAGCCCCCCCTTTTTTTATTTTTTTTCTTATTGAATTTCTTCATTCGCTCTATCATATAACCACTTCGCTTGCCGTAAACCAATAGCTCTAAATTCGAGCCATTATCCCTATAAAAAGGCTCTTCGAAAGAAATGCCCTTCTCAAAAGATCCTTGCTGCAATTCCTCATCTTTTAAAAGAAGCCCTGCTTCAAAACTCAAATAGGGGAAATTTGTAATATGAGCATCTAAATATTCTAAAAATTCGCATCTTTTTTGCTCGCATGCCTTAATAATCACTAACGTTACATAAGGGGAGAGCCACTCGCATTCTTCCGACTTCGCACAAACTTCCTGCTCATGGGCAATCAATGCTTCAAATAACTCTTTATCTTTAAAAGAACTTCGAATAAATCGATGCTGATAACTTTTAATTTTCTCACAAAAACTAGGCCGGGTTTCGCTTGCAGTAATTGCATCTAAATTATTTTTTGCCTCTTTCAAGTAACCAGCAAGAAGTTGAGTTTCCTTAAAGTAAGGCAATTCTACTGGCGAATCTAATGCTTCAAGTTGAGATACTATCATTTTTGATTTTTCTGAAAATTCACCGCGCCATTCAAACGTTACCACAGCATGTGCGTGCACGATAATACCCACAAAAGGGGCTACAATAAAAATACGCATGGGCCCGTTCTTTCTATTAAATTCTATTTTACAGGAAAGTTGAAATAGCTACTCTCTTGATCGGCGGGAAACGGCTCATTCTTGAGCGTGAAATGCCACCATTCCTCAGCTATATTTTTAAAGCCATGCTGATCCATCATGTTTTTCAAATAGAGTCGCAATTTCTGGTGCTCTGGGCTAATTAATTCATTTTTTGTATGCGAAGCAAGATCGAATAGATCGAATGACGAGCCCATATCAACAGTGCCATCATCTAAAATAACAATGGTGAACCCGTCGGCCAATGTGCGCTTTTTTTCTATGATCTCATGCGGCACAAAGCCGTTTTTGATAAGTGCAAGGTCAACCGTGCTCCCGCGACTGTGGCCAGATTTTGTCGCGACATATCCTAAATCAAATACCTGATCTTTATCAATGCGCGGGTAATAGCGTGCTTTTTTAGATTGGCTTTTCACATCTTTGCCCCATCTTACAAAATGATCAACGGCCTGCTGGGGGCGATAGGCATCATACACCACCAATGAATAACCATCTTTTTTGACGGCAACATGCACCTTCTTTAATGCCTCTGCGGCCTGTTTGGTTAAAATAACCACCGGCTTTTCATAGCCATCGACAGGCTTGCCCACAAAGTTTTCATCACCAAGATAGCGCAATGAAACATGAATAGTCGGATCTATTTCATGAAGATAGACAAAGCCCTTTTCGCGGATAGCCGGAGTGAGTTCACCTTTTGATTCAAAATAGGTACATGAAGCAATCATCATGAGCAGGAAACTTTTTTTCTCTTTTAAAAAAAACATAGGTAACGCCTTCAAATAATAGATTTCATTCTTTATACAGAATACACAAATCTGAGCCTACATTAAAATCAAATGACAGATCAATGCATTTTCTAATTCTAATCGCTTGGGATCAATAAGAAAAAGATCCCCAGGATAAATCCTAGGGATCTTTTTTAGAAAATAACTCGGAACTATTTTTGTTTTCTGCCCATTATCTTTAACATGTAAAGAAAGAGGTTTATAAAATCGAGGTACAATTGCAGCGCACCGAGCAATGCGATTTTGCTCCCCATGGTGCCCGCGGCATTATCTTCTTCCATGCTGTAAGCAAGTAACTTTATTTTTTGCACATCATAGGCGGTCAGCGCAGTGAATAAAAGCACCCCTACCCAAGAGAGAATATAATCAAGGCCGCTGCTTGCAAAAAACCAATTGGCAAAAGAGGCAATAATAAGTCCCCATAAGCCCATGATTAAAATACTTGAAAAGCGGGATAAATCACTTTCTGTGTAATAACCATATATCGCCATACCGCCAAACATGCATGCCGCTGAGACAAAGGTCATGCAGATAGATGACATGGTGTACACTAAAAATATTGGTGATAATGACACGCCCATCAAGGATGAATAGGCCAAAAAGCTCAATACAGCAGCTTGATAACTCATGCTCGTAATGCGAGATGACATATAGACCACTAAACCAATCTGCAGCGCCATGAGCGCATAAAAGACAACAGGTGATGATAAAAGATAGATAAGTACGGCTGGATGAGCAAACATATAATATGAAGTTGCCGCAGTCACTGCCAAACCGGCAAACATCCATGCATATACTTTATGCATAAAGCGCCCGATCGATTCTGAAGAAGCCATGTTTACGTAGAACATATGCGTGCCCTTTCTGTTGAATAAAAAAGATATTTTCTTTAATCCCTCATAGCCCAGTATACCATAAGGGAGGGACTCAGTCTAAAGGCTCAATCAGATCCGCATACGCTTGTATATGAGGTAAATTGTACTTACGGTAAAATGCATGCATGAAGTTTTGATATTTTTCTTTTTCAGCACCAACGGGATATTCGGTATGAGATGAATGCTCAAGCACTAAAAGATGGATATTCGTATGCCCTTTTTCGATTAACTTATTATACAAATTAAGCGTATTTTTATACGGAACTTCGCCGTCAGCTTTGGACGTAATAATAGCGATAGGTTTATCTTTGGTAATTATTTTATCTACCCATGCCAACGGTGATGGCCCATCTTTTTTGAAACGTGAGAATGGCAATGCCATTAATAATTTTAATTTTGTTCTTTGTAAAAACGGCGCATGTTTAATGATATTCGGCACTGAATCGAAAATGCCTTCACACACAACGGCTGCGATATCGCCTGCTTTATTTTCTGAATCAAGCTGTGCAAAACTTTCAAACACCGTAGCAGATCCGCGCGATATACCATACATTATCGCTTTTTTAGGCTTCCCCCCACCCACTGCTAATTGCTTTTGTACTGCATCGATATAGAGGGCAATATCATCATCCTGAGCAACATTAACTTTAAAAATATCCACAGCATGTTGCTCTAATGATTCGCCATGTGAAGATGCTCCAACGGTGATGCCAAATTTTTTGTTGGCAAGATGTGAAACTAAAAAATTGAACGGTCTCCACGCGAGCGTCAAGCCATATGCAAGATCATCTCCAGCTAAGGGATAGCTCAAGGAAAAATCATGATGAGCCATCTGTAAGCACAATGTAAGCGAAAAAAGTGACGCAGCCTGACCAGCGCATAAGAATAGTTCCTGAGACACCGACCCGCGTGGGGATATTTCAGCGAAATTAACCGCGGTGACTGTATCTGGCACCGTTATAATGCCTCGGCTTCCTTTTGCTATCTGGCCAGTAGGCAGTGTAAAAGATGGTGTCAATTTTGCAAACTGCACCGCGCTTGAAAACATGCCCGGTGCGCCGACATATACATAATCAATGGTACCGCGTGATGGGTCTGTCCATTGCTGGGCATATAAACCGGTGCTTATTATGAGGATACTTATTATTTTTTTTAACATTATAATTATCGCATGAATAAAGTTAAAGTTATCTCTATTTTTTTAGTATACCATTCCCTTCAAGAATTACAAATTGAAACAATAAAGTCCCTGAGGGGGATTTCTTCCTCCATCTGTGCTATACTCAAGGGCATGAAAAAGAATTTTAATAATGTTCATATCGGTATTAAAGGCCCGCTTCTGGATACCCTGAGGGTCAATTTCTCCGATGCAGTTGACTTTAAAAGCTATCCATTTAGCTTACCCCTTATTCAAAACCTGCAAGAGATCCGTTTCCCTCACCAAGTCACCTTTTTTGTGGGTGAAAATGGCACGGGGAAATCGACTATTCTTGAGGCAATTGCACTCAAATCGGGTTTTGGCTCAGAGGGTGGCAGCAAAAATATTCATTTTAAAACTTCGCAAGAAAAAACCTATGTCGGCATAGAGCAACTTGCAGACCAGATAACTCTCTCTTGGAACTATAAACCATTCAACGGCAATGGTTATTTTTTCAGGGCAGAAAGTTTTTTTAATATCGCAAACTATATCGATCTCCTGGCGCAGAATGGTGGCCCAGAGCTGGCCTATGCGCCCTATGGCGGCAAATCGTTGCACGAGCAATCGCATGGCGAAAGCTTTTTAGCATTTTTCAACAATAGGTTAGGTAACGGCGGTTTTTTTATCTTTGACGAACCGGAAGCCGCACTATCACCGCAGCGGCAACTTTCTCTTATGATTATAATTCATGAAATCTGCAAAAACCCCCATGCGCAGTTTATTATTGCTACCCATTCACCCATTTTATTGGCATATCCTGGAGCTACTATCTATTCATGTGATGGTGATAATTTAAAAACTATTGCGTATACCGATACGAGCCATTATCAAATCACCAAAGATTTTTTGGATGACCCGGAACGGCACCTGAAATATCTATTTGAAGATTAATGTGCCGTCGTACCCGTGGTGCGAAACGCACTACTTTGATTTCGCTATGTCAATCGTAACCGCTCATACTGAGTACTTCGACGTTGCTCAGTATAAACCCAGCGGAGCACGCCCGCCGAAGCCTTGGCGAAGGCTGGGTCGAAGTATTAAGCGGTTATTAAAATCCATGCGGTCGTCTCTTAATATTAATCCAGCTCAAAAGATTCTGAAAATTTTGGAATTATCACCGACCAGCCGAACCGTTCTTCAATCTTTTTTTTCAGTGATTCGGAAGATTCAAGCTCGCCATGCGTAAGAAATACTTTTTTAGGCGCATGTTCAAAATACCCCAGCCATTCCAAGACCTCGCTGTAATCAGCATGGGCCGAAAGTGCATGTATCGTCTTTATCTCAGCCTTAACTTCAAACCATTGACCAAAAATCTTGATCTCTTTTTCTCCATCAACAAGTCGCCGCCCTTTGGTGCCCATTGCTTGATACCCCACAAAGGCTACCGTATTTTTAGCATCAGAAATATAGTGCTGCAGATGATAAATAACTCGACCACCATCAGCCATGCCGCTTCCGGCGATGATTATCGCTGGGTGGTTAATAAGATCAAGCGCCTTTGACTCTTCGACAGTAGGCGTGTATTTTGCCGTAGAGCATACCGCCTTACATAAAGATGGTGATAAGGTATGCTCGCCTTCAAATGTGCAAAAGAGCTCTGTGACAGCTATCCCTTCTGGGCTATCTAGATAGACAGGAAGATCCGGAATAATTCCCTTTTGCTTGAGTTGATAGAGGCAGTATAAAATTGTTTGTGTCCGCATGACCGTAAAAGAGGGTATAATCAGCACCCCGCCCTTTTTCATTGTCGCATTCACTACTTCGCCTAAAGCCTGAATAGGGTCAGTATCAGCATGAAGCCTATCGCCGTAGGTCGACTCAAGAACTAAGTAATCGGTCTCTTTCAAATGCTCAGGCGGCCGCATAATCAACTGATGTGGCCGGCCCAGATCGCCCGAAAAGGTGAGTTTCTCCTTGCCATCTGATACGACCACAAATGATGAACCGAGTATATGACCAGATCTGATTAAAGTAATAGCAAGAGATTTGATCTTAAAAACAGTATCGTAATCCACTCCCTGGAAGAATTTTAATGAATTTTTTGCATCATCTTTGGTATAAAGGGGCTGTACTTGAGGATGCTGTGGGTCGCCATGCTTATTTGCGTTTTTTGCCTCTTGCTCCTGCAGAGAGCCGCTGTCGACTAATAAAATAGCGCACATTGCAGCAGTCGGCTTTGAACAATATATTGGCCCTTTAAAGCCATTTTTTACTAAAAGAGGTATGTAGCCTGTATGGTCTATATGTGCATGGGTCAATACAAGAGCGTCGATGCTTTGCGGATCAACGGGAAACGGGTCCCAATTGTGCTTAGTAAGATCCCTTAGGCCCTGAAACATTCCACAATCAACCAATATTCTTACGCCGTTATCTTCAACCAGAAATCTTGATCCGGTCACCTCTTGCACTGCACCTAAAAAAGTTATTTTCATTCTGTTCCCTTTCAGTACTCTCTTAAAGTAAGAGAGTAAAACAAAAGAGATAGTTTTTGATAGCTTCTTCTTTCATCTTCTTTTTCTTCTTGGGCCCGAAAGATGAAGAATAAAAAAAGGCCTACTATCGTTTAAAATAGTAAGCCCTTTTAAGTTCATAATAAATGAAGTATTAACTACAGAAGCATTTCCCGCCATTGAATGCTTCTGTTTTAATTGTGCAAAGTCTATTTTTGTATTGCATTTAATTTGTAGACGATCAAGATTAATTCTTGCAAGCATTCTTCATAACGCTTGATAAGAGCCTTTAAATGATAATATTCTACCCTACGTCTCATTAATGAAGATTTTATTCTCACGATTTCATCGCTATATTTCCGATCATTAAATAAATCTTGTTCAATGAATCGTTTAATATCAACCTCAATAGTAAATGATCGATCTAAAAACTCATCAAAGTCCTCTACTTTGCTTATGAAATCTTCTTTCGTTTTACCATGCAATGAATTGATCACTTTTAAATAAATAGCAAGGCCTCCTGATGTTAACGCATCAATGATTACTTCCTGCGCTGAAATTTTTTCGCTCAAGTCAGAAAGTTCCAGTGCCTTTTCCTCCTGGGCATTTTTCAGTATTTGTAACTGTATTTCCGACTCACTTGCAAAGCAAGTGATAGAAAATGCAAGTAAAAGAGCGCTCAAAAACATGCCTTTATATGTCATAGTAATCCTAAAATTTAAATTGGTTGATTTAATCAATTGTTAATTGATTTCTTGTATTCATTGTAATGCAACAATTTAATAAATCTTATTTTTGTAATTTTATTATTTCTTTATTGATATTGAGTGTTTCTTGTAAATATTCTTCATAACGCCTTACAAGTTCCCTTAAGAGTTCCATTTCTATGAAGTGTTTTATCAATAAGGCTTTTATTCTTGTAAGCACATCACTGGTTTTCGCGATATTGAAAAATTCGTCCGTAAGAAATCCTTTAATATCATGTGCGGCTAAAGCCGTATCCAAGCGGCCACCAAAAAAAGCAATCTCATTTCGGAATTTTCTTTCTTCTGGCTTGTCCAATGATTTGCATGCGATCGCGATAATATTTCCGCACTTAAGCATAATTTCTTCTAACAGATCTTGCTTTTCGATAATTTCACTACTCATCCGAGAAAGCTTAATTCCCCTTGCAAAAACATCATCTTTCAACGCTTGCACACGCTTATCAATAGCGCTATTGCAAACAATAATGAATGGGATCAAAAGTAGGCTTAAAAATATACTTTTATGTGTCATAATAGTCCTCAAAACTGAAATTAATTGATATAAATAATTATTGATTGATTTCTTGTATTCGTTGTAATTGATTGATGCGTTTCAAGATTACTTGCGAATATCGCACGTCTCCAGAGCCTCTATAAAATCACCCTGTTCAACACATGTAACGTTTCTCCGCACGGCACGAAGCGCCGCCTGATTAACCAAATTCGCGCAATCAGCGCCGGAAAAACCTTTTGTTTTTGCAGCGAGCGTATCAAAATCGATAGCATCTGAAAGTTTTAATTTTTTACTGTAAAATTGTATCAGCTCTTTACGCTCAGAAAGAGTGGGTTCTTCAACACGAACTGCAATATCAAAACGGCCAGAACGCAAAAGCGCTGGATCAAGCTGATTTTTATTATTTGTCGCACCCACAACAATAATCGGTTTGCTTGAATCGGTAGACATGCCATCAAGTTGCGTCAAAAGTTCTGCAATGATTCGGTTATTCTCTGTTTGAGCACCGCCGCCAAATTCCTGGCCACGAGTACCGATCGCATCTATTTCATCGATAAAAATAATGCAGGGGGCTTTCGCGCGTGCCTTAGCGAAAAGTTCTTTAACTTTCTTGACGCCTTCGCCTACCCATATATCAGTAAACTCGGCACCATTTATTGCGATAAAATCTACGCCAGCTTCTCCTGCAAGGGCTTTGGCAAGTAAGGTCTTACCATTTCCAGGTTTGCCTTCGAGCAGCACCCCTTTAGGCATCTGAGCGCCAATAGCAGCATACGCTTCTGGATGTTTTAATGCGTTAACAATATCAAGAAGCGCATTTTTTGCGTTCTGTGCGCCAACAACATCGGCAAACGTAATATTTTCTTTAATAATTTTTTGAGTGGCGGTATCATGCGCGTCTTGAGATGCCCCCATGATATCCATATCGGGAAACTTGTTACTCAGCGCATAGAGTATAAGAGGAAGGGCACCATATGCCTGGACAGATACCATTTGTGCAGAAAAGATAACAAAAAGCCATGAGACCAGTATTCTTGTATTCATATATGCCCTTTTTGAACCTTATTTTAAATTGAGAGAGAATATTCGTTTTGAACGTCGATGACATCTACCTTTTTGCCCCATCGCGAAAGCATCTTATTCACAAATTTAAAGAAATATGTTTCATAAGTCGAAGACGACTTCCATGCCTGTGGGAAGCAAAGTAATGGCCAGAAAAGAAACCAGCCGCCCACTTGGAACATAATTTTAGTATTGTGCATCTCTTCATCACGGATACCGAGATTGTATTCCCATATATCAATCCGATTGCCTCTGCTATCAACCATAGACGGGACAACAGTTTCCGGCTCGCCCATATGAAGAATCACTTGCCCCATGGTCATGTTCTGATGAAGGGATAGGGTCTTAGCTGCCTGCTTTTTACGCGCACATGCCGGGGCCAAAGCCACGATCATAGCCAAAGCTAAAAACATTATTTTTTTCATTACTTGAGCCCTTAATCCATTATTTAACTATTATTCAGATAGTAACAATTGTAGCACATTGAGAATTTTCGTCAAAAATGGCTCTATTTCTTACAAAGACATTTATTTTATTTTATGAGATAGAAGATACGCTACAATAGGGGCGTCCGGCTCTGGCATAGGAAAAGATGGAAGCTCTTCAACACTTACCCATTTAATTTGCAGATGTTCAAAGAGATGGAATTCTCCTTTGAATTCAGAGACAGAATATGCACGCAATTCGGTTAAAAAACCTTTGTGCTCAAAAAAGCTTGAACAGAGATATCGATCGACCACTGCCTGAATACCAAGCTCTTCAAAGAGTTCTCTCTTGAGGCACTCTTTTTCAGTTTCGCCCTCTTCCATTTTTCCGCCAGGAAATTCCCACAAGCCATAAAAAGCGTCTTGCTTTCCTCTTTGCGCAATAAGAAATTTTCCATCCTTTTTAATGACAGCGGCTATAACTTGTTTGGTTGCTAAATTGCGCATTTTTCATAATCCAGTTTTATAATAGAGTAACTTCAAAAGAAATATCCACCCATAAGCAAAAAATGTTTAAGAATTATTTTATAGCTTTGTTCTCAAATCTTCTTTGAGATAGTTAATGAAATCGAATAATTTTTTCCAGCCATTACTGCCGAGCTCTCTCAATCCGAACTCTTTCCCATCTAATTTTCTAGCATCTAGAACTAAGCCGATTTCTTTAACTTCAAATCGTTTTTTATATTCTCTAGATTTAACGTTCCATTGAATTTTCATTTGAGCCGCATGCAGATCAGAATTTACTTCCGGATCAACAGTGAGGCCTGCTGACAAATCAAAATAACCTTCGGAACATTTAATAATCTCGAAACCAAAAACTGCCATAGGCAGGCCTTCAGCTTGCTCAAAAAACGCTTCCGAGTACTGTCCCAATTTATTTTTCTAAAAAATTCAGGGAGTTCACCTTTTCGAAAATCGCCACTTTTTATATGTTTATTCTTTATTAAGGAGCTTAATGTTAAGGAATATAATATCGCATCCTCCGCCATGCTAAAGGCATTGATAATTGTCTGCACGTTACCTCGATTTTCAGGCAAAATGCCACTATGCTTTTGTTTCGTGTTTTTAGAAAAGCGCCCAAACCACTTTCTTATTATCATAAACAATGGAGAAATCATATTTTTTTATAGCTCATCTCAAACCCAAAAATTCATCTTATATGTACAAAAGTTTTTTTCATCCGCACTTACTTACCGAGCTTTACAATTCGCTCTTTAAATCTTTCGATCCTGCTTGCTGCAGGCGGGTGATGTGGATCTCTCATGAATTGAAATATTTTTACGTGAGCTTCCGTAACCGGGCTCATAGCATGTTTCGTATGAATGTCATTAAGCAACTGACGCACTGGTACATCATGCTCTATATGAAAATCAATGCCTCCCTGTAGTGTCGCTGGATCGTCAATTACTCCATCGTCTGCTCGTTGCTCAACATAAACTTCATAGGCAGTCATGCTCATTTTATTTACCAGGCCTTTACAAAATCCTGCCAATAATTCCTTAAACCCTTGGCTCAATGGAGCGGCAACAAGAGTCTTTTTGCTTGAAACTAATGCTTTAAGAACTTTGGCGCCTGCAAAGGTAGATAAAGGTATCAAAAAAGGATTTATATAAAGTTGTTGTAGCAAATCATTATTTTTAACATGCACCGCCTCATGCTGAACAATATTTCTATATTTGTTAAGATGCTTATCCATTTCTTTTAATCTCTCATCAGAAAAAGTTCTGGCACGAGATAATTCACGATCTTTAAGAAGATTTACTAAATTGTTGGGCGACAGTTCATTTTCCTCAATGATAATTGCCCGAGTAAATCCACGAGCATTTGCTTGAGAATCTTCATCAGGAATCAACTTTCCTGTCGATTTATCGACACAATAAGCCTCCCAAGTAGACATTTTTACGCAAGGCTTCAAATGAGCTAATCCCATTAAATGCAATTCGTTATAAACAAATTCTTGTACAGATTCAGGAGCATCGTCAGTGTCCTTCACTGACCCATCAAACTCTTTTTTATTGGAAATATTTTGAATACCCTCTACCCAAGGGTAAAAAGTAATCCCTACATTCACCGCTTTGCATAATTTATGAAATCCAGTTTTGAATGTACCCATACAATAAGCATTCGATGACATGAATGACAAGACTATGCCAGGTATAACCAAAATCATAAATTTTAGAGATTTTATATTCATATTAATTACCTTCTTTAAAATTATATACATATTTATATTTGCAAATATAACTTAAAGCGTCAAGTGGCCCGGCATATTGCACTCTGGATGGGGATATTCAAAAATAAGGAGGAAAATCGAAACAAAGACTACCTGTCTTTTTGCTTATTAAGACGGCCTGATAGGCTTATAAAGAGATTTTATGCGTATAACATCGATTGTTTGATTACTTATTCAACGAAAGAGATTCGGCTATCAGGGCACCCGGTTGAGGTGGTTAAAGCAGATTTAGTTGCTAAATTGTGCATTTTTTTGACATCGCTATTCGTATATCACGCTCACGAAGCTTTGCAGCATCCTTGTTCGGACGATCGGGGGCATTTTTAAGTAACTCTACGAGTTTTTTTAATGCCTCTGCCTCTTGAGTAGTGACAAGGTCGCTTGCTCGACTCAACTTTTCAAACAAACCTGCGATAAGCATCCCATTAGATACCCGGTTGCACAGGTGAGTTTCGGCCTCGCGCTCAGCGATCTGCAATGCAGCACATTCGCAACGCCCTGCGGTTAATTGTTCTTTCAAAACCTCCTGGCGTTTGTTAACACCCTCTAGATAGATCAATTTGGCCAATTCAAAATCTCGTTCCGTAAACTTACGTTGCGAAAAATTGTCATTATATGTCGCCCAGTAGGGTTCGGCACAGGCAAAGGCCTTGATATCTGGGTCTTGAAAAAAGCTTTCTGGTAAGTCAGGCAAACCCTCTAGCACTCCTAGAGTCATGATCAAAGTGAGCGTCAGGAATATTCTTACAAAACACATATTTGAATTCTTTCGATTGTATTAAAATTGGCCTACGGAAAGTTTAATTTCGGTAGGCCAATTTTGAAATTTTAATAACGTAGGGGAACGATTAAGCAAGTCGTTTTAAATAATCCACTCGCTCACCAACTGTTGAAGCGCGTATCGGATAAAAAACAGTATTATAAATAGATTTGAGTCTGAGCATTTCAGCGATTCTGCTGACAATGTTTTCTTTGCGATACTTCTCTTGAAGATTTTGCAAAGATTCAAGCCCGTCGATAACAGATGTAACTTCGGTAATATGCGCCGCCTCAATATCTATTTTTTTCTGAAAATTGTTAGACGCTAATTTAGTCACAATAGCAGCCGGAGTTGCAAGAACAAATAATATCGCCTGAACCACATCTAATGCGTCATCTGATGTATAAGTCGATCTTACCCCTTTCCAGGCAATTGTTCCTAACTTAAGATCATAACATTTATTTAAGCAATAAACTGCCGCAAGGGTTGCACCAAAAGTTCCTACCGCTATTGACGCTAATTTAATTGCGCTTTTTGTCGATTTTTCTGCTACAGCGATCGCAACGATACCCCTAATCTCTTCATACGACAAATCGGTCAAAATCTCTTTGCAGATATATAAATCGCCAATTGCATCGATATAGGCTAAAATATCGAGCACTTCTGCGCGGACAACTCCTGAACGAGGAGCAACTACCGCGGTTTCTGCTGAGTAGGTAGTGATATACTTGGGCATAGTAGTGCCAGCCTTCGCGACAAGCTCTTGTACCATTTCATAAATAACCGGATGAGTATCCTTGGTCAAATTTGGATTATTATGGGCTGAGACTTCGCTGCGTATTGCTGGCGTTTTATCAATATGGTCAGAAGCATGCGCAGAAAGCGTGAGTATCCCAATGATTGTCATGAATCTTTTAATCATAGAATTTCCTTTATTGAGGTGTTTTTAAAATCTTGTCTAATCTTAGCAGGAAACTTGTGTTAATTAAAGCCCAATATTCCTATCTTTTGGCATCGATAATATCGATAATGCCGCCCCACTTGGCCAGCACCCCATTTTCAAATTTAATAAATACTGTCTTTGAGTCCCACGATATACCTTCTTTTTCGCTGGAAATCAGAAAGAAGGGCCATAATACCAGGCTGACAGGGAAAAGGATCAGAAATAAGAGAGCCTTAGTCCCCCCATGAAAATTATTTTCTCGCACCACAAGATTATACGCCCATACATCGACCATACTTTTCTTATAATCAAGAGCAGATGGCGACATCACATCAGGGCTACCCATAATAGTGTGCACTTCTTCTCGTGTCATTCCATGGCGAAGATATGTTGTTTTATTGCTCCACCAAAATCCATAAACTGGACTTACAGAGGACATTAAGACGAGACCAAAAATGATTGATTTAAAAAAATTGCGACTTATTATGTTCATGTATAAATTTTTCATAAAGCAACGATATCGCTTGGTATATTTTTTTACTCAAGACTATTATTTATTTGTCCTCATTGCTCGCTGCAAAATGATGCCTTATTTTCCCCACAATAGTCTCTATGCTACCTTTGAGTGCTGGGCTGCTATAATAACTTCCAGCGAAAGCGCCTACTAGAAATCCAACAGAACGTACTGCGTATCTATCTTCTTGAGGAAAGGGAGACGCCTCTTGATCATAATGAGTAATCCCAACTACTTCTCCAGCTTTATCCAAGGTTATAAATACTCCTCGCCCTGTCACTAAAGCTACTGGAAGGGCCGCTGGTGTACCAAAAGCAAGCACGAATGCGGCGTGTGGGTAAATAAAATGTGCTTCTTTGAGTATTTTGGCTCCTACGACAGCGGTTGCAGCTCCAGATGCGAATCCTGTTCCAAAATCAAAAGCTCCTTTTGCCCATACTTGCGCGAGCGAGGGTTTTATCTGTTCCTCAGAGGCGTGTGTTGCTGCCATGGAGCAGAAGGCAAGTGCGCAGAGTGTTTTTTTAGTAGGAAGAAACATGATACCTCATTGTATTAAATATTCTAGTAGACCCCAAACCTGGAATAATTTTAGGGGTAGTTTTATATGCAATAACGACTATCGATTGCGATCATCCAGCTGCCTTTCAGTATATATTGGGCGACTATTGGAGTCAAAGGATTTTTTTGCTCAATTGTTACATGTCGACTACAGAAAATATTAGGCAAACGCTCAACAATCTCATGATTATTTTTTTATTATCGTTCATTATTTAAAGAAGGCTTGCTCTACTATATTCTCACTTTGAAAAAAATGATTTAACCACATCAACATTATGTCTCTCAACAGCCCAATGCAATGCAGATTTCCCCTCAAAATCTTGTTTATTTAAATCGGCTTTCGCATTAATTAACAATTTTGCAATCTCTATTTTTGTTGGCATTAGTTTTATAATTTTATCAAAATCATCATATTCTGATTCTATAAGTTTATTATCACACAGGTCCTGTAGCAGCTGCAATGTTTGTAGCTTCATAGCTGGACCAAAAGTAGCTTCCATAGCCACAAATGCCCATTATGCCTCCAGCGCATGCGAGTTCTCTATTTCGCGCAGAACAGCATCTTTCTCTGCCGATTATTCAAGTACTTTCTCTATCTCTTTTTTGCACGAAAAGATAATCTCTTTTAAGGTCGGAAGCAGATTAGAAGCCTCACTGTCCCGCAGTGGAACCCAACGAAAAGTTGTATATTGAGTTGAAGTAATCTTTATTGCTGGATTATCAAGCAGGGCACAGTAAAGGTACTCAGAAGGGCGACCTGCCATTGTCCATTCATACACAGGCACTAAATCCTCAGCTGAAATGTGTACGCCTATTTGCTTTTCAAGAGCTCGTTGTATAATCGTCACAGGCGCTTCTTTCTTTTCGTTATCAAATACTCCACCAGGCAGATCTCCCTCTGACGGGTAGATTGTATTCGGCGAACGCGTTAGCTCAAGAAATAACGGTTCGTTGTTTTCATTGCGAATAAGAATGGCTTTAATTGCGATGAGTTGCAAGGACATGAGGATCTCCTGTTTTTATAAAGCGATATGGTTTACTGTAGTAACTTAATTAATAGCTCAATGAGCTTATAAAATGCAGACAAGTCGCGACCTCTCCACTTAATTATTGATTTAGATAGCTACTTTGTTGATTTATACCCAATTACCGTATCTAAATAATATACACCTGTCATGTCTGCGCCTTTTGTGTTTGCATTTGTCATATTTACATTGCACATGTGTGCGCCACGCATATCTGCATTAGTTAAGTCTGCACCAGATAAATCTGCCTTATTCATGGTTGTATAAGATAAGTTTGCGCCTGTCATGGTTGCATTGGCTAAGTCTGCACCTGTCATGATTGTATTAGCTAAGTTTGTATTGGTCATATTTGCACCAGTTAAGTTTGCATTGCGCATGCTTGTATTGCGCAAATCTGTACCAGATAAATTTGCACCCTCTAAATTTGCATCATCTAAATCAACACGCAAACAAACGTCACGAGTCCTCAGGTTGATAGCAGCTATTGCGGCACGTAAATCTTGGTTGCTCAAATCGCAATCTGCGCCTTTGCCAGTTCTAATAAGATAATCAACGGCTTGCTGGCCTGAAAATCTATATTGCGGTGTAGATGTATCTGAGCCTATTAAAGATCCTGATAGAACAAGTAAACTGATTACTGATAGTATCTTTTTCATAATGAATTCCTTTCATATTATTTTCAACATTTCTTACTGATAATTGTATCACGTTAAAAAACTTGAGCAAAGGTGTGTCATATTTCATGACCCATGGGATCGATTGGCTTCTTTTTCGGATTCGTTTACTCTTTCCGATTAAAAGGCGGCGTTTTTGCAAAAAAAATCCCCTGGATTCCTCCAGAGGATCTAATTTTTCTATTATTGCCGACTCATGTAAAGAGAACCCTACTTCGCTCTTACGCGCTACGAAGGGCAAGCTGGCCTGCCGCCGCTCGTGGTGAGTGTAGTCGAATCCATGGCGTAGGCTGGGAATCTATGCGGCCAATTAAGTTTTTTACGAATGGTATTTTATCCCGCAAATGGCACTAAAATATAGGTGAGGCATGAAAAAAAAAGACCCAAAAATACTAATAATAAAACTTGTTTCTGCCCTTAATCAAATCATGAACATTTGAAAGTATCTTTAGAATGTTTAATTACGGCTCGCATAAATACGCTGTGCTTGTGCCTGTATGCTATTATCATCAAAACGTGGGGCTATTGATTTGTTAAAAAAGCCAATTAATGCAATTTCAAGCTTATTTTGTATCTTTATAGGTGCATATGAAGTATCAACCTCGTTTATTTTCATATGCTGCGATACCTGATCGCGCGCTACCCATTGAGGATTATAATCTAACGTTCCAATAAGTTTGCCATGTGGACTAAAAGAAGCTTTTCCATCCTTCATGTATACATCAATACTTGCAGTCGGTAAAAATCCTATAATGCCACGCAATTTTGCAAGTTCCGCAAGATCTGGGATACTACCAATGAAAATATCACTATCGGAACAACCTGCAATCTTTACCACATCTCTTGCAAATTGAGCCTTCTCTTCCTCAACAGATTTCTTAACTGCCGCCTCAAGCTCAGTGATTATTTTCCCAATGTTTTCAAGATGATTTTCAAATCCAAAAAGATTATAGGCAGCGCATCCAAAAATTATTAAGACCAAATTTTTTTTACTAAAAACCATAAAAAACTCCTTCAAAAATTAAATGATTATTATTTTTTTTGTAACTACCAAGCAACCTAAAGATTAGAAAGAAAAAATAGGTCCTTGAGCAGCTCGCACTAATCCCTGAAAAATATTGAGACCCTGTTTTCGAAGGCTGGAAACAAAGGATCGAGTGA
>Ga0182013_10004045_pt1 | contig 17870 bp, 9 predicted proteins | sample 612S2MmetaG_FD_120487 | JGI IMG/M metagenome (GOLD analysis project Ga0182013, IMG submission 120487) | Permafrost microbial communities from Stordalen Mire, Sweden - 612S2M metaG | ecosystem: Environmental > Terrestrial > Soil > Wetlands > Permafrost | place: Sweden: Stordalen | collected...
CCGTAAGGATTGGGTACGGTGGTTGAAACACCGATATCGGACAACGGCATGTTGTTGATGTAGCGGTTATCCCACTGATGCCACGCCAGGTTGCCCACGTACTGAACCACCCAGATCATCGAGGGCTTCAGTTCGTGCTGCACACCAAGGCTGTACATCGCTACGGCCGGTGGGTTGTAGTCGCGCGGCGCCAGGTTCTCGGCGCTGGTGGCGAAGATCGGGAAACCAAGCGCAGCTGCGTTCGCGCCAGTGTTCCAGTTCGTGCCCGGATTGCTCAGGAACGTGTTGTTGATGCCCAGGTTATAGGCAAACGGCGCGTTGGTCGCCGCGTTGTAAATGTCGTTGCCCTGGGTGCGCTCGAAGAACGTTCCGAAGCCGCCGCGGAGAACGGTCTTGCCGTTTCCGAAGAGATCTTCAGAGAAGCCCACGCGAGGTTGAATTGTGTCGTACACGTTCTTGACCAGGCCCTTCGGGAATCCTTCCACTCCTGCCAGTCCCATGCCGTTCAAATAGAACTGTACGGAGTTGACGGTCGTGACGGTCGGGCTGCTCGGATCGATGGTGCCGGCAGTGGTCCAGACCGGAAGTTCCGACTGGTTGTAGGTGGTCGGGTCAAAGTTGGAGAGTTGGTTTTGGCGCTCCCATGCATGCGGCAGGGCATCGTAACGAAGCCCGAGCTGCAAGGTAAGCCGCGGAGTGACGTGCCAGTTATCCATCGCGTAAACCGAGGGAGTCTGGTTCACGTAGTGGCGAATCGGCACAGCCTGGTACTGCGAATAGCTGCTGGTCAAGCCAAGCAGCAGGTCCATCAAGCTGTCGTTGGTGGTGCTGCTGGGGCTATAGTCGCCCTGCTCGTCACCGAACAGCTGCTGGTTCTTGGTGTAGCGGTTGTAGCTGAAGCCGAACTTCATGGCGTGCTTGCCCATGGTGTATGAAAGATCGACCTTGGGCTCGTAGTCTTCAGCCGCGTTGTGCCACGGTGCAGAACCCGTATCTTCTGCAGTTCCATAGGGTCCCAGGTAGCCCATGCCGGGAAGCGATTTGCGCGTGATTGCAAAGCTCGGCGCTACCGGGTTAACGCTCCAGCCCGCCGGCTTGTTGCCGTTGGCGCTGTTCACGATGTTGATGATGTTGCCGTCGTAGTTGATGCTGGCTTCAACGAGCAGGTTCGGATTGATGGTGCCGCTCAACTTCAAAGCCGCAGAGTTCGACGGGTTATTGAGTGTGCTGGTGATGGTGTTGTAGCTTGCCCACAGCCATCCAAGTTCCGGCTGTGCGTAGCCTTGCAGCACAGAGTCATGCATGTAGTGGCCCAGGATCTGCCACTTGTCGTTCCACTTGTGATCGACGCGGACGACATCGTCGCGCACGTTGATCGGGTTCGACGCGTTGGTGATGTTCTTGTCCTGCCCAGCCACGTTCGACTTCGGCAACACGCCCGAATTCAGGTAAAGAACTCCGTTCGGATCGAACAGCGACGCAGGAATCGTGTTGTTCGGGAACGGCGTGTTGGGAACCAGCCCCAGCGGAAGTAGATTGTTGATGTAGTACTGCGACGAAGTGGAGATATTCGGCACTACGAGTTTGTTGCCGCTGCTGAATCCAGGTGCCACATAGGTCAGGTTCTGACCGGCGACTGGAATGTCGGCTGCATCGATTGTGTTCTGCTCGTTGGTGCCGGCGCTCGATAGAATCTTGCGCCACTCTTCGTTCCAGAAGAAGAAGGTGTGCTGCCGGTCCTGGTTGTACAGCTTCGGAATAAACAGCGGACCACCGATATTGCCACCATAGATGTTGTAGTGCGTGGCTGCACGCGGCGTAATCGGCGTCGAAAGCTTGTTGAAGAAGCTGTCCGCGTCGTAATCGGTGTTGCGGTTGAACTCGAACAGTTCGCCGTGGTACTTCTGCGTGCCGCTCTTGAGCGAAAGGCTCATGGTGGCGCCGGAGGAGATACCGTAATCCGGAGGATAGTTCGAAGACAGCATCGTGAACTCGGCGATTGCGTCCTGAGAAGGCATGATGTCCATGCCGCCGGCGCCGCCGCGGTCATCTGCTTCGCCGCCATCAATCAGCCAGATGTTGTGGCTCTGACGAAGGCCGTTCACCTGGATGGTGAAGCTGGCCGCTACTGAGGTTGGCGTGTTCGAGTCAGGCAGGTCGGAGCTGACGCCCAGGCCCAGCGAGGCAAGAGCTGCGAAGTTGCGGTTTTCGGTCGCGATTTCGCTGATCTGTTCCGAGTTAATCAGCGTGCTGACCACGTTCGAGTCGGCCTGCACCGCAAGGGCGTCGGCTTCCACGGTGACAGTCTGCGTTTCCGCGCCGACGGTGAGCTTGATATCGGCACGAGCGGTTTGCGATACGTTGACCACGATGCCGTTCTGGGCAAACGACTCAAAGCCCTTGGCGGTCACCTTCATGTTGTAATTGGCTGGGTTCAAACCGGGAATGTCGTACAACCCGGTGGAGCCACTGGCAGTCGTACGACTCTCGCCCGTTCCAGGATCGGTGACTACGATCTTTGCTCCCGCAACGACCGCCCCCGTCTGGTCGGTGATGATACCGGTGATCTCCGAGTTAGCCTGCGCAAATGCCCCCGCGCATGCCAACACAAAGAACAACGGCAACAGGAGATACATGTATCTCGCTTGTCTCATGTGACCTTCCTTTTCAAATTGTTGCTTTTGGTTGGTTGGTTCTTCGATCGCGTTCCCATCGCCACGGTATGAAGCCGTCAAAATGGATTCGGACTCCGGGTTGAATCGCTGCCGTTTGCGCGCCGGGCGATCTGCGTTTTCCGCTTCGATCGTCCCTTTCGCCGCCAGATGTGACGACGCCCCCTCGGTCTCATCCGCATTTACGGAGAGCCGCGAAGGCAGGCACTCTGGCACAAATTCGCTCAAATACACCGATTTACCTGGTTGTCCTGAATTGCGACCGAGCCATTTAACGCGCGCGAATTGAGAATTGTCAAGCAGAAAATCCATTTACTAAACAACCCTCCGTCCGCCCGGCCCGTCTATTCAGCCTCCTTCAGAACTGCCTGAATTTGGCTGCCGGCAATCGTGTGCCGGATGCGGGATGTTGTCTACTTCGTACTTCTGCCGAAGTGCTCCTCTTATCCTTCGGCAATCCTTTGGCTCCTGAAACCGCTTCTTCGGGCCAGAATCTCACCCGAATTGCACTGCAAACGGTCCCAGCTTTTTCCCATGAATGGAAGATGAAAAACCGTCATTCTCCACTTTTTGGAATCCGCGCACTCAAACGTTTAAGCAGCCTGCGTGCAAGTCACCTGTCTTTGAGCCGGGAGACATTTAATGCCTCTTGCCGAACGATTGTCAAGCCGCTTTGGTGGGAGATTACGCGGCTCCGCGCGCCGATTTCTGCTCCATAGCGGGCCAGTGGCGCGAAACCCTAGAAAGAACAAGGTCTAGCTGGGATTACTTACGTGACACCTGTTGTAAATCGATTCTTCCAATTCGAAAGAATTCACCGGCAGGAGGGGAGAGCCCGTCATTTTCCCTTACGAATTCGCGGCGAGATCGAACACCAATCCATCGCGGTTGCCGATAAGACCCGATGAGGGTTCAAATTGTGTCTATTTAAGATATTTCTCTATTGCAACCGAACCTGGTCTCTCAATTGCCGGGCTGTCGCCTCGAGAAAAGTCTCCACACTGGTGCCCGCAGGCAGTTCCAAACCGGATTTGGCTTGGATGGCCGCCGCGATGCGGGCCGCCAGCCTTTCGCGCGTTTCCAGGCTCATGTCCAGCCGGCGCGCAAAGAACCCCTCAAGCACTTCGAGGTCCGCCGCGGAAAGCCTGCCAACGACCATAGCGGGAAGAGTGATCGCCGTATGCGGCTCCGGCATCGGCGTCCGCTCGAAGAGCTGAGCCGTGAAGGTCCTCGAGCTGGCATCGCCCCCCAAAGGCGCATCCGGATCCCGGTCTCTCACGACCAGCGTTCCCGCCGCCAGGTCACCCAGTCGTTGGTGCTGCCTGGTCACGAACATCGCAATGACGCCAACCGCGTAAAAGAACGGAAGTTGGTCGACGTAGCGAACCAGGTTGCGCGCCATCGACTCCAAAAGACTGATCGAGCGGCCTGATCGCTGAATCACCCGGACCCGCGCCACGCGCTTACCGGGGGTGCGGCCATTCCAAAACGCTTCAAACAGCGTGAAGTAGCCCCAGTTGAAGAGGAACAGAATAAAGATCGCGATAGCTTCGGCCCATTGCGCCGATTTGGGCCGAAAAGCCCGCAAGGCCGGCAAAAAGAGAAGCGCCAGAATCCCCACCAGGAACAAACCTGCGCCCCAGATCAAATAGTCGACCAGCAGTGCGATAAAGCGGCTGCCGATTCCCGCCAGCGGCATCTCGATACTGACCAGTTCGGGAGTGTCGATGCTAAGATTGTCTGGGCTTAGCTGGTCCGGCCGCAGGTTTCCGCCAACGTCCATGGCTCAAATCCTCTCAAACCAGTGGATTGCCAAGCGACGGCCCCACTGGGACCGCCTCTCCGCACTTCTGGCGCAATCCGGCACGGGCGGCCTCAAACAGCTCTCTCGCTCGGAATTGCAGGAGATGGCCCTCCTCTACCGCCAGGTGGCAGCCGATCTCTCTGTCCTGCGACAGGATGCGACCGCTCGCACCTATGCCGATCACGTGAATCAACTGCTGGCTCGCGCTCACCATATCATCTATTCCGGCCGTAAGACGAGTCTGCGCTCTCTGTTCCTTTTTCTGCGCGACGAATACCCGGCAGTCTTCCAGCGCCAGATCGCCTTCGTCCTCGCTTCTCTCATCGTCTCCGTTTCGTTTGGGCTGCTCGGCGCTGTGCTCACCAGCGCCCGCCCCGAATTCATGCGCCACTTTGTCGGCCCGGACATGATTGCCACAATGGAGCGCCATCAGATGTGGACGGAATCCATCGTCTCAGTGGCCCCACGCGAAACCAGCCACATCATGACCAACAACCTCAGCGTGAGCTTCGTCACCTTTGCCGGTGGCATCACCTTCGGCCTCGGAACCTTCTATTATCTGTTCTTCAACGGCATGATGCTCGGCGTGGTGGGCGCCGCCTGCCACCAGTACGGCATGTCGCTGGCGCTCTGGAGCTTCGTTGCCGCCCACGGCGCGCTCGAACTGCCCTCTATCCTCATCGCCGGAGGCGCAGGATTCCGCCTGGGCTATGCCATGCTCTTCCCCGGCGCGCTTCGCTGGAAAGATTCCGTTGCCCAGGGAGGCATTGAAGCCACCCGCCTCGTCTCCGGCATTATTCCTCTGCTCGTCATTGCCGGTTGTCTCGAAGGCTTTTTCTCACCATCGCAAGCACCCATCTGGCTAAAGTTCACCGTGGGCGGCCTTCTCTTTGCCCTGCTTAACCTCTGGCTCTTCCGGCCCGTGCCTTCCTCCAAATAACACGTAACTCATCTCTCTCGGCAACGGCTGCGCAGCGCCGGTTACGGCATCTAAGCTGAAGATTGACCTTCGCCGCGCTTGCGTACGTCCTTCTCTATCTCATCGTCGGCCTGAGCATTCTGCTCATGCTGGTGCGCCCGCGCGGCATTCCTGAGGTCTACTGGGTTGGCGCCGGCGCACTCCTGCTGGTCGCTTTACGTCTTGTCCCGATTAAACTCGCCACCCATGCCGTGGCCGAGGGATCCGACGTTTACCTCTTCCTTATCGGGATGATGCTGCTTTCCGAACTCGCGCGCGAGCACGGCGTCTTCGACTGGCTCTCCTCAACCGCGGTTCGCGGTGCGCACGGGTCGTCTTCCCGGCTGTTCACGCTGGTCTACTCAATCGGAACTCTGGTCACGATTTTCATGTCCAACGACGCCACGGCGGTGGTGCTTACACCGGCCATCCTCGCCGCCGTCCGCAAAGCAAAAATCGCGCCGCTCCCCTACCTCTTCGCCTGCGCTCTCATCGCCAATGCGGCTTCCTTCGTTCTGCCCATCTCCAACCCCGCCAACCTCGTGGTCTTCCATACCGGCATGCCTCCGCTCGGCCAGTGGATGATCGCCTTCTTCGTCCCGTCGCTGCTGTCAATCGCCGCAACTTTCTTCGTGCTGCGCATAGTCTTCCGCAAAGAACTTCGCGCCCGCATCCATCTGGCCGTGCAACCTGCGCAACTCACCGCCGACGGAAGACTCGTTCTTGCCGGACTCGCCTGCATGGTCGCCGTTCTGTTGGCTGCCTCCTCAATGAAGAAAGATCTCGGCCTGCCCACCTGCCTCGCCGCACTCGCCCTCACCGCCGTCCTCAGCATCAAATCCCGCCGCAACCCGATGCCGCTGTTTCGCGAAATCAGTTGGGCAACCATCTTGCTCGTAGCCGGCTTGTTCATCCTCGTCGACGCGGTCGAACTGAACGGAGGCATGCACTTCGCGCTCGCGTGCCTCGCCTTGGCCCAGCGCCTTCAGCCTGTGGCAGCAACATTGCTCACAGGTTTCGCCGTCGGCGTCGCCAATAACCTGGTGAACAACCTTCCTCTCGGCCTGATCGCCGGCGCAGCGCTCGAGGCAGCGCACAGCAAGGGTCTGCTCGCCCATGCGGTCCTGATCGGTGTCGATCTCGGCCCCAATCTCTCGATCACCGGCTCACTCGCCACAATCCTCTGGCTGCTCGCTCTGCGCAAACACAAAATCGAGGTCGGCTTCTGGCAATTTCTCCGCGTCGGAATCATCGCCATGCCCGTGGGCCTGCTCCTGTCCCTTGCCGGCGCGATTTTCATGCACCGATTCCACGGCATGCCATAGCATTGTGCGCCCCTCGGGTCGAACATTTGTCCAACCACCGGTGCAAAACGGCGACTAACTCCCACGGCGCAACTGAACGGCTCAAAATGTGATTTAACTCACATACTTATTTCGCGTCGCTAAGAAGTTACTGTCTTTTCACGGACGCCTTAGTGACCTGAATCACATATTAAGAACTTAGAATATTTTCTTTCCTTACTAAGACTTAGTTGTATACTTCATAGCACTGATACTTGCAGCCGCGCCTCGTTGCCGGTTTCTCCCGACCAGGGACAAGTTAGGCAGTGTCTTACAACCCGGAAGCTTCATACCCCCCCTCCGAAATAGCCTGCCATGGCCTGAGACTCCGCGCGTGTCCGGGCTCTCTCTCGGGCACATCAACTCCGCATCACTGCAGGAGGGATGAGTCATCATGAAGTACTTTCGCCTTGTTTTGTCCTTGATCTTCGTGTTCGCCGCGTCAACCTATGCGTCGGTCACCGTCACCAGCCCCTCACCCGGTTCCACCGTCACCTCGCCCGTCAGCTACCTCGCCACAGCAACCGCACCCGCCTGCGCCAAGGGCGTCGCTTCCATGGGCATTTATGTCAACAACAAGCTCACGTACACGGTGAAAGGGAGCCAGCTGAACACCACACTGACGCTCGCCGCCGGCGCTGAACATACCGTTGTCGAAGAATGGGATAAGTGCGGCAAGGCATCCTATACCACGGTCAATCTCACTGTCGCAAGCGGAACCCAAACCACCGTAACTCTGACCGCCAATCCGTCCACGATCGCATCGGGTGGCTCGTCCACCCTGACCGCAAAGGCCGCGAACGCCACGCAGATCGTAATTACGGGGTCCGACAACAGCTCCTATAGATTACCGGGAACCGGTGGCACGGTCTCAGTGACTCCGGCCGCGACAACCACCTATGGTGCGACCGCAACTGGAACAAGCAACAGCGCCTCAGCGAGCGCGGTCGTCACCGTCAAGGCAAGCCCCGCAGCAACAGTCACCATCAACGCGAATCCAACCGCAATTGCTGCCGGTAACTCGGCAACTTTGACGGTCACCGCGACGAACGCATCTACGCTAGTTATCACCGGGACAGATAACTCGAGCTACTCACTGCCCGATGCAGGTGGTACGCAGATAGTTACTCCGGCAACCACCACGACTTATTCCGTCGTAGCGACAAGCAGCGGCGGAAACGCAACCGCTAGCGCCATCGTCATGGTCGACTCGGCAGCCCAATTGAACTCGATCGATCACGTCATTTTCCTCCAACAGGAAAACCACACCTTCGACAATTACTTCGGCATGCTGAATCCTTACCGCGTCTCTCAAGGCTGGAACGTCGGCGACGACGGAGTGACGTATACCGTCGACGGCATTGACGACAAGCTGAAGACGCTTAGTAACAAGGACGATGCCGGTACGGTTTATTCGCCGTTTAAGTTTGTCAGTACCTGTATCGACGACAACAGCTCCGACTGGCTGGCCAGTTTCGGCGATGTCAGTCCCTATAACCATCTGCCTTCGCGGCCGATCTCGATGAGCGGCTTCGTCCACAATGCGGCTGGTTACGCCAATAGCTGCATCGCTAGCGGCACGTGTTCGGGGAAATTCACGGATACAACCGGCCTGAGCGCCATGGGCTACTACGATCAGGGCTACTTGAACTACTACTACTGGCTCGCATCGGAGTTCGCGGTCTCGGATCGCTGGTTCTCGCCCATCGCCAGCAAGAGCGTCGACAATCGCATCGCTACCTTCTCCGGCGGCACCACGCAGGGTCTCGTCAAAGATCCCGGCGGCGACGATCACCTGCCCCAGCTCTCCATGGAGACCATCTTCCAGGAGCTCGACGCAGCCAAGGTCTCCTGGAAGATTTACTTCACCGTGAGCGAAGGCTTCTGCCTGCAGGAGGACGAGTGCACCGATCACAACAATGCCGCGTATCCTGCCACTTACTTCTCTAACTTCTCTTACTCGTATAAATACCTGCACGGGGACCCGACCGGTACCTGCACCGCCCCCCTTCAGCCGTCCAGCGTTGTCGGAGATGCGGGAAACTCCTTCTGCATTGACCCAACCCACATCGCTCCGCTGTCCACTTACTACAGCGACCTTGTCGACGGCACCTTACCCAGCTTCGTTTTCATTGAGGCAGGGTACGGCAACAACGACGAGCATCCCGGATCGGGCCAGTCGGTTCTCTATGGCCAGGCTCAGGTCGCCAAAGTCGTGAACGCACTTATGAGCAGCTCGTCGTGGAGTGATTCCGTCTTCTTCTTCGCGTATGACGAGGGCGGCGGCCCCTACGATCACGTACCACCGGTTCCCGGCCACTCCAACGACTTCACCGATAAGTCGCTCGGCCCGATTCCCGATATCTCCACCATCTCCGTCCAGCCCGACAGCTATTACCCTTGCGTTGCACCGAACGGTGTCGCCACCACCCATTGCGACCTGAGCTCGACGGAAGAAGGCTCGAACCCGGCCGACGCGGCAGCCATCTCCGGCTTCGGCGCCCAGCTTGGTTTCCGCGTGCCCAATGCCATCGTGTCGCCCTTCGTCCGGCGCCACTACGTCTCGCACACACCCATCGACCACACCGCCGTCATCAAGTTCGTTGAGAACCGTTTCATCGGCCCCAACGCACACCTCACCCAGCGCGATGCGGTCCAGCCCAACCTGCTTGAGTTCTTTGATTTCACCAACGTGCCCTGGCAGGCGCCCCCAACACCGCCCGCCCCAGTCACAGCTACAGAACTCGGCTTCAACCCCTGTACGCCCGCCAAGATGTAGCGCAACGCTCGGGCTGAGAAACAGAACGCCGGCAGAAGTCTCGCTTCTGCCGGCGTTGCTTTTTGTTCCGACAGTTGATTCGTCAGCCATCTCGGAAATCTGTTTTTAGCTCCCGGAGGGAGCGCATGAAATTAGCCCAGCATGAAATGCTGGGTAAGCCAGGCGCCAAACACCAGCGCCCCGTAGGGGCGCTGTGAAAGGGATTTACCAAAAAGGAAGAGAGGACGTCCACAATGATCGGCACAACATAACTGCGCTACACCTTGACGAAAATCTTCTTCCGGTACATGATCCACACCGGAATGAAGCAATACGCCAGCGTCGTGAACGAGAAGGCAAACGCCGCCCATCCAGGCGTGGGCATGTGGATGAATATATGATTGGCCAGCCAGGCCATGGGATTGGTCAACCGGCCGTCGGCGGTGAAGTGGATCCGGTCCAGCGCGCCCGGTACGATTTCGCTGAACATGTAGGCCGTAATCGCGTTCGACCCCAAAACCAGAAACGGGTAGACAAACCGCTTGCTTCCTTCGCCGCGTCCCCAGCCAAGCACATCCATCAGCAAGTAGGAGAGGGTCAGCACCGTAAGCGAATAGCCCGCGGCCACCAGCACAAAGGTGCTCGTCCACATGTTCTTGTTGAGCGGAAACTCCATCGACCACAGATACCCCACAGCCAGGCAGCCAACCGCCGCAGCCGCAAGGCCGCCCAGGGTGCTCTTCGCAGCCCGTTGCCCGCGCAGCCATATCCCGGCCAGCACACCCAGCAAGCATGTACCAAAGGCAGGCAGATCGCTGAGCAGCCCCTCCGGATCGCGCGTGTTATGCGGATCGATCGTGTCATAGTCCAGATACAAATGGTGCGGCATCACCAGCCGGTCGAGCCAATTCGTTAAGTTGTTCCGTACATCCATAAACGGAATGTCGCGGCCCGGCATGCCCGCTCCCGGCACGGGAACCCACCGGATCAGCACCCAGTAGCCCACCAGCGAAACCACCAGCGCCACAACCTTTGTGGAAGCCTTCTGGTCCCAGATGTAAAACAGCCCCACCACCAGGTAGCAGATCGCGATCCGCTGCAACACACCGTAAAAGCGCATGTACTGCCAGTGAAAGAACGGAAAATTATTCACCACCATGCCCAGCGCAAACAGAACTACTGCCCGGTAGACCGTGTGCCGCGCCAGTTCCGCCCGCGTCGCTCCACGCTTCATGCGCGCATGAAATGCGAACACGATCGAGGCACCCACCACGAACACAAACGTCGGAAACACCAGGTCGGTCGGCGTCAACCCATTCCATTGCGCGTGATTCATGAAGCCCCACGAGCCGGAGCCGCCGTTGTTGTTCACCATGATCATGAACGCGATCGTGATGCCGCGCAGCACGTCAATCGAAAGCAGCCGCTGCATGGGAGTCTTTGTCGTTTCCGGGTTTGTCATACCTTGTTTGTTCTCCGTGTCGCCAAGGTCCAGGGATGCTCACTACCCTACGCGCTCAGCCCCATGTTCGCCAACTCATTTCCGCCATCGTAGAAGGACAGGCACGAATTCCGCGCATACCCATGTCTACTGCTGTGGAATCGACACCACCCTTCGCATCCGCCGGCAGGGCTGGATGCTCCATCCATTCCGCAGCACCATCGCGGAATGGGCGGAAAAGCACGAACCTCCTGCAATCGAGAAGCGAGCACCCGCCGGCACGCTGGGTGCCCCATCCTTTCGCGTTTTGTGCGAAAGGGTGGGAGACCACGAACCTCATACGCTGTGTTCCCCATCCAATCCGCAGCACCATCGCGGAATGGGTGGGAAAGCAACAAGCCTCCCGCGAGCGAGAAGCGAGCATCCGCCGACACGCAGGTGCACGAGGAACCGCAGGTGGTTGATGCCCGTCACACAGAGCTCCACAATGCGGTGGTATGCTGGCTGGTCATCGGATCATTACCAGGAGGACCCCGTGGGGAAAACACTGTTCATTGCCATTGCCAGTCTGTCTCTCTTAGCCGGTTGCAGTAGCTCGGCGAACAAAGCAACCAACGCTCCCGCTGAGCCCAAATGGAAGGGCCCGCCGTATCGCCTGGTTCTCGACACACAGGCTGTCAAGCCGAACCCCGCGGGCGTTACACTGCCCGGCATCAAGTACACGGCCAATCCTGAAGCACTTGAAAAGCGGATCACCCTGGTCGTGCACTTTGATGCGGCGGCATCGGCCAAACCGGATGCCGGGCCCATCGCCAACCAAATGGTGATGTACCCTGTCGACATCACCGCCACCCCTGAAGGCGCGCTACCCGCCGACTACCTGGCCGCTGCCGACAAGGAGCTGGGGAAATATCTGGGCGCCTACTGCGTGAAGGGAAAAATTAAAGTCACCGTGGCCATTGCGCAGTCGTCGCTCACCAACCAGGCCGCCCAGGCCGAAATGAACGCCAAGCGCCTCTCTGACTGGCTCCCCATCGAAGTCGAATTCAAAAACCCGCACCCGCACTGCTAGAACATCTAAGTCGGTTGCGCGCGCATAGCGAGCATCGTCCCACCGCACCGAGCCAAGCCACAGACGACGGGTGCCCCATCCATTCCGCAGCCCCATCGCGGAATGGGTGGGAAAGCACGAACCCCCTGCGAGCGAACAGCGAGCGTCTGCCCCACCGCAGGTGGCGCGCGCATAGCGAGCATCGTCCCACCGCACCGAGCCAGAGCACAGACGACGGGTGCCCCATCCATTCCGCAGCCCCATCGCGGAATGGGTGGGAAAGCACGAGCCCCCTGCGAGCGAACAGCGAGCGTCTGCCCCACCGCAGGTGGCGAGCGCATAGCGAGCGTCTGCCCCACCGCAGGTGGTGGTACACTCCCCCTTCAGGCCAATCCGTAAAATTCCTTCGCGGTTATCTGGAGGCACAGCATGCCCGAATTTCACCCCTTTGTTTCTCCCAATGAGAAGCGCCCCGAATTCACTTTCCGTGCGCTGCTTCTCGGCTCCATCTTCGGCATCATCTTTGGAGCGGTCACGGTCTACGTCGGCCTGCGCGCCGGGCTCACGGTGGCCGCCTCCATTCCCATTGCCGTGCTCTCCATCAGCATTCTGCGCGCCTTTGGCCGCGCCTCCATCCTCGAAAACAACATCGTGCAAACCACCGGCAACGCCGGCCAGTCCATCGCTTCCGGCGTCATCTTCACCCTGCCGGCACTTGTCTTCCTCGGCTTCGATCTCGAGTACTCGCGCATCTTCATGCTGGCCCTTATCGGCGGCTGGCTCGGCGTGCTCTTCATGATTCCGCTGCGCCGCCAGCTCATTGTGCAGGAGCACGACGCGCTTCCCTACCCCGAAGGCACCGCATGCGCCGACGTCCTCATCGCCGGCGAGCGCGGCGGATCTCTCGCCAGCCGCGTCTTTCTGGGCCTTGGACTCGGCGGCCTCTACACGCTCTTTCAAAACGGGAACCTCTTCAAAGCCTGGCCGCACGCGCCCGAATATCAACCCGACTTCGGCCCGCAGCACGTTCTCAAAGGCTCCTCCATCTACGCCGATGCCACATCGGAGTATCTCGGCGTCGGCTACATCATCGGCCCCAAGGTTGCCGGCGTCATCTTTGCCGGCGGCGTCTTCTCCTGGCTCGTGGTCATGCCGCTCATCTACTTCTTTGGTAAGGAACTCGGCCGTCCCGTCTATCCCGGCCAAATCCCCATCGCGCAAATGGGACCCAGCGATCTCTGGGCCACCTACATCAAGCCCATGGGCGCGGGAGCAGTCGCCGCCGCCGGCCTCATCACCCTGCTCAAAACCCTCCCCACAATCTTCGGCGCGCTCGGCGCGGGCTTCCGCACCATGCGTCCCGGCGCAGGAGCCGTCAAAGCCAAACCCATCCGCACAGAAGACGACTTATCCATGGGCGTTGTCCTCGTCGGCTCGCTGCTCATCGTTGTCCTCATGTTTCTTTTTCTCGAGTTCAAACCTGTCCCCGGCGCATTTGTCGGATGGGGCGCCAACCTCGCCGCGTCTCTTCTCGTCATCGTCTTCGGATTCCTCTTCGTCACCGTCAGCTCGCGCATCGTCGGCCTCGTCGGTTCCTCCGCCAGCCCCGTCTCCGGCATGACCATTGCGACGCTCATGGCCACCTCCGCCATCTTCCTCGTCAATGGCTGGACCAGCCCCGCCTTCGGCGCCCTCGCCATCACCATCGGCGGAGTTGTCTGCATCGCCGCTTCCAACTCCGGCGACACCTCGCAGGACCTCAAGACCGGCTACATCATCGGCGCCACGCCACGCCTTCAGCAGATCGCGCTCATGATCGGCGTCGTCATCTCCACCGTCGTCATCGGGTTCACGCTTAACCTCATGAACACCGGCCTTCAGGAGTTCCACGCCGCCGCGCAACCCTGGGACTTGAACGGCAATCACCCCGGCGTCGCCATCCAAGGCGACCAGAACAAGCTCCCCACCCAAATCCGCGTTGTCGCCGCCGACAAGTCAAGCTCCCTGCACCCGCGCACGGAATACACCATCCTCAATGCCATCGGATCGACAGAGTTAGCCGACGGCAAATACCTCTACTCGCCCACCAGCCATCAGATTGAGGTCCACTGGATCCAGGGCATCGGCAGCGCTGCCGCACCCGCGCCGCAAGCCAAGCTCATGGCCACCGTCATCAACGGCATTCTGAGCCGCAAGCTTCCCTGGGGACTCGTCCTCATCGGCGTCGCTCTCGTCATCGCCGTCGAGCTGCTCGGCATCCGCTCGCTAACCTTCGCCGTCGGCGCCTATCTGCCCATCGGCACCACGCTGCCCATCTTTGTCGGAGGAGTCGTCCGCTGGCTTGTCGATCAAGCCGTCAAGAAAGCCGGCGGAGACTTGGCCGATGCCGACAGTGAAATCTCCCCCGGCTCTCTCTTCGCGTCAGGACTCATCGCCGCCGGCGGCATCGTCGGCCTGATCGGCGTAGCCCTCAAAGCCGTAGAAGCCACCTACTACGACAACCGCGACCTATTAAACTTCCCCCATAGCTTCTTAGACCACGACTTAGTCAGCGTAATAGCCTTCGCTTTATTAGCCTTCTCCCTCTACTACTTCGCCCGCAAGCCGCTGAAGAAGTAACTCAACTACTTCTTCTCCTGCAACACGAGTGCCGCATTTCCGGTCGGCCGCCCCTGCCCCGCCGACGGCGCGCTGACGATTGGCCCGGTGATCAGGTAGACCGCACCTGGGCCAGACGGGTCGTATGGATCCGCAGTCGTAAGGGCAAGGCCGTTTGTGCCCCAGCGAATCAAGTGTGTCGCTGTCCCAACGATATTTTGAACCGGCATACTCGCAATCGGTACGAACTTCTTCATATCGAACGACTCGAGAGTGTACGGGTACCCCGAGAATGCCGGCTCGATCAGAAAGAAGGCTGTGCCCAGCGCGCCGTCCGGAACCATCAGGCCAGCCGCGTCAAACGATCCAACAATCTGGCCGGAACTCGGATCGATGACCTCGCCATCCTCGTCGTATACATAGCCCGTAGTCTTGTCGTAGTGGATATGAGCTTTGTTTCCGGTCACGAGGTCCGGGTAATCCGTCACTTTCCCAAACCCAGTAGAAGTCACAGGAACCGTGTAAAAGTCGTACCCAGTGTCCTCGTAATTCGCAGCGAACATCGCGCTTCCATCCCCGTTCCACTGGATAGTGTCATACTCACCCCATTCCTCGTTCGGGTCGTTCGGGTTCGTGCACTCTGGTTGTTGACCCCATCCACAGAGCACGTCGGGGCGCGCGGTCGAATCGTCGTAGATCAGAACTCCGCCCGTCTCTTCCGGTATGGAGTCCTTCTCGCCTCGAACCACGGCAAACGTCGTATCTGCGTTCGGAGCGGCCTGCAGATCCATCGCGTAGTAGGGGCTGCTCGACGAACTCCCTAGCGGAATCGCGATATCGGTTCCCAACTCGGGCAGCGTCATGCGCTGAATGGATGCCGCGCCATCCAGGCTGACATAGAGGTACTTGCTGTTCTCTGAAACGGAGAGCAGATTCGGCTCGCTCCCCACGGAAGCAGAATTCTCCAAAACTCCGTTCGATGGATTAAGAATCTGCACGCTGTTCCCGTTGGATCCATCGGAGCTCGGCAGTGATAAATAGATCACCTGATTCACCGGGTCCCAGGCAAGGCTGTTCGCCACAACGGACACCTTGGTTACAGTTCCGCTCCCCGGGGCGACGGTAATTGTGAATTGCTGTGCCGTCGATGTTCCGCCACCCGGTGTCGGATTGAATACAGCCACTGCCGCTTGCTGCGCGCTTGTAAAGTCGGAGCCTGGAATCGTTGCCTCCAGTTGGGTAGCGCTCGAGTAGGTCGTCGCCATCGCCGCGCCGTTCCATAGCACTTGAGAATCGTTCACGAATCCGCTTCCCGATAGAGTCAGCGTCAACGAAGAAATCCCGATGTATGCCGACATCGGGCTAATGGACGAAAGCGTCGGACTCGGATTCGGCGCCGCATTGATTGTGAAGCTCAGAGACCCTGACGTCCCACCGCCAGGCGCCGGGTTCACCACAGCGATCTTGCCAGTGCCGACGCTCGACAGGTCTGATGCCGGAATCTCCGCGGTGAGCGATGAAGCGCTTTCATAAGTTGAACTGACAGCCGCACCGTTCCACGTCACAGTCGACGAGCTCAGAAAGTTCGATCCGGCGATGGTCAATGTCACGCCGGCGCTTCCCACCACCGCAGACGAGGGACTGAGTGATGCCACCGCGGGAAGCGGGTTCGTCGTTTGCGAACCACCGCCGCCCGATCCAGATCCGCAACCGTTAAAAGTTAAAACAAACACACCAAGGCAGAGAAATACAGCAAGCAAAACAACTCTAGTTTTCATGATGGGAAAAGTGTAGGCGTGTCCTTCCTCCAGGTCAATATGTCAGAGAAAGCGACAACTCATCTGACCCAGCGCCTTTCGTCACCTCATCGTTTCCTCCCGCCTCATCCACGTCTGCATCGCCGCAACCAGTCCCGGCAGCACCATCGCGAACAACGCCACAATGTGCAATGCAGCAATCCGTTCCGCCGTCACGTACTGGACTCCATCCTCCAGGTACACAAGCACCGGCAGCGCCGCGAACCCAACCGTGACCCCGCGTGCCGCCGTCCTTGCGCGCGAACCGTGCAGCTCTGTCACTCGCCAGATCACGCCCGCTCCCAGGTACACAAGAAACGTAGTCAGCAGCCACCCCGCGTAGTTGCGCAGCGGCACCCCGAAGTACGCGCCGCCCTGCTCCCACACCCAATTCCCCGCCGCCGTCATCCCCGGATCCATCACCGTATCCCAGGCCGTCATCACCATCGCCGCCACAACCGCCAGCGCGGTCATTCCCGCAGCCCGCCGCGTGTCCACCCCGCGCAGCAGCGCCCGCGCCGTCATCCACGATGGGTAGATCATCATGAACCACGCCAGCGGAATCAGGACCGGCACATGCCCCAGCTTCGGACCCAGCATGTCGCTGTAGTGGTACGGCCCATACACAAGGCCTGACCGCACGCCGATCTCCTCCAGCAGGTAACTCACCACCGCGGCCGTCGCAAAAAAGAGTCCGGTGCGCCGCCAGCCCTCGCAGGCCGCGCAGTGCAGCACCGAAAATCCCACGAAAACGAGCGTGAATCCGATGTTCCCCAGACCCGGCAGATCGATCCATGGGCGCACAGCTTCCACGGCGATCAGGTAAACCACCGCCGCGAACAGCACCCACACCGGCACATGCAGTTTCGGGTTCATGGCCTCATTCTAGGCCGTCGCAACCCCTTGACAGCGCGCCTCTTCAGGACTAGAAGGAGTAGTCCGTCCTTTTGATTCCGTGCCGGCTCGTCTGTTGCGCGCCATGGCGTTTCGGCATATTCATTCACGTATGCGCACGAGGGAAGCGCGCGCCTCCCCGGAAATGGACTCCACACAAATGACCAAGAATGTCTTCTCGCGCCGTTCGTTCCTGCGCACCACTGCCGCTGTCGCCGGGGCCACCGCCGTCGCCGGCCCCACGCTGCTCGAAGCCGAACCCTGGCGCGCCGCCGCTGCGCTCACCAGCCCCAACGACCGCATCCGCTTCGGCATGGTCGGCGTGGGCATGGAAGGCAGTGGCGTGCTTTCGACCGCTATCCAGCTTCCTGGCGTCGAATGCGTGGCCGCCGCCGATCTCTACGACCGCCGCCACGACCTGGCGAAGGAAATTACCGGCAAAAACATCCGCACCACGCGCCGCTACCAGGAACTGCTCGACTCGAAAGACATCGACGCCATCCTCATCGCCGTGCCCGACCACTGGCATAAGCAGGTGGTTGTGGACGCGCTCGC